>Ga0308158_10004404_pt1 | contig 11929 bp, 11 predicted proteins | sample PhyBR2_FD_201038 | JGI IMG/M metagenome (GOLD analysis project Ga0308158, IMG submission 201038) | Phyllosphere microbial communities from UC Gill Tract Community Farm, Albany, California, United States - DLSLB.R2 | ecosystem: Host-associated > Plants > Phyllosphere > Unclassified | place: USA...
CCAGGGAGCCCATCCTCGTCTGGACATGAGCGACCCGGATGTGGCCGCCGCGATCGTGCGGCGCCTGCTGCTCGGCCTCGGCGTGCATGATCTGCCGATCGTCCGCGACCTCGCGCCCGCTCTCGATCGGGTCGTGTACGCCCGGCCGCTCGCGCCCATCGGCTACGCGGTCGGCTTCATCGCCGACGGCGTGCTCGTGCAGCTGAACGCCGTCATGCTGCCCGGTGGCGCCGACGCGCTGTGGCGTCTCACGGTCGGCACCGATTCCGACGAGGTGGATGTGGAGTTCCGCCCCGCCTTCACGCATGACGGCAGCGCCCTCGTGCGGGTGGTCACCGACAGCGGGCGGGTCGTCGAGCATCCTCGCGAGGAGGTTGACGGCTACGTCGCCGAGTGGCGGGCTCTCGCCGCCCTTGTCGACGGCGTCGAGGTCGTCGAGTACGACGCTCTCCTGGCTGACGCGCTCTACGCGATCGACCTCGCGGATGCCGCGGCGGATGCCGTGCGAGCGGGGATGCGCGCATGATCGACGGGCGGGCCGTCGACCAGGGCGCTCGGATCGGCGTGGTGGCGGATGACGCGGACTATCGCGTCGCCGCAGCGGAGCTGCCGGCGAGCGTGCGTCTGGTCGATGAGGCCGACGGTGCGATCCTGGTGATCGCGGGCGATGCTTCCGTGCGTGCCGGATCGGCACCCGTCGCGGTGCTGCTCGCCGATCCGCCGATGACGGGGCGATCAGGGCGTGAGGCGCTGCCGCCCGGCATTCCTGTCATCGTCGATCGCGCGCGCCTGCGTCCGGATGTCGCCGTCGACGTCGGTGCGCGCTCCGACGCCGTGCTCTTCACGGCCGAATGCACCGCGGCCACGGCCCGCGTCGACGAGGCGGTGCGCGATGCCGTCGGATGGCTGCGTGTGATCTCGGCGGGCGAGATCGGTGTCGACGCGGTGCACGCGACGGGCACGGGTGCGATCGCGCTCCTTCGTGCCGCGGGCTGTCCCGCGACGGTGTCCGTCACGGTGCTCGCCGACCCGTCTGCGAAGACGCGGCTGCGGGTCCTCGCCGTCGGCCCGGAGCGTGTCGAGGTCACCGTCGACGGGATCGGCGAAGCATCCGTCGCACTGTCATCGGAAGCGGGTCGTCTGAGCTCCCCGACCCGTCGCGAGTCGCGTCGCCGGGTCGCCCTGCGGCGGGCCGTCGACGCCGCATCGTCGCGTTTCGCGAGCGATCTCGACGACCTCGAGCATGACGAGAGGGTGGCGAGGGAGATCCTGCACGCATATAAACAACCTTTATCTCCAACATAGTCGCAATCGGCTTCCCTGATGCGTCGAGGGTCGCGAAAGTAGAAGTGCGGGGCAGTTCCCAGATGGACTCACCGGCCCCTTCCCGAAAGGATCGAAGATGATCAAACTGCTCTCACACCTGTCGTTCGTGTCGATCACGACGCCCGACGTCGAGGCGTCCGTCGAGTTCTACAAGACCCAGGTGGGCCTCACCGAAGTCGCCCGCGAGGACGACCGGGTGTATCTGCGCTGCTGGGGCGATTACTACTCCTACTCCGTCGTCGTCGTCGAGGGGCCCGAGCCGGGCCTGGAGACCATGGCATGGCGCACGTCCAGCGCCGAGGCCCTCGAAGAGGCCGCCAAGCGCGTCGAAGCCGCCGGCATCCAGGGCGAGTGGTTCGACGGCTACAAGATCGGCCGCGCCTACCGCTTCACCGGGCCTCAGGGTCACGAGATGACGCTGCACTGGGATGTCGAGCGTCACCAGGCCGCGGCCGCCGAGGCGTCGATCTACCCCGACCGCCCCGAGAAGCGCAGCAAGGTCGCGGGGGCCCCTCGCCAGCTCGACCACGTCACCATCGCCGCATCCGACGTCGACGCGTTCGTGAAGTGGTACGTCGACGTGCTCGGCTTCCGCTTCATGGCCCGCACCGTGCTCGACGAGGCGCCCATCTCGGTGTTCTCCGTGCTCACGACGAACGAGAAGTCGCACGATCTCGGTGTCGTGCTCGACGGCTCCAGCCGCGCCGGCCGCATCAACCACTACGCCTTCTGGGTCGACACCCGGGAGGAGCTGCTGATCGCCGCAGACACCCTCATGGAGAACGGCGTCCCGATGGAGTACGGACCCAACATCCACGGCATCGGCGAGCAGACGTTCCTCTACTATCGCGAGCCCTCGAGCCTGCGCATCGAGCTGAACACCGGCGGCTACCGCAACTACGTGCCCGACTGGGAGGCTCGCACCTGGAAGCCCTCGCTCGGCTCGAACAACTTCTACCGCAACGGCGCCATGCCGATGTCGATGACGGAGTCGTTCCCTCCGGCCGACGGCCCGAGCGCCACCGAGGAGGGCGTGCCCGACGAGATCAAGGACGCCCTGCTGAACCCGTACGCCAAGCACGGTCAGGGCTGACGAACCCGAGGGTGGGGCATCCGCGCGATGCCCCACCCTCGCACCACTTCTCTCAGACCGATCTCTGCACGAAACCGAGGACACTCCATGACGACGACGTCAGCCGGGCTCACCGCCCCCTTCGCACTCGCCCGCTACCGTGACGGCGACGCCGTGCGCCTCGGTCTCGTGGCAGGCGACCGCATCCGCCCGCTGACCGCCGAGGAACTCGGGGCGTCCGACCTCAACGCCTTCCTCGCCGCCTCCGACTGGGATCGGCTCGCGGCGCTCGTCGGCACCGGCGAGAGTCTGCCGCTCGCGGACGTCGTCCTCACCGCGCCCGTCGAGCCGCGTCAGGTGCTGCAGACCGGCGCCAACTACCGCGAGCACGTGATCGAGCTGGTCGCCGCCGGGCTCACGCAGAACAGCGACCGCACTCCCGAGGAGGCGCGCGCGTTCGCGGCCAAGATGATGGACGAGCGCAAGGCGAACGGCGAGCCCTACTTCTTCATCGGCCTGCCCGCATGCGTGGTCGGCGACGACGTGCCGCTCGTGCTCCCCGGCTACAGCGACGTGCATGACTGGGAGCTGGAGCTCGCCGTGGTGATCGGCCGCGAGGCGTTCCAGGTCAGTCGAGAGGATGCTCTCGAACACGTCGCCGGCTACACGATCGTCAACGACATCACCACGCGCGATCTCGTCTTCCGCAAGGACATGAAGGAGATCGGCACCGACTGGTACCGTTCCAAGAACGCACCGGGGTTCCTGCCGACCGGGCCCTTCCTGGTTCCCGCGCCCTTCATCGACGGGGCCGACGCCACCGTGCGCCTCGAGCTCAACGGAGAGGTGATGCAGAACTCCTCCACCGCCGACCTGCTGTTCGACATCCCCGCCCTGATCTCCGGCGCCTCGCAGACGATGCCGCTGCTGCCCGGCGACATCCTGCTCACCGGCAGCCCGGCAGGCAACGGCCAGCACTGGAAGCGGTTCCTGCGCGACGGCGATGTCATGACCGGATCGATCAGCGGACTCGGCACGCAGATCGTGCGCTGCGTCGGGGAGGCGTCCTGATGGCCCTTCGACCGGCTCAGGAACCCAGCCCGAGCGAGAGTCCGGCCGATCTCGATCGCGCGAACCCGGAGGCCGAGATCGCCGCCCGCGCAGCGGCATACCGCAACTGGGGCCGCTGGGGCGACGACGACGTGCTCGGCACCCTGAACTTCATCGACGCGGCCAAGCGCGTCGAGGCGGCTGCGCTCGTGCGCGACGGCATCGTGGTCTCACTCGCCCAGGCGTTCGACACGGAGGGGCCGCAGAAGGGCTGGCGGCGTCGCACCAACCCGGTGCACACCATGACCGACACGGGCGTCGACGCCGAACGCGGCAACCAGGGCTTCCCGCACGGCATCGGAGGGGCGGATGACGTCATCTCCATGCCTCTGCAGTGCTCTACGCAATGGGACGGTCTCGGCCACATCTTCGACCACGGCGACGCCTGGAACGGACGCAGGGCCGGCGATGTGGTGACCAGCGAGGGCGATCTCGTCACAGGGATCGAGCACGCGGCATCCGTCATCGTCTCGCGCGGCGTGCTGCTCGATGTCGGCCGCCACCTCGAGCCCGAGACGGGCGAGCTCGCCGACGGCCACGCGATCACGGTCGCCGATCTCGAGTCCTGCATCGCGGCGCAGGGCGTCTCGAGCGCGATCGGGCGAGGCGACATCGTGCTCGTGCGCACCGGACAGTACGGGCGCACCCGGCGCGAGGGCTGGGGCGATTACGCGGGCGGCCCCGCCCCCGGCCTCAGCCTCACGACGGCCGGCTGGCTGCATCGCACCGAGATCGCCGCGATCGCCACCGACACCTGGGGCTTCGAAGTGCGCCCGAACGAGTTCGACGTCCCTGCCTTCCAGCCGCTTCACCAGGTCGTGATCCCCAACATCGGCCTCACGATCGGCGAGATGTGGAACCTCGAGGCGCTCGCCGCTGCGTGCGCTGATCGCGGACGCTGGGACTTCCTGCTCTCGGCGGCGCCGCTGCCCATCACCGGGGCCGTCGGCTCGCCGATCAACCCCGTCGCCATCCTCTGACCCACGCAGAACCAAGAGACAGAACAGGGAGGTTCTGACATGACCGCAGTGAACAAGGTCGCGATCGCCGGAAGCGGAGTCGCGGGCCTCGCGGCAGCGATCCAGCTGGCGAAAGCCGGCGTCGAGGTCGACGTCTTCGAATCCAAGGCCGAGCTGAGCGCGCTCGGCTCCGGCATCACGCTGCAGGGCAACGCCCTGCGCGTGTTCGATGCACTCGGCGCGTGGAACGACATCCGCGATGCCGGATTCGCATTCGAAGGCCTGAACCTCCGCGCCCCGGGGCCTGGGGCACCCGTCGTGGCTCAGCTTCCCGACGTCAAGACCGGAGGACCTGACTACCCCTCCGGGATGGGAATGCCGCGCCCCGAGCTCGCCCGCATCCTGCTCGCACACGCCGCGGCGGCGGGCGCGAACGTGCGCTTCGGCGCGCAGGTCACCGGCATCGACACGAACGCCGCCGACGCGGTCGAGGTCTTCGTCGACGGCGAGTCGGCGGGCTCCTACGACCTGCTGATCGGCGCGGACGGGCTCAACTCCACCGTGCGCGGCCTGATCGGCATCGAGACCAAGCCCGAGCCGACCGGCATGGGCATCTGGCGCACCTTCGTCTCGCGCCCGGACGACGTCATGCGCAGCGAGCTCTACTACGGCGGCCCGGTGTACATCGCCGGCTACACGCCGACGGGGGAGAACAGCATGTACGCGTTCCTCGTCGAGAAGGCGCAGGACCGCTTCGGCATCTCGCCCGAGGAGGCGACCCGCATCATGCTCGAGGAGTCGCGCGCCTATGACGGGCCGTGGAACGACATCCGCGCCGACCTCGAAGCCGGCGCGACTGCCAACTACACCTGGTTCACGAAGCACCTCGTCGACGGGGCCTGGAACCGCGGCCGCGTGGTCATCATCGGCGACGCCGCGCACTCCTGCCCTCCCACGATCGCGCAGGGTGCGGCGCAGGGGCTCGAAGACGCTCTCGTGCTCACCGAGCTGCTCACCGGAAAGGATGCCGTCGACCAGTCGCTGTGGGACGAGTTCCACGCCCGACGACTGCCCCGCGCCGCCGCCGTCGTGAACGCCTCGGTGCAGCTCGGCCAGTGGCAGATCGACGGAGACCGGGATGCCGACGCCGGCGGCCTGATCTTCGGCATCGCGCAGCAGATGGCGGTGCCGGCATGACCACCGACGTCCACGCCCACCTGCTGCTGCCCGCCCTGCACGCCGAGGTCGAGCGCCGCGCACCCGAGGAGGTCGCCGCGGCGGCCGACCTCGAGCGCCGGCGCAACGGCGTCGAGAGCCTGAAGGCCTCCGGGGCCATGATCGGCGCCCGCATCCCGCAGCTCACCGATGTGCACGCTCGGCTGGCCGCGATGGACGCGCAGGGCGTCGAGAAGCAGTGGGTCAGCGTCTCGCCGAATCACTTCTACCCGTGGGCGAACGAGGGCCTGGCCGGCTGGGTCGCCGGCGAGACGAACCGCCTGATCGCCGAGCACGTCGCGCAGGCGCCCGACCGGCTGATCGGGCTCGGGGCCGTGCCGCTGCAGCATCCGGCCCACATCGTGGAGTACCTCGACGACGCCGTGCTCGGCCGCGGTCTCGCCGGCGTCGAGATCTCGTCGTTCGCGGGTGATGTCGAACTCTCGGACGAGCGGCTCGAGCCGTTCTGGGCGCGCGCGGAGGAGCTGGGCTGCATCGTGTTCCTGCACCCCTTCGGCTGCAGTCTCGACGAGCGGCTCGACCGCTTCTACCTCTCCAATACCGTCGGGCAGCCGACCGAGAACGCGGTGGCGCTCTCGCACCTCATCTTCGCGGGCGTGCTCGACCGGCATCCCGGGCTCAAGATCGTCGCCGCGCACGGCGGCGGGTACCTGCCGTTCGCGATCGGCCGCTCCGACCGCGCGTGGAAGGTGCGACCCGAGGCGCACGGATGCGCGCATGCGCCGTCGACGTACCTGAAGAAGCTGTGGTTCGACACGGTCGTGCACGATCCGATCGCGCTGCGGCACCTCGTCGAGGCGGCCGGGGGATCGCGAGTGCTGCTGGGGAGCGACTTCCCCTTCGACATGGGACTCGACGACCCCGTGGCCTTCGTGCACGGCGCCGAGCTGCCGGCCGAGATCACGCAGCGCATCCTCTCGGGCAATGCCGAGGAGCTGCTGAAGACGAAGGTACGGGCATGAGGATCGCCCGCTGGGCCGACGGCAGCGGAACCGGCGAGGGATTCGTGATCGGCGCGCACGAGCTGTACGGGCGAGTGACGGATGCCGCGGGTGCGCCGCTCGCGTCGGTCCGCGCCGTGCCGCTGGCCGACGTGCGCCTGCTCGCGCCGCTGGTGCCGGCATCCGTGCGCGACTTCGTCGCGTTCGAGGAGCACGTGGAGGGGGTGAGCGCCGGAGTCGAAGGCAAGAGTGATGTCGCCGCCGAGTGGTACGAGGCCCCGACCTTCTACTTCACCAACCCGCACACGATCTCCGGTCCGGACGACGTGGTGCGGCCCCCGGTGACGGAGAAGCTCGACTTCGAGCTCGAGCTCGCCGTGGTCGTCGGCGGTGACCCCGAGGCGGGGGAGTCGAACCTCGATGCGGAGGCCGCCGCATCCGTGATCTTCGGGTACACGATCATGAACGACTGGTCGGCGCGCGACCTGCAGGCGCGGGAGATGAAGGTGCGCCTGGGCCCGGCGAAGGGCAAGGACTTCGGCACCACGCTCGGCCCCTGGATCGTCACGGCCGACGAGGTCGCACCGTATCTCGACGCCGACGGCTTCCTCGCGCTCCGTGCAGAGGTCTACGTCAACGGCGAGCTGATCGGGGAGGATCTGCTCTCGAACGCCGGCTGGCCGTTCCCCGAGTTCGTCGCCTACGCGTCGCGCAACTCGAGGGTCGTGCCCGGTGACGTGCTCGGCTCGGGCACGGTCGGCAACGGCGGATGCCTGGGCGAGCTGTGGGGGCGCAACCAGGCTCTGACCCCGCCGCCGCTGCGCGAGGGCGACGAGGTGCGGATGGTCATCGAGGGCATCGGCGAGCTCGTGAACCGGGTGGGGGCGGCGATCGCCGCCCCTGAGATCCCCGCCGCCCGCCCGCGTCCCCGGCTGCGTCACCGCGAATCGGCATGACCGATCTGCTGCCGGGTCTCGCCGGTCGCACGATCGTCGTGACCGGAGCCGCCCGCGGACAAGGCGCCGCAGAGGCGCTGCTGCTGGCCGGTCACGGCGCCAGGGTCGTGGCGACCGACATCGCCGATGACGCCCCCGAGCTCTCAGGGGCGGGGGTCGAGTACCGACGGCTCGACGTCACGGATCTTGCTCGGGACGAGACGCCGCTGCGGGGCCTGGTCAACAACGCCGGCATCACTCACCGCGCGCGCCTCGGCGACACCGAGCGGGCCGACTGGGACCGAGTCATCGCGGTGAACACGACAGGGCCGATGCTCGGCATCCGCCATCTGGCTCCGCTCATGTCGGCGGGCTCGTCGATCGTGAACGTCGGCTCCTCCGCAGCCCTCACGGCGCACTACACGGCCGCGTACACCACCTCCAAGTGGGCGCTGCGCGGTCTCACGCACGTCGCGGCGAACGAATACGGGCCGCGCGGCATCAGAGTCAACATCTTGCACCCCGGCTTCATCGAGACCGAGATGACGGCGACCGCGCCGCAGGCCATGCGCGCTTCGCAGCTGGAGCTCACTCCGCTGGAGCGGTTCGGGGAGGCGGAGGAGGTGGCGCAGGTCGTCGCCTTCCTGCTGTCGGATGCCGCGGCGTACGTCTCGGGTGCGGAGATCCCGATCGACGGAGCGTTCACGGCCGTCGGCGGGGCCAAGCTGCTGAGCGATCGGATCGCACGCGAACTTCAGTAGAAATAAGACTGAAGTTCGCGTAGAATCGACCTGACGTCGAGGTTCGCTGAGCCTGATCCCGCATGCGAGGGCGTGTGCGGGGCACACAAGGTCGCGTCGACGGCCCGATCGTTCGGGCACTCAACGGATGACTCTCTCCCCTCTTCGGATGCGCCTTCTGGTCGCCTCCCTGCTCACGGTCGGGCTGCTAGGCGCCCTCGATCACACCATCGTCTCGACCTCTCTCGCCACGATCGCGGGCGACCTCGGCGCGCTCGGGCACCTCGGCTGGATCGTGGTCGGCTACACGCTTGCCAGCACCGTGCTGCTTCCGGTGCTGGGCAAGCTCGGCGACATCGTCGGCCCGCGCGGCGTCTTCCTCACGTCTCTCGCCGGATTCCTGCTCGCCTCCCTCGCCTGCGGATTCGCGCAGGACATGACGACGCTGATCGTGGCCAGGGTGCTGCAGGGCATGACCTCGGCGGGCCTGCAGCTCATGAGCCAGACCATCGTCGCGCACGTCACGACCCCGCGCGAGCGGCCGCGACTCATGAGCATCATCGGCATCGCGTTCCCCGTCGCGATCCTCGTCGGCCCGGTCATCGGCGGACTCATCGCCGATTACTGGGGCTGGCCGTGGCTGTTCTGGATCAACCTGCCGTTCGGCCTTGCGGCGCTCGCGCTCGCGGCATTCGCGGTGCCGCCGATCGAGCATGCACCGCGAGGACGGTTCGACTTCGCCGGATCCGTCTGCTTCACCGCTCTGCTCGTCGCACTCGTGCTCGGGGTCACCTGGGCGGGCGACGGCGCCGCCGGCGCGGCACCCGCCGTCTGCTTCGCCGTCGCCGCCATGGCGCTCGCCGCCTTCATCCTCGTCGAGCTGCGCGCGGCCGAGCCGATCCTGTCGCTGCGGATCCTCCGCGACCGCACGATCGCGACCGGGATCGCCCTGTCGGCCATCGTCGGCATGGGCCTGTTCGCGATCGTGGCGTATCTGCCGACCTACTTCCAGATGGCGTACCGCACGACCGCGACCGTGTCGGGACTGGTGCCCATCGCGACCGTGTTCGGGATGCTCGTCAGCAACCTGCTCACCGGGTTCCTGGTCGCGCGCTCCGGCCGGTACCGGCTCTACCCGATCGTCGGCTGCGCTCTCGCCGCCGGCGGGCTGCTCGTGATGGCTCTGCTGCCGCTCGGCCTGCCCCTGTGGGTGCCGATGGTCGTGATGGGGGTCGTCGGCGTCGGCATCGGATCGTTCATGAACGTGATCGTCGCCGTGGTGCAGAGCGCGGCGCCCCGCGAGGATCTGGGCAGCGTCACGGCGGCGACGAACGTCGTCCGTCAGGTCGGCTCGACGCTGGGCACGGCGGTGGTCGGCGGCATCGTCGGCGCGGGGGTCGCCGCTCTGCTGCCTGTCGGCGTCGACGCCGGGAGCCTCACCCCGCACGCCGTCCACGGCGCGGACCCTGCACTGCAGGATGCCGTCGCTGCCGCGTATCACGAGGTGTTCGCGCCGATCTTCGTCGCCATCGCCGTGGTCTACGCGATCGGGGTCGCGGTTGCGGTGCTGTTGCCGCACGGGCGGCTCGCCGACCACGCCGACGTCCGCGAGCGCGATGATCAGCGCGATGATCTCAGCGCGACGGCCGGAAGATCCGCATCGACCGGACGGTGACGTCGCGCCAGACGTCGCCGGTGACGTACGGCTCGGCGTCGTACCACGCGCGGAACGAGGCCTCGTCGGCGAAGGCGACGTGCATCGACGATCCGATCATCCGGCCGTCGTCGTCGAGGATCGCCCCGCCGCTGAGCAGCTCCCCGTTCTCGGCGAGCCGCTGCGCCCCGGCGAGGTGCGCGTCCCGAACAGCGAGACGGCGATCGAGGGCGCCGGCATCCGTGCCGTCCCACGCGGTGATGAGGTACTCGACGGGTGCGTCCATAAGACCAGCCTATGATTCCGCGCGCTCAGCCCCTGAGACCCTGAGCCGCCTGCCGTGCAGCCCCGAGCGCCACGTACTCTCCGGGCTCCGGCACCTCGACGGGCAGGCCGAGGACCTCGGGCGCGATCGCCCGCACGGCCTCGGACTGCGCTCCGCCGCCGATCAGCAGGGCGCGCTCGAGCGGGATGCCGAGTTCGCGCAGCGCGTCGAGTCCGGCGCCGAGGCCGCGGAGCATGCCCTCGACCGCTGCGCGCGCGAGGTTGGGGCGGGTCGTCGAGGCCAGGGTCATCCCGGTGAGGGACGCCGTGGCATCCGGCAGGTTCGGCGTGCGCTCGCCCTCGAAGTAGGGGACGAGTGTCAGCCCGTCGGCCCCGGCAGGGGCCTGCAGCGCGAGGTCGCTGAACTCGCCGTGGTCGACGCCCAGCAGCGACGCCGTGGCGTCGAGCACCCTGGCGGCGTTCAGCGTCGCGACCAGGGGAAGGAAGTTCCCCGAGGCGTCGGCGAAGCCGGCGACGGTGCCGGAGGGATCGAAGACGGGCGACTCGCTGATGGCGCACACCGTGCCCGAGGTGCCGATCGAGACGACGACGTCGCCGACCACGGCACCCAGTCCGAAAGCGGCGGCGGCGTTGTCGCCGGCGCCTGCCGCGACGCGGCGGCCACCGGCATCCGTCACGCTCTCGTCGTGGCCGACCACGCGCGGCAGCACCGCGTCGTGACCGAGCGCGGCGATCAGGAGGTCGCGGTCGTACTCGCCGGTGCGGGGGTTCCAGTAGCCGGTTCCCGAGGCGTCGGAGCGGTCTGTGACGAGTTCGTCGAGCGCCGGGTTCTCGGGGCCGAACCCGCGCAGCCGCCAGGTCAGCCAGTCGTGCGGCAGCGCGACGGCGGCGACGCGGGCGGCGTTGTCGGGTTCGTGATCTCGCAGCCAGCGCAGCTTCGTGATCGTGAACGACGCGACCGGCACGAGGCCGGTCCGCTCGGCCAGCGCCGCCGCGCCGAACTCGGCGATCAGATCAGCGGCGGCTCCCGCCGAGCGGGTGTCGTTCCAGAGCAGGGCCTCGCGGATGACGCGCCCCTCGGCGTCGAGAGCGACCATGCCGTGCTGCTGCCCGCCGATCGACCAGGCCTCGACATCGTCGAGACCGCCCGCCTCATCGATCGCCGTGTTCAGCGCATGCCACCAGGCCTCGGGGTCGACCGCCGTGCCGTCAGGATGCGACGCCCTGCCGGAGCGCACGACGGCTCCGCTGGACGTGTCGATGACGACCACCTTGCAGGACTGCGTCGACGAGTCGACGCCCAACACGTATGCCATCACGGCATCCTCTCGAATCTGGCGGCACGCAGTCGCGGGGCGCATGTGCGCTTGTGGCTCTGCGTGCGGTGGAAGGTCTTGATGCGCTTCTGAGCTGCGGGTGCGCATCTGAGCTGCGGGTGCGCAGGTGATCAGGCCGCGTTCCGTGGCGGGAAACGCTCTCGGGCCCGGGGCCGGTCACGTTTCGGGCGGGATGCCGAGAGGCGACCCGCCCGAAACGTGACAGAACCGGCGCGAGCGATCAGCGCGCGCCGAGGAGGTGCTCGGTGGCGAGCTGCTGCAGGCGGACGAAGCCGAAGCCCTTGCCGCCGAAGTACGAGTTCGCGTCGAAGTCCTCATAGGCCGAGCGGTCGGC
>Ga0308158_10004405_pt1 | contig 11927 bp, 11 predicted proteins | sample PhyBR2_FD_201038 | JGI IMG/M metagenome (GOLD analysis project Ga0308158, IMG submission 201038) | Phyllosphere microbial communities from UC Gill Tract Community Farm, Albany, California, United States - DLSLB.R2 | ecosystem: Host-associated > Plants > Phyllosphere > Unclassified | place: USA...
GACTCGGGTTGCTGTGGTCGATCGTGCATAGCGTCCTGGCATTGTGTCCTACATTTCTTGCTCGATAATTGGGCAATTTTGCGAGTAGGTTGAGGTCAAAGTTCTACTGGTTGTTTTTTCCTCGTACGCGGGTGGCCAATGCTGCCCCTAATGCCGCGAACTTAAACCATATGCGTACCTTCCTTAGAAGTCGATAGGCTAGCCTCCTTTGTTCCATGCGAATGAAAATTCATCATGCTCGGTGGCCGATAGAATCGATCCGTGCAATTCACTCCTGACTCCAAACTGCTGCGGTCACATGATCCATATGCGCGGCCTTTCCTGGAGGTACAGGTCGACGGTGGCACTGTGGCGGGCACCGCAGTTGCATGGTGTGGCGACATGGTGCAGGTGAAGTACCCGCTGATCACCTACAAGAGCGGCCCGCCGCAGCATTGGTTCACGTCCTGGGCGCCTAAAAGGCGGTGCCGAAGAATCCGGAGCATAGATGCGCCATTCCACGTGGAGTTCGTTTCCTCAGAATGGCAGCGCGAGCAGGACGAGGCGATCGACTATAGGCCAGTCGACACGGCCTGGACCCTGCAGGCCACCGGGGTCCTTTACGACCGCGTGCGAAGCATGAAGCGACCCAAGCGATTCGAGGACCGCGACGGACTCGGATAGAAATCTCCTCGTGGAAGTACTCATAACCTACGAGCTAGATGGTGCAATCGGCACCACCTCAGCCGTTCACGCAGATTACGAAACCGCGCGTGACAAAGCATTCGACCTCGTACCCGAAGCTGCGCAGCGGCTCAACATCCGGGTCGACCGCGACGTATGAGAAAGCCCCGAACTGTTCTGTTCGGGGCTTTGCTCGTCACATCCGTTTCGGAATCAACGCGATCTGGACAGAATCGGCAGTTAGATAACCCGCAGCTCTCCGCCTAGCTTTTCTTGAATTTTAGAGAGCGTTTCAGCATCGCCCTGGATGAGCCAATTGGGGCCAGTGAGCAAATCTCCGCCACCTGTGAATTCAATGCCTATATGTGCGATCTTCAAGAGAGTTTCATCGTTGATCACCTCTAGGATCAAATCGGAAGAGCACTTGATGCTGCCCTCGTGCCCGTTGTCTTCTACGACTTCGCCAGGGCAATCTACGCCAGACTTAGTTACTGCTTCTCGAAGATCAGTTGCGTTTTCGTACGAAGCGTCTTTCTTGACGCCTCCACAGGCGGTCAGTGCTAAGGCTGCAGTAAGCGCCAGAGCTAGTGCCAGGTTCTTTTTCATGTTTCCTCCGAGAATTTTACGAGTGAGCTCGACTGTAATTCAGGCTATTTTCCCAGTCTACGTTCAGAATAGGACCGTTTGCCCTAAATTACAGTGCGTCAGCCGCTTTCAAGTCGGCGTCGTTCGAGAGGTGCCCGTAGACATCGACGGTCGTGCTGATTGATGAGTGGCCCAGCCGCTTGGAAATAACCGGGAGTGGCACTTTGGCGGCAATCAGCCACGAAACATGCGTGTGCCTGAGGTCATGCAGTCGCGGTTCGGCAAGAAGCTGATCGGTGACTTCGGGCGCATTGGCTGCTTCTATTGCTGGCCGCCAGTAGCGGGCATAGAAGATTCCGCTCGATAGCCGGCCGCCGTTCGGGTGCTGGAATACGAGGTCGCGCGATTTGAGCGGGCGGAGATGCTCGTCGAGCAGAGGCGTCAGGAACAAGGGGAGCGTCACCTGGCGGACGCCGGCCAGCGTCTTGGGGGAGCCGAGGACGAATCCGTGCGGCGTCCGTTTCCATGACTTGTTCACGTCGATCACATAGTGTCCGGAGGCCTGGTGTGCGAAGTCAGCCTTATCCAGGGCGGTGGCTTCACTGAATCGCAAGCCCGAGTTGACAAGAGTTCGCAAGAAGAGCTCGTAATCTGGGTCGATGTGGTCGCAGAGGATCTCGAATTGCTCTCTTGTGAGAAAGGTCGCACCGCGGTATTTCAGGGAGGACTTGGGAGAGCTGATTCCCCGCGCCGGGTTTTCCTCCATGAGGTTCCGCTCAATCGCCCAATTGAACACAGTGGACAGGAAAGCGTGGACGTTCTTCTTGGATTTGGGCGCGAGCTGCAGCTGCTCGAACCAGCGGACCAGGTCCTTGCGTTCGATCATCCCGGTTTTCCGTGGGCCAATAGATGGTGCAATGTGCCGGGCGAGCATGACCTCGTAGGTGTGCTTGGTGCCGGGCTCAACGCCGGTTTTCTCCTCCAAATACATCGTCACAAGCTTCGCGACCGTTGGAGTCTGGGATTGAATGTCCTGCATTGCCTTGTTGGCGAGCGTGAACGATTGTCCGTTCGCGTCGAGCAGGCGCTTGATGAGTTCCGCTTCGGTGTCCGAATCGGTGGTGAAGCTGGTTTGTTTCTTGGTTTCAGCTTCGCGCCAAATGACTTTGAATGCAGTAGTGCCGTCGGCACGCTGGATATGGCGAATGGAGGCCATGGTGTTCGGGTGTCCTTTTCAGTTATCGACTGCTTGGTGAGAGCAGGTAAAGGGGTGGTTATTCCCTGGTTCCGTGTCAACGCTTGTCAACATTTTTGATGTTGGCGTCAACATGGGTATGAAAAAACCCCGGTTTCCCGGGGTTCAATCTGTGCCCAAGGTGGGACTCGAACCCACACATCTTTCGATACCGCATTTTGAGTGCGGCGCGTCTACCGATTCCGCCACTTGGGCTGGCACTTTGACTACTTTACTAGAGGTTTTCCAGAATTCCTAATCAGGATCCTCGCGTCTTCGCCTGAACCAGAGTACATGCAAGTAGGCTTGTATGTGAAACCGAGGCAACGTGGCTTCGCTATCGGAAACCATCTATTTGCTGTCCCTCGCACGGACAGGATTTTTGACCATGGAGGAAGACGCCAATGAGCGAACTACCCGAAATCACCCGAATTCCATCCGAGGTGCAGTCCACCCCGCGTCGTGTTCTCGTTGCCGAGGATGAAACCCTGATCCGACTGGATATTGTCGAAATCCTGCGATCCGAAGGCTATGAAGTTGTCGCCGAGGTCGATAACGGGCAGGCCGCTTTGGACAAGGCCCGCGAGCTCAAGCCGGATTTGGTGCTCATGGACGTGAAGATGCCGGTGATGGATGGCATAACCGCTGCCGAGGCGATTGTCAAGGAGCGCATTGCCCCGGTGGTGCTGCTGACCGCGTTCAGCCAGAAGGAACTGGTGGAACGTGCCCGCGAAGCCGGCGCCATGGCGTACGTGGTGAAGCCTTTCACCCCGGGCGATCTGACTCCGGCCATCGAGATCGCCATCTCGCGCAATGACGAGTTGCGTGCCCTGGAAGAAGAAGTCAGCAACCTGGCTGAGCAGTTCGAAACCCGCAAGCTGGTTGATCGTGCCAAGAGCCTGTTGATCACGAAGATGGGGCTGACCGAGCCAGAAGCGTTCCGCTGGATCCAGAAGACCTCCATGGACCGCCGCCTGAGCATGCGACAGGTAGCCGAAACCGTGGTCGATCAGGTCAAGTAGGCAACAACGGCTCGTGCCGCTGCTGAAGATGTGCGTTATGACACCCTATGTTTTGACGCACATTTTCCATGTCACCCCAGTGTGGCGCAGCGGTCACAGGGCTGCAGCCCCTGCTGTGATGTTCAAAGTTAATCCAAATTTTGCCAGATGCTGGTTGACGGCCTGGATTGACGAACAGCCCAGTACGCCTAAGATTGAAACTGCGCTTGGAACCAAGTCCTGCACGACACTGATTTTCGCAGGGGATCTTAATTCGAAGCCCGCACACTTTCCCTTGCCGTTCGACCCTTCAGGCTGGTACTAAATGGATTTGACGCTAATCGTCGTCCTGGTCATCGCCTTGGCGTTGTTTTTCGACTTCACCAACGGTTTTCATGACACGGCCAATGCGATGGCCACCCCGATCGCAACCGGTGCAATTTCCCCCAAGAAGGCAGTTGCCCTCGCCGCAATTTTGAACCTGGTCGGCGCTTTCCTCTCCACCGAGGTAGCAAAGACCATCTCTGGCGGCATCATCAACGAAGACCCCGCCACCGGCGTGGCCATCGGCCCGGCCATGATCTTCGCGGGCCTGATGGGCGCGGTGATCTGGAATCTTCTGACCTGGCTGCTGGGCCTGCCATCGAGCTCCTCCCACGCACTGTTCGGAGGCCTGGTCGGTGCAGCTATTGTCGGTGCCGGCCTGGCCTCAGTGAACTACGGCGTGCTGCTCTCCAAGGTCTTGCTCCCGGCCATTTGCGCGCCGATTATCGCTGGCGTCTCCGCCTACCTATGCACCAAGCTGGCCTACGCCATCACCAAGCGGCAAAGCGGCGCCTCGCCTAAGCGAGGCGGCTTCCGCTATGGACAGATTTTCTCCTCCTCTCTGGTGGCACTCTCGCACGGCACCAACGATGCGCAGAAGACCATGGGCATCATCACCCTGACCCTGGTTGCCTCGGGGCTGCAGGAATCCGACTCCGGCGTGCACCTGTGGGTTGTGGCCGCTTGTGCTTTTGCGATCGCCCTGGGTACCTACACCGGTGGCTGGCGCATCATCCAGACCATGGGTTCGGGCCTGACCGATGTGAAGCCTGCACAGGGTTTCGCCGCGGAGGTTTCCACCGCTTCAGCCATCTTGGCTTCCTCGCACCTGGGCTTCGCATTGTCGACCACCCAGGTGGCTTCCGGTTCTGTCATCGGTTCCGGATTGGGCCGCAAGGGCGGCGAGGTTCGCTGGGGGACTGCCGGGCGCATTGCCCTTGGCTGGCTCTTCACCTTGCCGGCTGCAGCGATCGTCGGCGGCCTGGCCGCATGGATCACCCATCTGGGCACCCCGGGCGTGGTGATCGTCGCGATCCTGGGCTTGGCGGCAATGCTGACCATCTGGTTCGTGTCCCGCAAGCAGCCTCACGGTGCCGAGACGACCATGTCCGACATTGACAACTCCGGCGCAGCGGTGAACATCTTGACCAAGAAGCAGCGTCGTGCCAAGGCCAAAGCGGAAGCGCAGCAGGCCAAGCTTGCTGCAGTGCAGAAGGAAGCTGATAACTCATGATCGACTGGGCCTCCTTTGGGATCGTTGCCATTGTCACGTGGATTTCGGCAATGCTGATCGTCGCCGCATATTCGTTCGGGGTGCGCCTTTTGGCCGTGGCCAAGGACGAAGGGCGGAGCACGAGCCTGAGCAAGAGCGCAGCGTATGCCTGCTTCATTGTTGCCGGCCTGATCGTCGCCTTCGGCGTCGTGCTGATCGTGCCGCAGCTGAGCGAAGCCATTCTGGGTTTCTCCTCAAGCCACTAGCGCAAAAACCGGTCGTCCGCCTTCGGGCGTTCGGCTGGTAAGAACAACTTGATATTGCCTTCAACGGAGGCACCCCTAGACTGGAGCCATGACAAGCTTCAAGTACTACGTGGGTGCCTCCGTTGATGGTTTTATCGCAGATGGCAGCAAAGATGCGCACTGGTTCACCACGTTCGCCCAGCAACCGGGTGTGAAAAAGCATTTTGACCAGTTCTTCGAAAGCGTCGGGGCGGTCGTGATCGGCGGGAAAACCTACGCCGATATCGCCCGCGAAGTCGCCGAGGGCCGGATGGAGTGGAAGTTCGGGGATAAGCCTGTTTGGGTCTTCACCCACCACGAACTGCCGACCCTTCCCGATACCGATCTGACCTTCATTCGCGGCGAATTCGGCTTCTGGAGCCGGGATATTGCGCGCAGCGCTGGCGCCGGTGACGTGTGGATCGTCGGCGGGGCGGATGTGGCCGGCGGTTTCGTCGAAGCGAAAATTCTCGATGAACTGATCGTGGTGACCGTGCCGGTGGTGCTCGGGGAAGGGACCAGCATTTTCGGGCGCGGCATCAGCACCCAGCTCTCGTCGCTGAGCGTCACCGATCTGGGCGGCGACATCTTCCTATCTCGCTACTCGGTCGACTAGCGGCCCGGCTGGCTCGGCAATTAGCGGTCGAGCGGCAGGAGCATGTTGGTGATGCGCGCCGTGGCGATCCGCTGGCCCGCATCGTTGCTGATGATGATCTCATGGCATGTGCTGCGCGCGCCCAAATGCACCGGCGTGCACTGGGCAGTGACCACCCCGGAGCGCCCCGCCTTGTGATGCGTGATGTTCAGATCAACGCCCACCGGCTGGGAGGTTCCGGCCCCATGCAGCGCCGCGGCCATCGAGCCGAGCGTTTCCGCCAGTGCTGCCGAGGCCCCGCCGTGCAGGATCCCGTAGACCTGCGTGTTTCCGGCCACCGGCATGGTGGCGCCCAGCCTTTGAGGGCTGAACTCGGTGAAGACGATCTGCAGCTTCTCAACGAGTTCGCCGACGCCATTGTGGGTGAGGTAGGGCCAGATGGATTCCGGAACCCCATGCCGGGCCAGCTGGTCGGCGAAGGGATGTGCCGAAGATTGCGTGGGTTGCGGAGTGAAATTCTCGTTCATGGCCACTAGGCTTTCAGGTGTGAGCGAAACTACCAAACCGACACCCTCGTCGGACAAGAGACTGCTGATTATTGACGGACATTCCATGGCGTTCCGCGCGTTCTACGCGTTGCCCGCGGAGAACTTCGCAACAAGCACCGGACAGCACACCAACGCGGTGCACGGATTCGTGTCGATGCTGCTGACGATGATCCGGCAGCAGAAGCCTACGCACGTTGCCGTGGCCTTCGACTTGGATACCCCGACTTTCCGCTCGTTGGAGTACACCGAATACAAGGGCGGCCGGAATAAGACCCCCGAAGAGTTCTACGGGCAGATCGACCTCATCCAGGAAGTGATGAAGGCGATGAATATACCGTCGATCACCCTGGAAAGCTTCGAAGCTGACGACATCCTTGCCACGCTGGCTACCAAGGGCGAAGATGCCGGATTCGATGTGCTGGTGGTGTCCGGCGACCGAGACGCCTTCCAGCTGATCACCGAAAAGACCCTGGTGCTGTACCCGAAGAAGGGCATCAGCGACATTCCGCCGATGGACGCTGCCGCCGTGGAAGCGAAATATTTCGTTCGCCCCGAACGCTACTCGGACCTTGCCGCGCTGGTAGGCGAAACCGCCGACAACCTGCCCGGCGTGCCGGGGGTTGGCCCGAAGACGGCAGCCAAATGGATCAACCAGTATGGCGATCTGGCAGGCATCCTGGAGAACATTGATGCGATCAAGGGCAAGGTGGGCGAGTCGCTGCGCGAGCACGTGGACAAAGTGACGCGCAACCGCCGCCTGAACCAGCTCAAGCACGATCTGGATCTTCCCGTGACCCTGGAAGAGATGAAACTGTCGGCGCCGAACCGCGAAGAGATCGAGAACCTGTTCGACGCGCTGGAATTCAATACCCTGCGCAAGCGGCTTTTTGACCTCTTCGCTGCCCAGGAAGAAGAGGTGGCGCCGGAGGTTGCGGCCTTCACCCGGGTGGTCACCGACAACGCCGAAGGCCTGCGTGGCTTCATCGACGCCGGCAAGGGCGCACCAATCGCCCTGCAGCCGGCGGTGGTTGATGGGGAAGCAGTGGGGCTTGCGCTCTACCGCGGTGACCAGGCCGCTTGGCTGGACTTGGCTCAGCTGGATGAAGCCGCAGAAGGCGTGCTGGCGCAGTTCCTGGCCGATGAGAACGCTCCGAAGATCTTCCACGACGCCAAAGCGGCCATGCACCTGCTGATCGAACGCGGTCTGGAAGTTGCCGGCATTCGGGACGACACGCTGATTAGCGCCTACCTGATCCAGCCGGATCGCCGAAGCCACGATCTGGTGGATGTGGTGCAGTACCACCTGAAGTACGCGGTGCCGGTGCATGAAGCGAAAAAGGGCGAACTGGACCTGGGGCTCACCTCGGACCTTGCCGAACCGGCCTTGGCCCAGGCGCAGGCGATTCATGACCTCTCCGCCTATCTGGCCACCAAGCTGGCCGAAAAGCACGCGGATGTGCTGGCTGCGGAAATGGAGCTGCCGCTGATTCCGGTGCTCTTCGAGATGGAACGCGCCGGCGTGGCAGTGGACGTGGACCGGCTGAATGAGTTGCGCGCGCATTTCACCACCCAGGTGGATCAGGCGACCAACGATGCGTTCGCCGCGATCGGCCACGAGGTGAATCTTTCAAGCCCCAAGCAGCTGCAGGTCGTATTGTTCGAGGAACTGGACCTGCCGCGCACCAAGAAGATCAAGACCGGCTTCACCACCGATGCCGAGTCGCTGCAAGATCTCCTGGTCAAAACCGGGCACCCCTTCCTGGTGGCGCTGATGGCATACCGCGACGCGATCAAGCTGCGCCAAACCGTCGACGGCTTGCTCAAGGCAACCCACGGCGACGGCCGCATCCACACGACCTATGCGCAGACGGTGGCGGCCACCGGCCGGCTTTCGAGCCTGAACCCGAACCTGCAGAACATCCCGGTGCGTTCGGAAGAAGGCCGGCGGATCCGCGACGTGTTCATGGTGGGCGAGGGCTACGAGAGCCTGCTGACCGTTGACTACTCGCAGATCGAAATGCGCATCATGGCGCACCTGTCCGAAGACGAGGGCCTGATCGAGGCCTACCAGAACGGCGAGGACCTGCACCGCTACGTCGGCTCGCGCGTGTTCAACGTGGCGCCGGAAGAAGTCACCTCGGAAATGCGTTCCAAGGTGAAGGCGATGAGCTATGGCTTGGCCTATGGCCTGAGCAGCTTTGGCCTGTCGAAGCAGCTGAAGATCGGTGTTGACGAAGCCCGCAAGCTGATGAAGGACTACTTCGACCGCTTCGGCGCCGTGCGCACCTACCTGCGCTCGGTGGTGGACCAGGCCCGCAAGGACGGCTACACCGAGACGATCTTCGGACGCCGCCGCTACCTGCCGGAGCTGAACAGCTCGGATCGCCGGCTTCGCGATATTGCCGAGCGTGCCGCATTGAACGCCCCGATCCAGGGCTCTGCGGCGGATCTGGTCAAGGTGGCCATGCTCAAGATTGCCGAGGGGCTGGCTGCGGGACAGTTCAAGTCGCGGATGCTGTTGCAGGTCCATGACGAATTGATTCTGGAAGTTGCCGCCGGTGAACTGGAGCAGGTGCAGGAATTGGTGACCCGCGAAATGGGCCAGGCCGCGGACCTGCTGGTTCCACTGGATGTCCAGCCGGGCATCGGCCGGACCTGGCACGACGCCGCGCACTAGGCACAGCAATCGGCAAGGGCAGGAACATCGAGAGGTGATCCTGCCCTTGCCGCATGATCACGCGGGTTGGATGAAAGAAAAGAACATGGAGCACTACACGCGCCGTCGGGTGCTGAAAGCCGGCAGCCTGGGCCTGGGGGCGCTGGCGGCCGGGCTGATCGCCGGTTGCAGCGCGGGCGACCCGGCGGGCGGAGCCGGCTCAGCGGCAGGGCCGGCACCGGCCAGCCCCGTGCCCGCCACGGCTGCACCGCCTCTGGCTTCGGCCAGCCCCCAAGCGGTGTACCTGAGCCGGAGCCAGGCCGTGGCGAAGTTCGAAGGCGTTCCGGCGGGCCAGTTCGGGCTGGACATCCCAGGCATCGAGCTTCGATTGCCTCGGGCCGATGGCGCCGCGGCGTTGACCTTCGATGCCTGTGGGGGACCGAAGGGCTCCGGGGTGGATGAAGCGCTGCTGGACGCATTGCGTGCCAGGAAAGTGCCCGCGACATTGTTCGTCAACCAACGCTGGGCTCGCGCCAATGCGCGTCTGCTGGCTGAGCTGGTCGACGAGTAGCTGTTCGAGATCGCCAACCACGGAACCAGCCATGCCCCGCTGGCCACCTTGGGGCAGTCAGCCTACGGCATCGGCGGTACGGGTTCGATTGGCCAGGCCTACGACGAGGTGATGGGAAACCAGCGGTACCTGGCCGACAAGTTCGGCATCGTCGCGAAATTCTTCCGTTCCGGTACCGCGCACATGGACGAAGCCGGTGCGGCGATGTGCCGGGAGCTGGGCGTGGTTCCGATGAATTTCACCGTCAATCTGGATGCCGGAGCGACCTTCGGCGCGCAGACCGTGGCCGCCCAGGTCCGCCAGCTGGGTGCCGGGGACGTAGGCATCGGGCACTTCAACCAGCCGGCTTCCGGCACGGCCAAAGGCATGGCGCTCGGGCTGGGGCCGGCCCTGGAGTCCGGGCTCCGGTTCATCACCCTCTCCGAAGCCTGGTGACTGCGCCCCTTGCGCAGCGCGAAGCTGCACATAGACTGTGAGCAGCCGATTCCCCTGCCAAGGAGCATGATGAGACCAGAGCGCGAGCCGAAACTGGAAACCCGGACGTACCAGGCCACCGAACGCAGCCCCGAAATCGACGAAGCGATCAAGATCTTCCACCAGGCCACCGGGATCGGCTTCTATGAGCCGCTGCCGGAAGAGAAACAGTGGTCGAACTACTTGGACTTGACCTATGCCCAAAAGATGCGCTTTTCACTGGTGTTCGACACCGCCGCGGAACCGCACTCGCGCCATGGCGCCGACCCGGTGCACACCTATGGGGCGTTCCCGGGGTTGATCAACGCCGGGGGCAAGGCGCCCGTTCCAACGCACAAGATTTCTGCCGTCACGGTCGCTCCGAGCTATCGGCGGCGCGGCATCCTGTCCAAGCAGATTACCGCCGACCTCGCCTACGCCCAGCAGGCAGGATTCCCGATGGCGGCGTTGACCGCGTCGGAGGCGACCATTTACGGGCGGTTCGGCTTCGAGCCGGCCACCTACCAAACCCGGTTCACGCTCAAGTGCGCCCAGGGGGTCAAGCTGCGCGTGCAGGTGCCCGGCCAGGTGATCGATATCGATCCGAAGCAGTTCGCGGCCCAGTACGCGGCCCTGTCAGTGAATGCGCTGCAGCAGACCTTCGGCTCCGTGGACAGCACCGAGTACGATGACGGCTTCGCCTTGGGACGCTGGGATACCTGGGAGAGCCTGGGCAAGCCGAAGAACCTGCGCTTTGCCGCCTACTACGACGGCGACGGCCAGCTCGGCGGCTTCGCCACGTACAAGTTCGGCGGATGGGATGAGCCCAAGGCAAAACTGGTCGTGCAAAAGCTGGTGGCTACCAGCGAGGCCGCCCGCATCAAGCTCTTCGAGTACCTGGGCAACCATGACCTGGTGGAGGAAGTGCACGGCCAAGGCCCGGTGGGGGACCCGCTGCGCCATGTGCTGGAAAACGTTCGCGACTACCACGTGCGTTCCATAGACGATGTCCTGTGGCTGCGCGTTCTCGACGTTGTTGCCGCCTTCGAAGCGCGCGGCTACCAGCAAGAGGCGCAACTGGTGTTGAGCGTGAGCGATCGGCTGGAGATGATTTCCGGAAGCTACCTCTTCGACGTGTCCGATTCCCATGCCGCGGTCAGCCGAATCGAAGAAGGGCATGCTCCAGCCGGCCTGCCCCGGGTGTCCCTGTCGGAGCGCGAACTTGCGGGGCTGTACCTGGGGTCCGTGCAATTGGGGCAATTGCTGGATTCGGGCCGCGCCGTTCTGGAAAGCGGGGGACAGCCGGGAAACTGGATGGACTTGTTCAACGCGCCCCGCGAGGGATTCACGCCGCACGGCTTCTAGCGGCAGGGGCCGCATCAACCGCCTGTTATGACGAAGTTCACAAAATGCTGACGTGGATGTTAGTGGGTTACGCTTTGACCCGCACTCTGGTATACGCGTAGACTTGTACAGCGTGCCATGGCGCTAGTTGTGGCCGCAAGCAAGTTTTACCCGCTCGAAATTCCGGGACTTCCGGGGTTTCGACTGATCAAATCTATCCACATCGGAGTCCCTACTACATGACCATCACCTCGAACGAGAACAACAGCGCACCAGTCGTCGCAATCAACGACATTGGATCTGCTGAGGACTTCTTGGCCGCAGTCGACGCCACCATCAAGTACTTCAACGATGGTGACCTCGTCGAAGGCACCGTCGTCAAGGTTGACCACGACGAAGTTCTGCTCGACATCGGTTACAAGACCGAAGGTGTCATCCCTTCCCGCGAGCTTTCCA
>Ga0308158_10004406_pt1 | contig 11925 bp, 11 predicted proteins | sample PhyBR2_FD_201038 | JGI IMG/M metagenome (GOLD analysis project Ga0308158, IMG submission 201038) | Phyllosphere microbial communities from UC Gill Tract Community Farm, Albany, California, United States - DLSLB.R2 | ecosystem: Host-associated > Plants > Phyllosphere > Unclassified | place: USA...
CGTCCTTCATGGTCATCTTGCTGCCGTCTTTCTTCATGCAGGTGCCGTCGGTCATGCACATCGAGCCGTCGCTCATGGTCATGTTCTCGGTCATGGGCATCATCTTGCCGCCCTTCATGACCATCATCTTGCCGTCTTTCATCGTGCAACCATCCATGGCCATTTTGCCCATGGCCATGCCCGCTTTCGCCGACTTGGCTTTAGGGGTCGTTTGGGCAGTAGCGACGGTAGTGAGCCCGGTAACGAGCAGCACGGAGAGGAGATATGCGAACTTTTTCATGGTTGATAAGCGAAATGGTAAAAAATGTGTTGGGAAAATTCCCAGTTCGGTTACTACTTACCCAGCAGTTAGGATTGGTATAATTCTCGGGGCAGTCCTGTAAGATTAGCCGCCGGGTCACCTTCGAGCTGCCGGCGGTAGTCCGTGGGCGAAACTCCGTTGACCAGCCGGAACTGCCGCGACAAATGCCCCAGACTGCTGTAGCCCAGTGCCTGCGCAATGCGCCCAACCTCTATCCCCGAGCTGCGCAGCAGCTGTTCCACCGTGGCGATGCGCTGGCCGATGATGTAGCGCTCCAGGCTCAGGCCCTGCGAGGTCGAAAAAACGTTGCTCAGGTACGAAAACTTGCGGCCCAGCCGCTGGCTTAGGATTTGGGGGCAGCGGCCGCAGCGCAGCTCTTCGGGAGCCGTGCACAGCAAGTCCGCAACCGTCTGCTTGATGTCGTTCACCAGCTGCTCGTGCGGAGCTTGCAATTCCAGCAGCGCAAACCCTTGGTCCACCAACTGTCCGCGCAGTCGTGCCCAGTCGATGGCCTGCGCCGGCTCGGCGACCTCAACTTCGCCCAGCTCTACCCGACGCGGCGTCAGGCCCAGCGAGAGCAGGAGTTCGCGCATCACCAGTACGCCGCGCCGGCATACCATGTGTTTGACGTAGAAAACGGTGGAACCGGTGTCGGCCATGGGTTCAAAAAGACTAGATTAATGGGGGGCAGTCTACTCCGCCGCCTTTAGCTGCGCTTTCTCAGGGCCATGTGGCACTTGGGGCACGAACCCGGCGTAGCACTAGTCTCGGAGGGGTGCATGGGGCACACGTAAGCGGCGGGGGCCTCTTGCGTGGGGGCCACGTGCAGCGACTCGAAGCGGGCGCTGAGGGACTGGCCGTCGCGTTTTAATTGCACGGTTACGGCTACCGGGGCCGCCCCCTTGGGCAGCACGGCCTGCAACCGGTCACTACCCGCGGGGGCCAGCGTGAGGAAATTGGGCTGGCCACCCCGGTCAAGCAGCGCCGTTCCCGTAACCTGTTGATTGGAAAGCGGCTGCATTTTTCCGTCGAATAAGTACACGGCCAGCAATTGCCCCTGCTGCACCGCTTCGATGTGATAAGTGTCCGCCGTGTGCACGACGCCCCCATGAGGGGAAGGATGAGTGTGGGTTTCGCCGCTGGCCTGATAGGTGGGCGCGGCAGCAGAAGGTTGGGTGGATTGCGCCGAGGATAGGTGCTGGAGGCCCGCTAGGAGCGCCAGCAGAAACAATGACTTTTTCATGAAAAGGAATGGGGATGCCCCGGCTGCCGCGGCGGGAGGGCCGCCGGCACAAAGCCTAGGGTGTGGGGAGGCGGGAGCAGTCCCCGAAATCAGCACCGTGTGATGCGGAATGACGAGCGGCCGGAAGTCCCTGAAAATTGATGGGCTGCAGCAAGGCCGACCAACGGATTGGCTACGGCATTGCCAGCAAGCAAAGGCGTCTTGGCAGGTGCGTTGTCTCACCCTGATAGGGTCAGCGCAGCACGGGCGGAAGACATTGGCAAGGAAGCCGAAAAGAGGAACGCCGAATAAGGCGTCCGGGCGCGGATAAATGCGCGAAGCCCATGACCAAAAGCCCCGGTGCCTACATAAAGGCCGGGGTTGGCAGGGAAGCTATTAGTTAGATAAGAAAGGCATGCCCGCGCACGTAGGCGGGGCACTCGGGTGGTGGCGCGGCGTGAGCCGCGAGCCCGGATGCCGGCTCATCGAGCGGGAGCGTAAACGTGCTGAGGCGCCATACCAGCGGCAGCAGTGCAGGAGCAGGGGCTATGGCCGGGGCGGTAATCGTAACGCCACAGGTCGTGAGCTTTACGTCCTTGACGGAGCTGGTTACGACCTGGTCGTGACAGCAGCCACAGGCTGGGGCCCTCCTAGTATGGCAGCAGCAGCTGCGGGGGATTTCCTGCTTAATGGAAACCCCTTCCAGGCTTTGACCGCAGAAATGCATACTATACACCAACCCAGGGCTGGAGAGCAGATACGCAAAGAGCAGAAATAAGCTGGTGAGACGTTTCACAGAGAGGGCCGCGAGGCCTTAGCATAGGTAGGCGCAAAAATACGAGGCAGAAACACAGGAATTAGTATAAAATTCCTACCCCAAACTTGTAAGATTAGGTACTTCTCTGTAGGAGTCTGCTTATTTCAGGCTTAAAAATGCCGCTGACGATGGTCTCACCGGGCATTCTTAAACAAGTTTAGAGGCTACCTTGGGGGCAGCGAGATAGAAGCTCAGGCTATAAAGCAGTACTGGCAGGAGGGTAAATTGCAGCACGGGGCTCAAACCGGCTCCTGTGCCCGGAACAAGGGGCATCTTGTCCGTATACGCCCAGTTGCCAGCTGCTAAATGGGCTACCTCAAACAAGATTGCCCCCGTGCCGCCCACTGCCAGCAACCAGAAGGCGCGTAACAGGGTTAGGGGATGTGCCCACAAACCGTTCTGATAGATTAGTGCAAAGCCTAGATACAGCAAATCAACCATGATGGCATCTGCCAGCGAGGCCAGAGCCAGCACGGGGATATGCGCCAGCGCGTAGGCACCGCCCTGATACAACGGGCAGTGAATTATTTCCCAAGCAAAGTTTAGCAGAAATGCCAGTGCAGTCACCCAGCGCATGTATCGCTGGAACAATAGCTTATCCGCCGCTCTTTTCCAGAAATAAGTATACAGCCACACCGTGCTGGCCAAGGCGATGGTCGGCGCCGCGAACATAGCCGGGGTAAGGTTGGTCATCATGCGGTGGCTGGAGTAGCTATAAGGTAGCGATTAACAGGCTGAGCCAACTGCGGCCGGTCCCCGCCGCGCGTCGACAAGAGCGGCTGGTAGTTGTCACTAATTCCCAACAAAACCGGCCCCTGGCACGGAGTAGCGTGGTGACAAAGGCCGGTTTAGGAAGTTAAGGGCCGCAAATGCGTGTAAACCCACGGTTTATTTCCCGGCCCAAATTCAGTGGTTGGTAAATGCTGTCTTTAACCCAACCCTGCTACGCACGGCTTCATTACTAACTCTTTTTCACCAGGGCCATGCCGCATTTAGGGCACTTGCCGGGATGGTCGGAAACTTCATTGGGGTGCATGGGGCAGCTGTACTGGGCGGCCTTCGCTTCGATGACCTGACTGTCAGCATCCGTCGGAGCGGGCTGGGCTGGGCTGGTGCTGGTGGTTGTGTCGGTCGTAGCGCTGCCTTTGTCTGAGCAGCCGGTGGCTAGCAGCAAGCTGGCTAAGGCAAAGCCGTGGAGCAGAATACTTTTCATGGGTCTGGACTAGTGGTAAGATTTAATGCCTGAGCACCGAGCGGCCGGCAAGGCAAGCAGGGATTGAGTCGAAGCGGCAAGCTTCGTGACGCTCTCCCAAACGCAGCCAGCCGCGGCAAAGTTGGTGACACGTTATTTCACAAACAGGCGCTATTCATGGTCTGCTCATTTGATATTTTCGCTTTTATCACCGTCAGAAAGCCTTTTGCAACGTAAAAATCAGGCTTCTATAGCCAACTGCTGGCCAACAGTGCCTGCTCAAAATCTACCAATCTTACAAGCCGGCCGTGGAAATTTTGTCTACTGGGGCCAGCATCACCGAATCTTACAGGGTCCGATGCAAATTCCACTAATCTTTCTGGCCTTACGAACTGTTTAAACGGGTGCACCTGCCGCTGCCGGCGGTGCTACAATCGCCTTGTTTTATGCAGCCCAAGCACTTGCCTGATACCGCAGTCCCGACGGGTAGCCCTACTTCCGTCGTCACCGAATCCGCTACCCTTAACATTGAGGGCATGACCTGCGCCTCCTGCGCCAACTTCGTAGAAAAGGCCCTGGTCCGCACGCCCGGCGTGGAGCGCGCAATGGTCAACCTGGCCAGCGAGAAAGCTACCGTCGAGTACCGGCCGGCTCAAATTGACCGGGCGGGGCTAAAGGCGGCCGTGCAGCAAGCTGGTTACGAGGTGCTCGACACCGCTGCCTCAACCAGCCCACTGGCTGGCGATGACGAGTTGGAAGCCCGCAAGGCTCAGGGCTACGCGCAGCTCAAGCGCCGCTTTGCCGTAGCTGCATGGCTCGCCGCCTTCATCATGCCCCTGTCCATGCTCATGCTCTGGCCCGCGATGACGGCGCGGGTGTCAACGCCGCTGCTCAACTACGGCCTACTGCTACTGACCCTGCCGGTAGTGCTGTACAGCGGGCGGGAGTTTTTTGAGTCGGCCTGGAACAGCTTTCGCCACCGTACCGCGACCATGGACACCCTGATTGCGGTGGGAACGGGCACGGCCTTTCTCTACAGCCTAGCGGCCACCATGCTGCCGCACTGGTTCCGGCAGCACGGGCTGATGCCGGAAGTGTATTACGACACCACGGCCATCATCATTGCCTTGATTCTGCTGGGCAAGGTGATGGAGGCCCGCGCCAAAACGCAGACCTCGGCGGCCATCAAGGCCCTGATGGGCCTGCAGGCCAAAACAGCCCGGGTGGTGCGTGCCGGGCAAGAGGTGGATGTGCCCATCGAGCAGGTGCAGCTCGACGACGTGGTGGTGGTGCGTCCTAGGGAAAAGGTGGCCACCGACGGCGTGGTGCTCGAAGGGCAGTCGGCCGTGGACGAGGCCATGCTCACCGGTGAGAGCCTGCCGGTGGAAAAGAAAGCGGGTGACAACGTATTCGGCGCCACGCTCAACAAAACCGGCTCCTTCCGCTTCCGCGTGAGCAAGCTGGGCGCCGACACCATGCTAGCCCAAATTGTGAAGCTGGTTTCTGACGCCCAGGGCAGCCGCGCCCCCATCCAGCGACTGGCCGATAAACTCAGCGCCGTCTTCGTGCCCGTGGTCATCATCATTGCCCTACTCACCTTCGGGCTGTGGTTCGACCTAGCGCCGACCAATCTGCGCCTGCCGCTGGCGCTAGTCAACTTCGTGGCCGTGCTCATCATTGCCTGCCCCTGCGCGCTGGGGCTGGCCACGCCCACGGCCATCATGGTCGGCACCGGCAAGGGCGCGGAATACGGCGTCCTGATTCGCAACGCCGAGGCCCTGGAAAAGGCTTACCAGGTGAACACCGTGCTGCTCGACAAAACCGGTACCATCACCCGCGGCGAGCCGTCCGTTACCGATTTTGTGCCTACCAATGGCGACGCGCCCGCCCACCTGCTGCTTCTGCTGGCCGCCGTGGAGCGGCAGAGCGAGCACCCCCTGGCCGAAGCCGTGGTGCGCTACGCCGACGCCCAAGGAGTCGCTTCCGGCAGCACTACGCTAACGGCCACTGCCTTCCAGGCCTATGAGGGCCGGGGGCCGGTGCCACCGTCGACGGGCAGGTGATTATGCTCGGCAACCGGCGGCTGCTCAGCGAGCACAACGTTCTGCTTTCCACCGACACCGAGCAGCAGGCATTGCAGCTGCTAAGCGAGGCCAAAACAGTGCTCTATGCCACTATTGGCGGGCACGTGGCCGCCCTGATTGGGGTGGCCGATACGGTGCGCGAGTCCAGCCTGGCGGCCATTCAGGCCTTGCAGGCCCAGGGGCTGGAAGTAGTGATGATGAGCGGCGACAACCAGCAGACCGCGGCGGCGGTGGCTGGGCAAATGGGCATCAAGCGCTTCTTTGCCGAAGTGCTGCCGGCCGACAAGGCCAGCAAGGTGAAGGAGCTGCAGGCCGAAGGCCGCACCGTGGCGATGGTGGGCGACGGCATTAACGACGCACCCGCCCTGGCCCAGGCCGACATCGGTCTGGCCATGGGCGGCGGCACCGATGTGGCCATGGAAGCGGCTGGCATCACGCTCATGCGCTCCGACCTGCAGGGTGTGGTCACGGCCATTGACCTGTCCCGCCAGACCATGCGCACGATTAAGCAGAACCTATTTTGGGCCTTCTTTTACAACCTGCTCGGCATTCCCATCGCGGCCGGGCTGCTGTACCCGTTCACCGGCTGGCTGCTCTCGCCCATGCTCGCCGCTGGGGCCATGGCCCTGAGCTCGGTGTCGGTGCTGACCAATTCGCTGCGCCTGCGCGGCTTCACGTCCGGTGCGCGCTAAGCGCCCGGGTTTATCTCCTAGCCTTATGGATACTACCCAACTAGTGGTTACTTTTGCCGTGACGGGTATGATTGGCTTCGTCGTCTGGTTTTTCTTTTTTGCGCCGCACCGGGTGGCCACCGCCGTGTCTACCAGTGCGGGGGTACAGCAGGTCGACATCACCGTAAAAGGCGGTTACTCGCCGGACGTGATTGAAGTAGAGCGCGGCAAGCCCGTGCAGCTTAACTTTTACCGCGACGAGGAAAATAGTTGTTCGGAAGAGATATTGTTCCCCGACTTTAGCATCCGCCGCGACCTGCCCGCCTTCCAGACGACGGCCGTGGAGTTGCTGCCTCAGGAAGCGGGCCAATATGAATTCACCTGCGGCATGCACATGCTGCGGGGCAGCCTCGTTGTCAAGTAATTATGAACCTTCCCGCTGGCTTGCCGCCATCCGCTCCGGGTACTTCCCGCTTATTTATCCGCAACATGGTGTGCCCACAGTGCGTGCGCGTGGTGCGCCGCAAGCTGGAGGAAGTGGGCCTGAGCGTGCAGTTCGTGGCCTTAGGCGCGGCCGATGTGCTTCCCCCTCCCAATAGCGAGTTGCCGTTTGCCGCCGTGCGTGCCAGCCTGGAGGAAGTAGGCTTTGAAGTGGTGGAGGACCTGGCCCGCCAGTTGGTGGAGCAAACCAAAACGCTGGTTCTGGAACTGGTGCATTATACGGCGCCCGCCGACCGGGTGCACAACTTTTCGTATTACCTCAGCCAGCGCCTGCAACGGGACTACCACTACCTGTCCCAGATTTTTTCCTCCCACGAGGGCTTGACGCTGGAGAAGTACATCATCCGCCAGAAGGTAGAGCGGGCCAAGGAGCTGCTCAGCTACCAGGAAGCCACGGTGGCCGACGTGGCTCAGCAGTTGGGTTACAGCAGCGCCGCTTACCTGACCAACCAGTTCCGGCAGGTGACGGGCCTCTCGCCCTCGGAGTTTCAGCGCCTCGGACCCGGCAGCGCCGGCCGCCGCAGCCTCGATGACTTGATTTAAGTTCCAGAATCGGGTAAGCCCAGTGAAAAAATCAGGTGACCCCGCTGAACGGGCTGCTTAAGCGCCGCCGCGAGTCCAGAGCCGGCTGCTAGCCGGGTATCCGGTTGGAGCCATAACGGAATGCCGTCCGCAGGCACCCTACCCGAGGGCGGCGCCTGCGGACGGCATTCCGTTATGGCTCCGCATAAATTAGCCTTGCAGGCCGGCCCGGCAGGCCTGCTCGCAGCGGCGACAGGCTTCGGCGCACTCCTGGCAGTCCTGCATCTGGGTGTGCTTGGCGCATTCGTCGCCGCAGGCCTTGCAGATTTCAGCGCATTCGCGCAGCAGGTGCTGGGCGTGCTCGGAGCCCCGGGCCACGAGACGGGCGGTTAGGGCGCAGACGTCGGCGCAGTCGCGGTCGAGTTTAATACAGCGGGCCATCATCTGCACGTCCTGCTCGCTGAGGCAGGCGGTGGCGCAGTGCTCGCACGAGGCGATGCAGGCGTTGAGGGCGTCGAGGAGGCTTTGGTTTTGTGCGTGCATGGGATTTTGGGTAGGATGAAACAATTACCCTTACGTATACCCGTTGGAAGTCGCCGAGGTTGGTATAATTCCTGCGCCGCGGCTGTAAGATTTGTCTTTGCCTTTGGTTAATATGTCCACTGGCTTGCTGACTGCTGTCACCTTTATCGCTGCCCTGCTGCTGGCTTGTCCCTCCCAGAGAATGAAGCTCTACCCTACTCACAGCTAAACTCAGGCCCCAGCCATTGCCACCAACGGTGCCGCCCCAGTATGGCACACCAATACTTACCGCATTGGGGGCATGACCTGCGAGGCCTGTGCCCACCACATCGGAAGTGCGGTGGTGCAAGTGCCGACGAAAATTGTTACTGCTTTAGCCATATACTCCTTGGCCCGTTTTCTTCTTCATTTCGCCATCGAGTAACATGGCTATTATTACCTCGGAGGCTGGTGTTCCCCATCTACTTTAGTCAAGAGAGGTAGTCGTCTTGCTTTATGATGCACTTAGAGCGGTTCCCGTGTCAGTGTACAGGCCGGGCAGTAGGCCGAACGTTGTAGTTCGGCCTACTGCCCGGCCTGAGAATTGCTCTAAATGAGTAGCGAATGGATAATAACTCGTTGATTATCTGTCGTTGTGCCGCCTCCCTCATTGTCGTAGCTCCTGTAGCTTAAAGTCGCAGCATTGACGGCGCTAACCTTGTACTGTACTTATAGCGGTGCTGCTCAAGACAAGCGTAGATAGGCCAGTAGTTGAAAAACGGATTATGTAAACAGGTAGCCTTTAAAGCCGGTGGCCAGCAGCAAAAGCCGGTTGTCACGGAAGAAATCAGCCTCGGCCGAACTTCTTTCCTATTTCTTTTTCTTGCGCAAGCACCAGACACTGTAACAAGGCCGCTATTGGAAAGGCCAAAAATTCGCCTGTTGAAAGAGTCAGTGGGCTGGCGGGTTACAAAACAAAAATAGCGCTACCACCGGTTTTGTCGGCCGTAGCGCTGTTCAAAATCCGGAGGGTGCCGCCGGATTAGCAGCAGCACCCGCCGCCTTTACTCCGGGGTGCTTTGGCCGGGGCCTCACCCTGGTCGTGCAGCGTGTAGCCCGCCTGGGCCACGGCTTCTTTAAGGTCCGCCGGACGAGCCACGGTCGGGTCATACGTAACGGTAGCCGACGCGGACCCCGCCTCAACCGTGGCACTGCTCACGCCGTCCACGGCGCTCAGGGCGCGCTGGACCGTTCCAGCGCAGGACCCACAGGTCATACCTTCAACAGCAAAGGTTTCCCGCACAACTGAGTCGGGATTCTTGAGGCGGACAGTTTCCATAACAAAAAATTAGAGGTTTGAAAAAGTGGTTCATATGGTCCCAGGTGGCGGGACAGAACGGGCAACATAAACGGCCTGGGGCATTGATTCTTAGTTGCGAAGCCGTTTAAATAGCCAAAAAATCCCTGCTAGCAGCAGCATAAAGCCCAGTACCATCCCCCGCATCATGCCGATGCCCATGCGGCCGCAACAGCCGTCCATGTTCATTCCACGCATCATCGCATTGGGATTGGGAGGAAAGCTGCGCAAAGGCCGCTGACCCGGTTCTGTTATACCACATGCCTTGGTATGGCGTTAAAACCAGCATGGCCGCGCATTTTTCAGGGTAGTTGGGCTGGTCGGTGAAGAGTAGGGTTGCCTCGCAACACCCACTCTTATAGCCATTCCTTGACAGGTAGGTTTGTTATAATTCCGCTTGGAAGTTATAAGATTTGCCGGCTCGCTTCGGGCATCGAAACTCCGCCAGGGATATTTCTCATCAAGCAGATGCCTCTCCAATTGCTTTTCAAAAATCGTTTGTAAAACACTGTTGAGACCAACGCCCGTGGGGACGAGGCCCGCTGAATCAGGCAGCATACGTCAGCTCCCCTCTTGCTGCTTCACAAGGCCATTTAGCTCCCATTAAGGCAAGGCTGCCGACCTGAAAAACTAGAATACGAACATCAGCAGGACGGTAACCAGAAAACAAGTAACCACTACCGCTTGCCCGGCCCAGGAAACCGGCCCCATATCCGATGTCTCCCCCGTCCCGCCGAAATACATGGCGGCGACAACGCGCAGGTACACGGCCAGCGAAAGCACGCTGTTGAGCACGGCGGCCACGGCCAGCCACGTATAGCCAGCGGCCATCGTTGCCTCGAACAGCAGCAGCTTGCCCGCGAAGCCAGCCAGGGGTGGAATGCCCACCAGCGAAAACAAGAACACGGTCAGCGCCGCGCCGGCAAATACCCGGCGGGTACCGAGCCCACGGAAATCGGCCAGAGTTTTGCCGGTGCTCAGCACCACGGCAAAGGCGCCGAGGTTCATGGCGGCGTAGGCGGCGGCGAAGACGATGAGGGCCCGCCGCGCCCCGGCGCCGGCCGGCAGGCCCACCACGCCTAGCAGGAAGTAGCCCGCTTGCGCGATGGTGGAATAGGCCAGCAGGCGCACCACATTCTGCTGAAGCAGGGCCAGCAGGTTGCCGAAGGTCATGGAAGCCACGGCCAGCCCCGCCAGCACCAGCGGCCAGGCGACCGGCCCGTTGGCCGGCAGCGAGCGGCCCACCTGCGCCAGGGCAAAGAATACCCCGATTTTGGGTACTACCGACAGGTAGGCGGCTACCGAAACCGGCGCGCCCTCAAAAGTGTCGGGCGTCCAGAAGTGAAAGGGAAAGATGGAGGCCGCGTAGCCCAGCCCGGTAATCAGGGCCACGAAGCCGAAGGCCAGCGCCAGCGGGGGTAGGTCGGGCCGGGCCAGGGACGTCAGCAGCGTGTCGCCGGTGATGCCCACCCAGTAAGTGAGGCCGAAGATGAGAATGGCCGTCGTCACGGTGCCGTAGATGAAGTACTTGAGCGCCCCCTCGGTGCCGGCCTTGGTCTTGGAGTAGGCCGCCAGGGCAAAGCCACTGAGGCTGTTGATGAGCAGGCCCAGCACCAGAAACATCAGGTCGCCGGTGCCGGCCAGCAGCGCCGCGCCCAGCGTGCCGAAGCACAGCAGGCTGTAGACAGTGCCCTCGCGGGGGGTGCCGCGCAGCTCCTGGCGGGCCAGCAGGCAGCACAGCCCCGCCGCCGGCGCCAGAATAAGCACGCTCCAGTGGCTGAGCGCATCCACCCGGAAGGTGCCGGAGAAAGCCGTGGTATCCGCGCCCAGCTGCCGGAGCGCGGCGGCCCCGGCCGCGCCCAGCCCGCCCAGCGTCCAAGCCAAGCCCAACCGGCGGCGGCGCAGCATCTCCGCCACCAGCGCCCCGACGGCCGTCAGCAGCAGCACAATCTGCGGCAACACCAGCAGCAGGTCGCGCTTCATGTCCATGCCGCCGCTACTCATGGCCCGCCATGATGAGGCGCTGGGTGGCGTGAATCAGGCCCAGCAGGAACTCGGGGTAGAGGCCGATGAGCACGATGAGGGCCACCAGCGGCCCGATGGCCCACAGTTCGCGCGCGCCCAAATCACCCAGAGGACTCAGCACCGCGGGCTGCTCGCCCAGAAACACCCGCTGGATGGCCCGCAGGTAGAGCGCCGTGGTGATGATGAGGCCCACGAGCAGCAAGGCCGTGGCCACCGGCGCCACCTGGTAGCCGCCCAGGAAAATCTGAAACTCGGCCGGGAAGTGGGCCAGGGCGGGCAGGCCCAGCGAGGCGAAGCTGGCCAGGATGAACAGTCCGCTCAGCACGGGGTAGGCCGGGGCCAGGCCGCCGAGCTGGCCCATGTCGCGGGTGTGGGTGCGGTCCTGCAGCGCCCCAATCAGCAGGAACAAGCCGCCGGTCACGATGCCGTGGCTGACCATCTGCAAGACGGCCCCGTCGAGGCCGAAGGGGCCGCCGGCCGGGCGCAGGGCCGCCGCCGCTACCCCGAACACCACGTAGCCCATGTGGTTGACGCTGGTGTAGGCCACCATGCGCTTGATGTCGGTCTGGCCCAGGGCCGCGAAGGCCCCATAAATGGCCGAAAATACGGCCAGCCCCAGCACGTAGGGGGCCAGCTGCCGGAAGGCGTCGGGCGTCATTTGCAGGCCGAAGCGGATGAAGCCGTAGCCGCCCAGCTTCAGCAGCACCCCGGCCAGAATGGCGCTGCCGGCGG
>Ga0308158_10004407_pt1 | contig 11923 bp, 12 predicted proteins | sample PhyBR2_FD_201038 | JGI IMG/M metagenome (GOLD analysis project Ga0308158, IMG submission 201038) | Phyllosphere microbial communities from UC Gill Tract Community Farm, Albany, California, United States - DLSLB.R2 | ecosystem: Host-associated > Plants > Phyllosphere > Unclassified | place: USA...
CTGGACCGGATGGGGCCCTCGACGGTCGTCGAGGCGACCGACGGGATGGTGCCCCGCGCGGGGACGATCTACGTCGCCCCCGGCGACTGGCACATGGTCCTCGCGGGACGGTCGGCGAACACGCACGTCAAGCTTCACCAGGAGCCGCCCGTGAACTTCTGCCGACCGAGCGTCGACGTGATGTTCCAGTCGGTGCTCGCCTGCTACGGCAAGGACATCCTCGGCGTCGTGCTCACGGGCATGGGGTCGGACGGCAAGGTCGCGTCGGGCGAGATCGTCCAGGCTGGCGGCACCGTCATCTCGCAGGACGAGCAGACGTCGGTCGTGTGGGGCATGCCGGGAGCCGTCGCCGCTGCAGGCGCGACGCACCGGATCCTGCCGATCGACGAGATCGCGCAGGCGATCACCGCGCGCGTGACCCGCGCAGACCAGTTCATCGAAGGGAGGACGGCATGACGCTCACATCCGAGAGCTTTTCGTTCGTCGCCGACCTCGTGCGGCGCAGGAGCGCCATCAGCCTTGCCCCGGGCAAGGAGTACCTGGTGGAGTCGCGGCTGCTGCCGCTGGCCCGCCGGACGGGCAAGTCGGTCGACCAGTACATCGCCGACCTGCGCAGGCGGACGGACATCGACGAGCAGGAGCTCGTCGTCGAGGCCATGACGACCAACGAGACGTCGTGGTTCCGTGACATGCAGCCGTTCACGGCGCTCACGAACCACATCGTCCCGAGCCTGCTCGAGGGGCGGGTGCTGCCGACCCTGCGGATCTGGTCGGCGGCCTGCTCGACGGGCCAGGAACCGTACTCGATCGCGCTCACGCTCGACGAGTGCCTGCCACCGTCCGTGCGTGCCGAGATCACCGCGACCGACCTGTCGAGCGAGGTGCTCGAGAAGGCGCGGTCCGGCTGCTACACCCAGCTCGAGGTGAACCGGGGCCTGCCCGCGAAGCACCTCGTGCAGCACTTCACCCGTGCGGGCGCGCAGTGGGAGATCAGCAAGGAGCTGCGGTCGCGGGTGCGGTTCGTCAAGCACAACCTGCTCGACGCCCCACCGACCGGCGGACCTTTCGACATCGTCTTCCTCCGCAACGTCCTCATCTACTTCGAGCTGCCCGTCAAGCAGGACATCCTGCGACGGCTGCGCAGCGTCGTCCGTCCAGGCGGCTACCTGGTACTCGGTGCTGCCGAGACCACGGTCGGCGTGGACGACACGTGGCAGCGCATTCAGGTCGACCGAAGCTCCATCTACCGCCTGGGAACAGGGAGAGACTCATGAAGGCCCTAGTCATCGACGACTCGCGCACCATGCGCCGGATCGTCTCTTCCGTGCTCCGTGGGCTCGGGTACGAGGTGATCGAGGCGGGCGACGGCCAGGAGGCCCTCGACGCGCTCCAGGCGAGCGACGGCGTCGTCCTGTGCTGCATCGACTGGAACATGCCTGTCATGGACGGCCTGACGTTCGTCACGAAGGTGCGCGAGCGCGCCGAGTGGCGTGACATCACGCTCATGATGGTCACGACGGAGGGGGAGCACGGGCAGATCGTCCGCGCCCTCGCCGCCGGCGCGCACGAGTACCTGATCAAACCGTTCACCCCGGACGCGCTCCGGGACAAGCTGGAGCTGCTCGGGCTGCTCCCCGTCCAGGAGGTCCGATGAGCGCCCTCGACACCACCTTGATCGCTGACCCCGCACAGATCCTGGGCGTGGCCCAGGACGTCTTCGCGGCGCTGATCGACGACGGCGAGGTCCTCGTCCACGAGGGTGTCGCCCCCGAGTCGTTCGACGTCCCGGTGACGGCGTGGGTCGACATGCTGCGTGCTGACTCGCCTCACGGCGTGCGTACGATGGTCCGGGCGGAGGAAGCGGACGCACACCTCGTCGTCCGTGCGTTGCTGCGCATGGAGCCTGATGAGCCGGTGGGCGAGGAGGACCTCGTCGACGCGTTCGGCGAGATCGCGAACGTCGTCGGTGGCAACCTCAAGTCGTTGCTGCCCGAGCATGCCGAGCTGACGCTGCCGACCGTGGCCGCGGAGCCGCCGGTGCTCGGTCGCGAGATGATGGTGGCGCAGACTCCGCTCGAGTGGCGTGGTTCGTGCTTCGTCATCTCGCTGTGGATGCTGGTCTGAGAGGAAGAAGTCTCATGGAGCTGAACGTTCTCGTCGCTGACGACAGCCGCGTCATGCGGCAGATCGTCATCCGTACGCTGCGCCAGGCTGGTTACGACGACTGGCAGATCAGCCAGGCGTCGGACGGCCAGGAGGCGCTCGAGATGGCGCTGGCCGAGCAGCCGGACCTGATCCTGTCCGACTGGAACATGCCGCGCATGAGCGGTATCCAGCTGCTGCAGGCGCTGCGCGCCCAGGGCAGCGACATCCCGCTGGGGTTCGTGACGTCGGAGGGGTCCGCAGAGATGCGCGACCAGGCGGACGCGGAAGGGGCGCTGTTCCTGGTGTCCAAGCCGTTCACGCCGGAGGCGTTCCGCGACGCGATCGACCCGCTGCTCGCATGAACGGCACCCCGCTCCCCGCAGCGCTCGAGGTGCGTGAGCTCCTCGAGGGCCTCGTCGGTCGCGACTTCGACACCAAGACGGGCGGCCCGATGGTCGACCCGGCCAAGGGTGCGTGCGTCGCCGAGTACGTCGACGACCAGATGCAGCTCGCCGCGATCATCGCTGCGGACCTCCCGCTGGCGTCGGCCGCCGGCTCGGCGATCGGCCTGATCCCGGCGAAGGAGGTCGAGGCGTCCGTCAAGTACAAGGAGATGTCGGCGGCCCAGATCGAGAACTTCTCCGAGATCCTCAACGTCATGGCGTCGCTCTTCAACGCGGACGGCGCTCCGCACCTGCGCCTGACGAACGTCACGCCTCCTGGCCAGGCTCTCGCGGCCGACGCTCAGAAGCTCCTCATGGCGTACGTCCCGCGGCTCGACGTCACGATGGAGATCCCGGGCTACGGCGGCGGGGCGCTGTCCGTCGTCGTCGCGCCGGACTGATCGGACCTGATCTCCCTCGGACTGCCTCGCGGCCCGGGGGTGATCGTGCGTTCAGCAGGTGGGAGAGCGGCGCATGAACTTGCGCGCGCGTGGGAATATGCGCCCATGACTTCCTCCCCCTCCACGTCGACGGCGCCGAGGGGTGCTGTCGACCGCTTCTTCAAGATCTCCGAGCGTGGCTCGACGATCGCCGCCGAGGTCCGTGGCGGCCTCGTCACCTTCTTCGCGATGGCGTACATCGTGGCCCTCAACCCGCTGATCATCGGTACGGCGCAGGACGCGACCGGGCAGTTCCTGGGTGGTGGCGCCGCCCCCGACCTGGCCAAGGTCGCCGCGGTCACCGCGCTGGCGGCAGGTGTCCTGACGATCCTCATGGGTCTCGTGGCGAACTTCCCGATGGCGCTCGCCGCAGGCCTCGGGCTCAACGCCGTCGTCGCGTTCCAGATCGCCGCGATGCCAGAGATGACCTGGGCCGACGCGATGGGCGTCGTGGTCCTGGAAGGCCTCGTCATCCTGGTGCTCGTGCTCACGGGGTTCCGCACCGCGGTGTTCCGGGCGGTCCCGCGGACGCTCAAGGTCGCGATCTCGGTCGGCATCGGCCTGTTCATCACGCTCATCGGGCTCGTCAACGCGGGCTTCGTCCGCAAGGCGCCGAACGGTGTCGCGCTCGAGCTGGGCATCGGCGGGTCGCTGCAGACGTGGCCGGTGCTCGTGTTCATCGTCGGGCTGGTCATCGCGATCGTCCTGACGATCCGTGGTGTGCGTGGCGCGCTCCTCATCGCGATCGCTGCGGGCACCGCGCTCGCGTTCGTCGTCGAGGCGGTCGCGAAGCTCGGCTCCTCGGCCGACAACCCTAAGGGCTGGAACCTCAACGTCCCCGGCCTGGACGGCTCGCCCGTCGCGGTGCCGGACTTCTCGCTGCTCGGGCAGTTCTCGCTGTTCGGCTCGTTCGGCAAGCTCGGCATCGTCGCGGTGCTCCTGCTCGTCTTCTCCCTCCTGCTCGCGGACTTCTTCGACACGATGGGCACGATGGTCGCCGTCGGCTCCGAGGCGAAGCTCCTGGACGCTGAGGGCAACCCGCCCAAGGCGACGCAGATCCTCGTCGTCGACTCGATCGCGGCCGCGGTCGGCGGCATGGCGTCGGCGTCGTCGAACACGAGCTACGTCGAGTCGACGTCGGGCGTCGCCGCCGGTGCCCGCACGGGTCTCGCGTCGGTCGTCACGGGCGTGTGCTTCCTGCTTGCGACGTTCCTCGCGCCGCTCGTCCAGCTGATCCCGAACGAGGCTGCCGCGCCTGCGCTCGTCATCGTCGGATACCTGATGATGACCCAGGTCCTCGACATCGACTGGAAGTCGCCCGACATCGCGATCCCGGCGTTCCTCACGCTCGCGGTCATGCCGTTCTCCTACTCGATCACGGCCGGCATCGGCGTCGGCTTCATCGCGTACGTGATCGTCAAGCTCGCGAAGGGCGAGGTGCGCAAGATCCACCCGCTCATGTGGGTCGCGTCGTTGATGTTCGTCGCGTACTTCGCGATCGAGCCGATCAAGGCGCTCCTGGGCTAGTCTCCCGAGCCGACGCTGTGCGGCCCCGTACGCTTGAGGCGTGCGGGGCCGCACGTCTAGGTCCTGCGGCTCGGGAAGGGGCTCGATGTACCGCCTGACGAACGCGGTGAAGTACTACGACTGGGGTTCGACGACGGCGATCCCTGCTTTCTTGGGCACCGAGCCCGACGGGCGCCCGGTCGCAGAGGTGTGGATGGGCGCGCACCCTTCCTCGCCGTCGTGGGCGGGCGGCCGGAGCCTCGTCGAGATGATCGAGTCGGACCCGGAGCGGATGCTCGGCGAGCGCGTCGCGCGCGAGCACGGCGTGCGCCTGCCGTTCCTCTTCAAGATCCTCGCCGCGTCGCGCCCGTTGTCGCTGCAGGTGCACCCGAACCGGGAGCAGGCCGCTGCGGGGTTCGCGCGGGAGAACGCGGCGCAGACGCCGCTCGCGACGTCCGAGCGCAGCTTTCACGACGATCAGCACAAGCCGGAGATGATCCTCGCGCTCACGCGCTTCGAAGGGCTGTGCGGGTTCCGCAGCCCCCGCCGCGTGCTCGAGCTGCTCGAGCCGCTCGGGGGTCCGCTCGCGGACAAGGTGCGCGAGGCGTTGCTCGAGGATCCGTCGCCGCGCGGGATGCAGGCGGCTTTCGAAGGTGTCCTCGAGGCGAGAGGCTGCGTGGGCCCTGAGGAGATCGAGGAGACGGTCAAGGGGTGCGAGGCGCAGCTCCTCACGGGGTTCGGCGACCACCGTGCGTACGGGACGGTCGTCGCGCTCGCGCACTGGTACCCGGGCGACCCGGGGGCGGTCGCGTCGCTCATGCTCAACCGTTTCACGCTCGAGCCGGGGGAGAGCGCGTTCGTCGGTGCCGGCGTCGTGCACGCCTACCTCGCGGGCCTGGGCCTCGAGACGATGGCGAGCTCGGACAACGTGCTGCGTGCTGGTCTGACGCGCAAGAAGATCGACGTCGCGGCGCTGCTCGAGTGCACGGTGTACGACGACGGTCCGGTCGTGCGCCCTGCTCCCGTCCCGGGGAGGAGCGGCCAGCCTGCGACGATCCGCGCGGATGCGCGGGAGTTCGCGCTCGCGCTCGCCGCGCCTGCGCGCGGCGGGCCGCAGTACGTGACGCAGGACGGCCCGCGCGTCGCGGTATGCACGAGGGGCTCGCTCGGTCTGCGTGCTGCCGACGGGTCGGAGCTCGCGCTGACGAAGGGCGAGTCGGTGTTCGTGCCGCACTCGGCGGGGCGCCTCGAGCTGCGGGGCGACGGGGAGGCGGTCGTCGTCTTCGTGCCGTGAGCCGGCCCGGGGTGGTCTTCGCGGGCAGCGGTGTGAGGGCGGGGCGAGTGCGAGGCGAGCCCGGGGAGGGGCGCCCTACGTTGGACGCATGGTGCGAGGCAGGTGGGGGCGTCGGCGTGTGCTGACGGTGGTGGCGCTGACGATGGCGGGGCTCCTCGTCGTGGGTGCGGGGATCGTCGCGGGCGCGGTTCTGTGGGCGGACAGCCGGATCGAGCGCATCGGGGACCCGTTCGCGGGGCTCGACGCCGCACAGCGGCCGACAGTGCCGCCAGAGGTCGCGCAGGGCGACGAGACGCCACTCAACTTCCTGGTGCTCGGCTCGGACTCGCGCATCTCGGCAGGAGACCCCGAGGACTGGGAGGTCGGGGCGCAGCGCACCGACGCGATCATGGTCGTGCACGTCGCCGCTGACCGGCGGGACGTGACGGTCGTCGGTATCCCGCGCGACTCCTGGGTGCCGATCCCTGGGCACGGCGAGGCGAAGATCAACGCGGCCTTCTCGTGGGGCGGGCCGGCGCTGATGGTCCGCACGGTGGAGCAGCTGCTGGACGTGCGCATCGACCATTTCGCGGTGGCGGACTTCGAGTCGTTCAAGGACCTGACGGATGCGCTCGGTGGCGTCCAGGTGTCCGTGCCGGAGGACACGTTCTCCCGGGGCAAGCTCGTCGTGAAGGCGGGCGACCAGCGGCTCGACGGCGAGCAGGCGCTCGCGTACACGAGGCAGCGGTACGGCCTGCCTGGTGGGGACCTCGACCGGATGAAGCGGCAGCAGGCGTGGATGCGGTCGATCGTGCAGGAGGCGGCGACGACCGGGACGCTGACGAACCCGGTGCGGCTCGCGAACCTCGTCGAGATCGTCACGGGCGCGGTGGCGGTCGACGACGAGCTCGACCGGGGTGCGCTGCTGTCGCTCGCGACGAGCCTGAGGCACCTGCGGGGCGACGACGTGGCGCTGCTGACGGTGCCGCTCGCGGGCTTCGGTTGGAGCCCTGACGGGAAGCAGTCGATCGTCGAGCTGGACCACGGGGGGCTCGAGCTGCTCGCCGAGACGATCGCGGACGACACGGTGGACGTCTACGTCCGGGACAACGCCGAGGAGCTCAACCTCCTGGGAGACGTCGTCCGGTAGCGCCAGGTGCAGGCGTAGTGACGCAGGCCCCTCTGTCTTTACCTCAGGTAATGAACTAAGGTAACGATCTGTGGGTATGGACGACGAGTGCAGCAAGCCGAAGCGACGCGGGACCTCTCAGGCCTCGCTCGGACGTGACCTCGCGGCAGCCCTGACCAAGGTCAACCGTCGGATGCGCGCCACCCGAGGCGAGCAGTCGCTCTCGGAAGGCCAGCTCGGCGTCCTGACCGCGCTCGACCGTCACGGGTCGATGTCGCCTGGCGCGCTCGCGGACCACGAGCATGTGCGCCCGCCGGCGATGACCCGCACCGTCGCGCACCTCACCGAGCTGGGGTTCGTGACGAAGGTCGACCATCCGACGGACCGCCGCCAGGTGCTCGTCGAGCTGAACGACGGGGGCCGCGCGGTGATCCGCGAGGTCCGCCGCCGGCGCGACCAGTGGTTGACCCAGCAGCTCGGTGCACTCACCCCGGACGAGCGGGCCCTTCTCGCAGACGCTACGAAACTGATGACACGGATCGCCAACGCATGAGCCAGACCTTCGCCTCCCTCAAGTTCTTCAACTACCGCGTGTGGTTCGTCGCCGCACTCGTCGCCAACATCGGCACCTGGATGCAGCGCGTCGCCCAGGACTGGCTGGTCCTGACCGACCTGTCGGACAGCTCCGGTGTCGCTGTCGGCATCGTGACCGCGCTGCAGTTCGCTCCCGCCCTCGTGCTGTCCCCGTGGGCGGGCGTGCTCGCTGACCGCCTCGACAACCGCCGTCTGCTCATGGTCACGCAGGGCGCGCAGGGTGTTCTCGCCCTCGCCCTCGGTGGCCTCGTCCTGAGCGGCCGTGCCGAGCTGTGGCACGTGTACATCCTTGCGACGCTCCTGGGCGTCGCGACCGCCTTCGACGGTCCGGCCCGGCAGACGTTCGTCACGTCGATGGTCCCTGACTCAGGGCTGCCGAACGCCGTCGCGCTGAACTCTGCGTCGTTCAACGCGGCCCGCATGATCGGCCCTGGTGTCGCCGGCCTGCTGATCGCCGCCGTGGGCGGCACCGGCTGGGTGTTCGTCATCAACGGGGTGTCCTTCGCTGCGACGATCGGCGCCATGATGCTCATGCGCCGCTCCGAGCTGCGCCCCCGGCCGCGTGTCGAGCGCTCGAAGGGCCAGCTGCGCGCAGGAGTCGCCTACGTGCGGCACCGTTCCGACATCCTCGTCATCATGATCGTCGCGGGTGTCGTGTCGTCGCTCGGCCTCAACTTCCAGCTCACGTCCGCGCTCATGGCCACGACGGTGTTCGGCAAGGGGGCGGGCGAGTACGGGATGCTCGGCTCGATCCTTGCGATCGGCTCGCTCGGCGGGGCGCTCATGGCGGCGCGCCGCAAGCGTCCGCGCGTGCGCCTGGTCATCGGTGCGGCTTTCGCGTTCGGCCTCGCGGCCGGCGCGATGTCCCTCATGCCGACCTACACGACGTTCGCGATCACGTCGATCGTCGTCGGGTTCTGCACGCTGACGATGCTCACGTCGGCGAACGCTGCGATCCAGGTCAGCACCGACCCCGCGTTCCGTGGCCGCGTCATGTCGCTCTACATGATGGTGCTCATGGGCTCGACTCCGCTCGGGTCGCCGCTCGTCGGCTGGATCGGCGAGACGTTCGGTGCACGCTGGTCGATCGGCGTGGGCGCGATAGCGTCGCTCGTCGTGGCCGTCGGCGCTCTCCTCTGGACGCGCAAGCACTGGAACTTCGAGGTGCGCTACCGGGTGCGGTCCCGCCCCCACGTCCAGGTGCGGTACCTGTCGCCGGTCCCCGGCCGTGACTCGCGCGCTGCTGTGGCCGGCTCAGAGGCGGACGAGCAGGCGCGGGACACGGCGACGGCGGCGTGACTTGCCGGGGACAGCTCAGAAGCCGCGCTCGTCTCTGAGCAGCCGCAGCAGGTAGGCGCCGTAGCCGGACTTCTCTAGCTCATGCCCACGCGCGGCGAGCTCGTCGTCGGTGAGGAATCCGCGGCGCCAGGCGATCTCTTCGGGTGCGCCGATCTTGAGGCCTTGACGGTTCTCGATCGTGCGGACGTAGTCCGAGGCTTCGAGCAGGGAGTTGAACGTGCCTGTGTCGAGCCAGGCGGTCCCGCGCGGCAGGACGCCGACCTGGAGCCGTCCTTGCCGCAGGTACTCCTTGTTGACGTCGGTGATCTCGTACTCGCCCCGTGCTGACGGCTCGAGGGCCTTCGAGATCGCGACGACGTCGTTGTCGTAGAAGTAGAGCCCCGGTACGGCGTACGAGCTCTTCGGGTGGAGGGGCTTCTCCTCGAGGGAGAGCGCGTGGCCGTGGGCGTCGAACTCGACGACGCCGTAGGCGGTCGGGTCGGCGACCCGGTATGCGAAGACGGCACCGCCGTCGACGTCTGCGAAGCGGGTGAGCTGGGTGCCGAGACCGGGGCCGTAGAAGATGTTGTCGCCGAGGACGAGCGCGACCTTCTCGTCACCGATGAACTTCTCGCCGAGGACGAACGCCTGGGCGAGCCCGTTGGGCTCGGCCTGCACCGTGTACCGGATCGAGATGCCGAACTGCGAGCCGTCGCCGAGGAGCCGGCGGAACTGCTCGGCGTCGTGCGGCGTCGTGATGACCAGCACGTCGCGGATGCCCGCGAGCAGGAGGGTCGACAGCGGGTAGTAGATCATCGGCTTGTCGTACACCGGGACGAGCTGCTTGCTGACGCCGAGGGTGATCGGGTGGAGCCGGGTGCCGGAGCCGCCAGCCAGGATGATGCCGCGCATGCCGTCCATCATGCCGAGTCCCACGTCGCCGTGGGCGGTAGAGGCAGGGTGGTCTTAGGGACGCTGCGGATGACTTGTTGCCCGGTTCAGGGCGGATCAGTGCTGGCCGTGCACGTGTTGTTCGATGAGCAGGCGCAGGTGGGCGAGCTTGGCGGCGTCGTCGTCGATCGGGGTCGCCGTGACGCCCGGGTACTGGCTGAGCGGGCTCCCGTGCTCGACGAGGGCCCAGATGTGCGTGCCGGAGCCGGAGTAGTCGCTGACCTTGGAAGGCAGGTAGGGATTGATCCCGTGGCTGTCCGCGACCCGGGCGTCGGCGACGAGGAGCGCATCAAGCTGCTTCGTGAGGGCCAGGAACTCCAGGTACGGGACGAAGCCGTGCACCGTGACGCACTCGGAGAGTCCGAGCTCTTCGACGGTCTGCGCTGCGGCTTCGACACGGTCGGTGAAGACGAAGAGCTGGACGTGGCGGCGCTCCTCGGGAGGCAGGAGCTGGAAGGGAGTGACGAGGTCGCTCACTCCTCGCATGTTGTAGAAGGCGCCGAAGTAGCCGATGGTGAGGCGGTCGGCCGGGAGGGGAACCGTGGGTTCGACGGCGGTGTAGAGATCCGGTGCCGGCGCCGGGTGGGGCGACACGGTCGCCTTGGCTGCCACCTTGTCGCGCAGTGCCCGGGAACTGATCTGCGACAGCATGAGGTCCCGTTGCGCGGGGTTGGTGAACACGATCTTGTCGGCGAGCACGTAGACCCCGTACTCGATGAGCTCGAACATGTTGTCGCGGTCGTCGAGCGTGACGCCGGCGCGCTCGATGGCGGAGGCGATGCGCTGCGCGAGGGGAGCGCCGTCGGTCGCGGTGGTGCGGCGCTCGCCGAGCGTGTCGATGAGCAGCGGGTCCGAGAACTCGGCGGTCCAGCGGAGCGAGGGGCGGTCGAGCTTGAGCTGGATCGCGAGCAGGTGCGACGAGGGCATCATGGAGCGGCTGTAGACGCGACGGTAGCGGCCGCGCTCTCGTTCGAGCTGTGCGACCTTCTCGCTGCCTTTGATGCTGAAGTGCTCGGCGACTGCCCAGTTCTTGAGCGGGTTGCGCCGTCCTTTGACACGCTTGACGCGCTTCAGACGGGGGCCTGCGACGCGGAGCGTGCCGGGGTCCTCCTGGCGATTGCTCGGGGGCTGGTTGGCGACGACGTCGACGTCACGGGGCCAGTCGTGGATGCGCTTGGCCATGACGACGCCGGAGGTCTCGTTCGCCGGCGGGAACAGGAACGAGATGACGAGGTCGCGGTCGTTGGGCAGGCCGCAGCGTGCGGCGACTACCCGGGCCGCGTGCGCGACCCGGGTCTTCAGCTGCCTAGCGATGTCTGGGGGCGTCACGCCTGTCGGTCGCTCGTCAGCGCCACATGCCTCGTGTGTCGACGACGACCGGCTTGGTCGGCTTCGGCACGGCGTTGAACGCGGTGTGATCGACGAGGAGGACGACGCAGTCCGCGTCCTCGAACGAGTCGGTCAGCGGGACGAGCTCGAGGTTGCGGCGGTTGGCGAGTTCCTTGGGCAGTGCGTCGACGTGCGGTTCGACGATCTGGATCGTGGCGTGGGGCAGCTCGTCGGCGATGGCAGCGGCGATCTTGCGGGCCGGAGACTCACGGAGGTCGTCGATGTTCGGCTTGAACGCGAGCCCGAGCAGAGCGATGGTCGGGGCGTCCTTGCCTGCGACCGCTTCGCCGACACGCTCGAGCACCCACTCGGGCTTGTGGTCGTTGACCTCGCGTGCTGTCCTGATGAGTCGGCTGCGCTCGGGTGCGGCCGCCACGATGAACCAGGGGTCGACGGCGATGCAGTGCCCGCCGACTCCGGGGCCGGGCTGGAGGATGTTGACGCGGGGGTGGTGGTTGGCAAGCTCGATGAGCTCCCAGACGTCGATGCCGAGGTCTTGGGAGATGAGGGACAGCTCGTTCGCGAAGGCGATGTTGACGTCGCGGAACGAATTCTCGGTGAGCTTCGCCATCTCTGCGGTCACGGCGTCGGTCACGAGGATCTCGCCCTCGCAGAACGTCTCGTAGAGCTCCTTGGCAAGCTCAGCGCCCTGGGGGGTGAGGCCGCCGACGATGCGATCGTTCGTGACGAGCTCGACCATGACGCGGCCCGGCAGGACGCGCTCGGGACAGTGAGCGAAGTGGATCAGCGGCTGGCCATCGGGGCCGACGAGGTC
>Ga0308158_10004409_pt1 | contig 11920 bp, 9 predicted proteins | sample PhyBR2_FD_201038 | JGI IMG/M metagenome (GOLD analysis project Ga0308158, IMG submission 201038) | Phyllosphere microbial communities from UC Gill Tract Community Farm, Albany, California, United States - DLSLB.R2 | ecosystem: Host-associated > Plants > Phyllosphere > Unclassified | place: USA...
CTGCTCGGCGAAATGAGCTTCGACCGCCTGCTGTTTCGCCCCGAGCAGTGGTTCGCAGACAATGATGTTGAGATTCGTCTCTCTACATGGGTCGAGCAGATCAAGCGCGACAAGAAGCAGGTCGTGCTCCAGGATGGCTCCACCATCGACTATGGCACCCTGGCGCTGACGACGGGCTCGACGCCGCGTGGCCTGCCGGCGGCGATCGGTGGCGATCTCGAAGGCGTCTATGTCGCACGCGACAAGCGCGACGCGGATCTTCTGGCCGCCGAAATGCGCCCCGGCCGCCGCGTCCTTATTATAGGCGGCGGTTATATCGGCCTTGAGGCCGCAGCCGTCGCGCGCCATTTGGGCCTTGAAGTCACCGTCATTGAAATGGCCGACCGCATTCTGCAGCGTGTCGCCGCCAAGGAGACCGCGGATATCATGCGCGTCATCCACGAAGAGCATGACGTGCAGATTCGCGAAAAGACCGGCCTCAAACATCTGATCGGCCGCGACGGCAAGCTCGTTGGCGCCGAACTCTCCGATGGCTCGATCATCGATATCGATTTCGCCATCGTTGGCATCGGCGTGACGCCGAACGACCAGCTCGCCAAGGAATCGGGCCTTGAGGTTGCGAACGGCATCGTCGTCGATGAATTCGCGCGCACCTCCGACCCATCAATCTTCGCGGCCGGAGATTGCGCGGCACTCCCGTGGCAGGGCGGGCGCATCCGTCTCGAATCGGTGCAGAACGCCGTCGATCAGGCCGACGCGGCCGCCGCCATCATTGCAGGCGGCAACGCGCCCTACGAGCCGAAGCCCTGGTTCTGGTCCGATCAATATGATGTGAAGCTGCAGATCGCCGGCTTCAATCTCGGCTACGACGAAACGCTCCTGCGCCCTGGCGCGCGCGAAGGCGCGCATTCGATCTGGTACTTCAAATCAGGCAAGTTCATCGCCGTCGATGCGATTAACGATGCCAAGGCCTATGTCAGCGGCAAGAAGATGCTGGAACTTGGCATAAACCCCGACAAGTCGATCCTCGCCGACGGGTCTTCCGATCTGAAGCAATTGCTGGCTTAGAAATAAGCCGGCTTTTTCTTCAGGGACAAAGCCGAAAAGCGCTTGCGTCCCCCAGCGAATGACTCTATCAGGCTCTCGACCGGAGAGGTGGCCGAGTGGTCGAAGGCGCTCCCCTGCTAAGGGAGTATACCCGGAAGGGTATCGTGGGTTCGAATCCCATCTTCTCCGCCATCATCCCAAATGTCCGACACGGACGCATGGGTACTGCTCCTTAGTCGAGCGATTTTTCCAAACAGACACTTCAGTGATTTTGCGTCGAACCTACTTGGTCGCGCGCGCATCTCTGCGCGCCGCGGACCTTGTCGTCATCTCCATGACACGACGATGACAGCGCCGCACAGAATCGCTTCGAGAATCATCGGACGCTCCGCAAGCGATTCCGCATAGGCGTCTCTGCTGATCTGTCACGCCACTTATTCATTCACCTGCTAAAATCCTTGGCTATCCCGCCGAATCCGGCCGGAAAACGGTACCAATGTGGCACATCGCCGGGTTTTGCCGTGCTGTCGGTTGGCACTAAACCCCCGCAAAACCAGGGCTTTCTTAACGAAGTATAAACAAACGGAATGGCCGCATGTCGTATTTGTGACCTTTCAGCAACAGCGCATACGGAAGGCTGTCGTAAATCCCCCAATCGAACAAGTTGGTGATTGCGTGACAGGCCGGGTCTTGTATTTTCAACTTCGGAAGCGAGGGCGGTTGATCGTCCGACTTCTTGAAACACGGTGACGGGGCAGGGAACGCTGCCAAAACGGCGAAAACCCGGATCCGATTGAAACTTTGAATTGGAGGTCAATATGAACATCAAGAGCCTACTTCTCGGCTCCGCAGCTGCCCTGGCAGTTGTATCCGGCGCTCAGGCTGCTGACGCGATTGTTGCAGCTGAACCGGAAGCAGTAGAATACGTTCGCGTTTGCGACGCATACGGCACCGGCTACTTCTACATCCCGGGCACGGAAACCTGCCTGAAGATCAACGGTTACATCCGTTTCCAGGTTGATGCTGGCAAGGATGCTTCCGGTACGTCTGACTGGGATTCGTTCACTCGCGGCCAGGTTCAGTTCACGGCTAAGAGCGACACCGAGTACGGTCCGCTGACCGGCGTTATCGTTCTGCAGACGGACGCTGACAACGCTACGCAGCAGTCTTCCTACCTCGACTCTGCTTACATCGACATCGCCGGCTTCCGCGCTGGTCTGTTCTACAGCTGGTGGGACGATGGTCTCTCTGGCGAAACCGACTCGCTTGCTTCTGGCCCGACCCTGCACAACTCCATTCGTTACCAGTATGAGTCTGGCGACTTCTACGCCGGTATCTCGGTTGACGAACTGGAAGACAGCATCCACTCGAGCCTCGGTGAATCCGCGAACAACGTTGGTATCGCTGCTGGTATCGGTGGCAAGGCTGGCGCATTCAGCTACCAGCTGATCGGCGGCTACGACACGGATACCGAAGAAGGTGCAATCCGCGGTATGGCTACGGTTGCAGTTGGTCCGGGCACCCTCGGCCTCGCAGCTGCTTGGGCTTCTGGCCCGAACGCCTACTACGAAGAGTCGGAGTGGACGATTGCTGCTGAATACGCCATCCAGGCAACCGACAAGCTGAAGATCACCCCCGGTGTTCAGTACTTCGACAACTACCGCAACGGTGGTTACGTATCTGGCGGTCGTTTCACCACCACCACCGACTTCTCGGATCAGGACATCTGGAAGGCTGGCGTAACGCTTGACTACCAGATCGTAGAAAACTTCTACGCTAAGGCTTCGGTACAGTGGCAGGACCACACGTCGGCGACGAACGACGACGACAACTGGTCGGGTTACTTCCGTCTGCAGCGTGCATTCTAATCTGATCTGACTTCGGTCTAATCAGGAAAGCCCGGTTCGCATGAACCGGGCTTTTTGCATTCTTGGCGGCGTGCAAGTTGCACTGGAAAGCTTGTCGTCTGAAGGTTCGGATCGGAGCGCTATGTCGCCGTCAGAAAAGTCCGGATGCTCTGGAGCGCCGGCTCTGAATGCAGCAAGGGCGGGTGGCCTTGGCCGGGAACTCTAACGATCCTGATATTGGAATGCCTATCAGCCATCGCTGTTAGCATGCCCTCGGAAAGCAATGCCGAATTCTTCCCGCGAACCACCATCAGGGGCAGGCGTGCAAAACTCTCATATTGCGCCCAGAGGTCCGGCACCGGCTTGGTGAAATCGATAGACAACAGCTGCCTGGCAATCGCGGGATCGACATCGGGTACGAGCTGACCATCGACGTCGCGAAAGATTGCCGTCGCCATCTCCGCCCAGTCGCTATCCGAAAGGGCAGGGAATTCGGCGCTATGCCGCAGCTTCAGCAGCGCGGCCGCCTCTTCCATATCGCTCGGAAGCCGTGCGGCGTTGAGATCGTCGCGGATCTTCATCAATCCTCCAGCCTCGATAATCGGACCGATATCATTAAGGACCACTGCGGCAATCAGATCGGGGTTCATTCCCGCAAGCAGGTGCAGGATCAGCCCGCCGCGCGATGTGCCGATGAAGGCGGCGCGGCCGATGTTCAGATAGGCGCAGGCTTCGATGACATCACGGGCTTCGACGGCGAGGTTGTAGTTGGCCTTGTTCTCGTCCCAGTCGGAGAGGCCGCGCCCTCGGTAGTCGAGAGCAATCACCCGTCGTGGAGCAACCGGATCCCGCGACAGGACCAGCGCCAGCGCGTGGAAGTCGCGCGAATTCCGCGTGAGCCCAGGAAGACAGATCACCGGCAGCGTGTCTTCGGTTGCCTCAGCGGGTGGATCATAGTCCCGCAGATGCAGCGTCAGGCCATCGCTGGATATGAAAGTCCGGTCCTTAAAGGCTTGGCTGTCGGTATCGTCCATCGTCTCTCCCCGCTTTGACGAGAGACTAGCCTGCGCTGCACCAGCAGGCAAACGGCGCTTTAGGACGCGTTGCGTCCGCCGATCAGGTCCTGCTGGATGCTGGCCGGCTGGCCGAGGCGGGCCTTGTAGACCTCGTAATTCTCCATCACCCGCTGCACATAGTTACGCGTTTCGGGGAAGGGGATGCGCTCGATCCAGTCGACGACGGCATCGATCGATTTGCCGCGCGGATCGCCGTAGCGGCCGATCCATTCAGGAACGCGCTTCGGCCCCGCATTGTAGGCGATGAAGGTCATGATGTAGGAGCCGCCGAAGGCGTCGATCTGCTCGCCGAGATAATGCGCGCCGAGCGTCGCGTTGTAGCCGGCATCCGCAGTCAGCTTGTCCTTGGAATAGGCGATGTTGTGGCGCTTGGCGACGGCCTTGGCCGTTCCGGGCAGGATCTGCAGCAGGCCGCGCGCATCGGCGATGGAGACAGCCGTCGGATTGAAGGCGCTCTCCTGGCGGGCGATTGCATAAGCGAGCGCCTTGCCGGAGCCCGAGATGTTGGCGGTGCCGGGAATGACGCCGATCGGGAAAGCCAGCGCCGCGACATCGACGCCGCGCGCATAGGCGCTCTTGCCGATCTGCAGCGACAAATGATGGTCGCCAGAGCGCTCGGCCTGCGCGGAGAGGATCGCGAGTTCGCCGGGGCTCTGCATCTGTTCGCCGAGCGCCAGATAAAGCGCATTCGCCCGCCAGCCATGGCCGGCTGCGTCGAGGCGGGCGATAGCCTGCACAGCCTCGCGCGCCTGATAGCGCTGACGGTCCGCCGGGCTGGGCGAGGGGTAGCTGACATTGATCGTCTTGCGGCCGAGCTTCTCGCCGGCAAGCTGGCCGTAGAAGGTGGTCGGATAGCCCGCGGCCTTGGCGTAGAACTCTGCGGCCTTGCCGGCGCCGCCGGCTTCTGCCGAGCGTCCCATCCAGTAATAGGCGCGCGACACGGAAATCGGACCGTTGGAGAAATCCAGAATCTTGCGGAAATGGGTCTGGGCCGTTGTCGGGTCCTGCAGCCCGCGCAGCGCGTACCAGCCGGCATGAAACTCTGCCTCGACGATATCGGTCGGCGTCGTCGCCGCGTATTTCGAAACGATGCCATAGGCGAGCTTGAACTGTCCCTGATCGACCAGCCCACGGCTGACGATGCGCTGCTCGTTCCACCATTCGCCGGCATTGACGAGCTCGTCGCGGTCGCGCGGCATCTGGTGCAGAAGCTTGGCGGCCTCCGGATACTTCTCCTGCTTGCGCAGATATTCGATGCGCGCGAAGAGATAGCCCGGATCGCCGTTCCATTTTCCATCGACGCCGGCAAGAAGCGCGCCCGCGTTCGGCGCCTTGTTGGCGACGGCTTCCCATGCCTTGTAGAGCGATTGCGCCTGCCCGAGATCGCCGAAGCGCTTGGCCTGCGCCGTGCGATTGCGATACATCAAGTATTCCATGCGCGCCTTGTGATCGGCAACCGTCAGCAAGCCTGCGAACTCGGCCAGGATCTTGTCTTCCGTGGCTTTGTCCAGCGTCTCGCCGCGCCAGACCTTGCGCATATATTTCGCCGCCTGCTGCTGCTTGCCGGTGGCGACCAGCGCGCGCGACAGGATCATCGCGCCTGACGTCGTTTCCGGAGCGGTTTCGCCGAAGGCCGCGAGAACCGCTGAAGGCGAGGGGTTTTCGCCATAGAGCGCACGTTCGGAGTATATCCTGAGCTTTGCCAGCCCGGGCCAGCCCTTCAATTCCTGGGCAGCGGTGGCGATCTCGACTGAGGGTACGCCCTTCTGTCCCGAGACAGCGATCGCCCAGGTCAGGATGTGACGGTCGAGCGTGCCCTGCGCCATGCCGTCGCGGATCGAAATCGCCTGCATCGGGTCCTTCGCGGATAGCGCGTCGAGGCCGGTCTTCAGGTCGCTGTTGACGGGGGCGATTGCCTGGCTTCGCGGGATCGCGCCCGTTGTCATCGATTCCGGCAGCGAGGTCTGCGGCATGTAGCCGATCGGCCGGACGTCGGGAACGGGCGCGTCCTGGCCTGGGAGCTGCGCGGCAAATGCGCCCCATGCGGCGGCCGTCAGGCCGAGCGCGGACAGGATCAGGACAGCTCTCTTCATCAGGGATACTCGCAATGGAAACGCGTCCATACATTTGCTGGGACGCATATTAACGAAACCTTACCGAAGCCCTTCAATTTCATTCACATTTGCGATCGGAATTTGTTGCAACGAAGCTCTGTACGCTTGTCGGACCCTTTTTGGCGCACTATGGTGCGCTCCTTCGTATTCAAGGAATGCGGCCGAAGCATGGATTGCGGTCGTAAGGAGTTCTGCATGTTCCAGGGATCCATTCCCGCACTCGTCACGCCTTTCACCGATGCTGGCCTTGTCGATGAAGCGGCCTTCGCCTCCCATGTCGACTGGCAGATCAAGGAAGGCAGCAGCGGTCTCGTTCCAGTCGGAACGACCGGCGAATCGCCGACCCTGTCGCATGCCGAACACAAACGCGTGGTCGAACTCTGTATCGAGGCCGCCGCCAAGCGCGTTCCCGTCATGGCTGGCGCCGGCTCCAACAACACCCGCGAAGCCGTCGAACTTGCGCAGCACGCCGAAAAGGCCGGTGCCGATGCGGTTCTCGTCGTCACGCCCTATTACAACAAGCCGACACAGAAGGGCCTCTACGCCCATTTCGCGGCGATCGCCGAAGCCATCAAGCTGCCGATCTACATCTACAATATTCCGGGCCGCTCGGTCATCGACATGACGCCGGAAACCATGGGCGCGCTTGCGAAGGCATACGGCAATATCGTCGGCGTCAAGGATGCCACCGGCAAGATCGAGCGCGTTTCCGAACAGCGCATCACCTGCGGCAAGGATTTCCGTCAGCTCTCCGGCGAAGACGCAACCGCGCTCGGCTTCAACGCCCATGGCGGCGTCGGCTGCATTTCGGTCACGGCCAATGTCGCTCCGCGCCTCTGTGCCGAGTTCCAGGCCGCGACCCTAGCTGGCGATTTCACGAAGGCGCTCGAATATCAGGACCGCCTGATGCCGCTGCACAAGGCGATCTTCCTGGAGCCGGGCCTCTGTGGCGCCAAGTACGGCCTGTCGAAGATTCGCGGCATGAACCGCACCGTACGCTCGCCGCTCGTCTCCTCGCTGGAGGCAAGCACGGAAGCGGCACTCGATGCGGCGCTGCGCCACGCCGGCCTTCTGAACTGATAGGCTGCTGAACTGATAAAACGCGCGGCCTTCACAAAGATGGGCCGCGCCTCTACATAAAGCCGAGAAGTGCGGGCGCGGATATCGCGCCCCCGAGCAATTGGAATTTGTCATGGCCCCCAAAGGCAGCCAGCGCGTCGTCAAGAAGATCGTCGCCGAAAACCGCAAGGCGCGCTACAACTACGAGATCGTCGATACCTACGAGGCTGGCTTGGTGCTGATGGGCACCGAGGTCAAATCGCTGCGCGAGGGCAAGGCCAATATCGCCGAATCCTACGCATCGGACGAGGGTGGCGAGATCTGGCTGATCAATTCCTATCTGCCGGAATATTTGCAGGCCAACCGCTTCAACCACGAGCCGCGCCGCCGCCGCAAGCTGTTGCTGTCGGGCCGCGAGATCAACCGTCTGCGCGCCGGCATCAATCGCGAAGGCATGACGCTCATCCCGTTGAAGATCTATTTCAACGATCGCGGCCGCGCGAAGATGGAGCTGGCGCTCGCCAAGGGCAAGAAGCTGCACGACAAGCGCGAGTCTGAAAAAGAGCGCGATTGGAACCGGCAGAAGAGCCGGCTTCTCAAGGACAATGGCTGATCAAATAGCCGCCTGAATCAAAACCGCGGCAATTGCCGCGATTTTCTTTTTGAGCATTGTTTGCTCGCCTCAGCTTTCGAAGTCGCTGGATGCCGCAGGCTCGACCGGACGGGCAGGGCGCTCGGACGGATCGCGGCCGATTTCGCTCTTCAGGGACAAGAGGTCGATGAAGTGATCCGCCTGACGGCGCAGATCGTCGGCGATCATCGGCGGCTGGGTCGCCATCGTCGAGATGATCGAGACCTTCCGGCCCTTGCGCTGCAGCGCCTCGACCAGCGTCGTGAAATCACCGTCGCCGGAGAAAATCACCAGATGATCGACGGTTTCGGATTGCTCCATGGCATCGATTGCGAGCTCGATATCCATGTTGCCCTTGATCTTGCGGCGGCCCATGGAGTCGGTGAATTCCTTGGCCGGCTTGGTCACGACCTTGTAGCCGTTGTAATCCAGCCAGTCGATCAGCGGGCGGATCGAGGAGTATTCCTGGTCCTCGATCAGGGCCGTGTAATAATAGGCGCGCAGCAGATAACCGCGCTTCTGGAAGGCTTTCAGAAGTTTTCTGTAGTCGATATCAAAGCCCAGACTCTTGGACGCCGCGTAGAGATTGGCGCCATCAATGAAAAGTGCAATTTTTTCTCGCGGGTCGAACATCGCGTACCAATCCACTTTGAGTAATCTAATATGCGGCTGCAGATAACCCACGAAAACAATGGGTTATCTGAAAAATTCAGAACAATTCTTACTTTATGAACTATTCATATAAGTCAGATTTAGGGCAGGATTCGGCATATTCCAAGCAACTTTTAGTGGAAACCTCTAAAATTAGAAAGTTCCCACAGGCTCGAACGGCTCCTTCACTAAAAACTTGAATTCGCCTGCTTTTAATTGTATCGCCGTGCTAATCCCGAGATCCCGACCGTAAAGGACAGGCAATGGCCCGTGTCACAGTAGAAGATTGCATTGACAAAGTTGAGAACCGCTTCGAGCTGGTTCTGCTTGCCAGCCACCGTGCCCGGCTGATTTCCCAGGGCGCCTCGATCACCATCGATCGCGACAACGACAAGAACCCGGTCGTCGCCCTTCGTGAGATCGCCGATGAGATGCTGTCTCCCGACGACCTGAAGGAAGACCTGATCCATTCGCTGCAGAAGCACGTCGAAGTCGACGAGCCCGAGCCCGATCCGGCAAGCCTCATCACCACCGCGGCTGCTGCCGATGGCGAAGAGCAGGAAGACGCTCCGGAGACGATCACCTTCGACCAGATGTCGGAAGAAGAGCTTCTGGCCGGTATCGAAGGCCTCGTGCCGCCGGAAAAGAGCGACGATTACTAATCGTCAATCTTGCGCCATTATTGCTTCGGCATATGATTGAGTATCACGTGCGCCAATCTGTGATTGGCGCGCTTTTCTTTTGTGATGGAGTGGTTTCGGCATGATGCGGCAGTACGAGCTCGTGGAGCGGGTTCAGAAATACAAGCCCGACGCCAACGAAGCCCTGCTCAACAAAGCCTATGTCTATGCCATGCAGAAGCATGGGCAGCAGAAGCGGGCAAGCGGCGATCCCTATATCTCGCACCCGCTCGAAGTCGCCGCCATCCTCACGGACATGCATCTCGACGAGTCGACGATTGCGGTCGCCCTGCTGCATGACACGATCGAGGACACGACCGCGACCCGCGCCGAGATCGATGAGCTCTTCGGCGAAGACATCGGCCGCCTGGTCGAGGGCCTGACGAAGATCAAGAAACTCGATCTCGTCACCAAGAAAGCCAAGCAGGCCGAAAACCTGCGCAAGCTGCTGCTGGCGATCTCCGACGATGTGCGCGTGCTGCTGGTCAAGCTGGCCGACCGCCTGCACAACATGCGCACCCTCGACCATATGTCACCGGAAAAGCGCGCCCGCATTTCCGAAGAGACGATGGATATCTACGCACCGCTCGCCGGCCGCATGGGTATGCAGGATATGCGCGAGGAGCTGGAGGACCTGTCCTTCCGCCACATCAACCCCGAGGCCTACGACACGGTCACCAAGCGGCTCGAGGAGCTGTCGCGGCGCAACGAAGGCCTGGTCAAGAAGATCGAGACCGAGCTGCGCGACCTGCTTGTCGCCAACGGGCTGACCAATGCCTACGTCAAGGGCCGCCAGAAGAAGCCTTACTCCGTTTTCCGCAAGATGCAGTCGAAGTCGCTCTCCTTCGAGCAGCTGTCGGATGTCTATGGCTTCCGCATCATCGTCGACGATATTCCGTCCTGCTACCGTGGTCTTGGCATCGTCCACACCCGCTGGCGCGTCGTCCCCGGCCGTTTCAAGGACTACATCTCGACGCCGAAGCAGAACGATTACCGTTCGCTGCACACCACCATCGTCGGCCCGTCGAGCCAGCGCATCGAGCTGCAGATCCGCACCAAGCGCATGCACGAGATCGCCGAGTTCGGTATCGCCGCTCATACGCTCTACAAGGACGGCGCCAGCAATGCTGATGGCGACATCCTCTCTCGCGAATCCAACGCCTATTCCTGGCTCCGCCATACGATCGAAGCGCTGGCCGAAGGCGACAGCCCGGAAGAGTTTCTGGAGCATACCAAGCTCGAGCTGTTCCAGGACCAGGTCTTCTGTTTCACGCCGAAGGGCAAGCTGATTGCGCTTCCGCGCGGCGCCACCCCGATCGACTTCGCCTACGCCGTTCACACCAACATCGGCGACACCACGGTTGGCGCCAAGATCAACGGCCGCATCATGCCGCTCGTCACCCGCCTTGCGAATGGCGACGAGGTCGAGATCATCCGCTCCGGCGTACAGGTGCCGCCGGCGGCCTGGGAAGAGATCGTCGTCACCGGCAAGGCGCGCGCCGCCATCCGCCGCGCCACCCGCATGGCCATCCGCAAGCAATATGCCGGCCTCGGCCACCGCATTCTCGAGCGCACCTTCGATCGCGCCGGCAAGGTCTTCTCCCGCGAAGCGATGAAGCCGGCGCTGCACCGTCTCGGCCAGAAGGATGTCGAGGACGCGATTGCCTCCGTCGGCCGCGGCGAGATGTCGTCGCTGGACGTGCTGCGCGCCGTCTATCCCGATCACCAGGAAGAGCGCATCACCTCGAAGCCCTCGGGCGACGATGGCTGGTTCAATGTTCGCAGCGCCACCGGCATGATCTTCAAGATCCCCGATAAGGGCAAGGCCGGCGAGCATGCGCCGAACGGCCTTGAGGCGCTCGGCGATGCCGAAGCCGTGCCGATCCGTGGCATCTCAAGCAATATCGATGTGCAGTTCGCCCCGACCGGCGCGGTACCCGGCGATCGCATCGTCGGCATCACCAACACGACCGAAAACGCCAAGGGCATCACGATCTACCCGATCCAGTCGCCCGTGCTGCAGCGGTTCGACGAGCAGCCCGATCGCTGGATTGACGTGCGCTGGGATCTGGATGAGGCCAACAAGTCGCGCTTCATGGCCCGCATCCTGGTCAATGCATTGAACGAGCCCGGTACGCTCGCAAAGCTTGCCCGCACCGTCGCCGATGTCGACGTCAACATCCGCGTCTTCAACACGGTTCGCGTCGCCACCGACTTCACGGAGATGGCGCTCGATGTGGAAGTTTGGGATCTTCGCCAGTTGAATCAATTGCTTGCGCAGCTGAATGAGCTGGATTGCGTTGCGACCGTGCGCCGGCTTTACGAGTAAAGCGGGCGCATCTGCACCCGGTTTGCACAATATGTGATCGTTTTATGGTCAAATTGTCGCAGATGAGGGGCTAGGTATGCGTTTAGTGCATGGCTGACTGAGTATTAGAGCGTTGGTAAAAAGGCGCGGCCCCGCCTATCTTCTGGTCATCAACAAGTGACCGAAAGAAGAGGCATCCAAATGTTTACACCGATCAAGAAGTTCGCTCGTGCCCTGCGCGCTCCGAGCGCTGAAGAACGCGAAACCGCATACCTGAACGGCTCGTTCGACCGTATCGATCTCGAATATCGCCAGCGTCAGGTTGACCGTGGTCTGTTCCGTAGCCGTTAATCGGTTACCGGATTTGCAAGTGGGAAGGGGCGTTTGAGTTACGCCCCGGTAGATACTCAGTCGGCGCACATCAAATAGCGACTGAGGAGGTCTGGCGCTCTTGTCAGGCCTGTGCGGCATGCACTACATACGCGCCATGTTATTTCGTCGTCGGAA
>Ga0308158_10004410_pt1 | contig 11915 bp, 15 predicted proteins | sample PhyBR2_FD_201038 | JGI IMG/M metagenome (GOLD analysis project Ga0308158, IMG submission 201038) | Phyllosphere microbial communities from UC Gill Tract Community Farm, Albany, California, United States - DLSLB.R2 | ecosystem: Host-associated > Plants > Phyllosphere > Unclassified | place: USA...
GCTCGACAAGGGCCTGATTTCAGCGGCCGACTACGATGGCGCCAAAGCTGAACTGCTGAAAAAACTGATCGGTTAAGCGCCACTGCATGCAAACTGTTTCCTGTCCCAGCTGCGGTGCGGAAGTCCATTTCCGCTCGCACGCTTCGGTGCTCGCCGTCTGCGAGTACTGCCACAGCACCCTGCTCAAAGACGCTGAATCGGTCAAGAATCTCGGCACCATGTCGGCCGTGCTGGAAGACTACACACCGATCCAGGTCGGCACGGCCGGCGTGTTCGATGGCGTCCATTTCACCGTGGTCGGGCGCATCCAGCAGCGCTATGCGGCCGGTACCTGGAACGAGTGGTATGTGCTGTTCGACGACGCCAGCACAGCCTGGCTGGGCGACTCATCCGGCCTGTACACCATGACGCGCGAACGCAAGGCGGCAGGCGCCCTGCCCGCCTTTGCCGAGCTGGTGCCAGGCCAGCGCTACAACATCAACGGCGAGCCCTACACGGCCGCCGAAGTGCGCAGCGGCGAGTGCATCGCCGGCCAGGGCGAACTGCCGTTCAAGGTCGGCAGCGGCTGGCGCATCCAGGTTGCCGATTTGCGCAACTACGCCAGCTTCCTCACGCTCGACTACACCGACGGCCCAGAGCCGGTGGTGTACCAGGGCGTGGCCGTCACGCTCGACGGCATGCAATGCCAGCTGCTGCGCGACCCCGATGCGATTGCCGCGAGCAGCGGCAAATACCGCGGCAAGCTCGATGCACTCGATTGCCCATCGTGCGGCAGCGGCATCAAGTATGTGCCGGGTGCGGCCGCACAGCTGATCTGCCCTGCCTGCCATGCACAGCTCGACGCCACAGGACCGCAGGCGCAGGTGCTGGCCAAAGGCCAGCAGGCAGAAGATGAAGCAGACAGCAGCCTGGAACTCGGCGCCACGGCAAAAATCGACAATGTCGTCTTCACGGTGATCGGCATGATGCGCCGCGAAGACGATGAAGGCACCGAGTGGAACGAATATCTGCTCTATGGCGCGCACGCCGGCTTTTTCTGGCTGGTGGAAACCGATGACGGCTGGTCGCGCTCGACCGTGCTGCCCAACTGGCCCACCTGGGAATCCACTTCCGCCGAGCGCTGTACGCTCGATGGCGCCACCTTCGCCAAGCTGTACGATTATGGCTCGAAGGTAACCTATGCCGCCGGCGCCTTCAACTGGAAAGTGGCGGTCGGCGACAGCACCCACGTGTATGAATTCGAGCAGGGCCAGACCCGTCTGGCTGCGGAAATCACCAGCGAAGAGATGACCTGGTCACGCTCGGTGCCGGTTGCCTACGATCAGCTGGCGGCGTGGTTCGGCGCTGCGTTTTCGGGCGGCAGCGGCGCCGGCACACCGGTGAAGCTCAGTCATCTGGGCGTGGCCAAGATCTTTATCATCATCACGCTGGTACTGAACGCCATTCCGCTGTTCGTGTCTTTTTCCAGCACCATGCTGTGGAGCCTGATCGGCTGCCTGGCGCTGTTCCTGCCGGCCCTGTTCCTCGATAAAAATGAAAAGCCATGAGTAAATATGTGATCTACGCACTGATGGTGACGTTTTCCGTCACGGCCGCCAACTGGGTGCGCATGTTCAAGGTGGCCGGCAGCGGCAGCAGCGGCGGCTCCAGCTGGAGTTCGCGCACCGGCAGTGGCGGCGGCAGCTACGGCGGCGGCTCAAGCGGCGGCAGCCACAAGTAAGCATGACCGCCACGCCACATCTGCCCCTGGGCACCCATCTGCTGGCCGACCTGTCGGGCGTGGCGCCTGCGCGCCTGGTCGACTGCAGCCAGATCGAGCAGCTGCTGCGCGAGGCGGCGCAGGCAGCCGGCGCGCAGGTGCTGCATGGCCACTTTCACAGCTTTGGCCCAGGCATGGGCGTGACCGGCGTGCTGCTGCTGGCCGAGTCGCATATTTCGCTCCATACCTGGCCCGAACACGGCTTTGCCGCCATCGATATCTTCATGTGCGGTGCAGCCCAGCCGCAACTGGCGCTGGACATAATCAACGACGCGCTGCAGCCCGCCAGCTGCACCGTGCAGAACGTGCGGCGTGCACCCGCTGGCTGACTGGCGCCTGATCGCTTACACTGTCGCCTCACCGTCTACCGTCAGCCGCCATGCGCCGTACTCTATTTGCTCTTCCCCTGCTGTTCATGGCAACTGCCTGCAGCGACTATACGGCGCCCAGCCTGTATGACGCCACGCCCGAGTGCAAGACGTGGATCGACGGCTCGCGCTTCGAGCTGCCGCGCGGTATCAGCATTTACGCCACGCCGCCCACCACACTGAAAGATGGCGGCACCGAACTGGCGCTGATCTTCACGCTGCCCATCGGTACCCAGGCCAGCTTTACGCGTCTGTCGTTCCTGCTGGAAGAACCAAAGAAGGAGCCGTTTGCCGCCGCCAAAATCACCACCATCTACCAGCGCGGCATGAACCAGAAGGCGGAAATCGTCGACGTGATCGAGCAGCTGCCGATCATGTTCTCTGCCGTCGGCAACAGCACCGAAACCCAGTGGCGTTTGCGCCTTCAGCTGCCGCGCCAGCTGCCGCAGCGCTTTGACCTGTCGATGCCCGACATGATCGTCGGCGGCAAGCGCTATCCGGTGCGCACGTTTACGTATCGCTACTTTGACGAGCGCAAGGCATATGGGATGTGCAGATAGCTTATCCGCGCGCCAACGATGTTGTCGGATTACGGCCTGCCGCCTAATCCGACCTACGCGACTACGCACCGGCATTAAACAGCATCGTAGGTCGGGTTAGCGCACAGCGCGTAACCCGACAGCACCCACAACACCGACACCACCACTACCGCCACCACCAAAAAAAAGCAGCCCGAAGGCTGCTTTTTTAAACTGCACCGCAAATTAATGCTTGCGCAGCTTCTGGATCGCGGCCAGTTGCGCAATTGCGCTGGCCAGCTCGGCTTGCGCTTGCGCGTAGTCGATGCCCGAATCCTTGTTGTGGATATTTTCTTCTGCCAGCTTCTTCGCTTCCAGCGCTTTCGCTTCGTCGAGGTCGTGACCGCGGATCGCGGTATCGGCCAGGACGGTCACGGTATCGGGTTGCACTTCGAGCAGACCGCCGGCAACGAAGACGAACTCTTCTTCAGCCTGGCCGACTACCTTGATGCGGACCGCGCCCGGACGGATGCGGGTAATCAAAGGCGTGTGGCGTGGGTAGATACCCAGCTCGCCCTGTTCACCCGGCAACGCGACGAATTCTGCTTCACCTGAAAAAATCAGTTCTTCAGCGGAAACCACGTCAACGTGAATTGTGTGTGCCATGTGTGTCCTATCGGGTTGAAGAACCCCGCCCGGAGGCGGGGTTAGGCCCAAACTTAATATTAGTTAAGTTTCTTGGCTTTTTCGATTGCTTCGTCGATCGTGCCGACCATGTAGAACGCTTGTTCCGGCAGGTGATCGAGTTCGCCCGAAGCGATCATCTTGAAGCCCTTGATCGTGTCTTTGAGCGAAACGTATTTACCTGGCGAACCGGTAAACACTTCAGCAACGTGGAAAGGCTGCGACAGGAAACGCTGCATCTTGCGTGCGCGGGCGACCAGCAGTTTGTCTTCCGGTGCCAGTTCGTCCATGCCCAGAATCGCGATAATGTCACGCAATTCCTTGTAGCGCTGCAGCGTCGTTTGCACGGCGCGCGCGGTGTCATAGTGCTCCTGACCGACGATCAGCGGGTCCAGCTGGCGCGAGGTCGAGTCCAGTGGATCGACTGCAGGGTAGATACCCAGCGAAGCGATGTCACGCGACAGTGCAACGGTCGAATCCAAGTGAGCAAAGGTGGTAGCAGGCGACGGATCGGTGTAATCATCGGCTGGAACGTAGACGGCCTGGATCGAGGTAATCGAGCCGGTTTTGGTCGACGTGATACGCTCTTGCAGACGGCCCATTTCTTCAGCCAGGGTTGGTTGGTAACCCACAGCCGACGGCATACGGCCCAGCAGTGCCGACACTTCGGTACCGGCCAGCGTAAAGCGGTAGATGTTGTCGACGAAGAACAGAACGTCTTTACCTTCGTCACGGAACGATTCAGCGATCGTCAGGCCGGTCAGCGCAACGCGCAGACGGTTACCTGGCGGTTCATTCATCTGACCGTAAACCATCGCCACTTTGGAGTTTTCCGGGTTTTCCAGATCAACCACTTTGGCGTCAGCCATCTCGTGGTAGAAGTCGTTACCCTCACGAGTACGCTCACCCACGCCGGCAAACACGGACACGCCGCTGTGTGCCTTGGCGATGTTGTTAATCAGTTCCATCATGTTCACGGTCTTGCCTACGCCAGCGCCGCCGAACAGACCAACTTTACCGCCTTTTGCAAACGGGCAAACCAGGTCGATCACCTTGATGCCGGTTTCCAGCAGTTCCTGCGATGGCGACAGTTCGTCGTACGCAGGAGCGGTGCGGTGGATCGAGGCGATCTGTTCGTGCGATACAGGACCGCATTCGTCGATCGGGTTACCCAGCACGTCCATGATGCGACCCAGGGTTGCTTTACCGACTGGCACCATGATTGGTTTGCCGGTGTTCTGGATCATCATGCCGCGACGCAGGCCGTCGGACGAACCCAGAGCAATGGTACGGACAATGCCGTCGCCCAGCTGCTGTTGTACTTCCAGGGTCAGTTCCGAGCCCGCCATTTTCAGGGCGTCAAATACTTTAGGCATCGCGTTGCGGGGAAACTCAACGTCCACCACAGCGCCGATACACTGAACGATTTTGCCATCAGCCATGTTCGTTCCTTCAATATAGTTAAATTCGTTTAAACCGCAGCCGCACCGGCAACGATTTCGGAGAGTTCTTTGGTAATCGCGGCTTGACGGGTTTTGTTGTAGACCAGCTTCAGTTCGCCGATCACACTACCCGCGTTGTCGCTTGCAGCTTTCATCGCAACCATCCGTGCCGATTGCTCGGACGCCAGATTTTCTGCGACTGCCTGGTACACCAGCGCTTCTACATAGCGCTCCAGCAATTCGTCGATGATGCTTTGTGCATCCGGCTCGTAGATGTAATCCCACGAGTGTGCGCTCTTGTCGGCGACCATTTTGTCGGCCGTCAATGGCAGCAGCTGTTCGACCACTGGTTCCTGCTTCATCGTGTTGATGAATTTGGTGTAGCACAGGTACACTGCATCGAGCTTGCCTGCCTGGAACTCTTCGAGCATGACCTTGACAGGTCCGATCAATTTGTCCAGATGTGGCGTATCACCGGTCTGAATGGCAGAGGCGACGATCTTGACGCCGATGCGATTCAGAAAACCCAGACCCTTGTTACCGATGGCGACTGCTTCAATCCGGTTGCCGGCCGCTTCGAGCTCGCGCGACTTGGACGTCACCTGGCGCAGGATGTTGGTGTTCATGCCGCCGCACAGACCCTTGTCGGTCGTGACAACGATGAAACCTACAGCTTTTGCTTGCGTACCCTGGGCAGCTGCCAGGAACGGGTGCGTGTATTCCGGATTGGCATTCGCCAGATTGGCGGCGATATTACGAATCTTGTCACTGTAGGGACGGGCGGCGCGCATACGATCCTGCGCTTTGCGCATTTTCGATGCGGCAACCATTTCCATCGCCTTGGTGATCTTCTTCGTATTCTCTACGCTCTTGATCTTGCCTCGTATCTCTTTGCTTGATGCCATGAGTCCTTACTCCTTCTGCGCGTAGGGCGGCGCCTCACTCGAGGCGGGCGCCGCCTGGCCGCTTAATATGCGCCGGATTTCTTGAAATCAGCAATGGCCGCCGACAGAGTTGCTTCGCTGTCTTTGTCGAGTTGCTTGGTTTCTTCGATCTTGGCCAGCAGAGCAGCTTGCTTGGTCTTCATGTAAGCATGAACGCCAGCTTCAAACGACAGCACTTGCTTGACTGGCACGTCGTCCATGAAGCCCTTGTTCACCGAGAACAGCGATACGGCCATCAGCGAGATCGACAGTGGCGAGTACTGGGCTTGCTTGAGCAATTCCGTTACGCGTGCACCACGGTCGAGCTGCTTGCGGGTCGATTCGTCCAGGTCCGATGCGAACTGTGCAAATGCAGCCAGCTCACGGTATTGCGCCAGGTCGGTACGGATACCGCCGGACAGGTTTTTGATAACCTTGGTCTGGGCGGCGCCGCCGACGCGCGATACGGAAATACCGGCGTTAATTGCAGGACGGATACCGGCGTTGAACAGCGAGGTTTCCAGGAAGATCTGACCGTCGGTAATCGAAATCACGTTGGTTGGAACGAATGCCGAAACGTCGCCAGCCTGGGTTTCAATGATCGGCAGTGCCGTCAGCGAACCGGTTTTGCCGGTGACTTCGCCATTGGTGAAGGCCGACACGTAGTCAGCGTTCACGCGTGCTGCACGTTCCAGCAGGCGGCTGTGCAGGTAGAACACGTCACCTGGATACGCTTCGCGACCTGGTGGACGGCGCAGCAGCAGCGAGATTTGACGGTAAGCAACAGCTTGTTTCGACAGATCGTCATACACGATCAGTGCGTCTTCGCCGCGGTCACGGAAGTATTCGCCCATGGCGCAACCCGAGTACGGCGAAATGTATTGCATGGCGGCCGATTCCGAAGCGGAAGCAGCAACAACGATGGTGTATTCCATCGCGCCGTGTTGTTCCAGCGAGCGCACGATGTTCTTGATCGACGAGGCTTTTTGGCCAATGGCGACGTAGATACATTTCATGCCCTGGCCTTTTTGATTGATGATCGCATCAATCGCCACAGCCGATTTACCGGTTTGACGGTCGCCGATGATCAGTTCGCGCTGGCCGCGGCCAACTGGAACCATCGCATCGATCGACTTCAGGCCGGTTTGCATAGGTTGCGAAACGGACTCACGGGCGATCACGCCCGGTGCGATTTTTTCAATCGCGGCCGTCATCGTCGTTTCGATGGCGCCTTTGCCGTCGATAGGCTGGCCCAGTGCGTTCACTACGCGGCCCAGCAGGGCAGGACCAACTGGTACTTCCAGAATGCGGCCGGTGCACTTGACCGTGTCGCCTTCGGAGATGTGCTCGTAAGCACCCAGAATAACGGCGCCAACGGAGTCGCGCTCCAGATTCATGGCCAGGCCAAAGGTGTTGCCCGGGAATTCCAGCATCTCGCCTTGCATCACGTCCGACAGGCCGTGGATGCGGCAGATACCGTCGGCTACGGAAATAACCGTGCCTTGGTTACGCACTTCAGCGCCGCCGTCAAGACCTTGGATCCGGCTCTTGATCAACTCGCTGATTTCAGATGGGTTGAGTTGCATACTAACTCCTAAAATTGTTTCTCTCAGCTTGCGCGAGGGGTAAGGGTCTGTCTAAGCTGGCCTGCCGAAGCGCGCGTCTTGCGACGCGTTTCACGACGCGTTTCTTTTACGACACCAGTGCAGCGTGCAGTTGCTGCAACTTGGCGCGTACCGAAGTATCGAGCACCTGGTCGCCAACAACCACGCGCACGCCACCGAGCAGCGATGGATCCACTGTGACGGCAGGGTTAAGCTTACGACTGAATTTCTTTTCCAGCGTTGCGACCAGCTCGGCCGTTTGGCCTTCGCTCAGATCGAAAGCGCTCGTGATCTCGGCGTCAGCCGCACCTTCCACACTGTTTTTCAGTGCATGGAATTGCGCGCCGATTTCCGGCAGCAGGCTAATGCGGCCATTTTCGATCAACATCGTGACGAAGTTTTTCACTTCCTCATTGAGCGGCGATTTCAACAACGACAGGATGGTGGTGGCAACGTCGCTTTCCGAAACTTTCGGATTGCGCGCGTACGCTTGCACCTCGGGCTGGCTACCGATCTGGGTCAATTCGGACACCAGTTCGGACCATGCCGCGAGGTTGCTAGACTCCTTACCTGCTTGGGCTACGCGGAACAAAGCTTCCGCGTAGGGACGGGCGACGGTTGCGAGTTCTGCCATGATTACAGCTCGACAGCAAGACGCTGCAACATTTCGGCGTGAGCCGCCTGATTTACTTCGCGCTTCAAGATCTGCTCAGCACCCTTGATCGCCAGGTCAGCCACCTGAGCGCGCAATTGTTCGCGTGCTTTCGACAGTTGCTGCTCGGCGTCCGACTGGGCTTGCGCAATGATACGCGCAGCTTCAGCTTGTGCATTTTGCTTGATCTCTTCAGCAACCAGCTGCGCGCGCTTTTCAGCGTCCGCAACGCGTTGCGAAGCTTCTTCACGTGCACCGTTCAATGCCTCTTGCGCACGCTTTTCAGCGACTGCCATCGAAGCCTGACCTTGATCGGCCGCAGCCAATCCATCCGCGATTCGTTTGGCACGCTCATCCAGCGCTGTGTTCAGCGCTGGAAATACGAACTTCATCGAGAACCAGACCAACACCGCGAAGGTGATCATCTGGCCGATGAGCGACATATTGATGTCCATACCTTTGCTCCTGACTAAAAGTTTCTCCTAGGGTTGGAGCGAATTACTGAGCAACAGCGGTCAGAGCCGACAGGAACGGGTTAGCGAACGTGTACAGCAGAGCGATACCAACACCGATCATCGAGATAGCATCGAGCAGACCAGCGATAACGAACAGTTTGGTTTGCAGTTGTGGCATCAGTTCTGGTTGACGTGCCGAAGCTTCCAGGAACTTGCCACCCAAGATAGCGAAGCCCAAAGCGGTACCGATTGCGGCCAGGCCGATGATGATTGCTGCTGCCAGAACGGTCATGCTTTGTACTTGTGCGATCAGAGCTTGCATAAAATTCTCCTAAATTTAAAAACGAAAGGTACTAAAAAAACAAAATATAAAGTTGCTGATTAATGCTTCTCAACCGCAAGGCTCAGATACACAACCGTCAACGCCATAAACACAAAAGCTTGCAAAGTTACAATCAAGATATGGAAAATTGCCCATGGACCACCCAACGCCCACTGTGCCCACCAAGGCAACAACGCGATCAAGATGAAAATCAGCTCGCCGGCATACATATTGCCGAACAGTCGCAGCGACAGGGAGATCAGTTTTGCAACCAACTCAACCATTTGCAGCAAGAAATTAACTGGTGCCAACAGGATCGTACCGATGATGCCGCTTGCATGGAACGGTGCCGTGAACAGCTCCTTGATCCAGCCGCCCAGGCCCTTGGCCTTGACCGAAAACGCGATAATGCACAGAACTACCGAGAACGACATCGCAAAAGTGTGGTTCACGTCAGCTGTTGGTACGACGCGCAGCTTGTGTACGCCAAACCAGCTCAATACTTTTGGCAACAGGTCAACCGGCAGGAAGTCCATTGCGTTCAACAGCCAGACCCATACGAAAATCGTGATGGCCAGTGGCGCGATGATCTTGCTTTTTGCGTGAAAAGCGCCATGAATGGTCTCATTGACCATTTCCATGATCATTTCAACGAAGTTTTGCAGCTTGCCAGGAACACCAGCGGTTGCGCGGCGCGACGCCATGTAGAAAACGGCCAGGAAAACAAAGCCCAGAATCGCCGACACCCAGAAAGTGTCGAGGTTGAAGGCGCCGTCGGCGCTTTTCAGGTGGGCCAGATGGTGGCTGATGTATTCTGTGGCGTTAGCCGGGGCAGCATGGCCCGCTTCAATAGCGTGTTCTGTGGTCATAATGAATTTAGATTTGTCGTTTCAAGGCAAAACTGGCCCCGAAACCAATGATTAAACAGCGAGCAATGAAAACCAGTATGCTAAGGTTGCCACCGCGAAACCCAAGATCAGCCATAACCAGGCGGCCGACTGAAACAACACCAGTGCCAATATAAACAGCACCGCTGTGATAAATATTTTCACCATCTCCGCGCGAACGTGCGCGCGAAATGCCTTTTTGGCGTCGCTTGACCCGCTGACGACCAGCATGGCGTAGACCAGGCTGCCAATGACGGCGATGCTGCCGCCGCATGCTGCGGACCAGCCTTTGACACTGCCGCCAAAAAACAGGGTAACAGTGGCAAAACTGATGGCAATTGCTAGCTGCAAGGCAACTACTTTGTAGACTGGTTTGGCAATGTTTTGCTTAGAATCACTCAATTACCAGTTCCCAGGAAAAAGCTACACACGCAAAGACACGGGATTATAGTTGGCTTTGATATACAGAGTCAAACGCTCACGCACCGCTGCAGCGCGTTTGCTGCATGAAACAGACGCTTTACCGACACTTCACTGCGATTTGCACCAACATATGGCAAAGCCGCTTGTCCAGCGGCTTTGCCTTGTGTTATCAATCGGCTATTCCAGCACGCATTTATGCACGCAAACGGCTGAGCACTCCGTCCAGTACGTCCAGATCGGCAAAATCGATCACCAGCTGACCACGTCCTTTGTTGCCCATCTTGAACACCACCGGTGTTGCCAGGGTATCGGACAGCTCTTCTTCCAGGCGCGCGATATCGCCGGACTTTTCTTTTACACGTGGTTCGACGGGGTTAGACGCTTCTTCCTGCGTCCGGTTCACCAGTTTTTCCGTTTCGCGTACCGACAGGCGTTTTGCCACCACCTGATTGGCCAGTGTAATTTGGGTGGCCGCATCGACTGCCAGCAGCGCGCGTGCGTGTCCCATGTCGATATCGCCAGCCATCAGCATGGTTTGCACCGGCATCGCCAGATTCATCAGCCGCAGCAGGTTGGACACAGCGCTACGCGAGCGTCCCAGCGCAGTGGCCGCTTGCTCATGCGTAAAACTGAAGTCTGAAATCAGGCGGTGTATGCCTTGTGCCTCTTCCAGCGGGTTCAGGTCTTCGCGTTGGATATTTTCAATCAGCGCCATGGCGGCAGCGGCCAGGTCGTCAACATTGCGTACCAGAACCGGTACTTCGGTCAGGCCGGCAATCTGCGAAGCACGGAAACGGCGCTCACCGGCAATGATTTCATACTTGACAACACCACTCAAGGTGTCCTGGCCGATCGGACGCACCAGGATAGGCTGCATCAAACCTTGCGCCTTGATCGAGGCGGCCAGTTCGTTCAGCGCGCCTTCGTCCATGCGCGTACGCGGCTGGTACTTGCCCGCTTGCATTTGTGATACTGGCAAGTTGGTCGGCTGGTTCTGTTCGGGCGCAGCCATGTCGCCACCGCCCAGCAGGGCGTCGAGCCCACGGCCGAGGCCTTTTAGTTTTTTGGTTGCCATGCTATCTCTTTACATATGTTTGATACGTTCAACCATCTCGGCGCCAAACGCGATATACGCCTGGGCGCCTTTCGAGCTCGGGTCGAACGTCACGCCAGGCACGCCATACGATGGCGCTTCGGCAAGGCGCACGTTGCGCGGGATGATGGTCTTGAAAACCTTGTCGCCGAAATGCTGTTCCAGCTGCGCCGATACCTGTTGCGATAATGTCATGCGAGGATCGAACATCACGCGCAGCAGGCCGATGATCTTCAATTCCTGGTTCAGGTTGGCATGCACCTTCTTGATGGTGTTGACCAGGTCGGACAGACCTTCGAGCGCATAGTACTCGCACTGCATCGGAATGATCACGCCGTGCGCAGCGCACAGACCGTTCAGGGTCAGCATCGACAACGCCGGCGGACAGTCGATCAGGATGAAGTCGTATTCGGCATCGACTTCAGCCAGCGCATTTTTCAGGCGGCGCTCGCGGTTATCGAGTTCGACCATCTCCACTTCGGCGCCGGCCAGTTCGCGGTTGGACGGCAGCACGTCAAAGCGCCCTGCCTCCGAACGCTGGCGTGCCGTTTTGACATCGGACTCGCCCAGCATCACTTCATAGGTCGATGCTTCCAGACCTGCCTTGTTGATGCCGGCGCCCATGGTGGCATTGCCCTGCGGATCAAGGTCGACCAGCAGCACGCGCTGGTTCAGCTTGGCCAGGCCAGCTGACAGATTGACGCTCGTTGTGGTTTTACCAACACCACCCTTTTGATTTGCTACACAAAAAATTTTGGCCATGTATCTTCTATTTTTTTAATAAA
>Ga0308158_10004411_pt1 | contig 11913 bp, 12 predicted proteins | sample PhyBR2_FD_201038 | JGI IMG/M metagenome (GOLD analysis project Ga0308158, IMG submission 201038) | Phyllosphere microbial communities from UC Gill Tract Community Farm, Albany, California, United States - DLSLB.R2 | ecosystem: Host-associated > Plants > Phyllosphere > Unclassified | place: USA...
GGGGCCTCTGGCTGCGAATCCAGACGCCAGCGGTCGCCCTGCCCCGACCCTGCAAATTGCGCCACGTCGTTGCGGCCGGCCGATGCTTGCATCAACTTGGGTGCGCCGCCGAAGCCGGCGCCCTGCTCTGCGCCGGCACCAGCGCCTGCAGCGCTGGCACCACCGCCAATGCCCGCTGCTTGCAGCTGCTGCAGGCGCGCCTTGTACGCGGCAGTCGGATCGTCACGCGTGGCCGCTTCGAGTTGCTGCCGAACGGCCGCGATGCGCGCCAAGGTTTCCTCACGCGAGACAGGCACGCCGGTATTAGCCGTCGCCATGCCGGCGCCCTGGCTCGATGCCGCGCTGCGTGGCGGAGCGAATGCCATACCCGACTTCGATTTCACTGCCTCATCAAACTGCTGCAGCTTCATTGTGCGGATGCGTTCGGCCTGCTCATCGGCCATGCTGCGTTGTGGCGCCTGCATTTGCGCCATCTGCTGCTGCTGCGAGGTTGGCGGCTGCATGCCCGAGCTGGTTGGCGGCGCAGGCGGCACGTCGAGATTGGCTGGTGGCGTGGCGATGGGAATCGAACCGACCGCGCTGGCTGGCGGGGCCAGCTGCGGCGCCTTTGCCTGCACAATCCCATCCTGACGATTGCCGGCGATTTCCTTTGCAAACATCGTTGTGTTGCCGGCCTTGGCCTGCTGGCTGGCCTGCGCTGGCTCGCTTTGCTTAGCGGCCCGGTCCGAGGCGACCAGAAGCATAATCAGCAGGAACACGGCCAGGCCGCCACCCGCGATGTAGAGCGGGACGTTGTTGACGCGGCGAACGCCGGCGCGCTTGGACTGTTCGCCAGGCGACGCGTCAGGGGACATCAAGTCTTCGTTATTGGTGCTCATATGGTTACTCCTTCCGAAGCCAGGGGCCGGCCGCCTTCAATTCGCCGCTCACGGGTTGATAGACCCGCGACAATGACTGGCTGTTGATGAAAATCGTGACCCGGTACATGCCGGGATCGAGCGGCTGATCGATCACATATGCCAGCGACTGTTCGCCGGCAGCTGGAGCCATGGGCTGCGCGCCAGGCTTGACCTCCGCGAGCGCATAGCCCTTAGTGCGCAGTTCCGTGACCAGGTTGCCGCCAAAGCCGTCAGGCGTGGCGTGCTGCAGGTTAAAACGGGTGCGTGCAGGCGGATACAGGGCCGTCAACCTCTTAACGGCGTCGTCGGCCATGGTCTTGTCGTCTGCGGCGTTCGGCGCCTCCACGAAGCTGCCATACGTCGCCGGCGCCGGCGCGGATGCGCAACCGGCCAGACTGGCCAGAAGGCACAAGGACAAAGCAAGTTTGTGCATGTCATTTCTCCTTCGTAATGGTCACGCGATCCTGGCCAGAACCGACGCCGGCGATCAGGATGGCCTTGTCGAACACTCGGTCCACGATGTAGCGGTCTCCGTGGACGCGGTAGTTCGGCAGGACGGTTTCTTCTTTGGTGAACAGGCCGCCGTCTTTCGTCACCAGCAGCAGCGTCGGGGCTTCGGTCTGGCTGATCGCCGACGCCATCTGGATTACGGTACGCACGCCGTCGTTGTAGACGCGGACTGGCTTCCACGCGGCCTCGCCCTCGACCCGGTAATTGAAGCTCAGATCGCTCAGCACTTCCTTGGTCTGCGGAATGGTCTGCTCGGCCTTTTCCCGGACCTCGCGGGTGCGGATGGCATCCCACTTTGCCGCCGCGTCTTCGGGATACGTGAAGCCTACGTAGGGCATGAATTGCGTGCGATGCGAGCGGAGTTTGAAGCGGTACGTGCGCCGATTGGTGGTCACGTTCAGCATGGTATCGAGGCCGACATCGAGCGGCTTGATGATCAAGTGCTGCACTTCGCCGGCGCCGGAGCCACTGATGGCCGGCTCTACGGTGAAACGCGGATCGCCGATGTTGATGTTGTTGACCTGTTCGCCAGGCTGCAGCTCCACATCGCAGACCTGCAGGACCGCGCAAACGATGTTGATTTGCTGGGCGCCGTAGACGAAGCGCACCACGCCGTTCGCCCCGCCGACCGGCTTCATGCCGCTGGCGTCGGCGCCGGCCGCTTGCCACTTCTGCGCGACGGCGAGGGCATTTTTCTCCTGCGCCGAGAGCTTCGGGTTCTGCTTCGAGAAATACGCGTCGGCCGGATCTTCCGTTGCGGCGCGATTCGCGGCGGCCCTGGCGGCCGCTGCCCGACTTGCCGCCAGGCGCTCGGCACGCTCGAACGCGGCCTTCTGTGCGGCCTGGTCGGCCGGCGTCGGCGCAACTGCAGGCGTGATCGCGGGATTGTCGGCGGCTTGGCCGAGAAGGGGCAGCACGCCCAGGATCATTGCTACGAACTGTTTTTTCATGGTGTTGCCCCTCAATTAGCGTTGTTTGGACCAGGAGAAGTCACGGACGTGGACACCCAGCGGGTTATCCCGGATTTGCTGTTCCGTGGTGTCAGGCGTCGGTGCGACGGTGTACACCGTCACCAGTGCGCGCCACTGCTGCGGAGTGCCTTTCAAGGCGCCCTGTCGATCACGGGTCGTCTCGGTCCAGTCCACTTGCCAGGTATCGCCGGTCTGCGGCAACACCGTGTCGATTTCGACGCTGACCGTCTCGATTTCAGCGCGCTTGAATGGATTGCTCGCTTCGCTGCCGTTGAGATATTCGTTGGCCTTTGCGGTCGCCGGATCGTTCGGGGCGAGCATCGAATACACATGGAAGACGCCTTTACGCTGCAAAGCGATGTCTGGCGTGACCATGCGCATGTTCGAAATCCAGGATGCTACCGAGGAATGGATAACGTCATGGTCGCCAGGGGCCGCCAAACGAGCCGGTCCTACCGCAGCCTGTTGCCCCAATTTGTCGACCTTCACGACGTAGGGGACGAATTTCGACTGGCTGCCGATGTAGGTCATGCCGCCCACGGCCGCCAGGGCCACCAGGAGGGCCAGGACGCCCAGCAGCTGGAACATCTGGCGACTTGCCACGTTGGCAGCCGCCTGGTCGTTCCACGTCCTGCGAGCGGACAGGTACGGGTTTGGATTTTCCCCCTGGCGTCGTCCGCCTTCGATGGGTTCGTGGCTTTTGCGTTGGTCGCCGTCACCTGGTTTCTTCTTGAGAACCAGCCGTTTAATCATGTCGCCGATGTTCATGCTGTTACTCCGTAGTCGTTGAGGTTCAGGCCTTTAGCCGCTAAATATTGGTCAAGCCAATCGTCGCCGTGGACTTCCTCCATCTTCTGGATATTGGCGATCGATTCCTTGTCGGTCGATCCTGCGAACGCCAGGGCCAGAGGACCAAGCGCTGTCTCGTAAAGACGCCGGCCGGCTTCCTGAACGACGTAGTACTGGCGTTTCGGGATGGCGGTGGCGATGATGTCGATCTGCTTGGCGTTAAGGCCGGTCTGCGTATAGAGCGCGACGGATTGTTCCGCTTTCGCGTCACGATTCGGCAGGTAGATGCGCGTGGCGGTCGATTCGATGATGATGTCCATGATGCCGCTGCTGGCAGCGTCAGTAAGGCTCTGCGTGGCCAGCAGGACCAGGCAGTTTTTCTTGGCGAACGACTTGAGCCATTCCTTGATCTTGGCCTTGAATGCCGGGTGTGCCAGCATCAGCCAGGCCTCGTCGATCAGGATCATGGCCGGCTGGCCGTGTAGGCTGCGCTCGATGCGACGGAAGAGATACAGCAGCACGGGCAGCGCATACTTGTCGCCCAGGTTCATCAGCGCTTCGATTTCAAAGGTCGTGAACTTCGACAGGCTCAGGCCATCTTCCTCGGCGTCGAGAAGGTGGCCCATCATGCCGTCCACGGTGTACTGTTCCAGCGCTTCCCGGATCGACTCATCCTGGACGGTCAGCAAGAATTCGCTCATGGTCTTCGCGCCGCTGTTCTTCATGTTAAGGATCGTGCGGCCGATTTCATTTCGCTGTTCTGGCGTCGTGATCACGCCGTTCAGCGCGCAGCACGTATCGATCCAGCCCATTGCCCAAGCGCGGTCGCCTTTGGTTTCCAGGAACTGCAGCGGGCAAAAGGCGAGCTTGCTATCGTCGCCGGCAATCTCGAAGTGAGTACCGCCCACGCCTTTCGTGGTCGGATACATCGACATGCCTTTGTCGAAGCAATAGATCGACATGCCTTCGTAACGCCGCGCCTGCAGTGCGATCAGGGCCAAGTGCGTTGACTTGCCGCTCCGTGTCGGGCCGAGCATGAGCGTGTGGCCAAGATCGAGCCAATGCAGGTTGAGGCGGAACGGCGTGGCGCCGTTCGTGACACCGTTCATCAAAGGCGGCGAGTTTGGCGGATACATCGGGCATGGGGCGTAGTTCAGGCCCGTCCAGATGGTACTTGTCGGCAGCAGGTCGGCCAGGTTCATCGTGTTGATCAGCGGCCGGCGCACGTTTTCGACGCCGTGACCTGGCAAACTTCCCAGGTACGCGTCGAGCGTGTTGACCGTCTCGATCCGCGCCGTGAAGCCGATGCGGTTGATGGCCTTCTCCAGCAGCATCGCGGAGCGTTCCAGCTTGTCGCGGTTCTCGTCCATCAGGACAACGACGCTGGTGTAATAGCCTTGGGCGACCAGGCCGCTATTGGCCTCGGCGATGGCCGACGCCGCGTCGGCCACCATCGACACCGCGTCTTCGTCTACGACACCCGAATTCGTGTTGAACACCTGGTCGAAGAAGCCACGGATTTTCTGCTTCCATTTCTTGCGGAACTTGTCCAGGTGCGCGACCGCCTCGTGATGGTCCATGAAGATGAAGCGGGACGACCAGCGATACTCGCACGGCTGCTCGCCCAGGGCCGTCAGGATGCCCGGAGTCGATTCCAGCGGGAAGCCGTCGATGGAAACGACCTGGACGAACTTGCGACCGATCTTCGGCACAGAGCCTGACCACATTTCCTGGCCGCCGATCAGCGAGTCCAAGTACATCGGATTGTTGGGCAGCTGGATCGGATGATTCAGGCCCGTGACGCAGAACTGCAGCCAGCGCAGAAAATCGTCGTGCGTCACCGTCGAACCGTCCTCCTGGACGATTTTCTGGCCGCGCAGGCGCGTGACCTTGACGGCCGACGACATGCGCGACTCGATGTTGGTGCAATCGCGCTTGAACGTGTCGATGAGGCTTTGTGTGCGCGACCGGTGGTTGGCGACGGTCGTTTCGTCATCGAACATCAGTTCGATGAATTTCTTCTGTGCGAGCAAGGGCGGGAAGTACGTCACCGTCAGCACGAAGAAGCCTTCGTACATTGTGCCGAGGCTTTCAAACAGACGGCGACGCTCTTCATCGACGGCCCGCGACAGCGGGTCGGGGAAGTGGGACGCGGAGGCCGGTGTATAGCTCTGTGCCGGCCGCCGCACCGCGTCAACGTGGATCATCCAGCCATTGTCCATGCCCGACAGCGCCTGGTTGAGACGGAACGACACCAGTTCGCGTTGCTCTTCGGTGCTGCTGGCGTTGTCTTCGCCCTGGTAAAGCCATGACGCCATGACAGAGCCGTTCTTGCCGACGATGATTCCGTCGTCCACCATGGCGGCATAGTTGAGAAGATCGGCGAAGCCGGCTTCTTTCGAGCGGTGCTTTTTCAGCTCCAGTTGGCTGTTCGCCGCCTGGATTCGCTGGAACAGCAGCAGCAGCATCCCGGCCCCGAGGACCGCGATGGCAATGGTTAGAGTGATCATCATTTGTATTGCTTCCCTTGACTGGTGGGATTGATACGGAAGGGCGTGCTACGTGCCGGGTAGTAGCGCTTGTAGCGGCGCTGCCGTATGTACACTTGACGCATTTTTGGGTCGGACTTCGCCATGAGTCGCAGCAGGTACAACGCCACGAACCATAGCGAAAGCCCGACTACCGTTGCCCTTAGCTCTTGTGCGCTGAAAATCAGCGCGAACGCCATCAGGCCGATAAACATCACCAGTTCACGATCCCCACCCATGAACAGGTTGTGTCGATTACCGGCCCGACGAATGGGAATCGTGCGGAGCGCCATGATTAAGCAACCTGGCTCGTAGCAGTCATCGCCAGGAACTGCACTTGCGTGGCAGCGGCATCGCCGAGCGCAGCGATTTCAGCGCCGCGACCGAAGAAGGTGCTCATCATGTTCTGAGCGCCGACCAGGAAGGCCATCACCAGGACCAGGAACATCAGGGTACGGAAGAAGCCGTTCAGGTCACCGCCGAAGATCAGCACGCCACCCGCGATCACGATGCCGATGATCGACAGCGAGAATGCGACTGGACCCGTGACCGAGTTACGCAGCGAGGTCAGCCAATCCTCGTACGGGAGCGCACCGCCCGTACCAGTGGTGGCCAACGCTGCCGGCAGCAGGAAGTAGTAAGCGAACGCCAGTGCCAGTGCGATGTAGAACAACGTGGCCGAACGTTTGGCGATGTCGAACTGAGGAATGTTGAAAGTTGCGTGCATTTGAAAAGCTCCTAGAGGGTAGTGGTGATGTACTTGCCATCGACGTAGCCGGAAATCGACATGATTTCCTGCACGCGGCGGCCTTCCGGGGTTTTGGCGATGTGAACAATCACATGGACCGCCTCGCCGATGAGCGGTCCAATTACGGCTGGGGCCGACTCGTTCCGGGAAACGAGCGACTCCAAACGATCGATGGCCGCTCTGGAGTTATTCGCGTGCAGAGTCGCAGCGCCTCCTTCGTGGCCGGTATTCCATGAATCAAGCAAATCCAGTGCTTCCGCGCCGCGTACCTCGCCGACCAAGATGCGATCAGGGCGCATCCGAAGGATCAGCTTGAGCAGGATGGTCATTGGCACGTCCACGGTGCTGTGGTACTGCAAGGCGTTTTCAGCCGAGCATTGGATTTCGCCCGTGTCTTCGATGATGCAGATGCGTTCTTGCGGGTTGCACTTGACCATCTCGTTGATGATCGCGTTGACCAGCGTGGTCTTGCCCGAGCTAGTGCCGCCGCTGACCAGGATGTTGCGATGGTCCTTGACGGCCTTCTTGATCACGTCGTACTGCCGCTGGGTCATGATCTCGGCTTCCAGGTACTGTTCGAGCGTAAAAATGGCGATAGCCTTTTTACGAATGGCAAACGTGGGAGCCGTGACGATGGGGGGCAGCTGGCCGGCAAAGCGGGAACCGTCAATCGGCAATTCGCCCTCGACGTATGGCAGGTTGGCTTTCACCGTCTTGTCGAGGCAGCTGGCCACTGTGCGAATGATCGCTTCGCCCTGCGCGGGCCTGAGCACGGCGATGCATTTCATCGGCTCGCCGAAGCGTTCCTGCCATACCTTGCCGTCCGCATTGAGCATCAATTCGGACGTGCGCGAATCGTGCAGCGCGGCCAAGAGGACAGGCCCCATGTCGCGCTCAAGCTTTTTGATAGCCCGAGTCGCCCTGCTTGAAATGTTGTCATCGGGTTCGGATGCTTGAGTCATGGTTTCCTCCAGTCATGTCAATAATTCTACGTAACAGAGGATATACCGAAACACGACAGCGATCAACATTATTAAGACTATTAGCGGTTTTTTCGAATTCATGTGTTGCGCACGAATGGCAGGCAGTGCTGTATTACGAGGGGGAATGTGATATGCAAACCAGCCAAGGGGACCGGTTCGACAGGCGCATTGCACGCCTGCGAAGAAATTTAGCGGCTAAAGATTGCCGCAGGAGAAATCACCAAATGTCACCGAACGCGCTTCATGATCAGCTTCCGCCGATTCTCCTGGTCCCACTGGCGTACTGTGAACCCTTGAAACTCCGTAAGAATCGCAGTCAATCTAACGTAGCCTTCTGGGAGGCTGTGGAGCGCGTGGCCACCCGCGAGGGCGTCAAGCGTTGCTCGATCCAGGTCAGTCATTTCAAGAAGAACGGGGAGTGCTGTCTGCAATGCCTCCGCGATGGCCTCCATGATCTTGAGAGAGGGATTGGCTTTCCCGTTGGTGAGGTCGGACAGAAACGAAACTGAAATGCCGGCTTTGTCCGCAAGTTCGCTCTTGGTCATGCGTCGCTCATCAAGCAACCGCAACACATTAGTGAAAAAGATTTGGTTGTACACGACTGGCCCTGGTTTTTAGAACGCGGATTTTAGCCGCTAAAGTCATACCATGGGGAAACTTCAACTGAATGAATGCCACACGTCACTATGTAACCAGGCATCGTTCCCAAGCAACAATTTGACAATATTACCCGCGAACAGCCCATCGGCGAAAGCCCTTGTTGTTCAAAACATAGCAAAAAGCCGAGTTCCGTCAATGTTTTATTCGATATGGCGAATTGATGGATGCCATTCCATCCCGATATATGGTATATTGGGATTCCGCTTTACCTTTTTATGGGGTGCCAAATGAGCAGTATCAAGCACGACCAGTTGAAGCTACTGGCCGAAAACGGCGGTGTGAAGGGTGTAACCATCGTGGGCGACCCTGCCGGGTTCATCCTCAACGTGGCTACAATCAGCGGCGACAAACTTCTGTTCACCAAGACCGGCCAGATGCGGTTCTTCAAGAAGATGGAAACGCTGCTGGATTACCTAAAAACGGAAGTCGGCATCGGTACTGCCACGATCCAGTTCGACCAGTGGAACCCGGCCCAGGCCGCCATCAAAGCATAACCAGCTTGGAGGAATATCGATGAGCACAGAAAACGAAGAGCTTTCTTTCATCCCGGCCGCGATAGCCAGGCAGAACGTGATCAACAACAAACTCAAGGCCCGCTCGGCCGAGGCGGCGATACGGAAGTTCATCCCGGAGCAGTTGCAGTTCTGGCCAGATGATCGTAGGGCTATCGCAAACGAACTCGCCCGCTCTGCCCTCTTCCAGTGCCGGAACGACAAAGAGCCACGGGCCTATCTCGACAACGTGGAACTGTTCGTGCTGGGCGAAGGCGCCATGACCTATAAGGGCGAGGAACTGCGTACGCGTGACGAAGACCTGTTCGTCACGTTCGCACACTGTGCGCGTGACATGCCTTCGGGGAAGATGATCGTGCGGATCACGAGCAGCGAAATTTGCCGCATGAACGGATGGCGCCAGGCCCAGCCCTACTACAAGCTCATCTTTGAATCGATACAGCGCATGAAAGGTGGCGTCATCACCGTGTTCTCGAAGCGCCTGGCCAAAGCATTGAAATGTCAACGAGCCCTCGATGCCGGCGCGTCCGAGGCCGAGTTGGCCAAGCTGTACGACGAACTCGAAGCCTTCGAGTGTGCCGACAAATCGCTTCTGACGCTAGAGGAAAAAGGTGAAGAGGTCGGCGGCGTCATGGTTTCACTGATCAGCGGCGACCCAACATTCACGGGCGGTAACGGCGTCAAGGACGGCATCCCACAAGGAAACCTGAGTTGGGAGATTACGCTGGACAAGAAACTGGTATCGCTATTCGCACAACCTTACCGCACGCTGGTGGACTTCGAGACCAGGAAAGAACTGTCAGGAACCGGCAAGCGCCTGCAGGCCTACTACCTGAGCCACAAGAAGCCGCACGACGTCAAGTTGCGCAACCTCGAACGGATGCTGGGCCGTCAGAACCAGTCGCTGGCCGCGCTCAAGTTCCAGATCGCGGCAGAGCTGCGGATACTCCAGGAGAAGGGCGACATATGGGAGTTCGATTTCAAGAAGTCGGCCGATGGATCGGATTGGCTGGTCTCGGTAGTCAGAGAGCGGCCGGAGCCGAAGAAGGATTCTCCAAAATGAGTAGATGGTGCCTAGTCCACCGCGAGGCTAGACCAGGCCCAGGCTTTCTCCTGGCGTAAATCACTCATTTTGGGAAATCGGAGGTGTTCGCTACTCATTTTGGGAAATTTTAGGACGCATGCTTTAGCTAAATACGTTGTTGAAATATCAATGCTACATTGTGTGAGTATTACAGGAATGCCTCGGCGCACTGATTTGGGTAAAAATGTTGGCTCGGAAACACGAAATGCCATCTAACAAGCCTGTTGAGCACGGTTTCAGACCCATAGAACCGCCTTGATACGCTCCGAGGGAGTGTTGCTCAGATTGGGAAATCGGCTGCGGTCGCTCATTTTGGGAAATTTTCGCCCGCAGGAGGCCTTCACTCATTTTGGGAAATCGAGTACTCATTTTGGAAAATTTGCTCAGCCTCAATTACTCATTATGAAGAACGGATCGCTCACGGCAGAAGCCGATTACTCATTATGAGCAATATTTCAACTCATTATGGGAAATTGCAACATTTCATATAACCTTTTAGAATCATGGACTTATGCCTTTTCTTGGCGTGTGTTAACTCGTTTTTAACTGCTTTTAACCAAAACCTAGTCGCTGACTACGGCACCAAATCGGTTCGCAAAGGTCGGTAAACCCCACCCCCGGCGCGATGCGCCTCCACCGTGAGGAAAAAAATCACGCCCCCGAGGGGGCTAAACGCCGGCACAGCCGGCTTGTTGGCCCCCATACCGAATGAGCAAGCAACCAGGCCACATCGAGCAGCTGTTCATCCAGGCCCCCAAAGGGGGCAGGACGCCGGCGCTGCCGGCTTGTTGGCCCCCTCACCAATAAGCAGATGAAACAACTACGGCACCAGTTACCCCAGGATTCAAGAAAACCGAGCGCTACGCGCGGGCTTCGCCCCGTTTTACTCCAAGGGAAGGCACGAGAACGCCCGCCAGGCCTCAATCATCAACCTCCCCTCATGAGGGGAGCCAGACAGGGGCAAAACGCCCTGTAGGCCCGCCAATGAGGCCGAGGATGGTCTGACACGTTTGGCGTCGTGTCACCGTAGCAAAAAAGATAAGATTTGCTTGACGATTAGGACAAATTGTCCTATACTGTTCTTGAAGGCCGGGTAATCGCCCAGGTCAATTACCGGAGAATCCGATGACGAATCATACTGCTGCTGCGCCCGCAGTTCCTCCCCTGCCCCGGTTTGTAACGTTGCGTGGCCACGTCCTGGCCATCACGTCCGAACTCGCCTTACGTGTCGGCGACGACCTGACAGACGCGGAATGCGCTGACGGCCGGCTTGAATATGACGACTACGAGCGAGAAGACATGCGCGCCAGGAAGGCGAACATCGAGGCGATACAGGTGGACGTGTCGAACGCCTTGCAGCTGCTGCCGCTCTATCGTTCGCTGCATGACAAGCTCACCGAGGCCGTGGAAGATGGATCGCTCAAACAGACCTTGTCGGCCCAGCGTTACACCGAAGTCGTGGAGCTGCTTGAGCAGCTGGTGGGAGCCGGCGCATGAGTACCATTGCTGACCAGGTCAAGACGAGTCCCTTGATGACGCCGCGACGTTCACGCCACGGCCGACCAGCTGGCGACGCTGGAGGAATTCAAGGCCCGATTCAACGCCGCCACATGCAAGAAGCGCGGGTTCCGCAACTGGAAAGAGGCCCTGTACGTCGCATGGCACCAAGGCTGGGATGATCGATGCGAAGGTGGCCATCATCTGCGGCAGATGCGGAACACTGCCGGCGCGCATGAATGGCTCCAGGAACAGCCCGTAAAATAGGGAAGATTAGGACAAATTGTCCTTGCAGTATAGGACAATTTGTCCTATACTGTTCTTGAAGGCCGGGTAATCGCCCAGGTCACTAACCGGAGAACTTCCGATGGAAAATCAGCTGCAAAATCAGATCGTTACCGCTTCCCTCATTCCTGAGAATGAGCGCTTCGCCTTCCTGCCGCGCTACTTCGGCTGCAAGTCTTTCATTCTTGGCGAACCACTCGTCTACAGCTGGCTCGACCGCTTGTCCGAGGACTACACGGGCGGCTTCTGGAACTTCTACGAACTGTCCAATGGTGGCTTCTACCTGGCTCCTGCAGGCGACACGATGTACCGCATCGAGGTCGAGGGTAACGGCTACCGTGGCCAGGTCTCGGCAGACGCTGCCGGCATCATCGCTACCTTCTTCGCGGTTGGCCAGCTGGCCGCCACGGTGCAAGACGCGGCCGAGTGTGGGCCGCTGATCGATCG
>Ga0308158_10004413_pt1 | contig 11906 bp, 8 predicted proteins | sample PhyBR2_FD_201038 | JGI IMG/M metagenome (GOLD analysis project Ga0308158, IMG submission 201038) | Phyllosphere microbial communities from UC Gill Tract Community Farm, Albany, California, United States - DLSLB.R2 | ecosystem: Host-associated > Plants > Phyllosphere > Unclassified | place: USA...
TGCTGAGGCATCAGACACTGAAAGCGCCATAACGCCCTGCTCCTGCAGGGCGTTATGGCGCTTTCAGTGGGTGATGCTCGCAGTCCGGGAAGAGGCAGCTTGTCGGTTACCGCTGTGCGGCCGACGTGTGCCCGCCGCAGCTCCGTCGCCGGAGGGCCCCGCCGCAGCTCCGTCGCGGTCCGCCCCGCCGCGCTTACCTGAAGCGCAGCAGGCGGAGGCTGTTGAGGATGACGAACACCGACGAGAACGCCATCGCTGCACCGGCGATCATCGGGTCGAGCAGACCGAACGCCGCGATCGGGATCGCTGCCGTGTTGTAGGCGAAGGCCCAGAACAGGTTGCCCTTGATGAGCCCCAAGGTTCGGCGCGAGAGTCGGATCGCCTGCGGGATCTGCTGTGGATCGGACTTGACCATGGTGACATCCGAAGCCGCCATCGCCGCGTCCGTGCCCGACCCCATCGCGATGCCGAGATCGGCACCGGCCAGTGCGGCGGCGTCGTTGACCCCGTCGCCCACCATGGCCACGGCCCGGCCCTGCCCCTGCAGTTCGCTGACCACGGAGACCTTGCCTTCCGGGCGGACATCCGCGCGGACCTCGGTGATCCCGAGAGCCTCGGCGACCACCTCGGCGGCTTGAGCATTGTCCCCGGTCAGGAGCACGGTGCTCAGTCCCAGCGAATGCAGTTCGTCGATCGCCGCCTTGGCCGTAGGTTTGGCTTCATCGGAGACGAAGCTCAACCCGCGGAACTGACCGTCGATCGCCAGTGCGACGATCGTGGCCCCACGCGGAATCGAATCGGTCGGGTAGTCGACCGCGATTCCGCGTTCCCGGAGCAGATCAGGGCGACCGGCGAGCACCTCGGCGCCGTCGATCGTGGCCCGCAGTCCGCCGCCGGCGATGTTCTCGAAATCCGTGACCGATGACCCGGTCGCGGTTTCGACCGACCTCGCCGAGGCGGCCCTGGCCGAATCCTCGGCCGATCCCATCGAGCTCGGCTCAGTTGGGACAGTCCCGGTCGCGGCGGCTCCCGCTGAACCCGTCCCGACGATCTCGGGCGCGGCGTCGACGATGGCGCGGGCGATCGGGTGTTCGCTGCGCGATTCCAATCGGGCCAGGACATCGAAGTCCGCGGGCGAGAGCTCGGTTCCGGTCAGGCGCATCACGCCGGTGGTCAGGGTGCCGGTCTTGTCGAGGACGACCGTATCGATCGACCGCGTCGACTCCAGCGCCTCGGGCCCGGAGACGAGGATGCCCAGCTGGGATCCGCGTCCAGACGAGACCGCGAGAGCCGTCGGCGTGGCCAGACCCAGGGCACAGGGGCAGGCGATGATGAGCACGGTGAGCGCCGCATGCAGCCCCGCCGCCCACTCACCGGTGACGAAGCCCCAGATGAGCAGGGTGAGAATGGCGATGCCGAAGACGATCGGCACGAACACCGCCGAGATCCGATCGGCCAGCCGCTGCACGGCAGGTTTGCCGTTCTGCGCACGAGAGACGAGATCGGCCATGGCCGCCAGCGTCGTATCCGCACCCACTCGGGTGGCACGGACCTCGAGCACACCGGAGGTGTTGATCGTGGCGCCGGTGACGGAATCTCCGGGGCCGACCTCGACCGGCACGGATTCGCCGGTGAGCATCGCCTCGTCGATGGCCGAATGACCGGTCAGCACCTCGCCGTCGGTGGCGATCTTCTCGCCGGGACGGACGAGGAAGACATCGTCGACGGTCAGCTCATCGATCGGCACCTGCACTTCGACACGGCCGCCATTCGCAGCAGCCCCGCCCGAAGCGGCCCCACTGTTCGCGGCGGCACCCTCCCGCAGCACGGTCGCGGACTTCGCGCCGAGGTCGAGCAGCGCCTTGAGCGCGGCCGTCGCCCGGTTCTTCGCCCGGTCCTCGGTGAGCTTGCCGATGAGCAGGAACACCGTGATCGCCGCGGCCGCCTCGAACCACACGTGGTACTCGGCGGGGATCGCCCAGCCGTGACCGTCGGCGACGGCCCGGCCCAGCGTGAAGTACGAGTAGAGGCTCGCGACGGTGATGCCGACGCTGACCAGGGTGTCCATTGTCGTCGATCCACCGCGGGCAGCCTTGTACGCCGCCGAGTGGAACGGCCACGCGCCCCAGGTGACGACCGGCAGGGCGAGGATCGCGACGATCCACTGCCACCCGGTGAAGTGCCAGCTCATGACCATCGAGATCGCGACGATCGGCACGGCCAGGATGAGGGCGCCTGCGAAGCGCGGTCGCAGGTGGCGGGGATCGTAGTCGACGATCTCCGGACCGGCACCGCCCGCGCCGGGGCTGCGCACCGTGGCACCGTAGCCGGCCTTCTCGACGGCGGCGGTGATGTCGTCGTCGCTGAGTTCGGAATCGACGACCACATGCGCGGTCTCCAGCGGCAGGTTGACCTCCGCCGTGACCCCGTCGAGGCGGGTGAGCTTCTTCTCGATCCGCGCCGAGCACGACGCGCAGGTCATGCCCGTGATGTCGAGCTCGAGCTCGCGAGGCATCACTTCACCTCGTAGCCGGCCTCATCGACGGCGGCACGGATCGCCGCATCGTCGAGTGCGTCCGACGAGGTGATCGTGACCGGGGAATCGCCCCCGGCGTTGAGGTCAACCGCGACGTCCGAGACGCCCGCAAGTGCGCCGAGCTCTTCCTTGACAGCGGCTTCGCAGTGTCCGCAGGTCATTCCCGAAACGGTGATGGTGGTGGTCGTCATTGTGCTCTCCTATCAGCTGTGAGTGCTTCCCGATGTCAGAGCCTCAGGCGTCGTCGCACCCCGATCGGGCGGACGCGGCCCTCCGCTCAGCTCTTGATGAGTCGGGAGATGGCGGCTGATGCCTCCTCGACCTTCTTCCGCGCTTCTTCGTCGTCGCCCGATGAGGCGGCGTCGACCACGCAGTGAGCTATGTGCTCTTCGAGGAGGTTGATGGAGACCGCGTGCAGCGCGGCTGTCGCGGCGGAGACCTGGGTGAGGATGTCGATGCAGTACTTGTCCTCATCGATCATCTTCCCGATTCCGCGGACCTGACCTTCGATCCGCTTCATCCTCCGCGCGAGAGCGTCCTTCTGCGGGGTGTATCCATGTTGCTCAGTCATATTCACACCGTATACCCCTATAGGGTATAAATCAAGGTCGATCCTCGCCGAGGCGGCTGTGCGTTTGCTCTCACCCTGACCCTGACGTGTTCTCCGGCTCCTACAATCGAATCATGCGTGCTGCCAGACTGTTCCGGTTCCCGGTCAAGGGATTCCCCGCCGAGGAGCTCACCGAGGCCCGAGTGGTCAAGGACCGCGGAATCCGCGGCGACCGGATCGCGGCGTTCACTAATGGCAGCCTCGACGTCCCCGCCGACGCCTGGCACTCGTACTCCGCCTTCACCGTGCTCAAGAACGACACCGACCTGCAGAAATGGCAGGTCGCAACGACCCTCCCCGAGGCGGTCGGCGCCGAATCCGCGCCCGGACCTGATCCGGATGGCCGGAGCGCCCCCGCCGAGGCGGTCGACGATATTTCCGCGACCGTGACCCTCACGGCCCCGACGGGGGAGTCGACGACTTTCTCCACTGATGACGAAGAGGGCAGGGCCGCCTCGGCGATGTTCCTCTCCGAGCGGATACCCCCTCAGGGTACATTCCCGCGCTGCCTGGCCGTCGCCGATCAGGGGATGTTCGACTCGCAGCGCTCGGGAATCTCGCTCATCAACCCCGCCACGGTCGCCGCGATCGCCGATACCGACGAGGGCCGCGCGGCCCTCGGGTTGAGCGCGGAAGCTGCCGGTCGTACGGCGGTCGACCCGGCGGACACGGACGACCCGGTCACTCCCACAGCCGAGCTCGACCCGCTGCGGTTCCGCGGCAACATCCTCGTCGACGGACTCGCCCCGTTCGAGGAGTTCGCGCTCATCGGTTCGATCATCCGCCTCGGCGGCGTGCGCCTGGCGATCCGTTCGACGATCGAACGCTGCCCGGCGACGACCGTCAACCCGACGACCACCGAGGTCGACGTCAACGTCCCACGTCTGCTCAACTCCGCCTGCGGCCATCTGCACTGCGGAATCTACGGGCAGATCCTCGAGACCGGCGATGTCGCGGCCGGCGACGAGATCACGGTCGAAGGCCCGGCCCCGCGGGAACTGGTCAAGGTCGCACGAACTCCGCGGTTCATGACCGTCGTCGGCCGCCGGCAGATCTGCAACGACATCGTCGAGGTGGCCCTGCGCGACGACCTCGGCTGGATCCGCGAATTCGACGAGCCGGGCACGAACCTGCGCGTCCATCTCGACCTCGGCGCACCGTTCTGGCGAACCTATACGATCACCGACGTCGACGGCGACATCGTCCGCATCGCCGTGCGCACCCAAGGCAAGGGCTCCCGCGCCGTGGCGTCGCTGGACGAGGGGCAGCGGATCCTCACCTCCGGCCCGCACGGAACCATGACCGCCTCCCGCGTCTTCGGCGGCACAACGGCCCTGATCACCGCGGGAATCGGCATCACCCCGAGCCTCGGACTGCTGCGCAGCGATGGGCTGGCCGACCTGCCCGCCACCGACCGGATCCGCCTCGTCCACGTCGACCGCGACCACCGCACCGCCTGCCTGTGGAACCGGCTGCAGGACCGTGCCCACTCGGGTGCCGTGCCCGTCGAGACCCACCACCGCGACACCGCGACGGCCGGTCGACCCGGCCACCGGGAGCTCGTGGATTGGGTGGCCGGCTGTGACAACGTCATGGTCTGCGGACCCCGCGACTTCACGGCGGCCGTGCTCGCCGCCGCTGACGAGGCCGGCGTTCCCGCCGTCCACCAGGAGACCTTCGCCTCTCCGAACACGGGGATGAGCGAGGCCATCGCCGCATGCTCGCCCGCCGAGGTGACACTGGAGGAATCGGGCACGAGCTTCGTCTGGCAGCCGCAGGAAGGCACCCTGCTCGAATCCTTGGAAGCGCGCGGATTCCGCTCGCCGAGCTCCTGCCGAGGCGGATCCTGCGGAACCTGTTCGGTGACCCTGGCCGCCGGGTCCGTGCTCTATCCGATCGAACCCGCCGCCCGCGTCGAGAGCGACGAGGTGCTCGTGTGCTCCGCGGTCCCCGCCGGGCCCATCAGCCTGACGCTCTGAACCCGGCAGGCCGACCGGCCGGAATGGCGCGGCTGACCGACCAGGCAGGCGCTCTGAACCCGGCAGGCCGACACAGCTGACTGACCAGGCGGACTGACCCAGCAGTCCCTCTGAACCCGCCGAATGAGCTGCCGGCCCGATCAGGCAGACGGCGGCTGGGCGGGTGGCACAATGGATTCCATGCCGAAGAAGAAGCGCACCGTGCTGTCGAAGGGGCCCGCCGGACCGGTGGGTCGCCTGAGTCGGTGGGTCCGCCTTTCCGCGGCCGGGCGGATCATGTTCGCGAACTCGATCATGCTCGTGGGCATCATGGTGCTCACGACGAGTCTGCTCTACCTCCAGCTCTCCCAGCTCAACACGAAGCGCGAACAGGACCTGCTGCGGTCGGCCGCGGACAACATCTCGATGTCACTGGGCCTCGTCGGAACCGGTGACGTCGGCCAGGACGACTACCTCGATTCCGAATCCCGCGACGACGTTCAGACGCTGCTGGACAACGTCATCAGCCAATACGGCTTCGACATCGCCGCGGTCGTGCCCATCGACTTCCTCCTCACCCCACCGACCCTGGGCTCACCCGGACGCCAGCAGGCGCTGGAAGCGAAGACCGCCTCGGCGGATTCCGGGAAGATCCCCGAGGACTCCATCGACCAGCTGGCCCAGGCCGTCGACGGACAGGCCCTGCAGAATGGCAGGTCGACCGTGCGCTTCATCAACGACGGCGGCCCGGCCGACGGCACCATGTACGTCGTCACCCCCGTCTACGCCGAGCACGTCGGCGTCGACGGACTGAGATCGGACACCGTGGTCGGCGCCGTCATCGTCGGCAGCTCCGCAGATTCGGTCCGCGAAGGCTTCCTGGCGCAGGGCAAATGGCTCATCGGCATCGCCGTCCTCACCCTCGTCCTCGGCATCGGTTCGTCCTGGGTGACATCGCGGGGACTGCGCAGGGTCACCGGTGACTACGGTGCCGACGAGCTGCGCAGCATGCTCGACTTCTACTCCTCCGTGCTCACGGCCGTCTCCGAAGGACTGCTGCTCGTCGACCGAGCCCGCGGGATCGTGCTCATCAACACCGAGGCCCGGGAACTGCTGGGCATGCCGCCCGCCGGCGACGATGCGGACTCGGGCCCCACCTCGGCGGAGGAGATGCCGCTGCGCGAACTCGACCTGCCCGAGGCGCTGCACGATCTGCTCGCTTCCGGACGGTGGGCTCGTGACGAGATCCACTACACCGACGACCGTGTCCTCGTCGTCAATCAGCAGCCCACCGAGGCGGCCAGCGACACGTGGGTCGTGACCATGCGCGATCACACGGAGCTGGCCGAGCTCTCCGGCGAACTCGTCTCCGTGCGCTCCTTCTCCGATTCCCTTCGCGCGCAGACCCATGAATACGCGAACCGGCTGCACATGGTCGTGTCCCTGCTCGAGACCGGGCACGTCGATGAGGCCATCGACTTCGCGGCCAAGGACATCGACGATCTCAACCGGGTCAACGGTGACGGGTCGATGACCTTCGACCATCCTGTCCTCTCGGCGCTGCTGCTGTCGAAGATCGCCCAAGCCGCCGAGGCGGGCATCGAGATGACGGTGGACACCGCGGACCTCACGGGCAACCTCGGCGGGGACGATCGCGACCTCGCAACGATCCTCGGCAACCTCGTCGACAATGCCTTCGACGCCCTGAGCAGGCAGGACGTACTGCCCGAGGACAAGAGAGTCCATGTCGAACTCTCCGGCTCCGGCGGTCCCGGCGGATTCACGATCGAGGTCAGCGATGACGGCCCGGGAATCGACGAGGAATACCTCGACGCGATCTTCGAGCGCGGCTGGTCGACGAAGCACGATGGCGTCGAGACCGACCAGGGACAGGGTCGCCAGCAGACGGGCACCCGCGGGGTCGGGCTGTCCCTGGTCGTGCAGGCGATCCGCCGCCTCGGGGGAGCCGTCGACGTGCAGGGCCACGGGGAGGACTGCGACCGATTCAAGGGCGCAGTGCTCACGGTGTGGCTGCCCGACCCGGGGAATGTGGGTCAGATCGGGGCGGGTCAGACCGCGGCAGGCAGGTCGGGTTCCGGACAGTCCGGCGACGGGCAGGTCGGATAGGGGCGGGGCGGATAGGGGCGGGTGATCGCCGGTGATGCCGGCACCGCCCAGGTGGACCGGAACCGGATGTGACGGGACTGCAACACGATCCGGGACGCTGTCAAACGGGTGAAGATAGACTGGCGGCATGTCGGACACAACTGCGCCTGAATCGAGCATCGGTGTGCTCGTCGTCGAGGATGAGGTGGTCGCCGCCCGTGCTCACGCGAAGTACATCGACCGCATCGACGGCTATCACGTCGCCGGAGTGGCGAAGAATGCCACTCAGGCGATGGCTGCTCTCACAGGCCAGATCTACGGCCTCGATCCCTCCGGCGTCCATCTCGTCCTCCTCGATATGAACCTGCCCGACGGGCACGGGCTGCAGGTCTGCCGCGCTATCCGCGGCCAACGCGTCGACGTCGACATCATCGCGGTCACCGCTGCCAGGGATATGCAGATCGTGCAGGAGGCTCTGTCCTACGGCGTCGCCCAGTACATCATCAAGCCCTTCACCTTCCCCGTCTTCAAATCCAAACTCGAGGCGTATTCGTCCTTCCGCAACCGCCTCGGCGGGGATTCGAACGACGGCGAGGTCACCCAGACCGAGGTCGACAAAGCGATCTCGGCCCTGCGCACGCACACCGTGGCGGCGACCGCGAAGGGAGTGCCCGATGCGGTCCAAGCCGAGGTGAAGAGCCTGCTCGATGAGAATCCCGGCCAGTCCGCAGCAGAGCTGGCCGAAGGGCTCGGGGTCTCCCGAGTCACCGCTCGCCGCTACCTCGAATCCATGGCCGACGCCGGCATGCTCGAACGCCGTCCCCGATACGGTTCGGCCGGTCGTCCCGTCCTCGAATACACCGTCGTCCCCGACGCAGGCTGACCGCGGATTACGTGCGCGAGCAGCCGACCGTAACCGACGCCGCGAGCTGATCGCTCTGTCACCGCGCCCGTGACCGACGCCGCAAGCACTGTTGGGCCGATCCACGGCGTTCTGAACGCCGAAACCGCCGTGGATCGCCCCAACATTCGGTCGTGGGGCCGACGTTGCGCCGGTCTCGCCGCAGGGCAATGGACATCGGGCGAACCCCGGTAGAGGATGGTTCCATGTCGAAGAAGTCCCGGGTCTGGCTGGCCGTCGCCCTCGTCCTCGTGCTGCTCGCCGGAGCCGGAGTCTTCGCTCTCTTCCGGCTGCCGATGACGAAGTCCTCCGCCGCCGAGGCGGCCGCCCACGACCTCGCCGAAGAGCAGCTGAGCTCGGACATCTGGCATGAGAAGGACCTCGCCCAGGGCCTGTTCGACCGCGTCACGAAGGCATTGGGCACGAGAGTCGACCTGCGGTCGGTCACCGTCGACGACATCACCGAGGCCGACGGTCGGACCCTGGCCACACTCGATTGGACGTGGGCGAACAACGACGGAGAGTCCTGGGAATACAGTTCACAGCTGCCCCTGGAGAAGAACGGGCTCTTCTGGTGGGCAGATCTCACGGAGAAGGCCATCCACCCGAAGCTCGGCAAGGGCGGTCGCTTCGAACTGCGCGCGAACCAGGGAAGGAGGGGGAACATCCTCGGTGCCGATGATGAAGTGCTCATGGAGGAGGAGAAGGTCGTCGACATCGGCGTCCACCCGAATCGACTCGAACCCGACACCATCGGCCGACTCGTCAGCGGACTCAACGACGGTGTCGACTCCCTCGACCTCGACGCCGATGATCTCGAGAAGTCCGTCGATGACGCCGAAGGCAACCAGCTCGTCCCCGTCGTGACGCTGCGCGAAGACGACTACAAGTCGGTCAAGGACGCCATCCACGATCTGCCGGGAGTGCTGTTCACCGAGGATACCCAGACCCTGACCCGGTCCCGCGGGTTCGCCCAGGCCACCCTCGGTTCCGTGGGGCAGGCCAGCGCCGACGACATCGAGAAATCCCAGGCCACGATCATCCCCGGCGAGATCGTCGGCCGCACGGGTCTGCAGAAGACATTCAACAATCGGCTGAGCGGACCCGGCGGCGTCGAAGTCTTCGCGAAAGGCGACGCGAGCGATGACACGGGCGGAACGACGAAGCTGACGAGTCTCCATGCCTTCACAGCCGAAGACGGCGAGAATCTCGAGACCACCCTCGATGTGCGGATCCAAGAAGCCGCGGACAAGGCGGCTGCGACCGGCAGGAAACCGACAGCTCTCGTCGCCATCCGACCGAGCGACGGTCACGTCCTCGCCGTGGCCAACCACGACCCGGAAGGAGCGGCCTGGGACCGAGCGCTGAGCGGCCAGTACGCTCCCGGGTCGGTGTTCAAGATCGCTTCGGGCCTCGCGCTCCTCGAATCCGGAGTGAAGCCGGACGACACGATCGACTGCCCGCAGACAGCGACGGTCGGTGGCAAGAGGTTCAAGAACGCCGAAGATGAAGTGCTCGGCGACGTCAGCTTCGCCAGCGACTTCGCACACTCGTGCAACACCGCTTTCGTCTCCTCCGGGGACGAGGTCACCGGCGACGACCTGACCGCAGCAGCCGAGCAGCTGGGCATGACGGCTGCGACATTGGGCATCGGAGCGAAGACCGCCTCGGTGCCGGCCGACGACGACGAGGTCACGCATGCTGCGCAGATGATCGGTCAGGGCAAGGTGCAGGCGAGCCCGCTGTCCGTGGCGACGATGGCCGCCTCGGTGCAGGCCGGGGAGACCGTGGACCCGCAGCTCGTGCTCGGTGATGCCCTCGACGATGCCGGCGTCGACGAGTCGGGTGCGGAAGGGGCTGACGATCCTCCGGCCCTTGATGGCCAAGCGGCGAAGGAGATCTCGAAGATGATGCGAGCGGTCGTCACCGAGGGCACCGCCACCGATCTCAAGGACGTTCCCGGCGATCCCGTCCACGGCAAAACCGGAACAGCCGAATACGGCAATGACTCCCCGCCGCGCACCCATTCGTGGTTCGCCGGATTCCAGGGCGACCTGGCCGTGGCCGTGCTCGTCGAAGACGGCGGATTCGGCGCCGAGGCGGCCGTGCCGGTGGTGCACGAATTCTTCGACAACGTCAACTGACCCCCACCTATATTCGCCGGTCTACTTCATGCGCAGGGACCGCATGGCCTGCAGCGCCCCGGTCATGGCCTTCGCGAACTTCGCCTGGTCGAGGGGGCCGGCCGGTGCGATCGGGTGGAGGCGCTGCTGCGCGATCGTGTGCGAGTGCATGAACTGAAAGAGGCCCTCGGGGCCGTGCCGGTGGCCCATTCCCGAGGCCTTGACTCCGCCGGCTGGTGCGTCGATGGATCCCCAGCTGGCCGGGTAGACCTCGTTGATGTTGACCATTCCGGCCTCGACCTGCCGCGCGATCTCACGCCCGTGGGAGCGTGAGTACACCGATGCCGAGAGTCCGTAGTCGCTGTCATTGGCCGCAGCGATCGCCGCGGCATCCGACGGCACCGAATAGACGGAGACGACGGGACCGAAGGTCTCCTCGCGATGCAGCTCCGCCTCAGGAGGAACATCCGTGAGCACGGTCGGGGCGTAGAAGTAGGGGCCGAGATCGGGCACCGGGTGTCCACCGGCGAGAACCGTGGCACCGGCGCTGCGCGCCTGCTCGACATGGTTGGTGATCGTCTCGAGCTGCTTCGGTCCCGCCAAGGTGCCCATGTCCGGGCCGTACTCGAACGCGGCGCTGAGACGGTAGGTACGGGCCGCCTCGGCGAAATGGGCGCAGAAGGTCTCATAGAGGTCCTCGTGGACGTAGATGCGCTCGATGGAGATGCACAGCTGCCCGGCCGACGAGAACGATCCGCGCACAGCACCCTCGACGGCCTTCTCCAGATCCGCATCGGCGGCCACGATCAGGGGATTCTTGCCTCCGAGCTCGAGCGCGGCGGGGAGCAGACGCTGCCCCGCCTCGGCGGCGATCGACCGCCCAGCGGCCGTCGACCCGGTGAACGAGATTCCGTCGGCGCCGGCCATGAGCGCGGGTCCGACCTCGGCGGAGGGCCCGGGTACGAGCTGCCAGACCTCGGCAGGCAGGCCGGCGGCGATCGCCAGTCTGCGCATGAACACCGAGGTCAGCGTCGTCGTCGAGTCGGGTTTGTGGACGACGGCATTGCCGGCGGTCAGGGCGGCGAACAGGTCGGTCGCCCCCAGGGTCAGCGGGTAGTTCCATGGTGTGATGAAGCCGATCACGCCCAGTGGGGTGCGGGTGACCTCGGTGCGGGTGAGCACGGGGATGGCTCCGCGCCGTCGTTCGGGGCGCAGATAGCGGGCGGCCATCACCCCGTAGTGGCGGAGCACATTGAAGGTATCGAGGATCTCGTCATAGGCGTGGATGCGGGCCTTGCCGGTCTCGTACTGGATGATGTCGAGGAGCAGATCCTCATTCCGGACCAGTGCGGAATGCAGTCGGGTGAGCACCTTCGCTCGGTGCTCGACCGACTGAGCGGCCCATGCTTCGCCGGCAATGCGCGCGGTGGCGTAGGCGGCCTCGATATCGTCGGGAGTGTTCCGGGCGAACCGGTCGACCTCCTGACCGGTGAACGGTTCGACTCCGCGCATCACCTCGCCCGAGCCGGAGGCGTCAGCGTACGGATCGGTGTCGAGGAAGTCCCGCAGCGCCGCGGTGACATGCGCGGAAGGGGTCCCGGCAGCGTCTGCTTCGGAGGTGCGTGCGGTGGTCTCTGTACTCATCGGCTTCCTCTTTCTGTGACGTAGGTCA
>Ga0308158_10004416_pt1 | contig 11901 bp, 11 predicted proteins | sample PhyBR2_FD_201038 | JGI IMG/M metagenome (GOLD analysis project Ga0308158, IMG submission 201038) | Phyllosphere microbial communities from UC Gill Tract Community Farm, Albany, California, United States - DLSLB.R2 | ecosystem: Host-associated > Plants > Phyllosphere > Unclassified | place: USA...
TGGTGGCGAGGTTCGGGACGGCTGGCGCGGGTCGTGGCTGCGACATCTGCAAGCCGGTGGTCGCGTCGATCTTGTCGACGGTCGCTCCGGCGCACGTGCTCGACGGTGAGCGTGCGACGCTCCAGGACACGAACGACCACGTGATGGCGAACATGCAGAAGGACGGCACGTACTCGGTGGTCCCGCGCATCCCGGGCGGGGAGATCACGCCGGAGGGGCTGCTCGTGATCGGGCAGGTTGCGAAGGACTTCGGGCTGTACACGAAGATCACGGGCGGTCAGCGGATCGACATGTTCGGGGCGCGGATCGACCAGCTGCCGGGGATCTGGCGGCGGCTCGTCGAGGCGGGGTTCGAGTCGGGCCACGCGTACGGCAAGTCGTTGCGCACGGTGAAGTCGTGCGTCGGGTCGACGTGGTGCCGCTTCGGTGTGCAGGACTCGGTCGGGCTCGCGGTGGATCTCGAGCTGCGCTACCGGGGGTTGCGGTCGCCGCACAAGATCAAGCTCGGGGTGTCGGGCTGTGCTCGGGAGTGCGCGGAGGCGCGGGGCAAGGACGTCGGGGTGATCGCGACGGACAACGGTTGGAACGTGTACGTCGGCGGCAACGGTGGGTTCACGCCGAAGCATGCGGTGCTCCTCGCGGAGGACCTGTCGACCGAGGAGCTGGTGCGCACGATCGACCGGTTCCTCATGTACTACATCCGGACCGCGGACCGTCTGCAGCGCACGGCCGCGTGGGTGGCTGACTACGAGGGTGGCGTCGACGCGATCCGCGCGGTGGTCCTGGAGGACTCGCTCGGCATCTGTGCCGACCTGGATGCCGCGATGGCGTTGCACCTCGAGACGTATGAGGACGAGTGGGCGGCGACCCTCGCGGACCCGGACAAGCTGCGGCACTTCCGCAGCTTCGTCAACGCTCCTGAGGAGCACGACCGCACGCTCGCGTACGTCGCGGAGCGGGGGCAGGCGCGCCCGGCGACGGCGGCCGAGCGCGCGGGTGCGGGCCCCGTCCTTGTTGCTGGAACGACCTTGGAGGTCCGCTCATGACCCGCAGCCCGGCTCTCGTCGCCGCGACCTCGGACGCCACGGCCCCCGACGTCGCGGCGCCGGCCGCGACCCCCGACGTGACGTCCGACGCGTGGCTCCCGGTCTGCGCGCTCGCGGACCTCGCGGTCGAGCGCGGCGCTGCGGCGCTCGTGGCGGGGGAGCAGGTCGCGCTCTTCCGGCTGCTCGACGACACGGTCCTCGCCGTGCAGCAGCACGAGCCCCACACGCAGGCGATGGTCATGTCGCGTGGCATCGTCGGGACGCGCGGCGGCCGCCCGGTCGTCACGTCGCCGCTCTACAAGCAGGTCTTCGACCTGAGCTCGGGCGAGTGCCTCGACACGACGAAGGGCGAGCGTGTCGCGCTCGTGACGTGGCAGGTCGAGGTGCGTGACGGCGTCGTGCACCTCGGGGCCGCGCACCACCCCGGCGCGAGGGCTGCGGCGTGAGCGTACCGGGCGCGGTCGTGCTCGTCGGTGGCGGCCCTGGGGCGGCCGACCTGATGACGGTGCGCGCGCGGCGCGCGCTGTTCTCTGCGGACGTGGTCGTGGCGGACCGGCTCGGCCCGACGTCGGTGCTCGCGGACCTGCCGTCGCGCGTGCGCGTGATCGACGTCGGCAAGCGCCCGGGCGCGCACCCGGTGCCGCAGGCGCGCATCAACGAGATCCTCGTCGCGGAGGCGATCGCGGGGAACCGCGTCGTGCGGCTCAAGGGCGGCGACCCGTTCCTGTTCGGTCGCGGCGGCGAGGAGGTGGCGGCGTGCCGCGCTCGCGGGATCGCGGTCGAGGTGGTCCCGGGCGTGTCGAGCGCGCTCGCGGCTCCCGCGGCGGCATGCGTGCCGGTCACCCATCGGGGGACGGCGTCGGCGCTGCTCGTCGTGCAGGGTCACGGCTCGCTGCCGGGGCTCGCGGTCCAGGCGGTCGTGACGCGGGCCGCGACGGTCGCGATGCTCATGGGTGTCGCGCGGCTCGCGGAGCACGTGGCGGTCCTGCTCGCTGCCGGGGCGAGCCCGGCGACGCCGGTCGCCGTCGTCGAGCAGGCGACGACCGACGACGAGCGCACGACCTTCACGACGCTCGATCGGATCGTGCGGACGTGCGCGGAGGCTGGGGTGCGCTCGCCTGCTGTCGTCGTGCTCGGCGACGTCGCGGACCCGGCGCTGCTGGGGCTCGACCTGCACGCGCTCGACGTGCCGGTCACGCCCGAGGGCGCGGCCAACACCGCGGGTGCGGACACCCCGGCACCGACCGACGCGCCCGCGTACGCTCCTCACGTGGACGCTGCAGCCCGCGAGGCCGAGGTGGCCTACGCATGACGACGCCGAGTACGGCCCCCGAGGCCGCGCCGGACACCGGTGCCGCCGTGGGCGGCGCCGCACCCGCCCGAGCCGTTGCGGCGCAGCCTGCGCTGGACCCGGTGCTCGCAGGACTGACGGTCCTTATCACGGCGGACCGGCGCTCGACCGAGCTGCGGGCGGCTCTCGAGCGGCGCGGCGCGATCATCCGGCACGCTCCGGCGATGCGGATCATCCCGCACGAGTACGACACGGAGCTCGTCGCGGCGACGCGCGCCCTCCTCGCCGAGCCGCCGAGCACGGTCGTCGCGACGACGGGCATCGGCTTCCGGGCGTGGATCGAGGCTGCAGACGCGGCCGGGCTCGCTGACGAGCTGCACGCGCTGCTGGACCGGGCGCGTCTGATCGCGCGCGGCCCGAAGGCCCGCGGTGCCATCCAGGCGGCGGGGCTGACCGCCGACTGGGTGGCGGAGTCCGAGACGAGCGCCGAGATCCTCGACCTGCTGCTGACCGAGGGTGTCGCGGGGGAGCGGATCGCGATCCAGCAGCACGGCTCGGGCGCTGATCAGCTCGACGTCGAGCTGGCCGCGGCGGGCGCGGAGGTGCGCAACCTCGTCGTCTACCGGTGGGGCCCGCCTGCGGACCCGCAGGCTGTGGTCGAGTCCGTGCGTGCGGCGGCGGTCGGTGAGGTCGACGCCGTCGTCTTCACGTCGGCGCCCGGCGCGTTCGCGTGGCTCGAGGTGGTCGACCGTGAGGGGGTCGGGCAGGCGCTCGCGGCACGCTTCGCCGACCGTTCGCTCGTGGCGGCCGCTGTCGGGCCGGTCACGGCGGCTCCGCTCGAGGCGCGCGGCATCGTGCCGATCGTGCCGGAGCGCGCGCGCCTCGGCGCGCTCGTCCGCACTCTCGTGAGCCATTACGAGGAGGACCGCACGACGCAGGTCGGGACCGTCGCGGGCTGCCTGCAGGTCAGGTCGCGCGCGGCGCTGCTCGACGGTCACGTGCTGCCGCTGTCCCCGGCGACGCTCGAGGTCCTCCGGGTCCTCGCCGCGCGGGCGGGCGACGTCGTCACGCGCGCCGAGCTGCTCCAGGTGCTCCCCGGTCTCTCCGAGGACCCGCACACCGCGGAGGTCGCGGTAGCCCGCTTGCGGGACGCCGTCGCGCAGCACGCGCCCGACGCCCGCGCACTCGTCCAGACGGTCGTCAAGCGCGGCTACCGCCTCGCTGTCCGCTGACCCACCCGCTGCCCCCTTCCCGCTGTCCCCTTCCCGCTGTCCCCTTCCCGCGAGGTAGGGGCCAGCGCGTGAAGCAGGGCCTTGCAGGGCCCTGACTCGCGTGCAACCCGCTACCTCGGCGCCGCACGTCGTCGTAGGTACGCCCCTGGGGGGACGACGCCTCCGGACGTGCGTGCCTAGCCTCGGGGCATGCACAGGGGAAGCTCGCCAGTCCGGCCCGGTCCGCGGTGGCCCGCGCTCACGCGCGCCTGGTGGGCTCTCGTCGTCGTTCTCGGGGTGCTCACGCTGTGGGCTCTGACGCCGTGGGACACGTTCACGCCGGCAGCCCAGCTCGTCGCGCTGCGTGCGCTCGTGGTCGTGGCGTGCGTCGGGCTCGGGCTGCTTGCGCTCGTGGCGCGGGAGCGGCTCGTCGCTGCGGCGTCCGCGGTGCTCGTCGTCGTGAGCGTCGGTGTGTGGGTGCCCGCGTACGTCGGCTCACGCGAGGCCGGCGACGGTGCTGTGACGCTGCGCGTCCTCACGGTCAACGCGCTGCAGGGGCAAGCGGACGCCGCGCACGTCGTCGGGCTCGTGCGCGACGAGAAGGTCGACGCGCTCGTCGTCGTCGAGCTCACGGACGCGCTCGTGCAGGGACTGCGCGCGGAGGGACTCGACGACGTGCTCCCGCACTCCTTCCTCGAGCCTCGGGAGGACGGCCCGGGCGGAAGCGGGCTGTGGACGCGTGCGTCCCAGACCGGCGGTGGAACTGTCGGGGAGACCACGTTCGCGATGCCGTACGCGACCGTCGACGTCGCCGGGTGCGACGTCCGGCTCACGGCCGTCCACCCGTACCCGCCGATCGACGTCCCCGTGTGGTCCCGCGAGCTTGCGCTCGTCGCGACGCACCTCCGCTCCGGCACGACGCCGCAGGTTGCCGCCGGGGACTTCAACGCGTCGTGGGAGCATGCGCGCTTCCGGTCCCTCCTGGGCGGCCGGTTCGAGGATGCGGCGCGCGCTGCGGGCGTGGGCTGGCAGCCGACCTGGCCGACGACTCCTGGACCGTTCACCGACATCGACCACGTGCTCGTCGACGAGGGTATGGGGGCGAGCGCTGTACGGACGGTCGACGTCCCCGGGAGCGACCACCGCGCGGTCCTCGCGACGGTCCACGTCCCACCGAGCTGCTGACGCCGCGGCGATCGCGAGGTAGGCCCTCGCACGCGAGGTAGGGCCTCCCGCGCGAGGTAGGGCCTCCCGCGCGAGGTAGGGCCTCCCGCGCGAGGTAGGGCCTCCCACGCGAGGTAGGCCCGTGCAGGGCCCTGTCTCGCGTGGAAGCCCCTACTTCGGCGAGGGCGCGGGAGCGCGAGGGCGCGGCGGGCGGGGGAGCGCGAGGGTGCGCGGAGAGCGGGGCCACGCGCGGGGCGTGGGCGCCCGGGTGCTCAGCCGACCGTGAACCGGGCCGTGATCGTGCGTGTCTCGCCGGGCTCGACCGTGAGCGTGTCGTCGAGAGCGTTCGCCGTCTCGACGCAGAGGAAGCCGGTCCAGCCGTCGTCGGGCAGGTCCGCCATCGCGGCGGCCTTCGCGGCCCACGGGTTCCACACGACGGTCGACCGCGAACCGGACTTCGCGACGGTGACCGTCGGGCGGCCGCTCTCGACGACCTGCGTCGTCGCGCCGGTGCCAGTGTAGACGCGGTCGGTCTCGCCGTCGAGCGTCACGGGGCCGACCTGCACGCGGACGTCGTCCGCGACCTTGTCCACGTACGTCGCGCCGTCGAGCCCTGTGACGATCGCGCGGCGCACGTCGCCCACCGCGAGGTAGGTGTGCAGCGCCTCGGAGACGGCGAACGTCGTCCCGCCCGTGTTCGTGACGGCGAGCGACAGGGACAGCTCGCGCCCGACGACGAGCCGCAGCCGCGCCTCGAACGGGTGCGGCCACACGCTCGTGAGCGCGGGGTCGACGTCTTGCTCGGTGAGCGCGAGCGTCACGGCGACGCCGCCGCCGGGGTGAGCGTCGTCGTCGGGAAGGTCTGTCGCCTCGACGAGGCGCCACACGGACGTGCGCGCGAAGCCGTGCGCAGGCCCCGTCCCCGACGGGTGCGGTCCGAACCATGGGAAGCACAGCGGCACGCCGCCGCGGATCGCCGCGCCAGGCGTGTACGCGGAGCGCGGGGACACCCACAGCACGTCGGCGCCGCCCGCCGGCACCCACGAGACGAGGTGCGCGCCGTACGTGTGCAGGCGCGCGGTGCCCGACGGCGTCTCGACGACGAGCAGCTCGGCGTCGCCCACGCCCGGCCCCACGTGGACGGACGGCGGCAGCGTGACGGGCATGGGTCCTCCTGGAGGGGCGTCGTGGTGCAGACCTGCACGGCGACATCGTCCCAGGACCGGGCCGGGGTGGCGAGGCTGTCCACGGCCCGCCGCCGACAATGCCGTTGACGTGCACGAACGCGCCTCGGAAGACTCGAGCCATGACAGTCCCGCGGCACACCAGCCGCCTCACCTTGCGCTCGTTCACCCCGCACGACGGGCTTGCGCTGCACGGCTATCTCTCCCAGCCTCGCGCGGTCGAGTTCGAGCCGTACGGCGTCATGACCCTCGAGGACGCGGTCACGGCGGCGGCCGCACGAGCGCAGGACCCGGCGTTCCTGGCGGTGTGCCTGCGCGACGACGACCGGCTGATCGGCAACCTCTACGTCGCCCCGCACGCGAATCCTGACTGGGCGACGTGGGAGATCGGCTACGTGTTCGATCCTCGGGGATGGGGGCACGGGTATGCGACCGAGGCCTGCCGGGCGCTGCTCGAGGAGCTGTTCGTCGGGCGGAGTGCGCACCGCGTCGTCGCGCGCTGCAACCCGCTGAACACGCGGTCGTGGGAGCTGCTCGAGCGGCTCGGCATGCGGTGCGAGGCGCACATGCTCGCTGCCGCGAGCTTCGCGGTCGCCGACGACGGCAGCCGCGTGTGGCACGACACGTTCCAGTACGCGTTGCTCGCCCACGAGTGGGCGGCACGGGTCGCGGGGAGCTGACCGGGGGCGCAAGGGGCGTTCGGTGGTGCGCTGCAGTGCGCTCCAGTGCGCTCGGCCGCCCGTCCGTCAGGCGGGCGCGCCCTGCTCGACGCGCAGCGTCGGCTCGAAGTGCACGGGGAAGCTCACCGACCGTGCGATGAAGCAGCGTTCGTGCGCGGTCGCGTGCAGCTGCGCGAGCAGCGCGTCGTCGACCGGTGTGCCCGACGTCGTCGTGCCACCGCGCACGAGGACGTGCGGGTGCAGCACGACGTCCGTGAACTGGCCAGCGCCACCCGACTCGACGCGCATCGTGCCCTGTGCCCGGTCGGTGTAGCCGGTGACGACGACACCCTCGGTCGCCGCGACGTGCAGGAACCAGAGCATGTGGCACTGGGCGAGCGCTGCGACGAGGAGGTCCTCGGGAGTGTGCCGGGCCGGGTCGCCGCGGAACGCTGTGTCGGACGAGCCGAGGAGGTCAGGCTTGCCGTCGACGCGGACGACGTGGTCACGCTCGTAGGAGGTGTAGGACGTGGTCCCGGACTCGCCGGCGCCGGTCCACTCGACGGTGAGGTCGTACTGGTGCAGGAGTCCCATGGCCCGACGCTACCGGAGGCCCCAGGCGCCGGACAGTGGAGCGCGCGACGGCAGGTGGACCGCCCTGCCGACCGCGGCGGGCAGGTGGAACGATGCCGGGGTCGGCGCCGTGCGGCGCCTGACGCGTGCGCGTCCCGAGGAGCAAGAATGAGCCAGCGAGTCCAGACGATCGTCGTCGGCGGGGGAGTGGTCGGGTCCGCGGCGGCCTGGGCGCTCGCGCGGCGTGGGGCCGACGTCGTCCTCCTGGAGCGTTTCGGCGCCGGGCACGTGCGGGGCGCGTCGCACGGCGCGTCGCGCATCTACCGCACGACGTACACAGAGCCCGAGTACCTCGACCTCACGCTCGAGGCGCACGGCCTGTGGCGCGAGCTCGAGGCTGCGACGGGCGAGGACATCCTGACGATCACGGGCGGCGTCGCGTCCGGCGGGCCGTCGCTGCAGGGGCACCTCGCGGACCTCGCGGCGGCGCTCGGCTCGCGCGGGGTGCCGCACGCGCTCGTGAGCGCGGCTGAGGCTGCCGAGCGTTGGCCTGGTCTCGCGTTCGAAGGGCGGGTGCTCGTCGAGCCTGAGACTGCGGGTCGGCTGCACGCGGACCGCGCGGTAGCGGCGTTCCAGGCCGACGCGGTCGCGCACGGTGCGCGTGTCGTCCACGGTCGTCGCGTGACGGCGATCGAGGACGTGCCGGGTGGCGTTCTGGTGCGTACGGAGCCGGAGCCGTTCGCGGCGTCGACGGACGACGACGTCGCCGAGCTCGTCGCGCAGCGCGTCGTCGTGGCGGCGGGGGCCTGGAGCACGGACCTCCTTGTTGACGTGCGCGAGGGCGAGGCCCGGCGGCCGGAGCTCGCCGGGCTGTCGCGGCTCGTCGTGACGCAGGAGCAGCCGGCGCACTTCGCGCCGCGCGACCCGGCCACGCCGTGGCCGTCGTTCACACATGACCCGGGCGCCGACGTCGTCGGTCCGGGCAGGCGCTGGCCGTCGGGCGCGTACGGGCTCGAGACTCCGGGGGAGGGGGTCAAGGTCGGCTTCCACGGCGTCGGCCCCGTGGTGCACCCCGACCGCCGGACGTTCCAGCCGGACGAGCGTCAGCTCGCGCAGCTGCGCGACTACGTGGCGACCTGCGTCCCGGGCGTCGACCCGGACGTGTTCGAGGCGGTCTCGTGCACGTACACGACGACGCCGGACCACGACTTCGTGCTGGACCGTGTCGGGCGTGTGGTGGTCGCGGCGGGCTTCTCGGGGCACGGGTTCAAGTTCGCGCCCGCGCTCGGCAGGGTGCTCGCGGACCTCGCGGACGAGGCCTTGACCCCGGACGCGCCCGTCGCGGCGCGGACCGAGCGGTTCGCGCGCGCCAGGCTCGCTGTGCGATGACGTCCCCAGATGTCCATCGTGTCGCCGCCCTGCAGCGCGCGGTCGCGGGCGAGGACCGCGATTGAGGGACCGCAGATCGCCCGGATGCACACGTGAAGTGTGCATCCGGGCGATCGGTGGTGAGCGGGTGACCTAGACGACCGGTACGAGCGTCGCCTCGCGGGCATCCACGGTGAGGAACGACGCACCGGACCCGGTCGCTCAGGCGGTCCGGTCGATGCCCGCGAAGAAGTCGCCGACGGCGGCGGCAAAGGCGGCGGGTGCTTCCTGCGCGACGAGGTGCCCGACGTCGGGGATCACGACCGCGGTCACGTCGCTGGCGACCTGGCGCATCGTCTGCGCGGTGAACGGCGCGTTCACGCCGTCGACGGCGAGCACGGGCACGGTGAGGGGGCGCGACCTGGCGAGCGCCTTCATCTGTTCTCCGCCGGTCAGGGAGGAACCGTAGAGCGCCTCGGTACCACGCCAGCCCCCGGGCCGCGCGTAGGTGCGGGCGAGCTCGTCGACGTCAGCGTCGGCGATCGCGTCCGGGTTCCTCGTCATCGCTGAGAGAGCCCAGTCGAGCATCATGCGCTCGCGTCCGGCGAGGAACCGCTCGGCGACACCGGGCGCGGCCAGGAAACCGACGTGCCACGACCCGCCGTTCTGGACGTCGGCGAGCATCTCCCAGCCATGGCCGGGGAGGGCGGTCTCGACGGCGGTGACGCTGAGGACGTCGTCGGGATGCGTGGCAGCGAACGTGAAGACGACGCCGCCGCTGATGTCCTGGCTCGTGACGTGGACCGGGCCGACGTCGAGGTGGTCGACGAGGTGGTGCAGGTCCTCGGCGGCCGTGGCGAGGTCACCGGGCTCCGTGCTGGAGTCGCCGAAGCCGCGGAGGTCGACGGCGAACACGCGGTGGTTGGCGGCGAGCAGCGGGATGACGTCACGGAATGCCCACCACGACTCTGGCCATCCGTGCACGAGCAGGACCGGCGAGCCGGTGTCGCCCGCTGCGACGTAGTGGAGACGGGTGCCGTTGACCTGCGCGACGTGGTGGGTGACGCCCGGCAGTGCGGGCGAGGTGGTCGTGATGGTGCTGGACATTCGACGTCTCCAGAGGTCGACAACTAGGTTGACTAAATCATTCGTCAACCTGGTTGTCGATGTCAAGGGGGGCCTAGACTCGCTCCGTGTCCTCGCGATCTGGCGCCGATCTCGCTCTGCTGCTGCTCGGCAGCTACCGCAACCTCGTCGACGAGGTGGTCCGCGAGCTCGCGAAGCGGGGCTACCCCGACGCCCGGCCCTCGCACGAGCATGCGATCCGGGCTGTCCGTGCGGGCGCTGTCAGCGCCTCGGAGCTGGCGCGCAGGCTCGCCGTCAGCAAGCAGGCCGCAGCCAAGACGATCGCCGCGCTCGTGGAGCGCGGCTACGTCACCACCGAGGTGGACCCCGCCGACGTCCGCCGCAAGATCATCCGCATCACCGATCGCGGGAACGGTCTGCTCGCCGAAGGCGCCGCGATCTTCGACGAGGTGCGGGCCCGCTGGGAGAGGCGTCTGGGCGCTGCTGAGCTCGCGCAGCTCGAGGAGCAGCTCGCCCAGCTCGTCGGTGACTCGCCGATCGATCTCGACGCCCCAGGTTGGGTGGCTGGTCAGGACCAGGCGTGACCAGGGCTGTCGCGCGCGACCGCCCGTCCGACCAGGACCAAAGTCTCACATCCTGAGAGTCGAGGTGGGAGGAACGGCGTCGCCACGAGGGTTTAGCGCTGCTTGATACGGGTCGCATCATGAGACGGCACGCCCGTTCAGGTTTGCCGGGTGAGACAGTGATCGGCACGCATCACGTCGTCCGAGGAGAACCCATGCAGAGCTCACTCGCGCCCGTCTTCGAGCAGGTGCTCCGGCGCAACCCTGGTGAGGAGGAGTTCCACCAGGCAGTACGCGAGGTCTTCGACTCGCTGGGTCCTGTTCTCGAGAAGAACCCCCAGTACGCGGACGCCGCTGTGCTCCAGCGCATCTGCGAGCCCGAGCGTCAGATCATCTTCCGCGTCCCGTGGGTCGACGACCATGGCCAGATCCAGATCAACCGAGGCTTCCGCGTCGAGTTCAACTCCGCGCTCGGCCCGTACAAGGGCGGCCTGCGGTTCCACCCGTCGGTCTACCTCGGCATCGTGAAGTTCCTCGGCTTCGAGCAGGTCTTCAAGAACTCCCTGACCGGCATGCCGATCGGCGGCGGCAAGGGCGGCTCCGACTTCGACCCGCGCGGCAAGTCCGACGCCGAGGTCATGCGCTTCTGCCAGTCCTTCATGACCGAGCTCTACCGCCACATCGGCGAGTACACCGACGTCCCCGCAGGTGACATCGGCGTCGGTGGCCGCGAGATCGGCTACCTCTTCGGCCAGTACAAGCGCATCACCAACCGCTACGAGTCCGGCGTCCTCACGGGCAAGGGCATCTCCTGGGGCGGTTCGCTCGTCCGCACGGAGGCGACCGGCTACGGCACGGTGTTCTTCGCGCAGCACATGCTCGAGACCAAGGGCACGTCCTTCGAGGGCAAGCGCGTCGTCGTCTCCGGCTCCGGCAACGTCGCGATCTACGCGATGCAGAAGGCGCAGCAGCTCGGCGGCCACGTCGTCGCGTGCTCCGACTCGTCCGGCTACGTCGTCGACGAGGCAGGAATCGACGTCGACCTCGTCCGCCAGGTGAAGGAGGTCGAGCGCGCCCGCATCGCCGAGTACGCCGCCCGCCGCCCGTCCGCCAAGTTCGTCGAGGGCGCCCGCGTGTGGGAGCTCGGCGCCCACGTCGCGCTCCCGTGCGCGACGCAGAACGAGCTCGACGAGCAGGACGCCAAGGCGCTCATCGCCTCGGGCGTCCTCGCCGTCGCCGAGGGTGCGAACATGCCCACGACCCCGGCCGCGATCTCGATGCTCCAGGACGCCGGGGTGCTCTTCGCCCCGGGCAAGGCCGCGAACGCGGGCGGCGTCGCGACGTCGGCCCTCGAGATGCAGCAGAACGCGAGCCGCGACGCGTGGTCCTTCGAGCACACCGAGGAGCGCCTCGCCCGCATCATGAGCGCGATCCACGACCGCTGCGCCGCCACGGCCGACGAGTACGGCCAGCCGGGCAACTACGTCGCAGGCGCCAACATCGCCGGCTTCACCAAGGTTGCTGACGCGATGCTCGCGCTCGGCGTCATCTGACCGGTCCCAGACTCCTCGCGCGGCGTGCCGCGTGAGGTCGCGCCACACCCTCACCCGGGAGCGCGGCGCACCAGCGGGCGGGCTCCTCATGAGGGGGCCCGCCCGCTGTCGTCCGCACCGCTCCTCCGACGCCCGCCCGGGCGATCCGCGCTACGTTCGTCCCATGGACCGTACTGCCCGACGTCGCACCGCCGTCGTCCTCG
>Ga0308158_10004417_pt1 | contig 11897 bp, 10 predicted proteins | sample PhyBR2_FD_201038 | JGI IMG/M metagenome (GOLD analysis project Ga0308158, IMG submission 201038) | Phyllosphere microbial communities from UC Gill Tract Community Farm, Albany, California, United States - DLSLB.R2 | ecosystem: Host-associated > Plants > Phyllosphere > Unclassified | place: USA...
GCAGATGCACCCAGCGTCGCGCCGCGTCGATCGGGAAGGATCCGTCGGAGGCCGCATAGCGCCCGGCGATGCCCTCCAGGAGGGTGCGCAGCATCCCCTCCTCCAGCGCGGGATCCGCCGCTCCTCGCTCGGCGAAGATCGAGCGGACGGCCTGCTCGGCGAACTGCACGGCGTCGCTGTGCCGCTGCTCCGACTCGGCGACGATGCGCCGCGTCGAGGGCTGGTGCGCGAGCGAGAGCATGACGCGCTGCAGCGACCGGTGCGCGACGGCGGCGATGAGCGCAGCGTCGATCACGCCGCGCAGCCGAGCGTCCGCGTCCATCTCACCGGGTGCCCCCTGGCCGTGCGCGAGCCCGATCAGGGTCTCGTACCAGCGGTCGGCCACCGCTCCGACGAGCTGATCCTTGCCGCCGAAATGGTAGTTGACCAGGCCCTGGGCGACCCCCGCACTACGGGTGATCTCGGCGATCGTCGTCTCGTGCACGCCCTGCTCGGCGAACAGCTCGATCGCGGACCGCAGGATGCCCTCGCGCGTGCGCTCGCGGGCGAGGCGATTCTGCTCCTCGGACCGGGCCACGCCGCTCACCTCCCGCGACCCGACGCGCAGGACTTCCGCGATCGGGGTCGTGCCCTCTACAGTACTCATTGAACGGTCGTTCAATCTATGGATCGGCCACCTGCATTCGACCGGAGAACCCATGCATCCTTCTGCGCGCGTCAACCTCAACGACCTCGGCTCGATCCTCGAGTGGCTCATCGGCCAGTGGTGGGTGTGGGCCATCGTCGGCGTGGTCGTGCTCTTCTTCGTGGTGGTGTGGCTGCTGCCCGACGCGAAGGTCGTCCCCTCCGCGGACTTCTCGACCACCGACACCGAGGCGAACGAGATCGCGCTGGGCTACATGCAGATCAGCAACCTGCCCTCGGGACCGTGGAACGACCCCACCGCCCCCGGAATCGGCGACCGCGAGAAGAAGCAGCTCGCCGACCAGTGGGGCCTGCACTCCCGCCAGGACTGGCTCGACAACATCGAGCGGCTCACGACGGTGCGCCGCCGGCGCGACCCGTGGGTGATCTCGCTGCAGCTGCGCGCCGACCTCGCCGCGCAGCTCGGCCGCGTGCCGAAGACGAAGGAGTGGACCACCGCCATCGTCGAGGCGGGCGGCAACAAGCGCGACGCGCGCACCTTCGTGGCCGCCATCGAGCACATCGAGGGCCAGGTGCGCAAGCTCGCGGGCAAGGACATCGTCCCTGCTGACGCGTTCGTGAAGACCCTCGACGGCTACGCGCTCGGCCAGGCCGTCGCGCTGGCGACCTGGGGCGTCGCGCTCGGGTACGGCGACGTCGCCGAGGCGCGTCAGCTCATCCACCGCATCAACGTCGAGGGACGCCCCGCGTTCGACTCCTGGGTCGACTTCGGCCTCAGCTACATCGCCGGCCGCGTGATGCACTGGAGCGACGGCAACATCGGCGACAAGACCTTCGACAAGCTCGGCGACAACTGGTCCGACCTCAAGGCGGCCTGCACCGAGAAGCGGAACGGCCCCTGGGCCACGCTCTCGTGGAAGCTCTGAACCAGCCGCTGCAGGTCGAGCTCGGCCCGCTGCGGGAGCGGATGGGGATCGGCGATCTGCTGCGGTACGAGCGGCTCGCCGGCATCCCGCTCCGACGTCGCTTCTTCGTCGCGCTGACGGGGGTGCTCCTGCTGGCGGTCGCCATGCTCGTGGCACTCGTCTGGCTGGACCGCACCGGGATCCTGGCGCAGGCCCCGGTGCTGGGGGTCTTCGCCGTCGGCTACGCGGTGCTCGCCGCTGTCGGGTTCGTCTGGTACGCGATCGACCTCACCCGTCGTTCGCGGCTGGCGCTGTTCGCGTGGGTGAACGGCTGGCAGTACGCCGACTCCCTGGAGGGCACCCGGCGCCCCGGCTCGGCCTTCGCCCGCACGCTGCGCAGCCGGGAGCTCGGCGTGGTCGCCAGCGACGACGAGCGCCTGCCCTTCGAGCTGGGACGCAACTTCTCGATCGGCACGCGGGACTCAGGCGCCACCGTGCAGCGGCCGTTCGCGTTCGTCGAGCTGCCACTGCCGGTGAAGGTGCCGCACATCGTGCTGAAGAACCGCCGCCGCAGCATCATCCCGACGCTCGGGCTCGGCCGCGGCGGGGCGCGGATGGAGCTGGAGGGCGAGTTCGCCAAGCACTTCCTGCTGCTGGTGCCGGAGGGGTACCAGCAGGACGCGCTGTACATCTTCACGCCCGACCTGATGGCCCGCGTGATCGACCTGGGCGCGGGCGCGGAGATCGAGCTCGTCGAGGACCGTCTGTACGTCTACCTGCCGGGCGGCACCCGCTTCGACCGGCCCGCGACCATGGAGGCGACGCTGCGGCTCGCGGAGGAGTTCCAGCGCCGCTTCGCCGCACGGACGGAGCTGTACCGCGACGATCAGGCGGGCGATCTCGCCGCGCGTGCGGGCGTGGCGATCGGCCTGCGCGGTCAGCGGCTGGCGGGCAGCGGCGTCTCCCTGATGGCCGTCGCCGCGACGGCCGGGGTGCTGCTGCTCTCGGCCGGGGTGACGGCGTTCTCGCTGTTCGGCGCAGACCTGCTGCGGGCGTGGGGCGTCGGCTGACCGGCATCCGCTCGCGTCGCTTCCGGGACGTGTCCCAGAAGCGGCGGGTGAGCCGCCCGCCATCCCGCCCCTTCTGGGACATGGCCGGTGGCGCGTCCCGGAAGGCGCGCGTGATGACGGCCCGCAGCCTCCGCTTGTGGGACAGGCAGCGGCGGATGCCGCCTCCTGGCCTCAGCGCCGGATGATGCGCTGCTCGATCGCGGCGGCCACGGCGCCGGCGCGCGTGTCGACGTAGAGCTTGCTGTAGATGTGCGAGAGGTGCGACTTGACCGTCGCCTCGGACACGAACAGCGCCTTGGCCATCTCGCGGTTCCCGAGGCCGTCGGCGAGCAGCTCGAGCACCTCGACCTCGCGCTCGGTGAGCCGCGGCTCCGGCGATGACGCCCGGCGCATGAGCACGCCGGCCACGGAGGGAGCGAGCGCGGGCTCCCCCTTGGCGACCGCCTGGATGCCGGCGAACAGCTGCTCCGGCGGCGCGTCCTTGAGCAGGTACCCGGCCGCCCCGGCATCCAGCGCCCGCAGGATGTCCGACTCGCTGTCGTAGGTGGTGAGCACGAGCACGGCGGGCGGGTCCGGCAGCGCACGCAGGCTCGCGGTGGCCTCGATGCCGCCGGGCCCCTCCCCCAGGCTGAGGTCCATCAGCACGACATCCGGATGCTCCGACTCGACCACCTGCACGGCATCAGCGGCGTTGGACGCCTCACCGACCACCTGCAGATCATCGCGCGATTCGAGCAGCGCGCGCACACCCGCGCGCACCACGGGATGGTCGTCGACGAGCACCAGTCGCAGGGTCATGGCTCGGTCCTCTCAGAAGCGGATGCCGTGGGGAACACGGCCGAGAGCGTGGTGCCCTCACCGTGCGCGCTCTCGATCTCGAGCTGTCCGCCGACCGCCGCGATGCGCTCGGCGATGCCGTCGAGCCCATGGCCTCGTCCCTGGGCGCGACGCTGCGCGGCAGCCTGCTGCCTGGCGGCCGGGCGCGCGTCGAAGCCGACCCCGTCGTCGCGGATGTCCAGGCGCAGCTCACCGGGCTGCGCGGTCAGGCTGACGACGGCCCGGCTCGCCCTGGCATGCTCGGAGACGTTCGCCAGCGCGCCGCGCACGGTGCGGATGATCGCGGATGCCACGGGCAGCGGCACGTCCTCGATCTCGCCGTGACTGCGGAACTCCGCGCGCAGGCCGTGTCTCGCGGCATCCGACACCACCCGCTGCACGGCGGCGGGCAGCGATCCGGCGGTGCCCTCCAGCTCGCCGGGAGCCAGGTCTCGTACGACGCGGCGCACCTCGTCGAGCCCGGCGCGGGCGGAGTCGGCGGCGGTGCGCACCTGCTCGCGGGCGGCATCCGGGCGCCGGTCCCAGCTCTGCTGGGCGGCCTGCAGAAGCAGGTTGATGCTGGAGAGGTTCTGGCCGACCGAGTCGTGGATCTCGCGGCTCAGGCGCGCGCGTTCGGCGAGGCCTCCGGCGCGGTGCTGGGCGGCGGCGAGCTCCGCCTGCGTCTCGGTGAGGTCATCGACCAGGCGCTGGCGGGCGGTGGCCTCGCGGTCGAGTGCGCGGTAGGCGACGATCGTGGCGAATGCGATGCCGACGGGCCCGGCCACGATGGTCGGGTCGAACTCGGGCGTGATGCGGGCCTCGGCGGCGATCACGACGGCCGTCATCGCGGCGATCACGGCGGATGCCGGCCAGAACGGCAGGATCTGCAGCACCTGGAACGCCAGGGGCACCGCGCACCACGCGAACGAAGGGGCGATCAGCGTGAGCACCACCCACAGGGCGGTGACGACGAGCGTCCAGGCGGCGGGCCAGGCGCCGCGGCGCGGAACGATGCTCTGCATCAGCGCGACGGCACCGAGCACTGCGGCGCCGGCCAGGATGATCCAGGTGGTGTGGTCGACGCTGTGCCTGATCACGTAGCGCACGGCGCACACCACCAGCAGCGCCAGCAGCACGATGAGCAGGGCGCGTCCGAAGCGCACCGGTGCGAGGATGCCGCGCGCGCCCGTGTCGGCCTGCGCGATCCCGCCCGTTTCCGTACTCATGGCGCAAGCCTACGGATCGGCGGCGTCGACGGTCATCATCCGATCGGCTGGAATCCGGCCTCGAACCGAGCCGGATGCCCGATGTCAACCCGTCGCCGCCGCGGGCGGCCTCCGGGTAGCGTCGGCGCATGGACGATGTGCAGCAGCTGAGCGATCTCGCGCGGGCGCGCGGCCTGCGGATCGCCGTCGCGGAGTCACTGACCTCGGGAACCCTCGCTGGCACGATCGGCGACGGCAATCAGGCGAGCGAGTGGTTCGCCGGCGCCGTCGTCGCGTACATGGTGGCGGCCAAGGAGCGCGTGCTCGGCCTCGCGCCCGGCACGGACCCGTGCTCGGCGGACTGCGCCGAGCAGCTCGCTCGCGGGGCGCGCGACCTGTTCGACGTCGACATCGCGGTGTCGACGACCGGTGTCGGCGGACCCGACCCCGAGGGCGGCCACCCCGCGGGGACGGTGTTCCTCGGCTGGGCGACGCGCACCGCCGCCGGTCACCGCCGACTGGACATCGGCGGGGATCCCGACCGGGTGCTCGCGGCGACCGTCGACGCGGCCGTGCGGATGCTGGTGTTCCACGCCGCCGAGCTCTGAGCGGGGCCCGCGTGTCGGGACTCGCGGCCGGGACTCGCGGCCGGAGGGTGTCCCACTGGAGGTGGGTCATCGCCGCCGGCATCCGCCACTTCTGGGACATCGACGGCGGCCGGGACCAGAAGCCGCGGGTTCGCAACCCGCGCACCCGCCGATCATGGGGCACCGTGATCGGCGGACCCCCGGATGCAGCGGGTCCACAGGAACCCGCCTCTGCCGAGACATGGGCCGCGGTCCGTGCAGGATCGCGGCCGGGCGGGACGCAGCGGCGTTGCCCGACCGGATGCCTCGGCCTCAGCCGATGCGGCCGATCACGGCATCCGCGGCGACCATGTCGCCCACCGGCACCGCGTGCGCGAGAGTGCCGGCGCGGTGCGCAGGCACCGGCGTCTCCATCTTCATGGCATCCAGCACGGCGACCGTGTCACCCTCGGCGACGCTCGCGCCGTCGTCCACGAGCCAGCGCACGAGCGTGCCCGGCACGGGTGCGTGCAGTTCGGCCGGATCGGCGGCGTTCGTCCCGGCCGAGGGCGCGGCAGCGGCGCCCGCGAACCCGGCCAGCAGAGCCGTCGGCAGTCCGAGCATCACGCGGCGCCCGTCGATCTCGACCGGGAAGCGCTGCAGACCCGCATCCGGGACCGGCGCCGGACGCAGTTGCGGATCGAGGCGCGGGAGCAGCGCCGCCTCGATCCACTGCGTGTGCACGGCGAAGCCGTCGGTCGCGAACTCGGGCTGCTCGACGGCGAGGCGGTCGAAGCCGATCACGGTCGCGGGCCCCTCGACCTCCAGCTCGCGCAGTGCGCGGCGAGCGCGCACGAGGGCAGCATCGCGGGAGCCGGCGTGCACGATGAGCTTGGCGATCATGGAGTCGAACGCCGGCTGCACGGCATCCCCGGCCTCGATGCCGCTGTCCCAGCGCACGCCGGGGCCGCCCGGGACCCGCAGACCGGTCACGATGCCCGGGCTGGGCAGGAATCCACGGCCCGGGTCCTCGGCGTTGATGCGGAACTCGAACGCGTGACCGTGCGGCTCCGGCGTGCCCTGGAACGACGGACCCTCGCCGAACGCGATGCGGAACTGCTCGCGCACCAGGTCGACGCCGGTGACCTCCTCGGTGATCGGATGCTCCACCTGCAGGCGCGTGTTGACCTCGAGGAACGAGATCGTGCCGTCGGCGGCGAGCAGGAACTCCACGGTGCCCGCGCTGCGGTAGTCGACCTCGGCGCAGATGAGTCGGGCGGCCTCGTGGATGCGCTCGCGCTGCTCCGCGGTCAGCCCGGGTGCGGGGGCCTCCTCGATGAGCTTCTGGTTGCGGCGCTGCATGGAGCAGTCGCGGTCGCCGACCGCGATCACGCCGCCCCGGCCGTCGCCGAGCACCTGCACCTCGATGTGGCGCGGGCTCTCCAGGAACCGCTCCACGAAGCACTCGCCCCGGCCGAAGGCGACGATCGCCTCGCGGGTGGCGGCGTCGAACGCCTCGGCCACCTCGGCGAGCTCGCGCACGACCTTGATACCGCGACCGCCACCACCGTATGCGGCCTTGATCGCGATGGGCACGCCGTGCTCCTCGGCGAAGGCCACCGCCTCGGCGGGGCCCGACAGGGGCTGGTCCGTGCCGGCCGCCAGTGGTGCCCCGACGCGCTGTGCGATGCGGCGCGCGGTCATCTTGTCGCCGAGCGCCTCGATGCTCGCGGGCGCGGGGCCGATCCAGATCAGGCCGGCGTCCTCGACGGCGCGGGCGAACGCGGCGCTCTCGGACAGGAACCCGTAGCCCGGGTGCACGGCGTCCGCTCCGCTGCGGCGAGCGGCGTCCACCAGGGCCTCGATCGAGAGGTAGGTGTCGGCGGCGGTGGCGCCGCCCAGCCCGACGGCCTCGTCCGCCAGGCGCACGTGCAGCGCGTCGGCATCCTGGTCGGCGTACACGGCGACCGAGACGTACCCGGCCTCGGCGCAGGCGCGGACCACGCGCACGGCGATCTCGCCGCGGTTGGCGATCAGGATCTTGGTCATGACGGGCTCTTCTCGGTGGGGACGGCGTCGGAGAACGGAGACGAGTGCGGTGTGTCGTCGTCGGATGCTGCGCGACTCGCCGACGCGGACGGGGATCGTCCGGGTTCCCCGGGGTCGACGATGCGGAAGCGGATGCGGGCACCCGGCGGCAGCTGCCCGGCGAGATCGAGGCAGCGGTCGGTGAGCGCGCCGATGATCGGGTAGCCGCCGGTGAGCGGGTGGTCGGGCAGGAACAGCACGGGCTGGCCGTCCGGCGGCACCTGGATGGCGCCGTTGACCGCGCCCTCGCTGGGCAGCTCGCCGGCGACCGAGCGCTCCAGAGGCGTCTCGCCGTGCAGGCGGATGCCGACGCGGTCGGAGCGCGGCGTCACCGTCCAGTCCTGGCCGGTGAGCGTCTCGATCGCGGCGGGAGTGAACCAGTCGTCGCGCGGCCCGAGGGTGATGTCGAGCTCGACGAGGTCGCCGGATGCCGGCAGCGCGCGCGGCTGCGGGTGCGGATCGGCCGAGAGGTGCCCCGCCTCCCCGATGCCGAGCACGTCGCCCGCGGCGAGCGGCGCCGGCCCGAGTCCGGCGAGGGTGTCGGATGCCGTGCTGCCGAGCGCCTGCGGGGCGAGCACGCCCCCGCGCACCGCGATCACGTATCGCAGGCCGTGCGCAGGGTGGCCGAGCGCGAGTTCGTCGCCGTCGGCCGTCGCGAAGGGGACGCCATGCGCGATCGTGCGCGTCGCTCCCGCGACATCCGTGAGGGTCAGCTCGCCGAGCGCTCCCGCGATCGCCGCGACCCCGTCGCCGCGGAACCGCAGCACGCATCCGCCCACGCTCTCCAGGACGGCGGCATCCGGCCGGTTCCCGACCGCGCGGTTGGCGTCGCGCAGCGCGGTGCGGTCGGCGACGCCGGACGCCGAGACGCCGAGCGCGGCGTGCCCGAACCGCCCCAGGTCCTGCACGAGCAGCTGCAGCGAGGGCCGGACGACCTCGATGCTGGGGTTGGGTTGCTGAGCCTGTCGAAGCACTCCCTCATCGGACGCAGGACCCTTCGCCAGTGTCAGGGACCCCGCAGAATCCGGGCTCAGGGCCCCAGCGACGGCAGCTCGAACCCGCTCGAACCTCACCAGCGTCCCGGGCGAGAGCAGCGCCGGCGGGTCGCGGTCGATGTCCCACATCGCGGCATCCGTGCGGCCGATCAGCTGCCAGCCGCCCGGGCTCTCGCGCGGGTACACGCCGGTGAAGTGCCCGGCCAGAGCCACGGACCCGGCCGGCACGCGGGTGCGCGGCGACGAGCGGCGCGGCACGTCGAACAGCGGATCGGTGCTGACCGTGTACCCGAATCCGGGCGCGAATCCCGAGAACGCGACCTGCCATTCGGCGGAGAGGTGCCGGTTCACGACCTCCTCCGCGGAGACGCCGAGCAGCGTCGCCACCTCGTCGAGGTCCTCGCCGTCGTAGCGCACGGGAACCGTCACCTCACGGGTGTGCGGCACGTGCTCGGCATCCACCTCGGTCGACTCCAGCACCGCGGCCAGCTCGCCCGCCGAGACCCTCAGCGGGTCGAAGCGCACCAGCACGGTGCGCGCGCCCGGGATGCGCTCGACGACGCCGGGCGCTCCGTCCCATGCGAGGTTGAGCCGCATGGCCTCATCGAGGTCGGCGGCTTCGACGAGCAGGGCGCGATCGGATGCGGTGAGGATGCGCATCAGACGACGTATTCCGCATCGGGCACGTCGGTGATGAACATGTAGCCGGGAGCATGCGTCACCGCGAACGGCGGCTTGGAGGCCATGATCGCCGCCTGCGGAGTGACCCCGCAAGCCCAGAAGACGGGGATCTCGCCCTCACGCACTTCGGGGGCGTCGCCGAAGTCGGGGCTGCCCAGGTCGAGGATGCCGAGGGAGGCCGGGTCTCCGATGTGCACGGGGGCGCCGTGGACGGCGGGGGTCCGCCCGGAGATCTGCACGGCATCCGCCACCCTGCCCGCGGGGATGGGCCGCATGGAGACGACCATCTCGCCGCGCAGCCGACCCGCCGGAGTGCAGTCCACATTCGTACGGTACATCGGCACGTTGCGGCCCAGTTCCTGATGCCGGATCGGGATGCCTGCCTCGGCCAGGCCGGTCTCGAACGTGAAGCTGCACCCGATCAGGAACGCGACGAGGTCGGGATGCTCTGCCCACGCCGCACTCGCGTCGGAGACCTCCTCGGCCAGCTCGCCGTCGCGCCAGATGCGGTATCGGCCGATGTCGGTGCGGATGTCGCTTCCCGGCGCAAGCGCCGATTCGGTCCTCCCCTGCTCGATGACCTCCAGCACGGGGCAGGGCTTCGGGTTGCGCTGCGCGTAGAGCAGCGTCTCGAAGGCCCAGTCGGCCGGCACCGCGATCAGGTTCGCCTGGGTGAGGCCCGCCGCCACCCCGCTGGTGGGCTCGGCGAGACCCTCGCGGTACGCGCGACGTGCGGCGCGTGCGGCGGTGAGCTGGTCGAGGGTGGCGACGACGGTCATCTCAGGCTCCCCGGCCCGCGAACGGAGCGATCGTGATGCCCGCCTCCTGCAGCATCCGCTTGGTCTCGGTCGCCATCGCGATGGCGCCGGCGCTGTCGCCGTGCACGCAGATCGACTGCGCGTCGACGCGCACATCCGTGCCGTCGATCGCACGGATCACGCCGGTCTCGGCGAACCGCACCATGCGCTCCGCGACCGCGGTCGCATCGTGCAGCACGGCGCCTTCCTGGGTGCGCGAGACGAGCTGCCCGTCGGGCTGGTAGGCGCGGTCGGCGAAGGCCTCGGCCGCGACGGCGAGCCCGGCGCGGGACGCGACCTCGAGCACCACGCCGCCTGCCAGGCCCAGCAGCACGAGGTTCGGATCGATCGCCTTGATCGCGGCGACGACGTCGGCGGCCTGCCGCTCGTCGCGCGCGATCGTGTTGTACAGCGCGCCGTGCGGCTTCACGTACGCGACCCTGCCGCCGACCGCCTTCGTGAGACCCTCCAGCGCGCCCAACTGATACTCGACGTGGGCCTGCAGCGTGGCGGAATCGATCTCGACGTTCGTGCGCCCGAAGTTCTCGTAGTCGCGGTACCCCGGGTGGGCGCCGATCACCACGCCGTTGCGCACAGCCGCGTCGAGCGTCGCCCGGATGCCCTCGGGACTGCCGGCGTGGAACCCGCATGCCACGTTCGCGCTGGTGACGATCTCGAGCATGGCCGCGTAGTCCCCGACGATGCGGTCGAGGGTGTTCTCGCCCAGGTCGGAGTTCAGATCGATGGATGCCATGTCGGCCCCTTCCGTTGAGTGATGAGTGCGCGGCTCAGGCCCCGACGCCGAGGAAGGCGAAGATCGGGCCGATCGAGACGGCGCCCATGTACCAGGTCAGCAGCGTGACCAGCGTGCCGGCGATGAGGAGCCACAGCGGGTACTTGCGCGCCCCCAGCAGGTCGCGGCGGAACCAGCCGATGTACATGAACACGGTCAGTCCGATCGGCAGGATCAGGCCGTTGAAGCCGCCGACGAACACGAGGATCGCCGCCGGCGCGGTGCCGATGAGCAGGTAGATGATCCACGACACGACGATGAACGCGACCGTGGCCCACTGCAGCGACCAGCCGCCCAGGAACCGCTTGTGGAACGTGGAGAGGAATGTTGCCGAGGTGTAGGCGGCGCCGATCACCGAGCTGAGCGCCGCGGCCCAGAAGATGGCGCCGAAGATGCGCAGGCCCGTGTCGCCGAGCACGGCGCCGAACGCCTGGCCGGCGGGGTTGGCGGCCTGGCTGGACAGGTCGAGGGTGACGCCGGAGGCGACGACGCCGAGGATCGCGAGGAACAGCACGTACCGCATGATGCCGGTGACGAAGACGCCGTTGGCGGCCGCGCGCATCACGGGTCCGGCGTGCTCCGGGCCGGTGTGGCCGGATGCCAGGTAGCGGTGCGCGCCCGAGTAGGTGATGTAGCCGCCGACGGTGCCGCCGACGATCGTGGTGATGGTGGCGAAGTCGATCTTGTCGGGCAGCACGGTCTGGCGCAGCGCGTCGCCGATCGGCGGGCCGGAGACGATCGCGACGATCACCGTCATCACGATCATGCCGACGCCGAGGATGATGAGCACGACGTCCATCACCGGTCCGGCCTTCTTGATCAGGAAGATGATGATCGCGAGCGCTCCGGTGATCAGGCCGCCGATCTTCGGGTCGACGCCGAGCAGGGCGTTCAGGCCCAGTCCGCCGCCGGCGATGTTGCCGATGTTGAACGCCAGGCCGCCGATGATGACGAGCACGGCGATGACGTGGCCGGAGAAGGGGATCGCGCTGTTGGCGAGTTCACCGGCGCGCTTGCCGGACGAGGTGATCATGCGCCAGATGTTCAGCTGCACGCAGATGTCGATGATCACCGAGAGCAGGATGGCGAACGCGAACGCCGATCCCATGTTCGCGGTGAAGGTGGCGGTCTGGGTGATGAACCCGGGGCCGATGGCGGAGGTCGCCATGAGGAAGATGGCGCCGATGACGGCACTGCGGCCCACGCGCTTCTTCGCGGCGGCCAGGCGTGCTTCGTCCTCGGCGGAGAGGGCAGGAGGTGTCTGCTCGGACATGAGGGGAGGTCCCATCGTCGTTGGTGGGTGTCGGATGACACCGAGTGTAGAACATATCAGGCC
>Ga0308158_10004419_pt1 | contig 11893 bp, 16 predicted proteins | sample PhyBR2_FD_201038 | JGI IMG/M metagenome (GOLD analysis project Ga0308158, IMG submission 201038) | Phyllosphere microbial communities from UC Gill Tract Community Farm, Albany, California, United States - DLSLB.R2 | ecosystem: Host-associated > Plants > Phyllosphere > Unclassified | place: USA...
CGTAACGCTCGACGCACGCTGACGCGGCGGTTCCGCTGCGCTAGAGCCGCTCCTTGGACGACCAGAGAGGCACTACCATGGCAGCGACGATCATCACTCCCAGCGGCACTGGTGCGATGGAGGCCGGACTCGTACTTGACGAGGAAGGCAGCCGGTTCGTCGTCCTGACGTTCAAGGAGCCACAGGGCGAACCGACGCTCGTCACGTTTACTGTTCCGGTTTTTCAGAACTACGTCGAGCATCTGGTTCGAACAGCTAAGGCCGCTAACGAGGATGCCAACTGGGGCATTCCCGGCTGAGTATCTCCGCCGCAGTATCATGCCGCGATTTTGTCGAAACGGCGTGAGGGTACGGCCGCCTGCAACAGACTTCGCGGTGCGTTCGTCGTGATTCCGGCCCCCGCTACCCGTGTGGGCTGCCCGATTGCCACATTCTTGGCTCTCACCGACGACGCCGATCGGGATCGGGCGCGGGCGCAGGCGCGGATGCTGCAGTCAAACGCGGTCTTAGCCACGTTGTTCGCCATGTCGGCTACATCAACCACCGTGGACCGCCAGATAAGTTGGCTGCGCGCCAGCCTCGACAGAGCGCAACAAAGGAACGGACGTCCGGAGGGGGCGGACCGAGGTAGTCGGGGAGAGGGGCACGAAGCCAGGCCGATCGTTTCCGCGCAGGGCGGTCATGATCTGGGGCCAGCGGTGATAGAGGTCGTCGACGAAGATCACGGCCGCGATGATCGCGATCACGCCGAGACACGCCCAGCCGGCGCCGTACATGAACAGGTTCCAGGTCATGGGCGATCTCCAAGGGTGAGGATGGCGATCATCAGGTCGATCAGGATCTCCGCGGAGACGATGCCCATCAGATCGGGGATTGGGGGAAGCGGTGCGCGCAGAGCTGCGCCAGCGGGGTCGAGGTAGCTCACTGCCCCTGCCCTTCGGCCGCGGCGCGGATCGCCTGCCCCCATGCGTGGCTGGAAACCTGCGGATCGATCGGCTTGGCGACCTCGTAAGGCGCGCCCTGCTCGATGATGGCGGGGTGCACGATGCCGACCTTGCGCTGCTCGACGGCCTGGCGCTTCAGCGTACCGGGCACCCATGCGGGCTTGCGGGGCGCCCTGAGCCGGCACACGCCGGGGATCTGGACCGTCCGACCCGCGGCCAGCGACGCCAGCACGGCACCGAACACGCGTTCGGCCATGTCCTGCGCATCCTCGGCAGCGATCCCCGATTCTGCGATCGCGGTGATGAGGTGCTTATCGACCATGAACAATGTCCAGCCACTGGGTTGCGCCCGCGGGCGTGATGATCTTGGCGCGGCGCTCGTCCCGCGTGATCGCAAGACGCGGGAGGACGAGCTCGACAGCCTTGGGCGGCATCGTCCATTCGTCGGGGTTCTGCCGCGGGCGGCGCAGGACAGCCGCAGTCGGGACCGATACCGGATCCCGCCCCTCTTTCATCAGCGTGCCGATCTGCTCGACCGTCCAGCGCGAGGTCGGGTGCGAGGTGCCCTGCCACAGCGACGAGGGGGTGGAGCCCCGTGCAGACACTCACGCGTCGCCGAGGCCCGGCGCGCGAGCGGGTTGAATACGCGGCACCGATTATGCCAACGTTCGTGTTCGCGGGTGCCGATCGCCGACACGACCTCGCCCGCATCGCCGCGCTACCCTTCTCCGAACATCCCGGCTTCTCGGTTTTTCGCTATCTTGGCGCTATCCCAACGATCGGGGACGCTGAGATAGCTGAGGCTCGGCGTATCGAAGAACGGGGTAAACGGGCAGCCAAGATGGGGCAGCGCCAGGCCTTCACCGTCGGGCAACCGGTCAAGGTCAAAGAAGGTCCCGGCGCTGGTCTCTCGGGTGAGGTCGTAAGGGACGGCGATGGCAAGTTCGTGCTCGTCGCATTCGCTGGCATCAACCTGAAAATCGGGTCTTGGCTACTTGGAACGGATGAGGTACATGATGCGCCTATCGCCGCATAAGCGGGCTGCGATGAGCGCGCTGGCTAGCCACCCTCATCCCCTCACGTAGGAGCCATGCTCCGAGCGATTGTCCTACGGTATGGTCAGATGCGACGTTACTTTGTGCTATGATGTGGCCTATGCTTGTAGGCCCACTACGCTCAGGAACTTTGTATGAAGAACGTCGTCAGCCTGGTTCTTGCATCCATCTTAGTTGCCGCTCCGGCGCACGCGCAGACGGTTAACGACGATGTCCGGTGCCTGGTTGTAACCAGTGCCGTCGGCGAGCAGGCCGAGAACGAGCCAACGCGGAAGGTCGCGAATTTGACGGCGGCGTTCTATATGGGGCGGCTGGATGGACGAGTTCCCGCAACTGTTGCTGCAGCCCTCAAGTCTCAGCCGGCTGTCGCTGGAACCGCCGCGCTGGGAATTTTTAAAGCCTGCGCCGCGAGGGCACAGGGCGCACAGGCGCGCTTGCGTGCAGAATCTCGGTGATTTGACGGCGCCAAGTAATTGAGCGTGAGATGAGGTGCGGAATGGGAGGAGCGGCGCGAGGCGCCTTCAGCTTCACCACCGCTGACCATGTAGAGCATACTCGTGCTGCGGATCGCCGAGGAGATGTCGAGCGGGTCGCGCCATCAGGGGCGCAGTGAGCGCTTGATCGACCAAGCAGAGCAGGCAGCAATCGACCTGCGGGCCGCCGTACGTGGGCGCTAATTAGTTACGGAGCGAGAGTGCATATGTCGCTGCTTGTGATCCGCTGCCACCGCTCGTTCAACTTCCTCGCGAGGAATGGGCGATGCTGCCATTAAACGATGAGCAGATCGGGGTCGGAATCTTTAGCCGAGGCGGATCCTTGTATCTTCAGAAGTGGGCTATCCAGGACTTCCCAAATTCGCTCTTCGGTATCCCAAATCTCGAAGATGCCGGGTCCCTTAATGTTTACATGCGTGCCGTCAAGAAGCTGGTACACAGTGCTCTCTCGATGCGTAATGATGCCGCTGTCGAGGTCGTGAAACCTAGTCATGTTAATCCATCGTATGACGGTGTACCGTCCTCCGCTATCGCCCTGAGCCGCAAAGCGTTCCATTTCTTTCATCTTGTGCCCCCGAGTCGCAAACTGACTCAGTATATATTGCACGTTTTCCAAGCACGTAGTTACTGATGAGCAAGCTCAAAGCTTTACCCAGCCGCCTCACATCCCTGCGGCCCGGGCTTGGTTCTTTTCCGCCTATCGAGCGCACCCGCGACGAGGACCGCATGCTGCACGCGCCTTGGCGCAAGCTCTACAAGACGGCGCGCTGGCGGGCGTTGCGCATGGTCATTCTGACCCGCGACATGTTCACCTGCCAGTGGCCCGGGTGCGGCTTTATGACTGCCGACACGTCGCAGCTTGTCGTCGACCACAAGCGGCAGCATCACGGCGATGAGGTCCTCTTCTGGGACGAGCGCAACCTGCAGTGCCTGTGCGCTCCCTGCCACAACAGCCGCAAGCAGCGCGCTGAGCGCGCCCAACGACACTGACCACGCCGCCCCACCCCCGGGGGGGAGGGTCGAACTATCGGCAGGGCACGCCCTGCTGGACCCCATAGGCTCTCACGCGCAGATTTTTTCCTCCTCACGTTTTGAGGTGCGTACTTTTCGGCCGGAGGTGCCGCGTCATGGCAACCCGAAAATCAACCTTCGACTGGACGCGCATCGAGTTTGAATACTTGGCCGGCGAAGATTCCATTCGGGAAATAGCTGATCGGCACGCAATTTCGGAAGGTGCTATTCGGAAGCGCGCCAAGGCCGAAAAGTGGGTTCGAGTGGTACGCAGGGTACGCAAAGTGCGTACTTCGACGCCTCCGCAGCCTTCGCCGCCAGTCGAGCGCGAGCGCGAGCCAGTTCCGGATGCTGCCGCAATCGCCGAACGCGGACGCGGGCTGGTGTCGCGGATGCTGGATGAGCTCGAGGCGACGACAACGCATGTCGGCGACCGTTGCAACCGCAGCCGCGGCGGCTCCGGCCTTCACCTCGCAGCCTACGGTCAGCCCTTCGACTGGAACGGCGGGGACGACCTACACCGCGACGCCCGGCGCAGTAAGCAACGGTACAATAACGTCGCGTGCGTGGTCGCTCAACGGCTCGGTCATCAGCACCGGGCTGACCGCCACCCCCGCTTCCGGCGGCACGCTGACGTATCAGGAGTTCGCGACCGGCACGGGCGGCAGCGCTTCGTCGTCGGTTTTGACGCGCACGGTATCGGCTGCGGCATCGACCCTCGTTCTTTCGCCAAATGCCCTCTCGATCACATCGAATGCAGCCGCAGGCACCTTGGTTTCAAATATCTCGAACGTACCAGCCGACGTCGCGCCAACGGTAGCGCCGAACGACGGTCGCTTGATCATCGCAGGCGATGCCGCGTCAGGGTGGAAGGTCGTCATTGGCATGTCCACGCTGTCGGCGGGGACGATCAACTACGCGGTCGCCGCGGCGGGCGCGACGAGCGCGAGCGGTGTCCTGACCGTATCAACCGCTTCGTCCACGCCCGGCGCCTTTTTCACCGATCCATTCTTCACCAACGGCATGTTCGCCCGCTCGTAAAAGGTAATTCGACATGACGATTCTACGCAAGTTTGACTCTTCGACCGCCGCAGCTGACGCGATCGAAACGCTGAACCAGACCCTCCCAGGCCGCGGTTTGATGGGTGATGCTCCAGTTGGGCAGCGGACCCCGGTGAACCTTTCGCCGACGATCGCAGACGTGACGATGACGGCATTCGCACCCCTGACCGGCCTGCCTGGCGCGACCATCTATGTTGACGGGACCGAGACCTATCAGCAGATGTACGGCGCGGGCGCGTCGCTCACGGAAAGCTCCTGCTATGTCCTTCAGACGAACTGCACGCCGGCTCAGCGCAAGGCGAACCTGACGACGGCATTCGGGACAGACGGCTTTTCGACGTGCCGTATCTGCATCGGCGCCTCGGACTTCACGCACCGCGGTCAGACCGGCTATTACACCTATTGCGACGATTGGGACGGCGTCGACGTTACCATGCCGACGTTCACGATCCAGAAGGATCGCGAGTTCATCATTCCGACGCTTCGAGAAGCGCTGGCGATCAACCCGAAGATCAAGTTCATCGCGTCTCCATGGACGCCACCTGCTATTATGAAGACGACCAATTCACTGATCGGTCGGCCGGATGGCGTGACAAGTTATTTCATCGGCAACACCACCAATTACACGGCGTATGCAAATTACTTCGTCAAGTTTCTCAAGGCATACGCTGAGCTCGGCATTCCCATTTGGGCGATCACGACACAGAACGAAGCTGGGTACACCCCACCGACTTACCCTGGTTGTATTTGGACCGGCGCGCAGATGGCAGCGTTCGTCAACATCCTCAAGCCGGCTATGAGCGCTGCTGGGTTCGGGCATGTTCGGGTTCTCGTCGGCGATCACAACTGGCATAATCTCTCGGGCTACACGGGCGCCAACGGGGGGCATCTGGTCCGTGATGTTTTCGCCGAAGTGATGGCTGGCGATCTGGTCGATGGCGCTGCTGTTCATGGATACAGCACCACCGGCAAGAATGAGTTCGAGCTGGTTCGGACGTGGAGCCGTAACGCCAAGGAGACCCACTTCACTGAAATGTGCCTGGTCGGCTCGCTTTCGAACAAGGTGTCTCTCCAGCAGCACCTCGCGAATGCCATCATCGGCGGGATCCGCGCAGGCCAGAATTCGGTAACGTTCTGGAACCTGTTCCTTCGCCCGCTGTCTGGTGGGCGCTATCAGCCCTTCGCGCCGTCCTATGCTCAGGTCGCGCCTTGCGCGACGATCTCGACCGACGGCAACGGCACGATGGTCAAACGGCCGGAATACATGGCCTTGGTGCATCTGCTCAAGGTCATGAAGCCCGGCGCTCGGCGCTGCTACAGCACGACGATCGGCGTAGGCGAGGCGAGCCTCGAAGTGCAAAATGTGGCGTTCGCAAACCGCGACGGCACCACCGGCGTCCTACTGTATAACAACGCCGATACCACCAAGTCGGTATCCCTGATCGATGGTCCGTCCGGCCTAGTGTCGTACCTGACGCTCGCGTCCGGTGATATCGTCTCGGTCAATTACACCGCGCCGAAGGGCGTCCCGGCGACCGGCACTGTGTCGGCGCCTGGTCCGGTTACGGGCCTGAGCGCATCGTCGGTCAGCAACACCAACACCTTGGCATGGACTGCGCCAGCGGCACCTGATGCTGGCGGACTCGGCGGCTTCCTCATCAAACGCGGGGCAGCTGCTGGGGCGGCCACGCTGGTTGTCGGTGCTGCTGCAGCTGGAGAGACCAGCTTCGCCGACATCGATGTCGTTGCGGGCACCACCTATTTTTATCAAGTGTTCGCTCTCAGCGCGGGCGGTCTTTCCGCATCGAGCCCTGAGGCTTCGGTCACGACCGTTGGCGCGACGACTGCGGTTCCTGGCGCACCCACCATCGCCGTGACACCCGGCAATGCGCAGAACGTCGTCGTTCTATCGTCTGCACCGGCAGACAACGGTTCGGCTATCACCAGCTACAACCTGTATCGGTCGACCACGCCTGGCGGCCAGGGGACCACGCCACTCGTTACCGGAGTCACATTCCCTTACACCGATACGGGCCTGACGAACGGCACGCCGTATTATTACACAGCGTCGGCCGTGAACGGCGTTGGTCAGGGTCCGAAAGGTGTCGAGCAGTCGGGCACGCCAACCGTCGCCAGCGCGAACGTCAAGCCGGGGCCGGGGTTGCTTATCTCCGACGATACCGGTGGAAATGCGCAGACTGCAAAGGGCGCCTTCCCAGGTAGCGGCTGGTCGAACACCAGCTACACGTACACGCCAGCGACTTCGGCATCGAGCAATCGGAATGCGGTTATCGGCCCTGATGGAGTAACGCAGGACGCAAGCACGCAGACGTTCACGAACACTGGCACGACTAGCGGCTATGCCAGCGTCGAGTGCGGGACACCCACGGCCGTGGGCTCTGGTACTCTGACAGGGTCCATTTGGTTGCGCGGTAAGGTAGGCGGGGAGCTTCTTGAACTCACGCTGATGGCTGATCCCCATACCAACATCCTCAAGCAGAACATCACGCTGACTACATCGTGGGCAAAGTACACGATCGTACAACCTTCTCCTACCGCTGCGAACAAAGCCGTTCTTGGCGTCGGATACCGGCCCAACACTTTCAACGGCTCTATGTCGTTCGATAGTGCTTGGCCGAACCTCACGAAGTAAGGGGCATATGACCATGATCCGACATCTTCTCGCCTTCTGTGCTCTGCTCGCTACTCCGGTCGCGGCGCAGACCGAACACATAGTCACGGGCGCAAGTCCGCCCGCACGGATCACGGTCTGCGCGGGTGACACGCTGGTCCTGAGGAAGCCGATCGGCCGCGAGCTGTTACCTGACGGCTCGCGCGCGCCGGGCTGGCTTGGTTGGAACGACCGGAGCCGGTTGGGTTCTGCCGGAAACTGGTTCGAAACAGTCGGGGCCACGAAGCTTCGTCTTGTCGGCATCCTCCATGGCAAGGGTTGGGTCTATGTCCCGGTGGACGCGCGACCTTGCGCGGCACCGGTGGCGCCTGCGACGGCTGTGGGCCCCGCAGCACCCGCAAACCATACCGCGCACGTCGAGCCGCTGTTCGGCGCGAACCTCTCGGGCGCCGAGGCCAGCGGCGGCGACACGATCCGGCCGTCGCTCGAAGACTGGAAGGGGTATATCGAGCGGCACGGTTTCAAGCTGATCCGCTACCCATTCAAGGATGATCGGATGACGTCGGCGCGCATCGCCGAACTCAAGGCCAATGTCGCCTATGCACGCAGCAAGGGCGTGCCGGTGATTCTCGACAACCACACCTATCGATGGGATGCGCCAGCCAAGGCGATCGCATTCTGGACCGGCTTCGCACGCAACTTCCCCGACGACGGATCGGTGATCCTCGACTTGGTCAACGAGCCGCGCGGCTTCGACGACCCGGTATTGACGAACGACTGGATGCAGTGGGCTCGCGATTCAAAGATCATCATTGCCGGCCTCCGCGCCAACGGGATCAAACATCCGATCGCTCTCGAATGGCCGCAGTGGTCGGCGACTTTCCGCTTCGACAAGAAGGAAGGGGCGTGGAAGGCATGCGAGAGCGCCGGCTGCGCGCTCGATCGTGATACCAGCGGCCCGCTCGATCCGCTCAACCGCACGTACCTCAATGGCCACCGCTATTTCGACAAGGGATCGAGCGGCACCAGCAAGGATTGCGACGTCAAGACCAGCGGGTTCGTCGAGTTCGCCGAGCAGCTGCGCCGGCGCGGCCTGAAAGCCTACATCACCGAAAGTGCCTTCGCCTCGCACTACGGAATAAAGCCCTCGTGCGCGGCAGTCGGTACCGAGGCTCTCGCGGCGCTGCGCGCGAACAGCGACGTCCTGCTCGGCGTCACCTGGTGGGGTGGCGGCCGCGTCTGGCCCGAGAGCTACATCTTCAAGATCGACCCGCCCAAGGCCGCTCGCTTCACCGCGCCGACCTCGAGCTATGTCGAGCAGCTGACGGGGCGCTAACCGTCCAGCATGAAAGGAGGTGATGCCCATGACCGGGTGCACCGAGTTTCGCCAGTCCGGCCCCTGCCTGATCGCATGGCAGGGACCAACTCCCGTCGCGCAGATCGCGTGGGATGCCGCTGAGAGCGGCTGGTACATCAACTTCTTATCTGTCGAGCAACCCCAGTTGCTCGCGCCGCTTCTGTCGAAATTCCGGAAGCTATGGCGCCGCAGCGGCAAGCCGACCCTCTCGTTTCACGCATCCCCCGATAATCAAGTCATCGGGAGGCTTATAGGGATCCTCGGAGCTGAGTGCTTCGCGGGCCTCTATACCATTGTCGACTTGGACCATCACAGTAGGAAGAAGCGCCATGAGCAAGACCGAGAACGCACGCTCTAAGAAGCTCTCTCCCAAGGGTAAAACCGAGTACGGCCGCGATCGTGCGAAGGATGCTGACGCCAATAGCGGCACGTTCAACGCCACCCTGGCGAAGCTGCACGCGGGCTATTACGACGCGATGTGACTGAGGCGCCCGGTTCGAAAGGGCCGGGCGTTTCCCCTCTGGGACTTCAGGTCCCCGCCTACGCCGAAAGGGTGGCGGGCCTGCAACCAGAATAGCACCTACACCTCCCGGCCATCATGCTAGTGATTTTCATCGTTACACAGTCAACATGCTGCAATTAAACTAAAAAAGGTTGTGTTAACCTTAAACTGAAAAACTAGCGACTGCCGCTGCACGGCTATATCTCTTTGGCGGCAGATCGTCCCAAGTCAGGAAATTGTAAAAATACTTCACTCGACACGGGTTTATGCCTGAGGCAGGCATTCTGCCATGATTGGCAGACACATACCCGCCCTTGATGGAATTCGCGGCTGCGCAGCAGTCCTGGTTGTCCTATCCCATCTCGCACGGGTTGGTTTGACCGATACGACTCCACAGTTTTCAGGACCCGCTGGGGTTCTCTTATTCTTCGTTCTCAGTGGCTTTCTGATGGGCCATCTTTACCTTTGGAAACCAATGGATAGGCCTGCGATCGTGCGATACCTCATCGCCCGTATCGCGCGCGTTGTGCCGATCTACTATATCGTCGTCATAGCAGCATTTTTCATCTCCCAGGTCTCGGGCCCCGATTTCATTTACTACATGTCGGCAATGGCGACCTTTAAGCAATTGTTATTCGTCGGTAGCTCGCATGTCTTTTGGTCTATCCCGCCAGAGTTTCAGTTCTACTTTGTCTTCGTGGGAATATGGGGGCTAGTCGCGAGCGGCAAAGCAGTGAAATACCTGCCCGCCGTGCTGTTCGTTTCCGCTCTGATATTTTTGGCCCGGCCAGTGTTTCCAGGCATAACGGTTTTTAGCCATTTGCATATTTTCCTGACTGGGATTGCTGTCGCACTTATTAGGCGGCGCATGATCGAAGGGGCCGTGAGTCAGGCTGTGGTGTCCTTCGTTCAAATCGCGTCGACATTGGCCGTGGTTTTCCTGCTACTATCGCCAGTGAATTTTCGTGAGATGCTTTCGGAAAGCTGGCAGCACGACGGCGCGGTTTACGGGCATATTCCTATTGCGCTGGTAGTAGGATGTTCGATCTTGTCGTTTTCTATCGACACCGCATTTGCACGTTTCGTTTTCGGCAACTGGGCAGTTCGACAACTCGGGGCGATTAGCTTTTCGCTATACCTGCTGCATGAGCCCGTTATGGACACTGCTCGCCGGGTTGCTGACGCTGCGGGCATATCGTGGCCGGGACAAATGGTCATCGCCTTCGCGAGCGCCTTGGCGGCCGCAGTGATCTCCTATCGTTTCCTAGAGATGCCGCTCCAAAATATCATCCGAGGCGCCGCGACGAAATTTCTAGCACGCAAAATGCCCGCACCTGTCGCGGTGATGTGACTTCGGCCTAGCCGACCCGCGGATACGCATATACGGCGCGCAAACATCACGCCCGCCAGATGACGCAATTATTTAGTCGACGCGGCGTGGCGCGCTGACCTGTTCGAGCTGATCCGCGCACCGTCCGACCCCGGCTGGCTGCTGCTGACCAAGCGGATCGGGGATGCCGCAGCTATGCTGGAAGCCGCGCGCGCTGCCCGCGAACGTCGCAGCATTTAGTCGGCCCTAATAATCCCGCAACGCCTCGTCCCCTGGGGGGTAGCGCTTTTCAGTCGGCTTCAGTGATCGAATTGCCGTCCGTTCGGACTCCGGTAAAGCTGCCGAGGCCCGCCTGTTTCTGCCGCCAATCGCACCGTTTTACCCGAAGCCCCGCATTATCGTCGGAATGGCCTTTCCATCCGCCAAGTTCACCAAGCTTTACACTCATCACAGAGCAGTTCGCCCGCATTCTTGGCATTACCGCATCGGCATTGATGTGACAGCGTGGCGGTTCGACTATTCAACATCGCTCTGCTGAGCCACCTTGCGGGCCAAAAATACACCCTCACTAGTAATGGCCAGATCGGCACGACGCCCTCGCTCCATCAAACTTCGCGTGCCTTTACAGACATTTGGCATGTGTGACGAGTGATGCAGGTTGCGCGAATAATTTCTTAGTGCCTCATCCCCGGGAAGGTGGCGCTCTTCGGTCAGGTTCATTGATCGGATCATCGTCGACCCTGCCGCGCCCCGCGATGCAGCCGCCGAGGCCTCACGGTCTTCGGTCGCTTGCCGCACTCCCCGGACCGAACGTTGTCGGCACCTGCGGGGCGCAAACGCACGAAGGATTCTACTGTAGATCGTTCACCCTGCCTCTTGAGGACACCGGATCGTCGTACTGACGTCAATACACTACTAGCAATTAGTATTAATGAACTATTAACCTTTTAACGTCGGTTACGCCGAGATGGTCGGCGTTTTCTATCAGCCTAGAAGGGGACCGAAAATGCGTTATTGGATCGTCGACAAGCCGATTAAGTGATCAGGGCGCCCGATTCGAAAGAGCCGGGCGTTTCACCGAAGCCGCAGCGACTTGTCTGCGGGCAGGTAGAGCGCTTCGGTCGGTTCAACGACTGGATGATTAAGGCGCCGGTTGCGAACTAGTGCGGTTGTGCTGCTTGCAGGCTTCCCGACACTAACCCGCGCATGACGTTACGATGTAGTAGGCATTGGTTTGGTTTCGCGACACCCTCGCCCCCTAGAATGAAATTGTAACTAGTCGCGATCAGTATTTCTGCCATCATTCTCGCATGATGATTCTGTACGGCGTACTCGCGGTCGTTTGGGGCCTCCCAATCGCTATTATCCTGGCAACCTCAGTTGGCTATGGTGTCTCTACTCGGTTCGCCCGGTTTATGCGGATACACCTTGGGCTCTGACGCCACCGATTAGAGGCGGTCGCATTCATCGCTGCGGCGACGCCCGTTCGATCATCAGGTAAAGCCT
>Ga0308158_10004421_pt1 | contig 11891 bp, 15 predicted proteins | sample PhyBR2_FD_201038 | JGI IMG/M metagenome (GOLD analysis project Ga0308158, IMG submission 201038) | Phyllosphere microbial communities from UC Gill Tract Community Farm, Albany, California, United States - DLSLB.R2 | ecosystem: Host-associated > Plants > Phyllosphere > Unclassified | place: USA...
TTCGTCAGCATCGCCGAGGAGACTGGCCTGATCGTGCCGATCGGCGCCTGGGTGATGCGCACCGCCTGCGCCCAGAACAAGGCCTGGCAGGATGCCGGCTTCGACAAGCTGCGCGTGGCGGTAAACCTGTCGGCGCGCCAGTTCAGCGCACCGGACCTGATCGAGGGCCTGGAGCGGGTGCTGCTTGACACCGGCCTGGAGCCGAAGTACCTGGAAATCGAGCTCACCGAAAGCCTGTTCATGAGCGACGTCACGCCGGCCGTCGAGCTGCTGCACCGCATGAAGGCGCTCGGCGTGAATTTGTCGATCGACGACTTCGGCACCGGCTATTCGAGCCTGTCCTACCTGTCGCGTTTCCCGATCGACGTGCTGAAGATCGACCGCAGTTTTGTCGCCGACATCACGCGCGACGCCAACGACGAGGCCATCGTGACCTCGATCATCGCCCTCGCCCACAACCTGAAACTGGCGGTGATTGCCGAGGGCGTGGAGACCGGCGAGCAGCTCGACTACCTGCGCCGCCACGGCTGCGACGAAATGCAGGGCTATTATTTCAGCCGCCCGCTGCCGGCAGCGGAGTTCGAGCAATTGCTGGTCGAGGGACGCGGGCTGCAGGCGAGCGAGATCGCGCCGGCGCCGGAAGCGGAGCCGGCTGCGGTTAATCCGTAGAAAAAATTATATCTCTGTAGAAATTTCTACATCATTCCACTAGAATTGCGCTTTTCCGTAGCAACGTGGAGTGGATGAACATGGAAGATGTAGAAACCCGCCCGGAGGCACAGGCACAGGCACAGGCACAGGCACGGGTGGTGCGCACCGACCTGCGCACGCGTGACCTGGTGAACCAGGCCGTGGCGTCGGTCCCGACTTTGGGTTTGCAGCGGGCGGCGGAATTCCTGGCGGCGATGAACGTGCCGGCGGAAATTGCGGTGCGTACGCTCGTGTATCCGCACCGGCGCCGCCGCGGCTAGTCTGGTGTGACGGTCACGCGCGAACAGCGAGCGGCGCGGGTGATATCGGGCCGGCTTCGAGCCCGCCCTTCAAGCCATTCAGCTGCGCGGTTCCTGCGCCAGGATATCCGCCAGCGATTCCTGACCCTTGGCGGTCACGCTGAAACCACCTTCTTCGCGCTCGGCGATGTGGTTCTTGCGCATCAGGAAACCGGCGACATCGGCGCCGACGGCGGCTGCCGGGTCCTGCGTCAGCGCCTTCAGCGCCTCGACACAGCTGCGCAGGAACAGCACCTGCTCGCCTTTTTCGGTCAGCTCGAGCCGGCCATTGCGGGCGTAGGCCACCATTTTCAGGCCAGCGAGACGCTTGGCGTTGCGTCCGACACAGGCATTCACCCGGTCGCTGGCCACGCCGCCACGGATCATGCCCAGCGCGTTGTATTCGTCGGTCGTCAGTTTTTCGTTCTTCATTGCCGCTTTCAAGGTTCGTTGCGGCCGTCATGGTAACCGCCGCGACGCCCGGGGGCAACCTTGCCGATTGGCTGGCGGCTTAGCGAAGCGAACGCAGGGCGATCCAGACCAGGCCGGCGCCGACAATGCCGGCTACGGCAAGCACGCCCTGGAAGCGGCGCGAGGTGAAGCCGCGGTTGCGGCCGAGGTAGATTTTGTTGTGCAGGGAATTGCCCATCTGTGTTGCTCCGAAATTCGATTATCTGTAAATGGATATTATAAAAAAATCCATAAACAGGGAACGTTCGGCACCGAACATATTTGTAACTTTGTGTGAATTACAACATGATCGATGGCGCGCGCCAGTCTCGCGCTACGACTGTTAGGATTGTTCCAACATTCGCAAGCAAAGGAGCACAGCATGAATACACGTCACCAGACCACCGACCCGGCAGCCAAGGGCGGCGCCATCCTGCACGAAGACGATATCGGCAGCGGCGAGAAAACGCCGGGCGAAAAGGAAACCGAGGAAATGATCAAGGAAATCCCGCCCCTGAAGTCGGACGAGAAACAGGACAAGAAGTAAGACAAGAAGTAAGACGAGGCCTGAGCGGAACAGGGCCAAGTTGGTAGAGGGCGGGGTCGAACCCGCCCTTGCTGTTTCTACTGCGGTTGTATTGCGATACTTTTATATTGCGATGCTTATTGCGCGCGGATCGGCGGATCGGGGATCACGGGTTCCTCGACCGGGGCGTGCGCCGGATCGGGCACGTCGTCGGGAACCGGAATCGTCGGCGGAGTCGGGGTCTGCTCGGGATCGGGCGTCGAGTGGGCGCGCAGCGTCTCGCGGTCCGCACGCGGGTCGGTGATGTCCATCATCGTCCTTTCTAGGGTCATGGCGCCCCGGCAGCGCAAGCGCGTTGCCCGGACGCCGGCTCATGCCGTTTTCAGTGGTTCTGCTTTTGCTTAGCGCCGCCGCCGGCGCCTTCGCCGGTACCGGCACGCACGCGCGACTTGTCGTCGTGGCTGCTCTTGTCTTCCTTGCCGGCGCGTTTCTTCTGCAGGTCTTCTTCCGACAGGTTGTCCGACTGCTTGTTCTGCGGGCTGCCGCCCGATTTCGATTGGCTCATCATGGTCCTCCGTGGTGGTGAAAACGTTGACGTCTGGCGCAGACTAGCATGGAAGAACCGCAAGGGTTTTCAATCGTGCGCGAGCGTGAAACCCCGGTATAGTGGCGTTTTCTTCCCATCAATTCGACCATGAAGCTGCGTTCCCTGATCCTCTCCGCCGTCCTTCCCGCTGCGGCCAGCGCCGCCCCGATGCAGCTGGCCGACTACATGGCCCTGAGCGGCCCGGCGCCGGACGCCCACGTCGCCTACGGCCCCGCCCCCTCGCAGTACGCCGAGCTGTTCCTGCCGCAAGGCGCCGGCCCCTTCCCGGTGGCGGTGCTGGTGCACGGCGGCTGCTGGACCGCGAAGTTCGGCGGCATCACCCAGCTGCGCAACATGGCCGGCGCGCTGCGCGAGCGCGGCATCGCGGTGTGGAACGTTGAATACCGGCGCGTCGACGAAGCCGGCGGCGGCTATCCCGGCATGTACCAGGACATGCACGCCGCCCTCGACACCCTGCAGGCCCAGGCCGGCGCGCACCGGCTCGACCTCGGGCGCGTAGTGGCGGTCGGCCACTCGGCCGGCGGCCAGCTGGTGCAGTGGATTGCCGGGCGCGAACGCATCCCGGCCGGCAGCGTACTGCACCGCAAGCAGATGCTGCCGGTGCGCGCCGTGGTCAGCCTGGGCGGCCTGGCCGACTTGCGCCGCGAACGGGAACTGATCAAGGCCAATTGCGGCCGCGATACGCCGGAACTGGCCGGCACGCCAAGCCAGGACAGGCCCGACGTGTATGCCGACACGAATGCCGCCGAACTGCTGCCCAACGGCAGCCACACGATCCTGGTGACGGGCGAACTCGACACGATCTCGCCGCCGCGCGTGGCCCACGACTATGCGGCGCGCGCACAAGCCGCCGGCGACCGCGCCGAGGTGGTGATCCTGCCGGGCGCCAGCCACTACGACGAGGTGGCCGCGACCTCCCCGGCCTGGCCGCAGGTGCTGGGCGCCATCGAGCGCGCCCTGGCGCCATCGAAGCCGGCCACGCCCGCTAGCGCGCCGCCGGCTTCGCCAAAGGCGCCTTGAGCACCACGTCGCCGACCGGCACGGCAACGCAGGGCAGCAGGTAGTCCTCGCGCTTTTCCTCGATCGACAGCCCCGGCCACTCGACCAGGTAGCGCACCGTGCCGCTTTCCAGGCGGCAGATGCAGGTACGGCAGGTGCCGTTGCGGCAGGAGCTGGGCAGCACGAAGCCGGCGGCCTCGGCCGCCTGCAGAATGGTCTTGCCGTTTGCCGGGAAGGTGCAGTGGAGTGGTTGCAGCGTGATCGTGCCGAGCGGCGTAGGATGGGAAGTGGCGTCGTGGCTCATACGCCCGATTGTAACGCCGGGGGCCGCTTCGCCGCGATGGCAATGCCTCAGTACGTTTCCGCACAGACCGGAAAATGCCGCGCGCCTACGCTGGGGGTTCTTTCAGTACGTACGCAGGTGCCCCATGCAAAAAATCATCGCCCCACTTTTCCTCGCCGCTTGTGCCGGCGCCGCCAGCCTTGCCAGTGCCCAGGTCGCTCCGGCGCCGCAGCCCGGCATGCCGACCGCTACTCAGGCAGGTGCGCAGGCACCCGCCGCCGTCCAGCCAGGCCAGCCGGGCCAGCCCCTGCAAGCCGATGCCGCCGCCGCGCGCGCCGAATTCGAGCGCCTGCTGCGCGCCCAGGTCCTGCTCGACCGCCTGTATTTCTCGCCCGGCGAAATCGACGGCGAATACGGCTCGAACATGCGCCAGGCCCTGGCCAGCTTCCAGAAAACCCGCAACCTCGAAGCCAGCGGCAAGCTCGACGACGCCACCTGGAACCTGCTCAACCAGGACACCACGGCCACGCTCACCGCCTACGTGCTGACCGGCGAAGACGTCGACGGCCCCTTCGTGAAGATTCCCGAAGACATGATGGAAAAGTCCAAGCTCGACAAGCTGGGCTATGCCTCGCCGCTCGAAGGACTGGGCGAGAAATTCCATGCCAGCCCGGATTTGCTGGCGCGCCTGAACCCGGGCAAGACCTTCACCCGCGCCGGCGAACAGATCCTGGTGCCGGCCGTGCACGGCGGCGCCCCGCTGCCGCAGGCGGCCAAGGTGGTGGTCAGCGACAGCCGCAAGGTCTTGATGCTGTTCGACGGCGCCGACCGCCTGATCGCCCAGTTCCCGGCCTCGACCGGCAGCGAGCACGATCCGCTCCCGGTCGGCAACTGGAAGATCGAGGGCGTGTTCCCGAACCCGACCTACAACTACAACCCGAAACTGTTCTGGGACGCCGACCCGGGCCACAAGAAGGCGACCGTTGCCGCCGGCCCGAACAATCCGGTGGGCGTGGCCTGGATCGACCTGTCCAAGCCGCACTACGGCATCCACGGCACGCCGGTGCCGAAGTTCATCGGCAAGACCGAGTCGCACGGCTGCATCCGCCTGACTAACTGGAGCGCCGCCGCGGTGGCCCAGGTGGTGGGGGCCGGCACCGACGTCGTGCTGCAGCAGTAAGGGCAGGCTTGTATCACCGCAGCCGGCGCGCGGCGCCGGGCGTATCGTCGAGGAGGTAGGGCATGAGATGGCTGGTCACATTCTTGCTGGGCGTGCTGGTGGGCGCGGGTGGGCTGTTCGTCTACCTGCGCCAGATCGCGGACGCGCCCGATCCGATCGTCATCGATGGCGGCGCCCTGCCCGCGCCGCCGGCCGCACCCGCGGCGGGCACGGGGACGCCGGATAACCCCGTGGTGCAGACCGACCTGCTCGAGGCCGACCTGCCGATCCGCCCTGCCCCGCAAGCCTCCACCGGCACGCCGTCGGCGCCGGAACTGACGGCCGACGGCAACATGCCCGGCAAGCTGCTGGTGCCGGTCGAGGGCGTCGCGTTTGCCCAGCTGACCGACACCTTCGACCAGCCGCGCGGCCAGGAACGCCATCACGAGGCGCTCGACATCATGGCGCCGACCGGCACCCCGGTGCGCGCGGCCGGCGACGGGCGCGTGGTGAAGCTCTTCAACAGCAAGCCGGGCGGGATCACGCTGTACCAGTTCGACCCGGGCGAAAAGCACGCCTATTATTATGCCCACCTGCAGCGCTATGCCGACGGCATCAAGGAAGGCCAGCAGCTCAAGCGCGGCGACCTGATCGGCTACGTGGGTGCGACCGGGAATGCCGATCCGAACGCGCCGCATTTGCATTTCGCGGTGGTGGCGCTGACGGCCGAGAAGCAGTGGTGGAAAGGGACGCCGGTCAATCCGTATCCGATGTTGGGGGATTGAGGTCCGGCACTGTCCCATGCTCCAGCGATGACGATGTTCGTACGGTGGGGGTTGAGAGGCTGGGGGCCTCTCAACCGAAGTGCCCACGCGGTTACGGGCGTTTGCGGTTGGCCACGTGCCGGGAAAGATCGCTCGCGCGGCGTCCGAAAACCGAAGATGTTTCGTGGCCTGGTGATACGGTGCGAGCGACGATGCACGGCACGTGTCCGGGAGATAAGCACGTAACCGCGTGGGCACGGCGTGCCCACCGTACGGTTGGCGTTGGCGATGGAATATCCGCCACGTGGTTCACGGACCGACTTCATCCACATCCGCGCCGACATTGATGGCGGCATACGCCCGCTGCACGGCAATCGCCTCGGCACTCGCCACGCCATACAGCTCCTGCGCCGCCTCGACCATCTTCTCGCGCGCCTGAGCGTAGTTCGTGCTCGACGTGAACTTGGTGGTGTTGGCCTTGAACCAGATCCTGAAGGCCTTGTCGGTACCGATGCCGGTCATGGCGCCAGGCGATTTCACCAGGTACTTGCTGTAGTAATCGCCATCCTTGTCCGCTTTCGAGCCCTGCGACAGGAAGTAGAACATGCGGTTGTTCGGCCCGCTGCTGTAGTGGACGTCGAGGCGGCGCAGCGCGGTGCTCCAGGCGTCAGGGCTGCTGCCGTCCTTGCTGGGCCGGTACATCCAGCGCAGCGGGGTCTGTTCGCGGCTGATCTCGGTGCCCAGCATCCAGTCGTTGCCGCCGTTCGGGATCGCTTCGCCCTTGCCGCCGGCGCGCGCGTAGGCTTCGACGATCTCGCCGCCGATGTCGGAACTCGATTCGTTCAGCCCGCCAGACTCGCCGGAATACACCAGGTCCGAGGTGGCGGCCGTCACACCGTGCCCCATCTCGTGGCCGATCACGTCGATCGAGCCGAGGCTGGTGAAACTGGAACCGTCGCCGATGAACATGCAGGCGCAGGTGTCGCTGTAATAGGCGTTGTCGTAGGCGTTGTTGACGTGCACGGAGATGTAGGTGGCGGTGTTGCGGCCGTCCAGCGATTGCCAGCCGAGCACGTTCTTGAGCGCATCGTAGGTGTTCATCAGGCCCCACATCGCGTTCACGGCGGCGGTCTGGCCGTTCTCGTTCGTGGTGGAGCCGCCGCGCACGTACTGCTTGCCGTCGCCCCAGGTGTTCGTGGCATTCGTGTACATCTTGCCGACGCTGCTGGTGTTGTTGGCGTTGGTGATGGCCATCGCGCCGTGGGCGCCGCCGGTGCCGCGCTCGGGGTCGAGCATGCTGTACGCGCCATCCTTCAGGGTGGTGCTGATCGGCACCTCGCCGTTGTACTGGCTCTTGCCGATGCCGATCACGCTCTGCACCATGCTCCAGCGGTCAATGATGTGGGCATCCTTGGCGCTGACGACCGTATCGAAGTACAGCGGCTTGCCGTTTTGTTGCATGCGGGTGCGCACCAGGTAGGCCAGTTCGTAATGGTCGACCACCTCGACCACGTCGACGGCGTTCAGTTCCGCCTCGAGCTTGTCGGCGGCGCCGGGCGTGCGCTCGGTGCGCATCACCGGGTAGATCAGGAGTTCGGCGGTGGGCGGCGCCACGTGGGTGGCGGCAGGCGCCGGTGCCCCGGCCGTGGCGGCGCTGACCGGCGCCGTTGCGGCAAGCGCCGCATCGATGGCCGCTTTGGAAAAGATGGCCGGCCTGACGCTGAAGTCGGCCGTCATCGGGCGCAGGCGGTTGGCGTTGCCGCGGCCCAGGTGCAGGCGCCGCTCCGACGCCACTTCCGAGACGATGGCGCCGGCCGCGTCGAGCACCACCACCGACTCGGAACCGAAGACGCGCAAGCCCTTGTAGGTGTGGGCGGCGCGCACCACCTGGGTGCCCTGCACGCCCGGGTGCTGCCTGGTAATGGCGAAGCCGTGGTTACTGTCGAGCCCACGCGCGCCGCGTCCGGCCGCCAGCCTGCCGACCAGCGCCGCGTTTGCTTGCGCCGAGACCGCTTTTGGCGCGCTCATCATTGGCGCGGCGGCGGCGCCGCTCGCGAACAGGGCGCCCACTGCGCTGGCAAATACGGTGGCCAGCGCGCTGGCCAACAGGGTTGGTTGAACACGCATCTCGTCTCCATTCGAATCGCGCCGGCCGCACAGGCGAACCGGTCAATCTCGAAGTGTGGACGAGGCTGATATTTGTCTATTGCTTAAACGCAAGAAACCCCGCCGGTTGCGCTTGCACGCAACGGACGGGGCGTCATATCGATCTGCTCGGGCTGCTCGGGCTGCCCGGCCCGGCTCGGTTGGCTCAGGCTGGCTCAGGCAATCCAGACCAGTCCGCGCCAGACCAGGTGCCGCGCTCAATCCCAGCGGTCGAAGCGATCGGCTTCCTCTTCCTTGCCGCGTTTCAGCAGGAAATAGGCAGCCGCGCCGATGGCGCCGGCAATCGCCACCTTCTTCGCCAGCCCGGCCTTGTTGTACTGCCACTCGGACTTGATGCCCATCTCGCCGAGGATGTTCGGCACGTGGCCGTGCGCCAGGTCGTCGACCACGCCCTCGACCACCTGCACCCGGTCGGCGGCCAGCAACAGCAGCCAGCGGCGGATGTCGCTTTCGGTCATGCTGAAGGCGGCGCGGCGGATCATGCCCGACACGCCCGACGGCGGCTGCACGGTGCCGAACAGCTGGGTGATGCCGGGACGCTCGGTCGAGACCAGCACCTCGACGTTCTGCGGCTGCGGCGAAGGCTCGGCGATGTCGGCCGGGGTGTAGCGCGGCGGGGTGCGTTCCATCGGCACGCCGGGACGGTTTTCGCGGTCGAGGTCGGCGCCCCAGCCCTTGATGTGGCTCATCTGGTCGCGGGTCGGGCGGACGGCGCGCAGCTGCGGCTGCACCTCGGTCGTGTGGCCGTGGTGGCAGGGCTGGTCGAGATCGTGGGTATGTCCCTGGTGATCGCCGTGCTGCTTCATGTCGGTCGGGTTTTCCATGCGGCTTTCCATACGTGGCTCCTTATTTCGCAACGCTTGCCGTCACCGCGCGCACCTCGTGGGCACGTGGCGGGATCAGGATCGGCTTGATGCAGTTGTCCAGTTTGCTCGAGAAGATGTGGTACGCGTCCGACACTTCTTCCAGCGGAATGCGGTGGGTGATGATCTGCTTCGGATCGATGTGCCCGGCGCGGATGTGCTCGATCAGGCGCGGCAGGTGGCGCTTGACGCTGGCCTGGTTCATGCGCATGGTGATGCCCTTGTTCAGGGCATTCCCGATCGGCACGGCGTTGAAGGTCGGGCCATACACGCCGACGATCGACACGTTGCCGCCCTTGCGCACCGAGTTGATGCACCAGTGCAGGACAGTGGCGGCGCCGGCCTGCATTTTCAGCAGGCGGCCGGTGACGGTCTGCGCCACGCTGCCGGCGGCGTCGCCGCCGACGCAGTCGATGCAGACGTCGGCGCCCAGCCAGTCGGTCATCTTCTTGATGTGCAGGGCCATGTCGCCCACGTCCTTGAAGTTCACCACTTCGCACTGGGCGTAGCGCTTGACGAATTCCAGGCGGTACTCGACTTCATCGACCACGATCACGCGGCCGGCGCCGAACAGCCAGGCCGACTTGGCGGCAAAGATGCCGACCGGGCCGGCGCCGAACACGACGACCGTGTCGCCTTCCTGGATGCTGCCCATTTCGGCAGCCTGGTAGCCGGTTGGCAGGGCGTCGGTGAGGAGCACGGCGTCGTCGTCGACGATGTCGTCGGGGATGACCAGCGGGCCGACGTCGGCCATCGGCACGCGCACGTATTCGGCCTGGCCGCCGTCGTAGCCGCCGGCCGTGTGCGAGTAACCGTAGATGGCGCCGACCGCGGTGGCCTCGGCGTTCACGTTGTGGCAGTTACCGTAGAGTTCTTTCTGGCAGAAGAAGCAGGACCCGCAGAAGATGTTGAACGGCACCAGCACGCGGTCGCCGACCTTCAGGTTCTGCACACCGGAGCCCACGTCTTCGACGATGCCGATGAACTCGTGGCCGAAGGTGTGGCCGACGCGGGTGTCGGGCACCATGCCGTGGTACAGGTGCAGGTCGGAACCGCAGATGCAGGAGCGGGTCACGCGCACGATGGCGTCGCCCGGGTGTTCGATCACGGGGTCGGGCTTGTGTTGGGCGCGAACGCGGTAAGGTCCGCGGTAATTCATTGCCAGCATACTACCTCCTCGAAAGTGTGCGATGCCCGCGGCCATGCGGACATATCAGTTCTTCCAAGCTTATGCCAAAACACCAACGTGCACGTTACCCTCAGGATAGTTTATGCAAATATTTGTTGGGATAGCCCATCTATTTGCATATTTTATTCACATCAGGAAAGCACCGATTCCGCATGGCAGCGCCTGCATCGGGCCACCCTTACAGTTGGCGCGCGTCGAAGGTATTGCACTGCTGGACGTCGCCGCTGTCGATGCCGCGCCGGAACCAGCGCACCCGCTGCGCCGAGCTGCCGTGGGTGAACGAATCCGGCACCACCGTGCCTTGCGACTGGCGCTGCAGGGCGTCGTCGCCGATCGCCGTGGCGGCGGCCAGCGCGGTCTCGACGTCGCCGCTTTCCAGGATGGCCTGCTTCTGGTTGGCGTGGTAGGCCCAGACGCCGGCCAGGCAATCGGCCTGCAGTTCCAGCTTTACCGACAGCGCATTGCCCTGCTTTTCGGATGCGCTCTGCTGGGCGTTGTGCACCTGGTCGGAAATGCCGAGCAGGTTCTGCACGTGGTGGCCGACTTCGTGGGCGATCACGTAAGCCTGGGCAAATTCGCCGGCGACATTGAAGCGCTCCTGCATCAGGCGGAAGAAGCTGAGGTCGATGTAGACGGTCTGGTCGGGCGGGCAATAGAAGGGCCCGGTGGCGCTGTTGCCGGTGCCGCAGGCGGTATCGGTGCGGCCGTTGAACAGCACCAGGCGCGGCGGTTTATAGGTGCCGCCTTGTTCCTTAAACAAAGGCGCCCAGGCATCTTCGGTCATGGCGAGCACGGTGCCCACGAAACGCGATTCGCGGTCGGTGGCCTTGGGCGCGTCGGCCTGGCGCTGCTGCTGCACCTGCGGCGAAGGGCCGGCGCCGCCGCCGCCGAGCAGGCTTAGCACCACGCGCGGGTCGACGCCGAAGAAGATCGACGCCACCAGGGCAATCGCCACCGTGCCGAGGCCGATCGAACGCCCGCCGAAGCCGAAGCCGCCTCCACCGCCGCCCTCGCCGCGGCGGTCCTCGACGTTATCGCTTTCGCGTCCACCTTCCCACTTCATCGCGACCGCCGCAGGTTAGAGGAGTTCATACTTTCGCGCGCATCCTTGAGACGGAATTCCTCGTCGACGGCGAGGCCGGCGCGGGCCTCGTCGTTCAGGTGGCGTTCGTTGCGTTCGCGCTCGACTTCGCGGTCGACGCGGGCGTGTTCCTGGTCCGGTAACAGTGGCTTCATGATGCTCCTTGTGCTGATGCTTGTGCTGGATGCGTGTGCTGGATGCGTGGGGCCGGTGGCGCAGCCGGCTTCCTGCCGGCCTGGCCATGGTAGCAGTATGGACGGCCCCGGCGCGCCAGTATGTTCGGGCATTCACATAACTCTTCCATGCCATGCGGGCGGGAGCAAGCTCCGCTATGTGCGTTGGCGAACAGAGTAGCCCGGGCGAATCCTTGATGCTCGTGGCATGACCTCTTCCCTTCACGACCCCGATGCCCTGTTCGAACTGGGCCAGGCCCTGCAGCGTGCAGGCTACCGCTTCGTCACCATCACCCCCGCCAGCCACCGCCGCGTAAACGGCCGCGAGGGCAACGCGCGCGCCGGCGATTTGCGCGGCGTGTTCGGCTGGAGCCGGCCCTTCCTAGAAGACACCGTGCCGGGCGAGATGCTGGCCCTGATGCGCCGCGCCGGGGTGCTGCGCGAGCGCGACGGCCACCTGTGCGCCACCGTGCGCGCCTCGACGGTCGGCGAACGCCTGTATTTCCATTCCGCGTTTCCCACGCGCGAAGACGACGCCGTGTTCTTCGGCCCCGACACCTACCGCTACATCGCCGCCCTGAAGCGCTCGATGGAAGGCATCGCGCCGCCGCGCCGCGCGGTCGATATCGGCACCGGCAGCGG
>Ga0308158_10004422_pt1 | contig 11887 bp, 13 predicted proteins | sample PhyBR2_FD_201038 | JGI IMG/M metagenome (GOLD analysis project Ga0308158, IMG submission 201038) | Phyllosphere microbial communities from UC Gill Tract Community Farm, Albany, California, United States - DLSLB.R2 | ecosystem: Host-associated > Plants > Phyllosphere > Unclassified | place: USA...
TGGCCATAGTTGTCATTTAGAGGGGTTGGTTGGACCCCTCAGGCTGCGGTTGTAGTGGAAGGGGTGTACTGCGGCCCCCGAGCAAAATCAGCAAAAACTAATATCGAAAGTGACGTATTCGCGGATGGTCAGTTCCGCTACGGCTCGCCCAGGCCGCCCCCTCGCCCTTTCGATTGGCGCACTCTGGTGAATGCGCCTGCCGAACGGGCCAAGCATTCCAACTCTGTACCTCTGTTCGCTCTGACCTGTGCTCTCAGGCCTCGGCAAGGCCCCCTCTGCGCCTTGTTCGTGCTGTGCCCTGGTGCTCGACGGTGCTGTCGGTCTTTTTGCGGTGTGAGCCGATTCAGGCCCCTGCACGTTTTTTTCTGGTGTCGTCCGCTCCACCGGGATGCAAGTCCTGCACCTCATCAATCTTGGAAAGGGGTCAGAACCGATGTGCCCCCTTTCCAAGACGCGCTCACGCTCGAGCGCCACTCCTGCCCTACTTCGTGCGCAACAGCCGGGCCTCTCGCATCACCTTCAGCTTCACGTCGGCGAAAGCGCTGGCCTGTATCTGCAGGACCGTGCGCTTGCGGCTGAAGCTGAACGTCTGGCCAGCGACGGCCTGCTCGATCTGCTCCATGACGTAGTCGTTCCAGTCAGTGCCAGCGCACTGCGGGAAGGCCACGCCCACGCCCAGCACCTCTGCGGCGGCACGCGCGGCGTCCAGGCCCGGGTTGCGGTCAATGCGCGCGGCGGTTTCCCAGTCGTTGTCGGCGCACACGACGCCCATGCCGAAACGCGTCATGCGCTCGGCGACGTCGGGCAGGTTGCCGGCGTTGAAGCCGACGACGACGCGGCAGGTTGGGATGGCTTGGAATATGGTCAAGCCGGTGGCGAACCCCTCGACGAGAACCGTCAGGGCTGCGCCGGCGCGCTCGATGGCGTAGTAGGCGCATTTGGTGGTGGCGCCGAAATGGAATTTCTTCTCGCCCTCTGGCGATATGCGCTGCAGGCTCAGCACCTTGCCGTTGTAGAGCATGGGGATCACGAGCCAGCCATCGGCGTCGACCCGCAAGCCGACGCAGCCGGCCACGCCCAGGCCCTTGCTGACCAAGTACGGGTGGCTGCTGCGCAGTGGCGTGCACCGGTCGTAGTACGCACGCGCGGCCAGCGTTGCGTCAATCAGCGCGGCGCGGCGCTCGGCCTGGCGGCGTGCTATCGCGGCACGGTCGATGGGTGCGGCCATGGCGACCCCATCGGTGGCTCGCCACGTGATCGGCTCAGCGTGCACCGCATAATCCTGGCACCAGCCGACGAGGCCGTCGTCGGCGAGCTTGATACTGCCGTTCTTCTTGCGCGGGTGGCTCTCGGTCTTGCAGCGGATCCAGCGGCCGGGCGTGAAGGTGTCCGGCACGATGATGCCGTTCGCCTGGACGAAGTTCAGAAAGTCGCTCATGCTTGCTTGGCCTTCTTCGCGAATGCGATCTCGCGCGATTTCACCCAGCGCAGGACTTCGGCCGTTGGCTGCATGGTCACGACGTCCTTGAACTCTGGCCAGTTACCGAATTTTTCTTTGAACTTGTGCGAGACCCAGCCAGGCTTGCGCCCTTTTTCGATGGCGATCTGGTTCAGCTGGGCGTAAAACTCGCGCAGGTCTTGCCTGGTCGGCCCCGCTGGTTTGCCGCCGGCGACTTCGCTCAACAAGCCCGCTACGTGTTCGACCGATTGCTTTTTCTTGTACGAGTGGCCGCACGATGGGCACGACGGCAGCGGGTCGTGCACGTGCGCGCAGTTCGGGCACTTGATCGCCTTCTTTTCGCCAGGCTCGACCTTTGTGCGCGGCTTCTTCGCGCCGTCGTCCAGTTCGGTGACGCCCTGCTCCAAGAATTTCTGCATCGGGCCCCAGAAGCGCACGCTGTTGCCGCTGTGGTCGAGCACGATGCACTCGGTCTTGCCTGGGTGGATGCGCAGGCCGCGCCCCAGTATCTGGATGTGCTCAGCCAGGCTGGTCTTGAGCGGGCGCGCCATGATGATGCACTCGACGTCGGACACGTCGAAGCCTTTGCTCAGGGCACTCACGCTGATCAAACCGCGCACGCTGCTGTCCGGCTTGCGGAACTCTTCGACCAGGGCGGCGCGCGCCGTGTCTTCGGTGCGGTAGGTGTACAGCTCACTGACCACGCCGGCCGCGGCGAACTGGCGCTGCATTTCCTCGCAGTGCTCGACGCTGCAGCCGAAGGCGATGAACTTCTTGCCGGCGGCGTGCCGGAGGTATTCCTCGACGCAGTCGCCGACGATCGGCATGGCGCGCTCTTCGGCGGCCGCATCGGTCCACTCGCCGGCCACCGTCTTGGCGCCGGCCATGTCCGGCTCGCTGGCGGCATACACGCGGAACGGCACCAGGAAGCCTGCGGCGATTAGCTGGTTCGTCGTGATGACCGTGACGATGCCGTCATACAGCTTGCCCAGTCCGCGCGTCATCGGCGTGGCGGTCAGGCCAATGACGATCGTGTCTCGGCCAGCCAGGCGTGCGGCGACTGTGGCCTGGATAGCGTGGCACTCGTCGACGATGATGAGGTCCGCGTCGGGCCAGCCGCGCTTGGCGATTGTCTGCGCGCTGGCCACTTGAATGCGCTCCCAAGGTTTGCAGCGCGGGTTGTTCCCTTGGATGATTCCGTGCGGGATGCCGTAGCGGTCGAACGTCTCGCTGGTCTGATCGATAAGCGCAATGCGATCAGCGACGAACACCGCGCGCTTGCCGCCCTTGCCATAGCACTCGGCCGTCAGGTAGGCCGCGATGACGGTTTTTCCTCCGCCGGTCGGCACGGACAGGATCATGTTACGCACGCCTTGGCGGATCAAGCCGCGCAGGCCTTCGACGCTCTCAATCTGGTATTTGCGCAGCTCGAATTCTTGCTTCATGCTGCCCTCCGCGTCGTCAGCGCCGGCAGGATCTCGGCATTGGACTCGACGCCCAGGGCCTTGCGAATCTTCGCGAGCTGGTCGACCGCGCGCTGCCCGGCGAGCTGCGCTTCGCGCGCCGTCTCTTGCAGCTGGCGATTACGTCCGGAAAGCTGCTCGAATTTCAGCTTCCATTCGTCGGCGGCAGCAGCCAAGTCGTCGCGCGTCAGGATCGCGATGCGCTCATTTAGTGCTTTGATCTCGACTTGCAACGCCAGCTTCTCCTGCTCGAGGACTTTGTTCTCGGCGATGACCTGGTCGAATGGGTCTTCTTCATCGGCATGTTCATTGTCGGCTGCGTCTGGCGCTGGCGCCGGCGCTGCGCCAGCCTGTTGATCCATGACCTGTTGAACAAGCGATGGTGCTCGCGGTGTTTCGGGGGACGTGACCGGCGCTGACGCTGCGCTGACAGAGGCGACTTTCGGCGCAGCTGGCACGCGCGGCGGCGCCAGCTGCTCGAGCGCTTTCGGCAAGCTGATCTCGCCGTGCGCCACCTGGCGCGCCAAGTCGGGCGATTGGCGCGCCACGGAGTCGGCCATGCGCTGAGTGCGCTCACTGGCGCCAGACTGTGCGGCACGATCGGCAACGGAATCAAGCGGCAACGTTGCCGCTTGATCGCTCTTGCGGTCACCGCCGACGGAGTGCGCGCGCGACCAGTCCTGCGCGCTGGCGACGATGGCGGCTTGCTGTCCTGGCGTCAGATGCCGCCGGTGCAAGTTCGCCGACAAGACGAACGACACTGGATTGTCGCCCGTGAATTCCTTGAGCACTGGCTCGATGCCGACCTCGACGCATGCCCGGTAGCGGTTACCGCCATCCAGAATGAAGCCAGCGTGCACAACGATCGGCTCACGCTGGCCATGCGCGGCAATGTCGGCCTTCAACGCTTCAAACTCGGCGCCAACCAAGCGCGGGAACAGCGTGCAGAGCGGGTGAAGATCCAGTGCCAATGGGTTGTGCGGGGACTCGATGCTCACCTTACGCGCTCCACAGATCGAAGCGCGCGAAGGCGCGGATGACGGTAGAGCCCTTAATCAGGCCCAGGCAATACAGCTGGATTAAGGTGCGCTTGAAAATGGTTTTCATGTCGTGCTCACGAAATTTTGGCGAAAAGGGTCCCTGCGCCGGGCGGGTAAGCGGTCGGCGTCGATACTTAGAGGGAATGGATTAGCTAGGTGCCGGAGCGGCTCGAGTACTGAAGACTTCTGGCCGCACAGCCTTGAGATACATCAATCGAGAGCTCGGAATGCCGTGACGCCTCCACTGGGAAACGGATGGGTCTTTCACTTCACAAAGGCGGGCAACTTCCGAGGTGCCGCCCAGTGCATCGATGATCTCATCAGCTGTCAAAATCTTGTCCATGCCTAATGTTAGGCGCACTTAATCATTAAGGCAAGCTAAATTTGTGCGGGTTTTGGTTGACTTTTTAACGATGACTGTTAAGCTAGCCTAATGACATGGAATGAGCGGCTAAGGCAGGCCCGAACTGCCAAACAAATGACGAAGTCCGCAATGGCGCGCTTGCTGGGAGTTTCTGCTCCTACAGTCACTCAATGGGAGGCTGGGACGATCGGTTCCTTGTCAGGCAAGAACATGACAAATATATGCCAACTGCTTGGGGTTAGCGCGGAGTGGCTTTTGCATGGGACCACTTCTCGCGATACCTTGCTTGAACCGCTTTCTCGAGACGAGGGTCAGACTCAGTATCGCCAGGAAGACGATCCCGATTTTGTATCTATTCGAATGGTAAAGCTCCGGCTCTCCGCAGGTATTTCAGGCTTCCAAACCGAGCCCGAGTATGAGCCACACTCGATGCTTAAGATTAACCGGGCATGGGTGGAGCGAAACGGGTATTCGATTGATAATCTGATCGCCATTAGGGTCAGGGGAGAGAGCATGGAACCATCACTCTACGATGGCGATGTCGCAGTGGTAAATACCGCTGAGACGATGCCAGCTGACGCCGCTGTCTTCGCGATTAATTATGAGGGTGAGGCAGTGGTGAAAAGAATGATGCGCGATGCGGGGGAGTGGTGGCTCACGTCGGACAATCCAGACCACCGGCGGTTTCCAAAGAAGCAGTGCAGAGGTGGCGAATGCATGATGGTAGGCCGGGTAGTTTGGCGAGAAGGCAGCCGTATCTAGCCCAGCACAATAATATCTCTTAGCTCGAATGCCGGCCATGTGCCGGCATTTTTCATTTCCGTCGACCCCATATTTAGGCGCACCAAAATAAATGCTTGCGTTTTTATTTAAGCAGGCCTAATATTGTGCTTAAGGAATCCAAGACCCTCGGCGCCCTGAGTCGGGATGGAACTCCTTGTTTCTACCCAAAAAAAAGCCACCCAGCGCACTAACGCTGGATGACCCCTTACGCCCCGAACTTTTGGAGAAAGACAATGGCGAATCATAACGATAACACGAATAGTTACGAAAAAGCAACCACAAGTGTCAAATTACCACACGAGTGGCCGCCTGTTTCGATGGACGCGCACTCGATGCATCTTCCGCTGCACTACACCGGCGGCGACCTGGGCCTCGGCAATGGTGGCGAGCCTTGGATTCACTTCCAAGATGCCGTCGGAAGCGCGTACACCACTCACTCGGTGGAGTGGGTGCTAGAGAACATCGACTGGTTTAAGGAAGGCCGCGGCCAGACCCAGCTGCTCGCCGCTGCTGCCCTGCACTACGGCCTCGGCGCCTACGCCCTGATGGGTGCAGATTTGGACAACATGTGCGATGTGTGGGACGTTCGCGATGCCGCCGGGCGCCTGCTGCTGGCCGGCGTAACCCACAGCGAAGCCAGCAATGTCGCGAACAGCTACATGCAGGGTCCGGACTGGATCGGTGACGTCACGATTCGTCGCCAGTGCCCTGACGACGCCATGCGCGATCCGCGCCACGAAGGCCCGCTGGTCCTGCTGCATCATAATCTGGGCGTGACTGACTTCCTCGGCATCGCCGTGAAGTCGGGCGCCGGCCGCTGCGGGATGATGCTCGAGGAGGTGCTGCGCCGCTTCGACCAGTTCGGCCCAGCAGACCAGGCTAAGTTGATGATCGGGCTGGCCAAGCACTTCGACATGGTTCACGCGCAGAAAGAAATGGCAGGTGCAGCATGAGCGCCGTCATCAAAATCAATGACGTTGCCATGGTGCCGATCGACTACCGCGGCGTGCGCGTGATGACGCTGGCCATGATGGATGCCGCGCACAAGCGGCCAGACGGCACGGCGCGCCGCAACTTCAACGAGAACAAGGCGCGACTCATCGCCGGCGAGGATTTTCACGACCTCAACCAGCCGGACGAAATTCGTACGCTTGGTTTCACCAGGCCGCAGGGCGGCACGCCCGCCACAGTCGTGCTGCTCACCGAAACCGGGTACTCCATGCTGGTCAAGAGCTTCACCGACGACCTCGCCTGGGATGTGCAGCGCCAGCTGGTGAAGTCCTATTTTGCAAAGGGCGCGGCGAAGCCTGTGCGCTGCGCCGCGCCTGGTCTACTGGCTGATGCTCGTGCGATCGATTTCATCGGCAACATGGTCGCAAAAGTGCCGGGCGCCCGCGCCGACGTGGTGGCCACCATCAAGCTCCGAATGATCGAGGAACGCACCGGCCTGCCTGCAACCCAGTTCGGCGGAGCGCTGCCCGCTGCCGCCATCGAGACCGCCGTAAAGCTGAACCCAACCGAAATCGGAAAACGCCTGCTACCGAAATTGAAGGCGACCGACGTCAACAAGGCGCTGATCCACCTGGGCCTGCAGCGCAAGAGCGAAAGCGGATACGTGCTCACAGAGGCCGGCGCCAAGCATGGTGAATCACGCCCGTTTCAGGCGAAGAACAAGCACGTCGGCGATCAGATCAACTGGTACGAATCAGTCATCGACGCCATCGTGCGCGGAATCGCGCCGCAGCATCCACTTTTTGGGAACGAGCAATGATCACGCAAACCAAAACGTTCGGCGCTGCGCACAGCGCGCTGTTCTCCCTGCCGCCCATGCAGCTCAGCGACGGCACAGCAATCGCGGTGCCGGCCATGCCAGTCCAGAAGGTCGTCACCGGCGACGCCGAGGTCGATGCCGTTCTGTGGCTGCGCGAAGTGATCAGCACCGGACAGGCCGACCTGATCCACAAAGCTGGCTTGGCCGCTGCGAAGATCAAAACTCCGCTCAAGGATCTCGAAAAGCGCTACACCGATCACTTGGTGCGCGCGCATCCTGGCAACTGGGCGGCGGCTTTTTCGTCATTCGGCTTCGCCGACCTGGAGAGCCTTGCTGAGCGCGCAATCACGCGGTCCCAGCGCCGCCATGAGGCCTGCGCGCGCTTTGGTGACGCGATCTTCAGCAACACGCCCGCCGAGCAATTTTGCTTCGAGGTGTTGAAGCGAGTGCGCAAGGGCGCGCGCGGATACGGACTCGATGCGGCACAGGTCGACAAGCGATTCGATGCGCGCCCAGGTCAACGGCCGGCCACGCTAACGGACTGCATTGCGGAACTCGTCTACTGGCGCGAGCTGTACTGGCTTCGTCAGGCCGTGGGCGACTGCGGTGACACCAGCGACCAGGTCACCGCGCGGGAAGACTACGTCTTCCGGTTGATGTCCCGCATCGCGCCGCGCGACGTCGACGAAGCCGCAATGGTCTTCCATTACCTGACCGCAAACGATGGCATGGACCGCGCGCACTCCGGCAGCATCATCCTGAACCTGATTGGGGCGCCTGAGCCATATCACCCACACAAGGGAGAGTCGGATGAATAACCAGGGCCAAAACCTACAGTACGTCGGTGTCGTGCCAGCCGGCGCCCAGCCACCGCTGGTGGACGGAATCGACGTGGCCCAGCTGCTGCGCGACATTGGCGAGGCCAGCGTCAACGAGAGCGCGGTCGAGCTGTTCCGGCTGTGCCTGGGCGCACAGCGCGTGCTGGCCGCAGTGATCGGCGATCGGGTGGCGTCATGAACGCGTTCGATTGGCGGACGTTGCGCGCCGTGGGTCAGGGCGTTTGCATGGGCTGCGTTGTCGCCAGTATCGCTGGCCTCGTCATCTGGTACTTCGGCGATGCCGGCCTTCTCGGCTTGGCCGTGGCTGCCGGGCCCGGCCTGATCCTACTGTCGCATTTTATGGAGCGCCGCGCGAAGCGGACGCAGACGGACTCCAATGAGCAAATCTGAGAACAGACGCCAGATCGTAATCGGTGGTCAGCACGTGAGCATGGGCGCGCTGCTGGACCTGCAGCGCGATGCAGCGCGGTACCGGTGGCTGCGCGACAAGGCCGACAGCATGGCGTGCATGGCGTGCATGGCGGCACCGATGGTGGCCAGTCTGGCCGCCGACGGCAAGATGGTCGCGCTGATCGATGGCGAGGATCTGGATGCGGCCGTCGACATCGCAATGGCGCGGCGAGTAACGGGAAAAGCAAAAACTTGACGCCTACAGTGGCGTTTCTAAGACTTCGGAAGTTGCAAGACGATTGGTCGTGGTGGCGGTATCAGCGGAGGGCAGCCAATTGCAGCATACATGTCTGCAAAATCCTGCCCTGCCTTCACCGCCTCTTGAGCCTCACGGTATTCGGACTGCAGATGGTGGCTAAATCGAGGAATTGTGAGATCGGTCGAGAGAGTGAGGACGAAGAAACACCGCCATCGCCTGTTGAGACCCTGAACCGGCGTGATAGTCACCTTGCAGTCACCAGACGTATAGAGAACGTGGATCATCGTAGCTCCTTCTCGGTGCCTCACTGTAGCACCGAAAAGAGATACATCTTTAGACAGAAAACTTATGAATACACCAAAACAATTCTTGCGATTGCCTGCGGTGATCGCGATGGTCGGAAAATCGCGCACGGCGATCTATCGAGACATCCAAGCGGGAATATTTCCGGCACCAATCCGCATTGGAGCACGCTCAGTGGCCTGGGACTCGACCGCGATTGAGACTTGGCAGCAGGCTCGGATCAACGCATCGGCAGGCACCGCGCCGGCGCGGATGAGTGGCGCGTAGGGGTAATTTGTAGGGGTAAAAGCTGTAGGGGTAAATGTAGGGGTAATAATTTCAGAAACGAAAAAGGCCAACCTCTCGGCTGGCCTAACTCGTTGATTTAATTGGTCGGGGCGAGAGGATTCGAACCTCCGACCCCGTGCACCCCATGCACGTACGCTACCAGGCTGCGCTACGCCCCGACTAGTCAATAATTATATCAGAGCCACAAAAAAAATCTTGCGATTTTGCCATACCTATCGAGTCGGTATGGTCTGGTGCTTACTTCCACTCGCCACGCAACGTCATGACCTGCTGCTGCAGATATTCCGGCGTTGCCAGCTCCGGCGCCACCGGCGTGCCCACCGCCAGCGACAGTTGAGAGCGCATGCCTCGCGCGATGCGCCGGCCGAACAGATTGCCCTGGTCACGCGTGAACCAGCTGCCCCACAAGCCACGCAGCGCCATTGGAATCACCGGCACCTTGTTGCGCTCGACGATCTTGGTGATGCCGCTCCGGAATTCGCTCATCTCGCCCGTCTTGGTCAGGCGCCCTTCCGGGAAGATGCAGACCAGCTCGCCGTCATGCAGCGCGTGGGCGATGTCGACGAAGGCCTTTTCCATCGTCCACGGGTCTTCCTTGGCCGGCGCGATCGGGATCGCGTTGACCGCGCGGAAAATCCAGCGCAGGAACGGCGTCTTGAAGATGCGGTGGTCCATCACGAAACGGATCGGGCGCGGGCTGGCTGCGTTGATGACGATCGCGTCGACATAGCTCACGTGGTTGCAGACCAGCACCGCCGGGCCGTCGGCCGGGATGTGCGAGGTGTCGATCATGCGCACCCGGTAGACGGTGTGGATCAAAATCCAGGCCAAAAAGCGCATCAGGAATTCCGGCACCAGCGAGAAGATGTAGATCGCCACCACCACATTGAGCAGCGCCGTGGTCAGGAACAGTTCGGGAATCGAAAAGCCCTGCCCCAGCAGCAGGATCGCCACGCCGGCCGAGGCCACCATGAAGATGGCATTCAGGATGTTCATGCCGGCGATCGTGCGCGAGACGTGTTGTTGGTCGCAGCGGGTCTGGATCAGCGCGAACAGCGGCACGATGAAGAGGCCTCCAAATACGCCGATCATCACGAGGTCGAACAGGATGCGCAAGGCGCCCGGCTGGCCCAGCAGCGCCAGCCAGTCGACGATTGCCGTGCCCGCCGTGAAGCCAGAGCTGGCGAAATACAGGTCGATGCCGAACACCGACAGGCCAATCGAGCCGAACGGCACCAGGCCGATCTCGACTTTGTGGCCCGACAGGCGTTCGCACAGCAGCGAGCCGGCGCCGATGCCGAGCGAAAACACGGTCAGCAGCAGCACGAACACGCTATGGTCGCCGCGCAGGTAATCCTTGGAAAACACGGGGAACTGGGCCAGCAGCAGCGCGCCATAGAACCAGAACCACGAGTTGCCGAGCATCGACAGGAACACGGTGCGGTTCTTGCGTGAGAAGGCCAGATTGCGCCACGATTCGGCAATGATGTTGCGGCTGATGCGCAGCTCGGGCACCGGGGCCGGGGATGGCGGGATGCGCCAGCTGGCCAGCAGGCCCAGCACGGCAAACAGCACCGTCGCACCGGCCACCAGCATGATGCCGTTCGGCCGGCCAACCAGCACGGCGCCGGCCACTTCGCCCAGCAGGATGCCGACGAACGTCCCCATCTCGACGACACCATTGCCGCCGACCAGTTCATCGGGCTTGAGGTTTTGCGGCAGGTAGGCGTATTTGACGGGACCGAACAGCGTCGAGTGCATGCCCATGCCGATCACGGCCGCGATCAAGAGCCACAGATTGTGCGTCATCCAGCCGAGACCGGCCACCAGCATGATCGCAATCTCGGCGATCTTGACGATGCGCGCGAGCCTGGCCTTGTCGAACTTGTCGGCGAGCTGGCCGGCCGTGGCGGAGAACACCACGTACGGCAGGATGAACAGGCCGGGGATCAGGTTGTTGATGAGCGACGGGTCGAGCGTGGTCCAGTTCAGCGCGTCGTAGGTCATCACGACCAGGAGTGCCGTCTTGAACAGGTTGTCGTTGAACGCGCCCAGGAACTGGGTCCAGAAAAAGGGGGCGAAACGGCGCTGGGTCAGCAGGGAGAATTGGCTCGGTTGGCGCATGCTGGAGGGCTCGGGTGACTAGGATGCCGTAATGTACAACGGCAAGCTCGACCGAACAAAGCATGTTTCTCATATTCATGCTTGCGTATTCGCATCTGATACCGGAGGTCGTGACCGGCGATACGAAACAGCCTGGAAGAATCACGCAGCACTGCCCTGTCCGCATGATGCGGGTGACCCCAAGCAAAGCGGCCACCCGATGGTGCTGCGCTGCTTAGCCCAGCGACTCCAGGCGAATCCGCGTGACCTTGCCGATCACGGCCGGCATCGCCTCGATCCTGGCAATCGCCGCATCGATGCTCTTCTCCTGCGTCTGGTGCGTGAGCATGATGATGTCGATATCGGTCTGGTTGCCCGGCTCTTTCTGCAGCACGGCGTCGATCGAGATATTGCCGTCGGCCAGGATGCGCGTCAGGTCGGCCATCACGCCCAGCTGATCCTGCACGTGCACGCGCAGGTAGTAGCTGGTGGTGATCTCGGCCATCGGCATGATCGCCACGTCGCTCATCTGGTTCGGCTGGAACGCCAGGTGCGGCACGCGGCCGGACGGGTCCACGGTGGCCAGACGCGTCACATCGACCAGGTCGGCGATCACGGCCGACGCGGTCGGCTCTGCACCGGCGCCCTTGCCGTAGTACAGCGTGACGCCCAGGGCATCGGCATGCACGAGCACAGCGTTCATCGCGCCCTCGACATTGGCGATCAGGCGCGCGGCCGGGATCAGGGTCGGGTGCACGCGCAGCTCGATGCCTTCGCCGGCGGCAGTCGTCGTGCGGCGGGTGATGCCCAGCAGCTTGATGCGGT
>Ga0308158_10004423_pt1 | contig 11887 bp, 9 predicted proteins | sample PhyBR2_FD_201038 | JGI IMG/M metagenome (GOLD analysis project Ga0308158, IMG submission 201038) | Phyllosphere microbial communities from UC Gill Tract Community Farm, Albany, California, United States - DLSLB.R2 | ecosystem: Host-associated > Plants > Phyllosphere > Unclassified | place: USA...
GCTAATATCTCTCTTATTAATGCGCTTGAAAAGTCAAATGATGTCTATTTTTTTATAGAAGCTCTTTATGAGGTCAGTAATTTTCTGGATAAGGATAAGTTGAATAAAACAATCACTTGTGGTACAGAAGTAGAAGATTTGCAGCGTTTCAAAGATTTCATTTCTTTAGAAAAAACTTATGTTGTTAAAGGAACCAGGAACATTAATATTCTGAAAAAACTTTATATATCGTATCAAATAAATAAGTATATAAAAAAAATCAATCCGGATGTAATAATTTTGGATAGTCATATGCTTACTTATTTCTGTACGACTTTAAGTTATAGAAAAAAAATGCTGATGATTGTTCATGATCCTTTTTTTCATTCAGGTGAAAACTTAATGATAGATAGATGTTTAAGAAAAATTCATTTTAAACTTATTCAAGATAAAATTTTACTGAATGAAAATCAAAAAAAAGAATTCATAAACCATTATAATTTTAATCCTGCGGATATCCATACTTCATTTTTAAGTGTATATGATTTTTTAAAATTCCATCAGACTAAAAAAGATAATGCTTCAACACAATTTAATGTTTTGTTTTTTGGGAGAATATCACCCTACAAAGGCATTAAATTTTTATTAGATGCATTTGTTGAAATTTTATCGAGCAAAAAAATATCTGATATGAGTCTTACAATTGCCGGAAGTGGTAATTTTGATTTCGATATAGAGAGTTATAAGAAGTATTCTGAAATTACTATTTTTAATGATTACATATATCCGGAAAATTTAGCAAATCTTATTCATCAGTCATCTGTAGTTGTTTGTCCATATATAGATGCCACTCAAAGTGGTGTTGTAATGTCTGCCTTTGCTTTTAAAAAGCCCGTAATAGCAACTAATGTTGGAGGATTACCAGAAATGGTTGAAAATAATAATACAGGAATTATAATTGAGCCCAAGAGTAAAGAAGCTATAATTACGGCTTTATTAACACTCTATAATGATAGAGACTTACTCAACAAAATGTCAGACAACATCGAAAAACTTTATTTTTTTGGAGAGAAAAGCTGGAGCCATTCCGCTGATTTGTTTTTGGATGCTTGCGAAAATATTTTTCAAAAACAATAATTTATTTTAAAATTTATTTGTAGATAAATATCGACATAGCGCATGTCATGTTTTTATTTATATTTGTCTCCTATTTAATAAAAGTTGATGCCAGAAGTTACTATTGCAATACCATTTTATAATGCGGAAGATTATTTGGAAATGGCTATACGTTCAGTATTGTCTCAAACATATAAAGATTTTGCATTGTTGTTAATAGATGATGGCTCTACAGATTCATCTTTAGAAATCGCTCGAAAATATCTTTTTGATGATAGGGTTAAAATATTATCAGATGGGAAAAATCTGAATTTGGGTAATCGTCTCAATCAAATTCCACAACTTACCCAAACTAAGTTTTTGGCGAGAATGGATGCAGACGATATAATGCACCCAAAGAGAATAGAAAAACAGATAGAAATATTAAGAAATAATCCAGAAATTGATGTTTTAGGAACAAATGCCTATTCTATTGATGAAAATAATAAAGTAATAGGTCTTAGAATGGGGGAGTCAAATGATAATTTGATTCCAGTGAAAACCTTTACTCACCCAACTGTTATTGCTAAGACCGAATGGTTTGTTAATAATCCTTATGATGTATCAGCTCTTAGAGTAGAAGATACTGAACTTTGGCTTAGAACTCGTGATAATTATGTTTTTAAAGCAACAAAGGAACCTTTGTTATTTTACAGAGAAATAGGCGACAATTACTATAAAAAATATTTTAAAGGCTTTCCAGGAATCTTTTACATACTAAAAAAACATACCTTTTCAAAAAAGTATTTATTATTTTCCATTAGATATTTTATTTCGAGTTTTGTTTACTTTATTTTTAATATAGCAGGTAAGGAAAATATTCTTGTGAAGAGAAGGAATAGAATACTCCTTCCTAAAAAAGATTACAGTTTATATATTTAAGAAAATTTCACATTAATGAAGATTTTACACGCCATTACATTGGCTGATCTAGGTGGAGCACAAAGTGTACTTATTAATATCTGTAACAAAGCTGCAGAACAGGGTCATCAAGTATATGTAGTCTCAGAAGAAAATGGTAAGATGTGGAACAGTTTATCTTCCAAAATCTATAAGATTAGAATCGAGGAGCTTCAAAGAAATGTTAGCCTCAAAAATGATATGAAGGTTTTGCTTAGGTTAAGAAAACTTTATAAAGAAATAAAACCAGATATTATCCATTTACATAGTTCAAAAATGGGAGCTTTAGGAAGATTGGCTTTTCCAAAAAACAAAATAATATATACTGTACATGGTTTTGATTCTATTCGGTTAGCTTACAGAAAATTTTTAATAATAGAAAAACTTTTAAAAAAAAGAGCTAAAAATATTGTTGCAGTAAGTGAATATGATAAAACTAATTTAAACAATGAAGGAATAAATGATAGAGTAGTTACAATATATAATGGAATACAAGATATAGATAATAGTAAGAAGGTACAATCAAAAATTGATTTTGCAGAACTAAAAAAAGATTTTAAGATTGTAATGTGTATAGCTCGACTAAGCCCTCCCAAAAGGTTTGATCTGTTTTGTGAAATAGCTGAAAAAATGGTAAATGAAAGTATAAAATTTATATGGATTGGTAATAAGGAAGATGTTCAAGTAAGGAGTAAGAATATAATAATGTTAGGCGAGATAGAAGATGCTCGAAATTATTTTATGTTTGCTGATTTGGTAATATTGTTGTCCGATTATGAGGGACTTCCAATTTCAATTATTGAAGCATTAGCAGCAGGTAAGCCAGTTATTGCTTCTAATGTAGGGGGCATTTCTGAAATTCTGGATGAAAAAAATGGTTTTGCTTTACCTAATAAATCTGATTTATTTGCTGACAAAATAAACTTTATACTTAAAGATGAGGATACATATAATAAGTATGTTGCAAATGCTAGAAAGAGTTATCGAGATTACTTTACTATCGAACAAATGTATTCTAAATATTTATTATTATATCGGGATGTTAACTAATTAGAATCATAATTTATAATATATTAACACAAAAATTGACATTAGGTAATCGAATTATTTCAATACTTATTATCTCATTATAAACGTAAACTTGATCATTATTTTTAGATATATTAACATTTTTATATATTTGCAATAACTAATAACATTTGCACAATTGACGAAATGAAAAACACAAAAAATCTTGATTAGGTATAATGTAAATTTTTATGAAAATAAAAACTTATTTAAAAGTATCTAATCCAATAGAGAGATGTCTCTTTATAAATGTAAGCGATATATCTTTAAAATTATTTCGAGGTAATAAACTTAGGCAATCATTTAAAGTGATTAGATATAATTCTGAAATAAACAATAAGAGTATTTTAGAATATGTGTACCGTTTGAATATAAAAACTATAATAATTGAAACCTCAAATCTTAACCATTTGCCGGAAAATTTGACTAATGATATAATTGATGCCAGACTGAACGGTGTTAAAGTTTATGACGCTCACGAATTTTATGAGTTAGTTAACAAAAGAATTCCTCTGGTAAAACTTAAATCTAATGAGTATTTAGCAGATGATATATTCTCTATTGGACTGAAGCATCAATCTGGACTTTCCTCAAAAAGGCTTGTCGATGTTGGTGTGACATTGTTACTTCTCCCTTTTGCAATCCCATTAATATTATTTGGATGCTTTCTCACACTATGTACCTCACCGGGCAAATTATTTTTTGTTCAGGAAAGAGTAGGTAGAAATTCAAAAGTTTTTAAAATCTATAAACTTAGAACAATGAAATCTAAGCATAATGGTGGTTATACAATATCTAATGATGATAGGATTACTTTTGCAGGTAGATTTTTAAGGCTTTCAAAAATTGACGAACTCCCTCAGATTTACAATATTCTAAAAGGTGATATGAGTTTGATAGGACCTAGACCAGAAAGACCAGAATTTGTGAAAATCTATAACGATGAGAATGCATACTTTGATCTGAGGCACATTATTAAGCCTGGTGTCACTGGTTGGGCTCAAGTCCATCTGCCAAAGGCAACGCCAGATGATAATTTGAAAAAACTTGAATACGATCTTTATTATATCAAGAATTATTCTTGGCTTATGGATGTTGAGATAATTCTTAAAACTATAAAAGTTGTTTTAACGATGAATAGTAATTAGTAAATTGATGAAAACAGAAAAAATTGGAATTACATTTTCAGCGTTTGACCTATTACATGCAGGTCATATAAAAATGCTTGAAGAAGCAAAAACGGTTTGTGATTACTTGATAGTTGGTCTTCAGATGGATCCTACAATTGATAGACCTAATAAGAATAAACCGACTCAATCTGTGGTTGAAAGATATATTCAATTAAAGGCTTGTAGATCTGTAGATGAAATAATACCATATAATACAGAAGGGGATCTTATGGATATTTTGAAATCTTTTGTAATTGATGTAAGAATCATTGGTGATGATTACAAAGATGTTAATTTCACTGGAAAAGAATATTGTGAGAAAAAGGGAATTCAAATTTATTATAACAAAAGAGATCATAGATTTTCTAGTTCAGCATTGAAAAAAGCAGTTTATGAACAAGAGTTATCTAAAATCGAATCAAAATAAAATATGAAAATAAAAGAAACCCCCCTTAAAGATTGTTATATAATAGAACCAACAATTTTTAAAGACGATAGAGGTTATTTTTTCGAAAAATTCAACGAGAAAAAGTTTGAAGAAATCTCAGGAATGAATGGTCATTTTGTACAGGACAATATTTCAAAATCAAGCTATGGAGTTTTAAGAGGATTGCATTTACAGAAAGGAGAGCATGCTCAGGCTAAATTAGTTTCTTGCTTAGAAGGTAAAGTGTTAGATGTTGCTGTTGACTTAAGGAAAGATTCTCCAACCTTTGGAAAATGGTTTTCTATAGAATTAACGGCAGAAAATAAACTCCAGTTATATGTTCCAAAAGGGTTTGGACATGGTTTTTCTGTTCTTAGTGAAACTGCTGTTTTTTCTTATAAGTGTGATAATTTTTATAATAAAGAATCAGAAGGAGCTGTTTATTGGAATGATGCTGATCTTAATATCGACTGGCAATTACCTCTAGAAGATATTATTTTATCCGAAAAAGATAAATTAGCACCAACATTCAAAGAGGGCAATTTTTAATAAATACAAATAACAAGGAGTCAAAAATTGATTCCTTTTTTTATTCCTAAATTTGCAAACTTAAAATTGTAGATAATGCGTACCAAATCTGTAGGTAAAAAGAAAATTAATATCGTGACACTTGGATGTTCCAAAAATGTCTATGACTCAGAAGTTTTGATGGGTCAGCTGGAAGCTAATGGAAAAAAAGTAGTTCACGAGGAAAAAGGTGATGTTGTAGTGATTAACACCTGCGGATTTATTGATAATGCGAAAGAAGAAAGTATCAACACCATTTTGGAGTATGTTGATTTGAAGAATCAGGGTATTGTGGAAAAGGTTTTCGTGACGGGTTGTTTGTCAGAAAGATACAAACCGGACTTGATTCGTGAGATTCCGGATGTTGACCAATATTTTGGAACGCGTGATTTACCGATTTTGTTAAAACATCTTGGTGCCGATTACAAACATGAATTGGTAGGTGAGAGACTGACAACGACTCCTAAGCATTACGCCTATCTAAAGATTTCTGAAGGTTGCGATAGACCTTGTTCATTCTGTGCAATCCCATTGATGAGGGGGAATCATATTTCAACTCCGATTGAAAAATTAATCATAGAAGCCCAGAAATTAGCAAAGAAAGGTGTTAAAGAATTGATTCTTATTGCTCAGGATTTGACTTTTTATGGTTTGGATATTTATAAAAAAAGAGCGCTTGGAGAACTTTTGAAGGAATTAATCAAGGTAGAAGGAATCGAGTGGATTCGTCTTCATTATGCGTTCCCGACAGGTTTTCCGGAGGACGTTTTAGATATTATCAGAACAGAACCTAAAATCTGTAACTATATTGATATTCCACTTCAGCACATCAATACAGAATTGTTGAAAGCCATGAAACGAGGAACAACATTTGAAAAAACAAATGCACTTCTGGATAAATTCCGTGAGAAAGTTCCGGATATGGCGATTAGAACAACCTTAATTGTTGGATTTCCGGGTGAAACAGAAGAAAAGTTCGAAGAACTGAAACAATGGGTAAGAGATCAAAGATTTGACAGATTAGGTTGCTTCACTTATTCTCACGAAGAAAATACAACGGCTTACGTTTTGGAAGATAATATTCCGGATGAAGTGAAGCAGAAAAGAGTAGAGGATATTATGGAAATCCAACAACAGATTTCTTGGGAGAAAAACCAGGAAAAAATTGGAAAAACCTTCAAGTGTATTTTTGACAGAAAGGAAGGTGATTATTTTGTTGGACGTACAGAGTATGATTCACCCGATGTAGATAACACAGTTTTAGTGCCTGCAAAAGATGTCTATATCTCGATTGGAGAATTTGCCAATGTCAAAATTACTTCAGCTGAGGATTACGATTTGATTGGAGAATTGGTGTAATTCATAAAATTATTAATTAAAACCATCTTAATATTAAGGTGGTTTTTTTGTTTTATGTTAAAAAAATATTCGTTTTCAATTAAGTTGTTGTAATTCAGTGTTTTATAATTTTATTGTATCCCGTAAACAATGTAAATTTTAATATATTGAATTATTAATAAAATATACTATTAATTTTTATCAAATAGATAAGTTATTTGATTTAGATGAGTTTATATTTAGCTAACATTAATTTAAAAATGATTTTAATTGATTTAATCAAATTATTGTTTAATATTTAATTGTCTGATTTTCAGTAATATTAATGTTTTGTCTCAGTCTTTCTTGATGAATATAATTAACAAAACTGGAAATAAATTAACATTCTTTAACAAATCTTCTAATCTGCTTACTATAGCTGTATTACAGCTTTCAAAAATTAGTTTTTACCTCGAATCTGCTAGTCAAACTTCAAAAGCGAGGTTTCAGTAATCATTCCGAATATCTTTGCAGAGTCAAAACCAATAAATATATTCAAAATGATGAAAAGAGTTATTCTCGTAATCATAATGATGATTTCAACACTTGGCATTTATTCCTTCAAGAGTGATGCCACAGATGCCAAAACAAGTTTTGCATCGTTCTACCACGATAAGTTTAACGGTAGGAAAACAGCAAGCGGAGAAATTTTCAGTAACAGTGAGTTAACCGCTGCTAACAAAACCCTTCCTTTTGGAACAGAAGTAAAAATTACTAATTTGATTTCAGGGAAAAGTGTTGTAGTGAAAGTAAATGATAGAGGTCCTTACCATTCGTCAAGAGCCTTTGATTTATCTAAAGCTGCATTTAGTTCAATCGCAGATACCAGAAAAGGTACTATCGCTATTGAATACGAAATTATCGACTAAGATTATCTTACATTAAAAGAAAAACCATCTCAAAACGAGATGGTTTTTTGTTTTATATAATTCTGGTTTTAATTCCAGATTTCATTCATTTCTGTGAGGATGATTGGTTTCCCATCCGTAATTACAATCGTGTGTTCGTGTTGCGCCATAAAACCGCCTTTGTTTCCAACCATTGTCCAGCCGTCATTAGTTGTATCAGCAATAGATGAAGAAGTCGAAATAAAAGTTTCTATTGCAACAACAGAGTTTTTCTTAAATCTTCTTTGGTCGAACCGGTTTCTGTAATTCAGTAATTCATCCGGTTGCTCGTGTAAACTTCTTCCGATGCCGTGGCCTCCCAGATTCTTGATAACCTTATAACCTCTTTTTTTGGCTTCGGTTTCCATCAGATGTCCTATGTCCGAAATTTTCACACCACCTTTGATCTGATTGATGGCTTTTTTCAAAATCTCCTTGGAAGCATCCACTAAATTCTGATGTTGATGAAAATCCTTTCCAACTACGAAAGAAGAACCATTATCTGCCCAAAAGCCATTCAGTTCGGCAGAAACATCGATATTGATGAGATCACCTTCTTTCAATATTCTTTTTTCTGAAGGAATACCGTGGCAAAACTCGTTATCTACACTGATGCAAGTCCATCCCGGAAATCCGTAAGTCAAATAAGGCGCAGACTTCGCTCCAAAATCAGCTAAAATTTTCCCTCCAAAATCATCCAGCTCTTTTGTGCTCATTCCAGGTTTTGCAAACTCTACCATCGCTTTCAAAGTATAGGCGACCGCTTTGCTGGCTTCCTGCATTCCTCTCAATTCAGATTCGTTGTTGATTGACATTTGTTTTGGTTTTAAGTTTTAAAGTTACGAAAGAATTCTTTGTTCTTAAGATTGCTTTAATGATGCCATTTTTTGTAATAATTCTTTTTTTAGCAAGAAAAATTTTCTTGCAATATAGAAATGATAACTATTAACGGCGAAAAATAAGTGCTGAAGATTTGTATTCAGATATTCATTTTGATTGAAGTATATTAAGTCGTTATTGATATAATATACCAAATCTTTTCTATTCTGCTCACTGATTTCTTCTTTTAGCAAAGGATTTTCGATGATTTCTCGTAACTCTTGTTTTAGTTTTATTTCCAGCGGTTTTAGCTTTAAGAAGTTTTTGGTAATGCGCTCAAAAGGTGTTGTGGTGCTTACAAAATCTAAAGCTTTGCTGAGTTCCGAAAAAAAACCGAATTTATCACCGTAATTTTTGTCATAATCATAATACTCAGAAAATGATTGTCTTAATTCAAATTCTTGATTCTTATCTTTTGCTAAACTCAGAAAGTATTGATAAATATTGATATCGTTTTGCGTAATTTCATCTTGTAATTTTTTGATTTGCTCATCTAGTTTTGGAATCAGAATTTTAGCTTCTTTCGCTTTATATTTTCTTCCGTCATAATCAAAAGTTTTGATATTAAAGGTTTTATCAGCAATAGAAGAAATCGTGTTTTTGTCATTTTCCAAAGCAATTAAAGTATAGACTAATTCTACTTTTTCTTTAGAAAACAAATCATCAAAATTGGAAACGTTCTCTGATGCGGTAAAGGAATTCAAATCAAATTGATTCGGATTTTTATTATCATAATAATTATTGAAGATTTTATCAAAAGTGTCTTTATTATAATTTTTCTCAAATTCATTTTGAAAAGTATCGAGATCTAATTCTGATTTAGGCTTTTCATATTGTACATTGGAAAATATTTTTGTAGTCAGTTTTTCTTCCGTAGCATCTATATTTTTGAACAAAGTTCTTGCGGAGTTGTTGTCATAATCTTTTATGATATTTAGCTGTTGCAGTTTAGCAATTCTGTCTTCGGTAGAAGGATGGGAAGCCCATTGATTTTCTATTATCAATTTGGATTTGTTAAACAGTCCGGCTTCAGAGATTTTTACAACAGGTAGATCATATTTCAGTTCCAGTTCGCTTTCTTTTGCTAAAAAATTCATTACGAAATTTTGTTCTTTGTAAATATTTTTGCTGGTTTGGCTTTCTTCGATTTTGCTGTTATAAAAATCGATCACAGAACTGTAAGAATTACCCGCTAAGTCTAGCCTAAGAAGCGATTCTTCTAAAGCTATCGAACCTGCGATATTAGCTGCTACTTCATCTGCGTGAAATTCCATTTCTCTGGAAAGTGCCATATGACGGATGTTGACGAAGGAATACATCTTTCGCAGAATCCATTGGATGGCTTGGGTTATTTTTATTGCTAATTCTGCGAAAATGGCGAAATAACCACTTGCATTGGCCCAACCTTGGACGGTATTTTTGTAAGATTCATCTTCGTTCACTAAGTTGAAAATGATTTGATTTACATTATAGACATAACTTCCAACTTTCATAGAGCGCTGAGAAAAATGTCCGAATTCGTGCGCCAAAATCGCTTTCAGTTCTTGTTTTGTACAAGCATTGACAAGTCCAATCCCAATAATCAGATTTTTTTTGATAGGCAGAAACATACTCCAAAAACTGGAATCATAGAAAACGCTGGCGTTCACATCGTAAGCCAGATAAACTTTTTTTGGAAAATCTGTTCCTGCTTCTTTTACGATTTCGTCTATTATTTGAAAGAGTTGAGGTTCATCATTTCTAGTGATTTCTGTAAGGTCACTTCTGTCTGTAATGTGTTTTTTGAAAAGAAATTTGATTAAAAAATAAGAAATCAAGATTCCTAAACTAGCGAGTCCAATTCCTATCATCACAGTAAAAAACATCGGTTTTATACTAATAATCCAAAGTCCGGCGGCGATACAGCCAATGGTCAAAGCAATTGCGGAAAGGAATAATAAAATATAAACAATGATGAATAAAATGATTGAGAAAATTGCAGAATTGCTTTTCTTCTTAAACTCTTTTGAAACCTGAATCAGCATAAATGGTAATTAATTTTTTTATAAAAATAAAAAATCAAATAATATACTGAAAACATTATTAAAAAAATCAAAAAAACCGCTCAGAAAATCTGAACGGTTTAATATATATATGCTTCGGTCGCTGACCGTTACATCATTCCTGGCATTCCGCCGCCCATTGGCATTGCAGGCTCGTCTTTTTTGATTTCAGTGATCACACATTCAGTTGTCAAAAGCATTCCTGAAACAGAAGCTGCATTTTCCAGAGCAACTCTCGTTACTTTAGTTGGGTCAATGATTCCCGCTTCCAGCATATTTACATATTCGTCAGTTTTAGCATTATAACCGAAGTCTCCAGTTCCTTCTGCAACTTTGGCAACAATTACAGAACCTTCACCACCAGCGTTAGCAACGATTTGTCTTAATGGTTCCTCAATAGCTCTTTTAACGATTTTGATACCAGTTGTTTCGTCAGCATTATCACCTTCGAAGTTAAGGGCAGAAACCGCTCTTACCAAAGCAACACCACCACCGGCAACTATACCTTCTTCAACAGCAGCTCTGGTTGCGTGAAGCGCATCGTCCACTCTGTCTTTTTTCTCCTTCATTTCTACTTCAGATGCAGCACCTACGTAAAGTACAGCAACGCCGCCAGCTAATTTAGCCAGTCTCTCCTGAAGTTTTTCTTTGTCATAATCAGAAGTTGTCGTTTCCATCTGAGCTTTGATTTGAGAAACTCTACCTTTAATTTGAGCTTCGTCACCACCACCATTTACAATCGTTGTATTGTCTTTATCGATAGAAACTTTTTCAGCAGTTCCCAACATTTCGATAGTTACATTTTCCATTGTAAAACCTCTCTCTTCAGAGATTACAGTTCCACCAGTTAGGATTGCGATATCTTCCAACATTGCTTTTCTTCTATCACCAAAACCTGGTGCTTTCACAGCAGCAATTTTAAGAGAACCTCTTAATTTATTAACCACCAAAGTTGCCAAAGCTTCACCTTCAACTTCTTCAGAAATAATTAATAATGATTTTCCGCCTTGTGCAACTGGCTCAAGAACTGGTAACAATTCTTTCATAGAAGAGATTTTCTTCTCAACCAAAAGAATGTAAGGATTGTCTAGCTCAGCAACCATCTTTTCAGGATTAGTTACAAAATAAGGCGATTGGAAACCTCTGTCAAACTGCATACCTTCTACAACATCTACAGTTGTGTCGATACCTTTTGCTTCCTCAACAGTGATTACACCTTCTTTCCCAACTTTTCCAAAAGCTTCGGCGATTAATGAACCGATAGTTTCGTCGTTGTTTGCAGAAACAGAAGCTACCTGTTTTACTTTTTCTGTTGAATCACCAACAGTTTGAGACTGAGATTTTAAGTTTTCAACAACAGCAGTTACCGCTTTGTCGATACCTCTTTTCAAGTCCATTGGGTTAGCGCCGGCTGCTACGTTTTTAAGACCTTCTCTT
>Ga0308158_10004424_pt1 | contig 11886 bp, 9 predicted proteins | sample PhyBR2_FD_201038 | JGI IMG/M metagenome (GOLD analysis project Ga0308158, IMG submission 201038) | Phyllosphere microbial communities from UC Gill Tract Community Farm, Albany, California, United States - DLSLB.R2 | ecosystem: Host-associated > Plants > Phyllosphere > Unclassified | place: USA...
GCCATCTCCAACGCCAAACGGACCCTGCCCAGCGACGTCCAGCCGCAGGCCATCGCCGGCAGCATCAGCGACTTCCCCATCGTCTTCCTGGCCGTGTCCTCGGACAAGCCGCTCAGCGACCTGAACGCGGACCTGCAGCGCCTCAGCGTGCCCCGGCTGCAGAAGATCGACGGCGTCCGCAGCGCCGACGTGACCGGCGGCGCCACCCAGCACATCGAGATCCTCCCCCGGCCTGACGCCATGGCGGCGTCAGGAACGGGCCTCACCGCCATCCGGGACGCACTGTCCAACAACGGCGCGCTGGTCCCTGCGGGCACCCTCGAGGACCAGGGAAAGACCCTCTCGCTGCAGATCGGCAGCCCGGTGGATTCCCTGGATGCCATCAAGGCGCTCCCGTTGGCCGGCGCTAAGAACGCAGCCACCATCGGCTCGGTGGCCGATGTGTCGATCAAGGACGACGCACGCACCTCCATCACCCGCACCAACGGGGCAGAGACCCTTGCCGTCTCTGTCACCAAGAAGCCCGAGGGCGACACGGTGGCAATTTCGCACGCGGTGCGGGACTCCGTGAATGAGCTGGAAGCGGAACTGGGCTCCAACGCCAAGTTCACCCCCGTCTTCGACCAGGCACCCTTCATCGAAAAGTCCATCAAGGACCTCACCACCGAAGGCCTGCTGGGGCTGGGGTTCGCCGTCGCCGTCATCCTCCTGTTCCTGATGTCCGCCCGGTCCACGCTGGTGACCGCGGTGTCCATCCCGTTGTCGCTGCTGATCACCTTCATCGGGCTGTCGGGCACCGGCTACTCCCTGAACATCCTGACGCTGGGCGCGCTCACCATCGCGATCGGCCGGGTGGTGGATGACTCGATCGTGGTCATCGAAAACATCAAGCGGCACCTTAGCTACGGTGAGGAAAAGTCGACGGCGATCCTCACCGCCATCAGGGAAGTGGCCGGCGCCATCACGGCGTCCACCCTGACCACGGTGGCGGTGTTCCTGCCCATCGCCTTCGTCGGCGAGCTTGCCGGTGAGCTGTTCCGGCCGTTTGCCCTGACGGTCACCATGGCGCTGCTGGCCTCGCTGCTGGTTTCCCTCACCATCGTTCCGGTGCTCGCCTACTGGTTCCTCAAAAACCCCAAGGCCGGCGGGGCCCCCGCAGGTTCCGCCGAAGCCCGGCGGATTGCCGAAGAGGCGAAGGCAGAGGCCCACGACGCCGAACAGCGCAGCCGCCTGCAGCGCGGCTACCTTCCCATCCTCCAGTCAACCCAGAAGCACCCCGTCATCACGCTGGTGGCCGCTGTCCTGGTGCTCGGCGCAACCGGCGCCATGACGCCCCTCCTGGCCACGAACCTGTTGGGTAATTCCGGGCAGAACAGCCTGACGGTCCGCCAGGTACTGCCGGCCGGCACCAGTCTCGCTGACACGAGTGCTGCCGCCATCCGCCTTGAGGAGGTGCTGCGCGGCATCGACGGCATCAAGGACGTCCAGGTCACCTCGGGCAACGCCCAGGCCGGCTTCGCCGCCCTCACCTCCACCGGATCCTCCAATTCCACCTTCACCGTGGTCACGGATGAAAAGGCCGACCAGGAACGGCTCCAGGACACCGTCCGCTCGGAGCTGGCCAAGGTGCCCGACGCCGGCAAGGTTTCTGTCGGCACCCAGCAGGGCGGATTCGGCACCTCCTCCACCGTGGACATCACCCTGAAGGCGGCCGGCAGCGCCGACCTGAAGGCCGCCAGCAACACCATGGTCTCGGCCATGACCGGTGTGCCCGGCACCAGCGAGGTGGAAAGCAACCTTGCCGCCAGCAACCCGGTGGTGCAGGTCAAAGTGGACCGGGCCAAGGCCACAGCCGCCGGACTGAACGAGGAACAGGTGGCCGGGGTCCTGGCGTCCACCATCAGTCCCATCCCCGCCGGCACCGTGCGGATCGACACCAACGACTTCCCCGTCCGGATCGGCCAGGGCACCAAGTTCACCAGCATCGACGCCGTCCGGAACATCCCGCTGCCTGCCGGCGGCCGGCCGGTGACGCTGGGAAGCATCGCCTCGGTGGAGCAGGTGGACGTGCCCGTCTCCATCACCGCCAGCAACGGTGAGCGCACCGCCAAAGTGTCCATCACGCCGTCGGGCTCCAACCTGGGCGCCGTGAACAGCGAAGTCCAAAAGCGCCTGGCCGATGTCCAGCTGCCGCCGGGGGTCACCGCCACGATCGGCGGTGCCACCACCCAGCAGGCCGAATCCTTCCGTCAGCTGGGCCTGGCCCTGCTGGCGGCCATCGCCATTGTGTATGTGATCATGGTGGCCACCTTCAAGTCCCTCATCCAGCCGCTGATCCTGCTGGTCTCGGTTCCGTTCGCGGCCACCGGCGCCGTGGCCCTGCTGCTGCTTACCGGAGTACCCCTGGGACTGCCCTCGCTCATCGGCATGCTGATGCTGGTAGGCATCGTGGTGACCAACGCGATCGTGCTGATCGACCTGATCAACCAGTACCGGCAGCCGCGCGACGGCCGGCCCGGCATGAACGTGGCCGATGCCATCACCAACGGCGCACGCCAGCGCCTGCGGCCCATCCTGATGACGGCGCTGGCCACCGTGTTCGCCCTGACCCCCATGGCGTTGGGCCTCACCGGCGGCGGCGGGTTCATCTCACAGCCGCTGGCCGTGGTGGTGATCGGCGGCCTGGTGTCCTCCACCGCCCTGACCCTGATCCTGGTCCCAGTGCTGTACCGGCTGGTGGAGGGGCGCCGCGAGAAGAAGGCACTCCTGAAGGACCTGCAGGCCCGTCCGGAGCCAAGCGTGGAGACAGGCCCGGGTTCCGACGTCGACGCGGAGTTTCGGGACTGGACCACCGGCCAGGTTCCCAAGGTCAGCGGCCGCCGCGCGGCCCCCGGCGCCGAATAGCGCACGCCGCGCCTCGCGATGCCCGTACCGCCCCGCGGTGCGGGCATCGCCGTTTAATGCACGCCCCGGCGTTGGACGGTAGCGGGAATAACCACCGCAGCCCAGTGTTACAGAAGGCGATAGATGCAAATGCATCTAAATTGGTTTAGACTGGAACCAAGCCCAGCAAGTCCAGGAACGGAAAGGCACGCCATGCAGATCGGTGTTTTCAGCGTCAGCGACATCACCACGGACCCCACCACGGGCCGCACCCCCACCGAGCACGAGCGCATCAAGGCCTCGGTGGCCATCGCCAGGAAGGTCGAAGAGATCGGCATGGATGTCTACGCCCTGGGCGAGCACCACAACCGGCCCTTCTTCTCCTCCTCCCCCACCACCACCCTGGCCTATATCGCAGCCCAGACCGAACGCATCATCCTCTCCACGGCCACCACGCTGATCACCACCAATGACCCAGTGAAGATCGCCGAGGACTTCGCCATGCTCCAGCACCTGGCGGACGGGCGCGTGGACCTGGTCCTTGGCCGCGGCAACACCGCCCCGGTGTATCCCTGGTTCGGCAAGAACATCCAGGACGGCGTGGAGCTGGCCATCGAGAACTACAGCCTCCTGCGCAAGCTCTGGGATGAGGACACCGTGAACTGGTCCGGCAAGTTCCGCACCCCGCTGCAGAACTTCACCTCCACGCCGCGGCCGCTGGACGGTGTAGCCCCCTTCGTATGGCACGGCTCCATCCGCACCCGGCAGATCGCCGAGGTGGCGGCCTACTTTGGTGACGGCTTCTTCGCCAACAACATCTTCTGGCCCAAGGAGCACTACCAGCAGCTGATCGGCCTCTACCGCGAGCGGTACGAACACTACGGCCACGGCAAGGCGGACAAGGCCATCGTGGGCCTCGGCGGCCAGTTCTTCATGCGGAAGAACTCCCAGGACGCCGTGAAGGAATTCCGGCCGTACTTCGACAACGCCCCCGTCTACGGCCACGGGCCGTCACTGGAGGACTTCACCTCGCAGACCCCGCTGACCGTGGGCAGTCCGCAGGAGGTCATCGAAAAGACCCTGACGTTCCGTGAGTACTTCGGTGACTACCAGCGCCAGCTGTTCCTGATCGACCACGCCGGCCTGCCGCTGAAGACCGTGCTGGAGCAGCTGGACCTGTTCGGCGAGGAGGTCCTGCCCGTCCTGCGCAAGGAATACGCGGCCCTCAAGCCCGCACACGTCCCGGAACCGCCCACCCACGCCGGCCGCGTGGCAGCCCTGCTGGCGTCGCACGAGGCCGCAGAAGCCCCCTCGGAGGCGTAATGGCTGCGGGAGGATCGGAATCGCCGGTGCGGCTGGCGGCAGAAACGTGGGAATCGCTGTTCCGGGCGCAGGTTGCCGTGATGCGGAAGCTGCAGTCCGGGCCGGCGTTCCGGAAGCTGGCACTCAATGAGTACGACGTGCTGTTCACGCTCTCCCGCTGCCCGTCCGGCTGGCTGCGCCTCAACGAGCTCAACGACAACGTCCTGTTGAGCCAGTCCAGCCTCAGCAGGCTGGTGGAGCGGCTCGAAAAGCGGGGGCTGGTGGCCCGGATGCCCGCGCCGGAGGACGGCCGTGGCGTGCTTCTGAAACTGACGGACGAAGGACGCGAGCTGCAGAAGGAGATCGGCCGCGAGCACGTGCGGGACATCTCGGCGCTGGTGGGTCCCGCACTGACGGCCGCCGAGCAGAAGGAACTGATGCGGCTTACGGACAAACTGCGGAACTCGCTGGGACCCCTGCCGCGGAAGCGCTAGCCCAGCTGGACCAGCCGTGCAGGATCCTCGGCCGGCAGGTCCCCGTTAACCACCGCAGTGACCCTCAGCTGGTTCAGCACCAGGCTGCCGCCCACGGTGGACAGGAAGGCCGTGTCCGATGAGTCACGGCCGGCAGTGATGCGCAGCATCGACTCCCGCGGGGCCAACCCCGTGGGGTCGATGATGTGCCAGGCGCCCTCCACGTAGGCTTCCGCCACCGCATGGAAATCCATGGGATTCAGGCCCGGAGCGTAAACGGCGGCCAGGCGGGCGGGGATGTCCTTGGAGCGGAGCAGCGCGATGGCGAGGTGGGCGAAGTCCCGGCAGACGCCGCGCCTGCTGAGCAGGGTTTCCACCGCACCGTCGGTGCCGCGGGAAGAGCCGCTGATGTACCGCAGTTCGCCGTTGACCCAGTTGCGGACGGCGTGGACCAGGTCCGCCCCCTGGACCCCCTCAAACTCGGCATACGACGTGGGCAGCAGCCGGTCAGATTCGGCGTAGCGGCTGGGCCGCACGTACCGGATCCGGTCTGCCAGGCTGGCCTCTTCCGGCACGCCCCGCCCGGTCACCGTGGCTGAGTATTCCACCGTGACGTCAGTGGGCTCGGCGAACTCCATGTAGTGGAACCGGCCGCCATGGTGGTCGGAAACATCAGTGAGCGGAACGTCCGCTCCCCCGGCTGTCACGGACAGGGTTTCCTCGAAGGACGAATAGCCGCTGTTCCTCGCTACGGCGATGGCCATAGCCACCTTGGTGTTGGCGATGGTCCTGAAGGCCAGGCGTGCGGAAACAGAGCGTTCCATGTCTCTCCGGAGGTGTTGGGGGCGGACGGAAAGTCACGTGCCCCGGCACCTGGTGAGTGCGGGAAGCGGGACTAGTTTTTGACCTTCAGCGACATTAGCATCCGCTGCACGTTGGCGAAGTCACTGCTCTCGTTGACGTACTGCGCTGCCTGGCCCAGGGTGTCAAAGGCCATTGCCGGAGCCACCTTCTGGTCCGGGGCGAAGGCTTTGAGCGCCACCAGGTCGCCGAAGGAGTAGTCCCCCTTGCCCGCGGGGCCGCGTACCACGTTCCGCAGCTCGCACGCCTTGCCGTCCGCTCCGCCCACCAGGTTGGTGATGCCGTAGGAACCGAAGTAGCGGTAGCCCTGGATCACCCGGTAGACCATCCGGGGCGGGATGGTTCCCTCCCCGCCCTGCGCGGCGAGCTCGAACGGTACGCTGCTGATCACGGTGTACGGGTGCTTTGCGCTGTCCGGGCAGTCAGCGGACGACGGCGGCAGTCCCGTCCTGAGTGCGGCAACGAAGGTACCGTCGGGCTTCTTCACATCGACCTTCAGTCCGCCGGGAAGGACGCCCTCCTCCGGCGGCACGGACTGGGCGATCCAGTCGGCCGGCAGGTCGAAGCTGACCGTCTTTGCGGAGTCCGAAAACGTCTTCCAGGCAGCGGCGGTGGCCGCGCCCTGCGGTCCGGCCGGCGTTGCGGGGGTGGATGCGGCGCTGCTGCCGGTTGTACCCGGGGTGGCTCCCTGCATTGGGTTGCCAGACGTTGCCGCCCCGTTCGCAGCCGCTCCGGAGGGTGCCGGCTGCGCTGTCCAGTCGGGACTGCCGGCCGGTGTTCCGGAGCACGCCGCCAGCAGGACTGCGGCGGCAACCAGGGATGCGGCGGAAAGGAGGGTGGATGCTGCCTTGCCTGTCATGGAAGCCAGCCTAGCGGCGCTTCGTCCGCTCCCCTGCGCGCATGCGGGGGTGTTTTTCGCATGGCTGCGGGCCCTTCCGCCAGCCACCCGACCGGCTTCCAGCCGGGGCACCTGCCCGGCGTGTCGCCGTCGGACGTTTACCACCCCGGGCTGGGACTAGGCTGGAAGCTATGGCGGAAGAGCAGAACGGCGCAGCCGAAGACAATCCCGCGGACAACTCCGCCCTGAACATGTCCGCCGTGGACGTGGCCGACTGGCGGCTGCGGACCTTCGCTCTCTACGACACCGTCCGCCGGATCTCTGCCGAGAGCCCGTCCGAGGCGCACTCGTACTGGCGCCACCAGCGCGACCTGATGTTCGCCACCCACCCGGCGTCGGCGCTGACGGCGGCGGACAAGGCGCGCTTCTCCGGCCTGAAGACTGCCGATTACGATCCCATCTACCGCTTCCACGTCCCGCTGACCAAGGAGGGCGCCGGCCGGGAGATGAGCGTGGACACGGGGACCGACGGCGTGGTCCACTTTGTCCGGCTGGGCACCTTTGATCTTCCGGAGATGGGCCAGTTGGGGGTGTGGAAGATCCACGGCTACGGCGGCGGGATCTTCGTCCCGTTCCGGGATGCCACCGCGGGCCAGCCGGGTGGAAGCTACGGGGCGGGCCGCTACCTGCTGGACACCATCAAGGGTGCCTTCCACGGTGTCAACGGCAGCGGCCCCGATGCCACGTTCGTCCTGGACTTTAATTTCGCCTACAACCCGTCCTGCGCCTACAACGAAGCGTGGGCCTGCCCCCTGCCCGGGCCGTCCAACCGGCTGGCAGTGGACATCCCCGTCGGCGAGCTGTACTGAGCGGTGGTGGTTCTTTACAGGGCTTCCGGGTGCGCACCTTTGCTGTTCCCTGCCAGCGGCACTGACAATGCTGCCGGTGCCGCCGCGTGAGGGAGGGAACGTCAGCACCGGCAGGGCCGGAGACCAGCACCCGGCGTCTTCCCGCCACCAGGCACTACCGCGGGGTCCTGCGCTTTCCCGTCGTCCGGCAGCTGATCCGCTTTTCCGGCGTCGGCGTTATCTGCACGGCGGCGTCCCTGGGGATTTATGCGCTGCTGCGTCCCTGGCTTGGCGCCCAGCTGGCCAACGCGGTGGCGCTGGTCCTCACGTCCCTGCTGAACACGGCCCTGAACCGGCGGCTGACCTTTAAGATCGCCGGCCAGCAGCGCCGCACGCGGGACCACCTCAACGGCCTGGTGGTGATCGGCGTGGCCCTGGTGATCACCGGCAGCAGCCTGGGTGTGCTGCATTGGTTCAATCCGGCGGCCACGGTAGGGGACGAACTTGTGGCCACCACGCTGTCCGGGTTCCTGGCCACCGCCGTGCGGTTCAGCATGCTGCGGCACTGGATCTTTCGCCGGGCACGGCACCGCTGATTACACGGCACCGCTGATTCGGGGCCGGGGACCGTTAGTGGCGCTGGCCCGCGCCCAGGTTTTTGACGCTGCCCACCGCCGCCTGGACGGCGGCCGCGGCAGCCGCCAGATCCTCCTGCGTCACTGAAGCATCGAAACTGAACCGGACAGCGGTCTGGGCCACCTCGGCGGAAATCCCCATGGCGGTGAGCACGGGCGACGGCGCATCGGAGCCGGCAGCGCACGCCGAACCGCTGGAGCAGACCACGCTGCGCCGTTCCAGTTCCAGGAGAACGGACTCGCCGCTGGTTCCGGTGAAGCAGAACGAGGCCACCGACGGGAGGCGTTCCGTGGGGTGGCCGGTCAGGATGGCCCCGGGCACTCCTGCCAGCACGGCGCTGATGAACCAGTCACGCAGGGCTTGCACCCGTGCCTGCTGCTCTGGCTGGCGGTCCTGGGCAAGCGCGAGGGCAGTGGCCAGGCCCACCGCTCCGGCTACGTTTTCGGTTCCAGAACGCCGGCCCCGTTCCTGTCCGCCACCGTGGATGACCGGTTCCAGCCGGATGCGGCTCCGGACGAACAGCGCGCCGCATCCTTTGGGTGCGCCGAGCTTGTGGCCGGAGATGCTCATGGCGTCCACCCCCAGGGACCTGGTGTCCGGCGGCAGCCAGCCGGCGGCCTGGACGGCGTCGGTATGGAAGGGAATGCCGCGGGCGTGGGCCAGCTCCGCCAGGGCGGGGATGGGCTGGACGGTTCCCACCTCGTTGTTGGCGTACATGATGCTTACCAGGGCCGTTTCCGGATGCAGCACGGCTGCCAGGGCCTCCGGTGTGACGCGGCCGAAGGCGTCCACCGGCACCACGTCCACGGTAAAGCCGTGAAACCGTTCCAGGTACCGCGCGGACTCCTCCACCGCCGGATGTTCGACGGCGCTGATCACCACCCGGTCCAGCTGCGGGTTTGCGGCCTGCCGGGCCAGGGAGATTCCCTTGACGGCCAGGTTGTCCGCCTCGGTGCCGCCGGAGGTAAACACCACCTCGCCCTGCCGGCAGCCAAGGACGGCCGCGACTGCCGACCGCGCCCCTGCGAGGGCCGCGGCGGCCGACTCGCCGAGGGTGTGGTGGCTGGACGGGTTCCCGAACCCGCCGGTGAAGTGGGGCCACATGGCGTCCAGCACTTCACGGCGGACGGGGGTGGTGGCGGCGGCGTCGAGGAAGATCACGGCATCCTCATCCGGCAGTCAGTTCGACGTCGAGGCCCAGGTCCAGGGCGGCCACGGTGTGGGTGAGCGCGCCCACGGAGATGACATCCACGCCCGTGGCGGCAATGGCGGCAACCGTGCCGAGGTTGACGTTGCCGCTGGCTTCCACGCGTGCGCGTCCGGCCACGAGCGCCACGCCGTCCTTCAGCTCCGCCACCGAGAAGTTATCGAGCATGATGGTGTCCACCCCGGCGGCCAGCACGGGTTCGATCTGGTCCATGCGGTCCACTTCCACTTCGAAGTGGGTGGTGTGCCCCAACTGCGCCTTGGCAGCGAGCAGGAGTTCCGTGAGCTTTGCAGGGTCTCCCCCGGTCATCACGGCGAGGTGGTTGTCCTTGGCCAGGACGGCGTCGGAAAGGCTGTAGCGGTGGTTCGCTCCGCCGCCGCACCTGACGGCGAAGCGTTCCAGGATCCGCAGGCCTGGCGTGGTCTTGCGCGTGTCGGTGATACGGGCCCGGGTTCCCTCGGTGAAGCGCACGAACTCTGCGGTTTTCGTGGCGATGGCGGACATCCGCTGGACCAGGTTCAGCGCCACCCGTTCTGCCATCAGCACCGAGCGGGCGCTGCCGCTGACCCGAGCGAGGTGCGTGCCGGCGTCGAACTTTTCGCCGTCCGCCACCAGGAGCTCCACCTGGGTGGCGGGGTCCACCAACTGCATCGCGTCCCGGAACACGGTCGCGCCGCTGAGGACGCCGGGGACGCGGGCGTCCAGGACGGCGATGGCGCGGGCATCCGCCGGGATGAGCAGCTGCGAGGTGATGTCGCCGCCGGGAGCGTCCTCGGCGTAGGCCCGTTCCAGGATCTCCTTGACGGGGGCCGGAGGGAGGGTGAGGTCCAGTGCCGGGCGCAGGGCGGCGGCGTGGTCGATCACGGCGGTTTCAGTCATGGAGCAGGCTCGCTTTCGGGCGCGGCGGATAAGTGGTTTCTAGATCTGCGGGATCGTCACTGCGGTAGTGCGCCCCAAGGGATTCACGGCGCCCGAGGGCACCGGCGACCAGCTGTTGGGCAGCCAGCACCAGGTTCCGGTCCTCATGCACCACAGGGTCGGAGGAACGGTGAGCATCAAGATGGACGACGGCGGCCCAGTCAGCCAGGATCCCGGCAGCCTCAGCCAACAACTCCCCGGAGCGCAAAACCCCGGCATGGGAAGTCATCAACCGCCGAAGAGCCTCGCGCGAGAACGGCTCCGGCGGCTGCCCGTCCCCACCGAAGGTGGACGGCCAACTCCCGCCTGGCGCACCTAAGCGATCCGCCGCGCCTTCTAAAGCAGCAGGGACGGTGACGTGCGGTCGGTCGCCTGAAGGTGCCCCGGAAGCGTGCGTCAAGGGGAGGCCGGCAGCGGCCGAGACAGCACGCGGAGGGGTGCCTCCAGGCGACCCCCAAGCAGGAGCACCGGAGAGAAAGTCTTCAACAGCGCGACGGCCGAAGACAAGTCCCTCAAGGAGGGAGTTGCTGGCCAACCGGTTTGCCCCTTGGACGCCCGTGCACGCAACTTCTCCTGCGGCGTAGAGGCCGGGAACGGTGGTGCGGGCGGAGAGGTCGGTGCGGACCCCACCCATCCAGTAGTGCGCGGCGGGGGCGACGGGGACCAGTTCGCGGGTCCAGTCGATGCCGGCGTCGAGGGTTTTGCGGGTGAGGGTGGGGAACCGCTGTTGGAGGAAGCCTGCCCCCTTGGCCCGTTCGATGACGCGGGCGTCGAGGTAGACGTGGCCGGTGGGGTCGCCGAGCTTGGCCAGGTGGAGGGCGATGCTGCGGGACACGACGTCGCGGGGTGCCAGTTCGGCGTCGGGGTGGTAGGCCTGCATGAAGCGGCGGCCGCCTGAGTCAAGCAGGATGGCCCCTTCGCCGCGGACTGCTTCGGAGATGAGCAGCGGGCCGTCCAGCCGGTCCGGGTGGGCGGTGGCGGAGCCGACCAGGCAGGTGGGGTGGAACTGGAAGAACTCCAGGTCTGCCGTGGCTGCCCCGGCGCGGACGGCGAGCGCCAGTCCGTCGGCGGTGGCCACGGCGGGGTTGGTGGTTTGGGCGAACAGCTGTCCTGCTCCCCCGGTGGCGAGCAGGACGGCGTCCGCGTCCAGGCTGACGTTCCGGCCGTCGTGCAGGTATTGCACGCCTGCCACCCTTCCCTGGCGGGTGACGAGCCCTGTGGCGTGGGCGTAGGTGAGGACCGCGAGCCTTCCTTCGTCCCGCCGGGACAACACTGCCTGGATGAGCGCTCCGGCGACGCGCGCACCCGTGGCGTCGCCGCCCGCATGCAGAATGCGCGGGGCACTATGGGCGGCTTCGAGCCCAAGGGCCGGGCCGTCGTCGTGCGTTGCCCCAGTGGACGTTGCCCCGGTGCGCCCTGCATCGAAGGCGACCCCGTAGCGCTGGAGGCCCGCGATGTCGCGGCGTGCTTCCGTGCACATCAGCCGGACCGCGGCTTCGTCGCAGTGTCCCGCGCCGGCACGGAGGGTGTCCGCGATGTGCGCCGCCACCGTGTCGCCGGGTGCGGGCGTGTCCAGTACTGCGGAAATGCCGCCCTGCGCGTACCAGGTGTTGCTCTGGTCCAGCGCGCCTTTGGTCAGGAGCACCACATCCGCGCCGGCGTCGGCGGCGAGGAGGGCCGCGTAGAGGCCGGCGATGCCGCTGCCGACGACGGCCAGACGTCCCGTCATCACGGCCTCGCTGCGAGCATGCGCTCGAGCGCGGTCCTGGCGTTGTCCTGCACGTCGTCACCCACGGTGATGCGGTTGACCACACGGCCGGCCACCAGTTCCTCCAGTACCCACGCCAGGTAGCCGGGGTGGATGCGGTACATGGTGGAGCACGGGCAGATCACCGGGTCCAGGCAGAAGATGGTGTGCTG
>Ga0308158_10004425_pt1 | contig 11885 bp, 11 predicted proteins | sample PhyBR2_FD_201038 | JGI IMG/M metagenome (GOLD analysis project Ga0308158, IMG submission 201038) | Phyllosphere microbial communities from UC Gill Tract Community Farm, Albany, California, United States - DLSLB.R2 | ecosystem: Host-associated > Plants > Phyllosphere > Unclassified | place: USA...
GTGCAGAGGGCGAAGGTGACGGACGCAAGCGAAAGCGCCGCCGTCGTCGTCGCGGCCGTAACGGCAATGGCGAGCAGCAGGCATCCGACGAGAACGGCGCCGAACAGGCTGGCGACGAAGACGGTAGTGACGAGGAAGGCGACGACGCCGAAACCACGTCCGCTGCCGGCTCCGAAGAACGCGCAGAAGGTGATGACGCACAGCGCCGCAAGCGCCGCCGTCGCGGCAAGCGCGGCGGTCGCCGCAACCGCGAGGAAGGTGCCGAAGGCGCTGAGGGCGACGATGTTGCCGAAGTTGATGGCGATGTTGCCGCAAGCGCGGAAGCAGGCGAGACCACGGACGAAGCCGCAGTCGCAACCGAAGACAGCGCACCGGTAGACGTTGTCGTCGAAGCCGCTGCAGCAGAAGCTGTCGAAGCCTCCTCGGCCATGGCCGCCGTTGAAGCTGGCGCCACCGTAACGGAAGACGTGAAGCCGAAGCGCGCTCGTCGCAGCCGCAAGGCCTCGCCGGTCGAAGAGCCTGTCGTGGAAGCAGAAGTGGCACCTGCCGCTGAAGCCGCACCGGTTGCCGAAGCAGCCCCTGCCGCCGAGCCGGAAGTCGCCGAAGCGTCCGCCGATCTGGCAGCGCCCGCTGAAGAAGAAGCAAAGCCCGTTCGCGCCAATCGCGGTGCAAACGTTGCCTCCTCCGAACCAACCGTCAAGTCGTCCACCACGGAAGCGGCTGATGGCGACGGCAAGCCGAAGAAGGCCGGCTGGTGGCAGCGCCGCGGTTTTTTCTGAGACTGATTTTCGGACGTGATTGATTGAAATCCGGCTGCGGCAACGCAGCCGGATTTTTTTGTTCAGGGGGTTATGTGGTGGCGGAGCCGGGATACGTCAGATAGCTCCGGTGGCGGGGCTTGGATGTCGGTCTCGCGCGGCCCCGTAAACAGGGTGCGCCATATCAAGCCTCCAGATGCTTGAACGCTCTCACACGCGGCGAAGTCTCATCCCTGCCCTGCCAGCAACCGTCGCTCACGCTAGGCTCGGCTAATGCGTATTGGCGCTTTTGGCTGGCACAAGCGCGAAACTGGTTCCAGCCAGAAAAAGCTGCAACGGTTTGGCGATAGACAGATAAGCAAACAGCGAGATCGGCTTCCGGCCGGATCTCGCTGAGACAAATTTGAGGATTGGTGCAAGGCTAGTCACGAACCGCACGTTCGCGCGCCGATAGTGGCGCCAAATCAATCGCGTTCGGAAATAACCGTCGCGTGCGGGTATTCGCCGTAGAAGCCGCGCCAATTGGCGATCGCGAAGCCGAAGACGACGAGTGCGCCGCCTTGGTGCAGCAGGCCCCAGTGGAGCGGGACTTCGAGCAGCAAGGTGGCGATGCCGATCGAGGCCTGGATGGTGACGAGGGCGAACATGACGACGGCGCGGCGTGCGTGGGTCGTTGCCGGCGCTGCGCGCAGCAGCATGATCATGTTGATCAGCGTTACGGCAAACAGCGTGTAGGCGCCGACGCGGTGGATGAACTGTACCGTCTTCGGGTTTTCGAAGAAGTTGATCCAGGCGGGCTGCTGGATCAGGAGATCGGACGGCACGATGGCGCCGTCCATCAGCGGCCATGTATTGTAGGTGAAGCCCGCGTCGAGACCGGCGACCAGCGCGCCGAGATAGATCTGGAACAAGGTCAGCGCGGCGATCACGCCGGCCCAGACACGCGCGCTTTTGGTCGGCGCCGTGTCTTCGGAATGCGGCGAGAGCGCGCGCATGATCCACATGCAAGATGCGAAGATCAGACAGGCCGTGATCAGATGCGTCGCCAGGCGATACTGGCTGACATCAGTACGCGCGGTCAGTCCCGACGAGACCATCCACCAGCCGATGGCGCCCTGGAAGCCGCCGAGTGCCAGAATGCCGACGAGAGGCCAGCGCAGGCGGCGCTCGATCCTGCCGGTTGCCCAGAAATAGAGGAGCGGGAGCGCGAAGATCACGCCGATGCCGCGGGCGATCAGGCGATGCGCCCATTCCCACCAGAAGATGCCCTTGAACTCATCGACGGTCATGTCGCTGTTGATCTGCTGGAATTCGGGAATGCGCTGATAGAGCTTGAATTCTTCTTCCCATTCCGTCGCGTTCAGCGGCGGGATAACGCCGTGGATCGGCTTCCACTCGGTGATCGACAGGCCGGAATTGGTCAGGCGCGTCGCGCCGCCCACAATCACCAGACAGAACAGCGCGAGAAGGACGATGCCGAGCCAAATTCGTATGGCCTTGCGATTATCATCCTGCTTGCGCACCTGGCGCAGAATTTCCTGTTCAGTCGTGAGATCAGCGACGGCCATGGACGGACTCCTTCGTTCCGACAGTTGATTTGCCTTAGCCACTGATGCAAAACAAGTCCGAACATTTGCGGCATGCAGTCGCGGTGGCCTGCCTGCACATCCCATACCGGAATTCACCAGATGCCTGTCCGCCTTCGCAAGTTCATCGGCACCATCCTCATCGTCGTCCTCGTTCTGGTCTATGCGCTGGTTGCGAATACGATCGCGGTTGCAACGCTCGGCAATGCGCCTTGGTGGGGCCACCTGCTCTATTTCTCGCTGACGGGGCTGCTCTGGGTGTTGCCGGCGATGGTCATCATCAAGTGGATGGCCGGCCCGAAGCAGCAATAGGCATTAATCGCGGACTAACCGTGATTGACGGAAAAGCCGGCGGCCGGGTGCGCGTAAAGGAAATGGATGCGCTGCCGCGCTATTTTCCCGGGCAGTATCTTTTCCCGGAGAACGCCCGTGCAAACGCAGAAGCTTCCATTGGAATCCGCGCCGCGTGACATCGCCGCAGACGCCGATGCCGGATTGGCGAAGCTCAGGGAGATCAATGCGCGGCTCTCCTTCGATGCGATCGAGATCGACATCGTCGATTCCATCGAGGCTATGGAGCCCGAATGGCGTGCGCTCGAGCGTGACAATCTGAATTCCCTGCACCAGGGCTATGACTGGTGCGCCTCCTGGATGAAGGCCTACGGCAATACGGCCGCCGTCGTCCGTGGCCGGTCGGGGACGCGAACGATATTCATCCTTCCCGTCGAGATCTTCCGGTCGCGCGGCGTGCGTGTCGCGAAGTTCATCGGCGCCGACCACAGCAACATAAACACCGGCCTGTTTGCCGCCGACTTCGCGGATGCCTTCGAGGCACTCGATACGCATGACCTTGCCGCGCGTATCTCCGGCGCGCTCAAGGGCAAAGCCGATCTGCTGCTCCTGCAGAACATTCCCCTGACATGGCGCGGCCGTCACAATCCGCTAGCGCTGCTGCCGATGGTGCAGAACCAGAACCACGCCTACCAGCTGCCGCTGTTCGACACGATGGAAGTGACGCTGAAGCAATTGAACGCCAAGAGCCGGCGGAAGAAGTTCCGGGTGCAGTCGAAGCGGCTGGAGGAACTTGGGGGCTTCGATTATGTCCATGACACGGATACCGCGAGCCAGCACGCGCTTCTTGATCAGTTCTTCCGGCTGAAGAGCGAACGCTTCAAGGCGATGGGGCTACCCGACGTCTTCGCGGACGCCGAGACGAAGGCCTTTCTTCATGGCGCGATCGATATCCGCGACGCCAAGAACGAACTGTCAGGTCTCGAAATGCATGCGATCCAGCTGAAAGGCGAGCATGCCGGTCACGTGGCGGCTGTCGCCGGCATTTCGCGCAAGGGCGATCATGTGATCTGCCAGTTCAGCGCGATCGACGAGAGCATCGGCGCCGAGGCAAGCCCGGGCGAGTTTCTGTTCTGGCAGATGATATCGGGCCTGCACGGCAAGGGAGTCAGCATGTTCGATTTCGGCCTGGGCGACCAGGGCTACAAGCGCTCCTGGGCGCCTGTCGAGACGGATCATTACGATGTCGTCCTGCCCCTCACCGCTCGCGGCGTGGTCGCCGGCACGGCACACCGGCTCGTCACCCGCGCCAAGGCCTACGTCAAATCGCAGCAGCGGCTCTATCGCGCCGCCCAGCGTCTGCGCCGGTTCGCCGGCGTCTGATCAGGCCGCCTGCTGGGCGACCGCCGCATTGCCATCCGTATTGCCGCCGGACATGAGCACGACGCGCTCGTAACCCGCCTCTTCGAAGCTGGTCATCGCGGCCACGAACTCTTCCTCGACGATCTCGGGCATGGAGAGGATGATTTCGACGGTCTTGCTCTGCGTCAGCTTGGAGACGCCGGCCACATCAGCAGCGCCGGATTCGACTAGCACCAGATCGTAGGCCGAGGAGAGAGCGTCGAGCAACAGCGAGAGGCGGTCGGCCCCACGCATGGCGCGGCGCATGTCGCTGGTGCCCTGGGGGATGAAGTGGGCGTCGGAGAGGTAGTCACCATGGATGGTGTCGCCAAAGGCTGCCTCACCGCACAGAAGGTCGGTCACGCCAGGCAGCGAGCGGCCCTGTGCGATCAGTTCCGTCGGGTGTCCGGAGCCGGTCATGTCGACGAGCACGACACGAGAGCCCGCCGACGCAAGCGCGCGCGCCAGGGCGACGGTCGCGGCCGAGCCATTGTCACCGGTCGGTGAAATTGCGATCGCCAGCGGTGCACGGCTGCCGATGAGGTAATGCGCGACGGAAGCGATGGAGAACTCGTTCTCCTCCTCAGGCTGTTCCGGGACGAGCTCTTCGGCGACTTCGTCTTGCTGTTCGTCTCTCACTTCCTGCTGGACGGCGAGCATGCTCGACGCGGGTGTGCGTGCCGGCGGCGAAGCAACTGCGACAACGTCGACCGTTTCCTGCTCGATCCGCTCTTCTACCTCGGCTCCCGACGTCGGCCGCAGGGCGCGGCCGCTAAAGAGCTCGGCCAGCATGATCGCGATCGAGGTCATGATGAAGGTCGCAAGTGCTGCGACAACGACGATCGGGACGACCTTGGGGAAGTAGGGATCGACCGGTTGAACGGCGGTCGAGACGATGCGGGCGTCAGCCGGGCTGGAATTCTTGTCGGCGCGCGAGGCGGCCTCGCGGAAGCGAGACAGATAGGTTTCGAGCAGCTGACGCTGGGCGGCTGCTTCGCGCTCAAGCGCATTCAGGCCAACCTCATCCTCGCCGGCCTGGGCGCTGTTTGCCTTGACCTTGTTGGACTGCTGCTCGAGCTCCTGCTCGCGAAGCGTCGCGACCTTTGCCTCGTTTTCGATGCTTGCCAGGATCTTCTGCGTTTCCTGACGGATCTGCGTCTTGATGTCGGCGAGCTGGGCGCGGAGGCTCTTCAGGCGCGGATGGTTGTTGAGCAGCGACGTCTGGAGGTCCGAGATCTGCGACTGCAGGCCGGATTCCGTTCCCTTCAGCCGCTGGATCGACTGAGACGACATGATGTCCTGCAGCGTATCGGATGCTTCGCCAGACGACAGCGCATTGCGCACGGACTGCGCGCGCGCCTCGGCATTCGCCCTCTCGCCGCGGACACGCGTCAATTCGGCGGAGATATCGTTCAGCTGCTGCGTCTGGAAATTGCCGCCGCCATTGGTCGGCAGCAGTCCATGGGCGGCGCGATATTCGGCGACCTTTTGCTCGGCGTCGCTGACCTTGGTGCGGAGGTTCTCGATTTCAGGCTCAAGCCAGCGCGTGGCTTCAGAGTTGGAATCAAGCTTGGCGCCGCTCTGCTTGGCGAGATAGGCGGCGGCCATGGCATTCGGGATCGTCGCCGCGAGCGCCGGATCCTTGGAGGTGAAGGTAATGCCGATGACGCGGGAACCGGGAACCTGATAGACCTGCAGGCGCTCGACGAAGGCGTCGATGACGCGCTCTTCCGGCGGGTTTGCAAGCGGGCTCTTCTTCAGATGCAGCGCGATCAGAATGTCGCCGAGCGCGGAGCTGTTGGCGGCTGCGTCAAACTCGGGGAGATCATAGAGCTTCTGGCTGCTGATGACCTGCTTTATGAGATCGGCCGACTGCAGGAGCTGAACCTGGCTGGAGATATTCAGTTCGTCTAGGAGCTGGGTTGCGTTCGCATCCGTTGCCTGCGCGGTGGCGAAGGCCGGCGCGCGCGGCTCGATCAGGATGCGGGTCTCGCTGCGATACTTCGGCGAGATCATCTTGGCGCCGGCAAAGGCCACCCCTGCCCCGAGCAAGGTGATCGCCACGACCTTGAGCCGACGGGCCCAGACGCCGCGGACCAGCTGGGCAAGATCGATATCGACATCCTGATTACCCGTCACGCCGGACATGCTCGTACTCCAAGAACAAAGGTGCCGCGAGGGTAAATGACTATAGTAACTCAAGGGTTAATGCTTACGGGCGCGGAGCTGACAGCCTTCGCAGCTCAAGAAAGAGCGAATTTGACTGCGGTCTTTACCGGTCATTAACCCTAACGGATCGATAACGGGGCAAGAGTTTCGTTTCCTGTGAGAAGCAGATGCCCGTCGCACAGCCCAAGTTTCTGATGGCCTTGAGCCTCGCCGCCATGACAGCAGTCTTGGGCGGCTGCAACAGCTATCAGCCCGCGCCGCGCGCATTCAACCAGGCGACGATCCAGCCCTATTCGCTGGATAGCGGCGACCGGCTTCGCATCACCGTGTTCGACCAGCCGAGCATGACCAACACCTACACGATCGATCAGGCAGGCTACATCGCCTTCCCGCTCGTCGGCCAGGTGCCGGCGCGTGGCCGCACGCTGCAGCAGCTCTCCGGCCAGATCGCGCAGAAACTCAAGCAGGGCTACCTCCGCGACCCCGACGTCACCATCGATGTCGACCGCTATCGTTCCATCTTCATCATGGGCGAAGTCGGCCAGCCCGGCCAGTACGCCTATGTTCCAGGCATGACCGCGCAGAACGCGATTGCTGTTGCCGGCGGCTTCACGCCGCGCGCCAACCAGAGCGCCGTCGATGTGACCAGAAAGATCAACGGCCAGGTGATGACCGGACGCGTCAACATCTCGTCCGCCATCATCGCCGGCGATACGCTCTATGTCCGCGAACGGTTGTTCTGATCATAGATGAGCGAACAGCGGCCCCTTCGCATCATTCACTGCTTCAGGTCCCCGGTCGGCGGCATCTTCCGCCACGTGCGCGATCTGGTGATTGAGCACAGCAAGGCTGGCCATGAAGTCGGCATTCTTTGCGACAGCTCGACCGGTGGAGAGCATGAGGACGCGCTGTTCGACGATATCAGGCCCTATCTGGCGCTGGGGCTGACGCGTGTGCCGATCCGGCGCTCGATCAGCCCTTCGGACATTGGCGTGCTTTGGGACGCCTACAAGAAGATCAAAAGTTTGCGGCCGGATGTGCTGCACGGACACGGCGCCAAAGGCGGCGTGCTCGCGCGACTAGCCGGCTCAGCCCTGCGGGTGAACAGGTATTGCGTAGCCCGCCTCTACACTGCCCATGGCGGAAGCCTGCATTATTCCCGCTCGTCGCTCCTGGGGCAATTCGTGCTCCGCATGGAGCGGTTGCAGGAATATCTCACGGACGCCCTGGTGTTCATCTGCGAGTACGAGCGCGACACCTACACCAAGAGGGTCGGCCGCCCGCGGACGCAGACGCGGCTGATCTACAACGGCATCAGCGAGCGAGACTTCGAGCTCGTCCCGACCCGGTCCGATGCCGTCCACTTCATCTACGTTGGCATGTTGCGGGACCTTAAGGGTCCCGACCTTTTTGTGGACGCGTTTGCAAAGACGGAGCGCCTGATCGGCCGGCCGCTGTCGGCGCTGATGATCGGCGACGGGCCGGATCGGGATCGCTACCGCGAGATGATGGTCGAGCGCGGCCTCGGCAAGCGGATCGGCATGCTGCCCGCGATGCGCGTGCAGCAGGCATTCGCGATGTCGCAGAACCTCGTCGTTCCGTCGCGAGCCGAAGCCATGCCCTATATCGTGCTCGAGGGGCTTGGCGCCGGCAAGACGATCATCGCGACCCGCGTCGGCGGCATTCCGGAAGCGCTCGGCAAGGACAGCGAGGCGCTGGTAGCGCCTGACAATGCCGACGATCTCGCTCGGGTGATGGCGGACGCTATCCGCGTTCCCGAATGGCACGAGAAAACCATGCCGCCGATCGACCAAGTGCGGTCGGTCTTTTCCGCTACCGTCATGGCCAAGGATGTGCTGAAACTCTATCGCGAGCTGCTTGAGCGTCGGGCCGCAAAGACAAGTAAAGCCACTTCGTAAAACGTTTCTTAGGGGCTTTCTGCTATTGCCGACTGGTGAAACAGCGGCGGTAGCCTCATGAACAAGGCAGAGAACAACGATCAATTTGATCTGGAAACCCTGCGCAAGCAAGTTTCCGACGTCAATCGACGCAGCGGCGGCGGCACTGAGAAGACCACCTCGGAGCCGCTCAACGACTACGCGCGTCAGATCGCCGAGCAGTTCAGCGATGGCACGCGCACGCCCGCGATCATGATCGGTCAGTTCCGCCTGATCGAATTTCTCTCGCAATTCGGCATCGGCCTGCTCTCCTTCCTGCTGTGGATGGATACGGAGGAAACGATCTCCATGCGCGCCGTCGCGTCCATATGCGTCGGCGCCGCGCTGGTACTCGCCCTGCAGACGGCCGATTGCTACACGATCCCGGCGCTGCGCGCCCGCACGCGCCCGCTGCCGAAAGTGCTGCTGACATGGACGCTGGTCTTTGGCGCCATGGTCGCCATTGTCGCGATCGTCAGTCCTGTCGATGCGGCGCAGCTGCGGTCCTATCTCTCGTGGTTCATCCTTGGCGGCGTCTTCCTGCTCGCATCGCGCTTCCTGCTCGCCTACGGCATCCGCAACTGGGCGCGAAACGGCATCATGGAGCGTCGCGCGGTTCTCGTCGGCGGCGGCCAGCCGGCCAAGGATTTCATTCGCCTGCTCGAACAGCAGCCCGACAACGACATCCGCATTTGCGGCATCTTCGATGACCGCGGCGACAAGCGGTCGCCGGCGATGGTCGCGGGCTATCCGAAGCTAGGGACGATCGGCGAGCTCGTCGAGTTCGCGCGCCTGACACGCATCGACATGCTGATCATCGCACTGCCGCTCAGCGCCGAGGCGCGCATCCTGCAATTGTTGAAGAAGCTGTGGGTGCTGCCTGTCGATATTCGCCTGGCCGCCCACTCCAACCGCCTGCGCTTCCGTCCGCGCGCCTATTCGCATGTCGGCTCGGTGCCGATGCTTGATATCTTCAACAAGCCCATTCGCGACTGGGATTCGGTGGCCAAGCGCTGCTTCGACATCTTCTTCGCCGTGCTTGCGCTTCTCGTGCTCTGGCCGATCATGCTGGGAACGGCCATTGCCATCAAGGCGACGTCTCAGGGTCCCGTCTTCTTCATGCAGAAGCGGCATGGCTTCAACAACGAGGTCATCAACGTCTTCAAGTTCCGCTCGATGTACACCAATATGAGCGACCCGACCGGAAAGGCGGCGGTGACCAAGGGCGACCCGCGCGTCACCCCCGTCGGCCGTTTCATCCGCAAGACGTCGATCGACGAACTGCCGCAGCTGTTCAACGTGCTTCTCGGCAATCTCTCGCTCGTCGGTCCCCGCCCGCATGCCGTGCTTGCCCAGGCCCGCGACCGCGCCTTCGGCGATGTCGTCGAGGGCTATTTCGCGCGCCACCGCGTCAAGCCCGGCGTCACCGGCTGGGCGCAGATCAACGGCTGGCGCGGCGAAGTCGACAATGACGACAAGATCAAGTTTCGCACGGCATACGACCTCTATTACATCGAGAACTGGTCGCTCTGGTTCGACCTGAAAATCCTGTTCCTCACGCCGTTCCGCCTGTTCAACACGGAAAACGCCTATTGAGCGCGATCGAGGCGACATATCCACGCGTCGCCCATCCACAACGGGCAACACTGCGACTGATCGGCTCGGCGGCCGTGACCGTCGGCGTATTCCTGTCGGGCTTCGTCATCAGCGAGCCCGCCCCGTATGAACTCTGGATGGCCTGTTTGGTCGGGCTGTGGTTCATCCTGGGGCTCAGGATCTCGCGCTATACCGTTCCTCTTCTGGCGCTGCTGATCACCTTCAACGTGGGCGGCATGCTGTCGCTGACGCAGATGAAGGATCTCGCCGATGGTCCGATGTACGTCGCGGTCTCGACCTTCCTCGCCTTGACTGCCGTCTTCTATGCCGCGATCATCGAGGACAGTCATCGTCGGCTGCCGCTCATCTTCAATGCCTGGACGTTTGCGGCCGTCATCACCTCGATGCTTGGTATTCTCGGCTACTTCCACGCCTTTCCGGGCTCCGAGGTCTTCACGCTCTACGACCGTGCCAAGGGCGCCTTTCAGGACCCGAACGTGTTCGGACCGTTCCTCGTGCCCCCTTCCCTCTATCTCGTGCACGGCATCCTGACGGGAAACCTGCGCGCGGCACCGATCAAGGCGGCGGCACTCCTGATCCTCGCGCTCGGCGTGTTCCTGTCGTTCTCGCGCGCGGCCTGGGGCCTGTTCCTGCTCACCATCATCCTCCTGATCTTCGTGATGCTGCTCAAGGAACGCAGCGGCGCGTTCCGTCTGCGCATTCTCGTTCTGTCGCTCGCCGCGATCCTGATGATGGTGGCGTCGCTTGTCATCGCGCTGCAGTTTCCCAAGGTCAGCGACCTCTTCTCGACGCGCGCGCAGCTTGTGCAGCAATATGACGGCGAGCACCTCGGGCGCTTCGACCGCCACCGGATCGGCTTCACGATGATGATGGAGCGACCGCTCGGGATCGGACCGATGGTGTTCGGCACCATCTTTCCCGAGGACGAGCACAATATCTGGCTAAAGTCACTGACGACCTACGGCTGGCTCGGTTTCGTCAGCTATGTCGGCATGCTCTTCTGGACCTTCTATCTCGGCTTCAAGAACCTGCTGAAGAACAGACCCTGGCAGCCCTATCTGATGATCGCCTGGATCGGCGTTCTCGGCCATGCAGCGATCGGCAACGTCATCGACATCGACCACTGGCGCCATGTCTATCTGCTCTTCGGCGTCGTATGGGGCTGCGCGGCGCTCGAGGCGCGGCATATGCGCGATCCAAACGCTCGCGACCGCCACTGAGCCCTTGCGAACCGCCATCGGCGCGCTAGTCTTTCCTTATGATCACAGCCATGCAGATACGCGCCGCCCGCGCCATGATGGGCATCTCCATAGAGCAACTGGCAACCGCATCCGGCCTGCCCGTCGCGACCCTCGAAACTCTTGAGCGCGACGAGACGCAAGGCGAGCCGCAGGCGCTGCTGGCGGTCAAGCAGGCGCTCGAGACGGGCGGCGTGCTGTTTATCGCCAGCGGTAATCATGACGAAGGTGGCCCGGGCGTTCGGCTGAAGGCACGCAGCGGCAGCGACGAGGGTATCCGTCCGGAAAACCTGAACTCTGCAAACGACGACTGAACGCTGGAACCAAAGTCGAGGTTTCGCGTTATTCCCGCGCATTATCAAAATGTTGGGGGATATTTCTTGAGAAACTCGAACGGTCTTTATGTAGTCATCGGCGCTCTGATTGTCGTCGTCGCCGGGCTTGGCGCCTATATCTATCACGAACAGACAAAGCCTAAGGGCGTCGAGATGAGCATCGGCCAGAACGGCGTGTCCATCGAGCAGAAATAACGTCTTGAGATGACTGGCGCGATAGTCGCGCTCAGTTCTTGAAGCTGGCGGCGCGCTCGCAATGCAGCGCGCCGTCGGTGATGACGCCAGCCGCGACCTTCATCAGATGTGCTTCCGCAAGTTCCATCAGCAAGAGCGCGACATCATGCTCTGACCAACCGGACCGAACAGCATTATCGACCATCTTCGACAGTGATTCGGACATTTTATCTCGAAGAGATTCGCTGCCAGCGACATCAATCATGAAAACCTCATGTATCTCCCGTATATCTATGCCACATATTGAAGCGATATTCGAGATCACCAGCAGTTTACCAGCATATTTATTAGAAATAACATCTTGCGTTGATTTAATACT
>Ga0308158_10004426_pt1 | contig 11884 bp, 10 predicted proteins | sample PhyBR2_FD_201038 | JGI IMG/M metagenome (GOLD analysis project Ga0308158, IMG submission 201038) | Phyllosphere microbial communities from UC Gill Tract Community Farm, Albany, California, United States - DLSLB.R2 | ecosystem: Host-associated > Plants > Phyllosphere > Unclassified | place: USA...
GCCTCGCTGACGCTGATTGCCAACTCGGCCAAGGGTCTGCAGCCGGCCGAGATCGAAACGCGCCAGCGCATTGCCGTCATGCTCGAACGCAACGCCTATACCGGCATTACACGCCAGCGCCTGCGTGAAATCCTGCATCCGGTCCACGTCCAGGACGCGGCCATCGTCGGCCTGATCGACCAGATGGCGCACGACCTGGGCAAGGACGTGCTGCTGACCCAGTTTGCCACCACCATCGACAGGCTCGACCTGATGGATCGTCTGGCCGGCCTGGCATTCCCGGTGCTGATCGTGGGCGCCGAAGACGACAAGCTGGTGCCGGCGGCCGACCTGCGCGATATGGCGGCGAATTTTCCGCACGCTACGCTGCAGATGCTGGGCGAGGCCAGCGGCCAGCAAACCGGCCATATGATCCCGCTTGAAGCGCCGCAGGCACTGGCTGACGCCATGCTGGCATTCATCGCTGACCATCGAGCGGTATTTCAACGATAATGGCGGCATTTACTTTGACAGCAAGACTGACATGAATCACCTGACCATTATCGTGGCCACCGACCGGCAAGGCGGCATCGGCATCAACAACACCCTGCCCTGGAAGCTGCCGGAAGACCTGGCGCATTTCAAGCGCCTGACGACCGGCCATCCGATCATTATGGGACGCAAGACGTTTGACTCGATCGGCCGGCCGCTGCCGAACCGGCGCAATATCGTTATCACGCGCAATAGCGCGTGGCGCCACGACGGTGTGGAAGCGGTGGGATCGATTGAGCAGGCGCTGGCCCTGCTGGCTGGCGAAGAAGCGTATGTCATTGGCGGGGCCGAGATTTACCGCCAGTCGCTGGCGCTGGCCACGCGCTTGATCATCACCGAAATTGCAGCTGCTTACGAGTGCGACGCCTTCTTCCCGGCCATAGACGACACCGTCTGGCAGGAAACTGCCCGTGTAGCACAGGTGTCGGAAAAATCAGGCCTGGCCTATGCTTTCGTCACGCTGGAGCGCCGCGCAGGCAGCGCCCATCCTGCTGTCACGCCCCAGTAACAGGAATGGTGTAAGCTGCGCAAAAATCTTGTGGTTTTGCAGATGATATTTTTTACCGCAGAGGCCGCATTTCTGCGAGAATCCCGTTCTTATTTTTTTGTTGCGACCGCACAGGCCTGGCCTGCTGTCGCGCCCTCGTCCGCCCCTCCTCTGGTCAGGGGCGGCTTGCTTTTTTGGAGACATGCATGAAATTTCGTTTCCCTATCGTCATTATTGACGAGGATTTCCGTTCTGAAAATACGTCCGGCCTGGGCATCCGCGCCCTTGCCGCCGCAATGGAAAAAGAAGGCATGGAAGTGCTGGGCGTAACGAGCTACGGCGACCTGTCGCAATTTGCCCAGCAACAATCGCGCGCTTCGGCCTTCGTGCTGTCGATCGACGATGAGGAATTCGGCAGCGGTTCGGTCGAAGACACCGATATCGCCCTCAAATCCCTGCGTGCCTTTGTCGAAGAGATTCGCCACAAGAACGCCGACATCCCCATCTATATGTATGGCGAAACGCGCACCTCGCGCCATATCCCCAACGATATCCTGCGCGAACTGCATGGCTTTATCCATATGTTCGAAGATACGCCGGAATTCGTGGCGCGCCATATTATCCGCGAAGCCAAGTCCTACCTCGACGGCCTGTCGCCGCCGTTCTTCCGTGCGCTGGTGCATTACGCCAATGACGGCTCCTACTCGTGGCACTGCCCTGGCCACTCAGGCGGCGTGGCCTTCCTGAAGTCGCCGATCGGCCAGATGTTCCACCAGTTCTTCGGTGAAAACATGCTGCGCGCCGACGTCTGCAATGCCGTGGAAGAACTGGGCCAGCTGCTCGACCATACCGGCCCCGTGGCCGCATCCGAGCGCAATGCCGCGCGCATCTTCAATGCCGACCATTGCTATTTCGTGACCAACGGCACCTCGACCTCGAACAAGATGGTCTGGCATTCGACGGTGGCGCCGGGCGACATCGTGGTGGTGGACCGCAACTGCCATAAATCGATCCTGCACTCGATCATCATGTGCGGCGCCATTCCCGTGTTCCTGATGCCAACGCGCAACCACCTGGGCATTATCGGCCCGATTCCGCTGGCTGAATTCACGCCGGAAAGCATTGCCCGCAAGATCGAGGCGAACCCGTTTGCGCGCGAAGCGAAAAACAAGAAGCCACGCATCCTGACCATTACCCAGTCGACCTACGACGGCGTGGTCTACAACGTGGAAACGCTGCGCGAAATGCTGGACGGCAAAATCGATACCCTGCACTTCGATGAAGCATGGCTGCCGCACGCCACCTTCCACGACTTCTACAAGAACATGCACGCAATCGGCAAGGATCGTCCGCGCGCCAAGGAATCGATGATTTTCTCGACCCAGTCGACCCACAAGCTGCTCGCCGGCTTGTCGCAGGCCTCGCAAATCCTGGTGCGCGAATCGGATCAGGTCAAGCTCGACCAGGACGCCTTCAATGAAGCGTATCTGATGCACACCTCAACCTCGCCGCAATATTCGATCATTGCGTCGTGCGACGTGGCAGCGGCCATGATGGAAGCGCCGGGCGGCACCGCGCTGGTAGAGGAATCGATCATGGAAGCACTCGATTTCCGCCGCGCCATGAAAAAGATCGACCAGGAATGGGGCCAGGACTGGTGGTTCCAGGTATGGGGACCGGACAGCTTCAACGACGAAGGCATGGGCCGCCAGGAAGACTGGATGATACGCGCCGAAGACGACTGGCACGGTTTTGGCGACCTTGCTCCCGGGTTCAATATGCTCGACCCGATCAAGGCGACCATCGTCAACCCTGGCCTGTCTCTCGACGGCCAGTTCGGCGAGACCGGCATTCCCGCGTCGATCGTGACCAAATACCTGGCCGAGCATGGCGTGATCATTGAAAAATGCGGCCTGTACTCGTTCTTTATCATGTTTACCATCGGCATTACCAAAGGCCGCTGGAATACCCTGCTGACCGCCTTGCAGCAGTTCAAGGACGATTACGACAAGAACCAGCCGATGTGGCGCATTCTGCCGGAGTTTGCGGCAGCCAACCCGCGCTATGAAAAAATGGGCCTGCGCGACCTGTGCCAGCAGATCCACGATTTCTACAAGGCGTACGATGTGGCGCGCCTGACCACGGAAATGTACTTGTCGGACATGATCCCGGCGATGAAACCATCGGAAGCGTTTGCCAAGATGGCCCACCGCGAAATCGAGCGCGTGGCCATCGACGAACTCGAAGGGCGCATCACCTCGATCCTGCTGACGCCTTACCCACCGGGCATTCCGCTCCTGATCCCGGGCGAGCGCTTCAACAAGACCATCGTTGACTACCTGCGCTTTGCGCGCGACTTCAACGAGCGCTTCCCCGGCTTCGAGACCGATGTGCATGGCCTGGTCAAGCGTGAAGTCGATGGCAAGCGCGGCTACTTTGTGGACTGCGTGCGCCAGGACTGATGCCCGCGCAGCCGCAAGGTTGCTCGCTGCTGTAATGAAAGCGCTGCCTGAGTTAGCTCTGGCAGCGCTTTTTTTGTCTGCGGTGGCAGAAACCCGGGAGGAAGCTTGACCGGTTGCTAATGCTTCGTGGCAACACTGCGACAAACGCCCAACTGTTACAAAAAGAAATTATATTGTTATTTTGAAAGTTCACTCTTCTTCGCACAAATTTAACTCAATAACATACCAAGATCGCTCTTCTTAATATCAGAGCAAGTTGACAATGACGCTTTGAAAACAAAAAGTCGCAAGACAAGTTTTACAATGGCCGGGCTAAAAACATATTGCCCGGAAGAAATTACATGACTGTCCCCACCTTTTGCCGACTGATCGCCCCCGCTCTGCTGGCACTGCTGACTGCCTGTGGTGGCGGCAGCGGCGATACCAACCAGGCTACCAATCTTAGTTCCACTAACTCAGCCGCGCCTTCAGCGACAACGCCTGGCACCGGCACCGGGTCGACGGGTGACACTGCACCGCCTGCCACGACACCGGCCACGCCCGCGCCGCCTGTGGTGACCGTACCGCCGCCGTCCCAGGCGCTGCGCCTGACGCAAAAGGAAGCATCGCGCTTTCTTGGCCGCGCCACCTTCGGCCCGAACATGGCAGCGATCGACCAGCTTGCCGCCAGCGATGCGGCCAGCTGGTTCACGCAGCAGTTCTCGGCGCCACAGACCTTGCACCGCAAATACATCGATACCCTGCTGGCCACCCAGGCGGCAGGCGGCGCGAAAGTGAGCCCGACCGGCTTTTACGAATCGTTCTGGCAGCAAGGCATGCGCGGCGACGATCAATTGCGCCAGCGCGTGGCTTTTGCACTGTCGGAAATTTTCGTGGTCTCGACCCAGAACGAAACCGTCTGGCCGCAGGTACGCGGCGTGGCCAGCTACTACGACATGCTGGGCCAGAACGCGTTCGGCAATTTCCGCGACCTGCTTGAAGGCGTGGCGCTGCATCCGATGATGGGCATCTACCTGTCGCACCTGCGCAACCAGAAAGAATCAGCCACCCGCACGCCCGACGAGAACTTCGCGCGCGAAGTGATGCAGCTGTTTACCATCGGCCTGGTTCAGCTGAACGCGGACGGCAGCGTCAAGCTGGCCGGCGGCAAGCCCATCGACACCTACGGGCGCGATGACGTGGCCGGCCTGGCTCGCGTGTTTACCGGCTGGAGCTGGGCAGGCCCCGACCAGAGCAGCAGCCGCTTCAACGGCGGCGTGCCCGACCCCGACCGCGACTGGAAACCGATGCAAAACTACCCGGCTTTCCATTCCAGCGGCGAAAAGCAGTTCCTGGGCCAGAGCCTTTCCGGCGCCACCAGTGGCGAAGCGGACCTGAAAGTGGCGCTCGACACGCTGTTCAACCACCCCAATGCAGGCCCGTTTTTTGGCCGCCAGCTGATCCAGCGCCTGGTCACCAGCAACCCCAGCCCCGCTTACATAGCCCGCGTGTCAGCCGCTTTTGCCAACAACGGCAAGGGCGTGCGCGGCGACATGCAGGCGGTGATTCGCGCCGTGCTGCTGGACCCGGAAGCGCTGGCGCCAGCCGGCACCACTTTGCGCACTGGCAAATTGCGCGAGCCTCTCCTGCGTCTGGCCAGCTGGATGCGTGCGTTTGACGCCAAGGCGGCCAGCGGGCGCTATCGCATCTACTACCTGGAAACGCCGATGTATGGCCTGGGCCAGAGTCCGCTCAACGCACCGTCGGTCTTCAACTTCTTCCGCCCGTCCTATGTGCCGCCCAACTCGGCACTGGCCAGCGCAGGCTTGAGCGCGCCCGAATTGCAAATCACGGCCGAACCGTCGGTCACGGGCTACCTGAACTTCATGCAGGACACCATCAGCAGCGGCGTGGGAGAGAGCCTCGAAGTCAAGCCGGACTACACGCAGGAACTGGCGCTGGCAGCTGATGCGCCGGCCCTGCTGGACCGTATCGACCTGCTGCTGATGCACGGCACCATGTCGGCGCGCCTGCGTGGGCGTTTGCTGACGGCCGTCAACAGCATCGCCATCCCCACTGGCGCCTCGGCCACGGCTGCGCAAGTGGCTACTGCCAAATCGAACCGCGTCAAGCTGGCCATCTTCCTGACCATGGCCTCTTCCGACTACCTGGTGCAGAAATAAGGACACAGCATGAAGCACTCCACTCTTCCTCCTGGCGCTCCGCAGTCGCGCCGCCGCTTTCTGGGCTCCATGGCCGCACTGGCCGGCACGGCTGCTGCGCCGTTTGCGCTGAACCTGGCCGCCATGGGTAATGCCGCCGCACAATCGGCCGGTGATTACAAGGCCATCGTCTGCATCTTTCTCAATGGCGGCAATGACGCCTTCAATACCGTGCTGGCGACCGACACCGCATCGTGGAGCCAGTACCAGCGCCTGCGCAATACCGGTGCCAGCGATTCGATCCACCTGCCAGGCGTAGGCGAGACCGGCGGCGTGCTGCCCATTACGCCCGATACCGCCCAGGCAGGCCGCAGCTTCGCCCTGCATCCGGCCATGGCGCCCTTGAAAGAGCTGTTCGATGCCGGGCGCGCTGCTGTGGTGGCCAATGTCGGCACGCTGGTGCTGCCCGTGACGCTGGCCCAGTACAAGGCCAAGAGCGTGACGCTGCCGCCCAAGCTGTTTTCGCATAACGACCAGCAATCGATCTGGCAGTCGGGCCAGCCGGAAGGCGCCACTACCGGCTGGGGTGGCCGCATCGGCGACCTGTTCGCCGGCGGCAATGCCAATGCCATGTTTACCAGTGTGTCGGCGGCCGGCAATTCGGTTTTCCTGAGCGGCAAGCAGGTGCGCCAGTTCCAGGTGGGCCAGTCGGGCGCCGTGGCGATCCGCAATACCAGCGGCTCTCTGTTCAGCTCGGCTGCAGGCGCGTCCGCGCTGCAGGCCATTATCAACGAAGCGGGCGACGACCTGATCGAACAGGAGCAGGTCGCGGTGGTGCAGCGCGCCATCGCCAGCCAGTCGCTGCTGAGCGGCGCCATGCTCGCTGCCGGCCCCACCGGCGTGCCCAATCCCGGCACCTATATCAATCCCAATACGGGTGCGGCTGCCACCAATCCGCTGGCGGTTCAATTACAGACAGTGGCGCGCATTATCGGCGGGCGCAGCGCACTGGGCGCCAAGCGCCAGGTGTTCTACGTCACGCTGGGCGGCTTCGATACCCATGACCGACAGAAAGTGCTGCACGCCGACCTGATGGCGCGCCTGGCGCATGCGCTCGCGTATTTCGACGCAACGCTGGCAACACTGCAGGGCGCCGACCTGCGCCGCCAGGTCACCACCTTTACGGCGTCCGACTTCGGCCGCACCTTTACCAGCAATGGCGACGGCACCGACCACGGCTGGGGCGCGCACCATTTCGTGGTCGGCGGCGCCGTGCGTGGACGCGATATCTATGGCGCCTTCCCGGCAAGCGGCCTGGGCCATGAACTGGATGTGGGTTCCGGCTCGCTGCTGCCGACCACCTCAGTCGACCAGTACGGCGCCACGCTCGCCAAATGGTTCGGCGTGCCGGACAACCGCCTGGCTGAAGTATTCCCCAACCTGGGCAACTTCAGCCGCCGCGACCTGGGCTTCATGAGCTAAGGCGCGGGCCTTAGCCGTTCACGCCGACGGTCAGCGTCACCACATAACCATCGGTGACGTTGCCGGTGACGCTGGCTATCTGCAGGCTGGTGCCGTCGCTGAAGACGTTGTCGGTGGCATTGCTGATCTGCGCCAGATTGCGCACGCTGGCGCTGTAGCCGCTGCTCGCATACACCTCGTTCGAGGTGGCGGTAGGAAAGGTGAACTGCGAAGTCTTGATGCGGCTGCTGGCCGTGGTCGCCCTGGCCAGGCTCGGGTAGACCTCAAAATGCACATGCGGCACCCGTCCGGCGTAGCAGCCGGGATAGATCGTGGTAAACGAGACGGTGCCGCTGCTGTCGCTCTCCTGCAGCCCGCGCAAATAGTTCTGCGCCGTGATGCCGCTCGAATACAGCGAATAGTTGCCGTCGCGGTCGCAATGCCACAGATAAATTGCGTAGCCGGCCAGGCTGGCGCAGCTGGCGCTGACGTTGACTAGCTGCAGCTTGATAGTCAGCGGCACGCCGGCCGCCACGCCCGTGGCGCCATTGAAGCTGGCGCGAATGTCGCTGCGCACCACGCCCGACTGATTAAGCACGTTGATAATGCTGCCGCCATTGGTGTTGCTGCCATCGGCCGGATACGGCCCGGCTGTTTCCTCGGGAATCACGGCGCAACTGCCGGCCGCCGGCGTGGTGGTGGCCGGCGTGGTGACGGTCGTGCTACCACCGCTGCCGGTAGCCGCCGTACCGGTACCGGTGCTGGCGGCATCGGCGTCCGAACCGCCACCGCAACTGGCCAGCGGCAAGGTCGCTGCGCCGGCCAGCAGCCAGCGCAGCACCTGGCGCCGTTCCAGCGCCTGCCGATGCATGATTTCAAGATCGGATGTCAGGCCGAACGCCGTTGCATGCTCATGTAATTCCATAAATACTCCATCAGTTGGGGCAAGCCGGCCAGCGCAGGATTGAGGCTGGCGCACAGGTAGCACAGCTGCATGGCACGCTGGCGCCTGCTGTCGCTGCCCTGCCCGGCCGGCTGGCTGTTCATGTTTCTGTTAGCGCAAATGTAGGCCGGGCCGGCTGGCGCCATCGGGGCGGCGTGCTTCGACCTGCTGGCGCTGTTCCGGCGTCAGCACGGCCAGCAACTGCTGTTCCAGGCGTGCATGCTGCAGGCTGATGGCCGCCATCGCTTCGGCGGCGCTGCGCGCCAGTGCCTGCGCACGGCCATCGTCATAGGTGTTCGAGGCCGCCATGTCGCGCAGCTGCTGATGGGCCTTGAAGGCGATTTTTTCCTGCTCGCGCAGGAAAGGCGCCTGGGCGTAAGTTGCGGCAAATACCTTGTCCTCCTGCGCCTCGCTCAATTCAATACCATGCATAAACGGTGGCAGGGCGTCGCTGCTGCCGAGCGAGCCCATGCCAGGCGGCGGTCCGGGCATGGCGTGTGGCGGGCCGGCATCCTGGCCGTGCTGCGGCCCCTGCTGGGCCTGGCTGGCCAGCGGCAGGCACAGTGCCGCCGTCATCAGCATGGCGATGGTGGCGCCAACTGGTTTGATATTGTGTTTCATCGTGCTTTCCTCATGTCTGGACAGGATTGCATTGTCCGGCGCTGGCATGTAAAGCAACGTTAGCGGCAGGTAAAAACATGTAAAGCACAGGGTGTAAAGCACAGCAGCGGCGCACTGTAAAAGCGGGTAAAACAGCGCATTGCCGCCGGTTTTGACTGTTATCATGGGTGCTTACCACCGAAAAAAGCGCAAGGCATGAGCAAGGTTTTATTGATAGATGATGATGTCGAGCTGGTCGGCATGTTCCAGGAATACCTGACCCAGGAAGGCTTTGAAGCGATCGCCGTACACGACGGCGAACGCGGCGCGGCGCAGGCGCTGACGGGTCTGTATGCGATTGCTATCCTCGATGTGATGATGCCACGCATGAACGGCCTGGAAACGCTGCGCCGCATTCGCGCCGGCAGCCGCCTGCCCATCCTGATGCTCACTGCGCGCGGCGACGACACCGACCGCATCGTCGGCCTGGAACTGGGTGCCGATGACTATGTGACCAAGCCCTGTACGCCGCGCGAACTGACCGCGCGCATCCGCGCCATCCTGCGCCGCTCCCAGCCCATGCCAGCGGACAGCTCGGGCACGGCGCCCCTGGTCGTGGGCCAGCTGACCATGTGGCCCGAGCAGCGGCGCGCCGCCTGGGCCGGCGCCCACCTGGAATTGACCAGCACCGAATTCAACCTGCTTGAAGTACTGGTGCGCAATGCCGGCAAGCCGGTCAGCAAGAACCAGTTGTCCGAACTGGGGCTGGGCCGCCCGATGGCCCGATTTGACCGCAATATCGACGTGCACCTGAGCAGCCTGCGCCGCAAGCTCGGCAGCCTGGACGATGGCCGCTCGTGCCTGCAGACGGTGTACCGGCTCGGCTACCAGCTGATCAAGGAATAAGCGTGGGTCGCCTGTTCTGGAAATTTTTCCTGTGTATTTTGCTGGCGCAAGTGACGGCCACTATCGGCATCGGCGGCGCCTTCTGGCTGAAAAACCGCGCCATCCAGCAACAGCGCGCCGAAGAGATCGACACCAGTCCGCCTGCGCAAATGGTGATTGAAGCGGCCACCGCGACACTCGAAGCCGGCGGCAGCGTGGCGCTCAAGCACTTTATTGGCAAGCTCGACCGGATGCGCGTGGTCGCCATCGACCAGCACGGCAAGGAACTGATGGGCCGCAGCATGCATCCGGCCATGCTCAACAAGGCACGCGCGCTGCTTGAACAGGAGCAGAGCCGTCCTGTCGTGCGCGAGGCCACCGGCAGCGACGGCGTGCGCTACCTGCTGTTCCTGCCCTATTCGGAACGCTTTCGCAACGCACAGCTGGGCGCCGCCCGCGAGGCATTGAATGCAGTCGCCATGGCCGGCCCGCGCATGCTGCCGCCACCACGCGACAACCTGCACGAAGGTGCGCCGCCTGCGCCGCCCGGCGCTGACAGCCTGCACGGCCAGCCGCCAGGGCCAGGCGTGGGCGCGATGGCCGGCATGGGGCCGGGTCCGCGCATGGACAGCCCGTATCGCAACCTGATCCCGATCATTGCCGGTACGGTGGCCAGCCTGCTGTTTGCGTTTTTACTGGCCTGGTATTTTTCGCGCCCGATCCGCGCACTGCGCCTGGCGTTCGAGGCCGCATCGAACGGCGACCTGGCGCCGCGCTTCCAGGCCAGCAAACGCGGCGACGAGCTGAGCGACCTGGGCCGCGATTTCGACCGCATGACGGGTCGTCTGCGCAGCCTGATGGACAGCCAGACGCGCTTGCTGCATGACGTGTCGCATGAACTGCGCTCGCCACTGGCGCGCCTGCAGGCGGCAATCGGCCTGGCGCACCAGCAGCCCGACAAGCTTGACGCCTCGCTGGCGCGCATCGAGCGCGAAGGCGTGCGCATGGACAAGCTGATCGGCGAACTGCTGACGCTGTCGCGCATGGAGGCAGGCGCGAGCACATCCCTGCACAGCGACTTTTGCATTGCCGACCTGCTGCACGATATCGTGGAAGACGCCCGCTATGAAGCCGAAGTGCGCGGCATCGCCATCGTGCTCGAAGGCGGCGAGCAGCTCGCTGAAGTGGTCATCAGCGGCCAGCCCGAATTGCTGGCGCGCGCGGTGGAAAACGTGGTGCGCAACGCCGTCAAGCACAGCCCCGACCGGGGCGAGGTGCAAGTAGCCTTGTCGCTGCTGCCAGAGAGCAGGCAGGTGAGCATTGCCGTGCTGGACCGTGGTCCGGGCGTGCCTGCAGGCGACCTGGACAATATTTTCCAGCCATTTTTCCGCTCCAGCAACACCGAAAACGCGACCGACGGTCACGGCCTGGGCCTGGCCATCGCCCGCCACGTGATTGAAGCGCACGCCGGCACCATCAGCGCACGCAACCGCAACAGCGGCGGGTTTTGCGTGGAGATGGTGCTGGCGGTGAAGACAAGCGTTGTTATCGGATGACGGCCAACGCCCCAACCCGACGTCAGGCCTGCGTATCAATAATACTCCCCAATAACGATCCCGACGCCCGCGCATTGGCGGTGCTGGCGTCGGCACTGCTGCTGCCCTGCCCCGACTGCTGTGTCTGCTGAGCCTGCTGTGCTGCAGCCGCCTGCAACTGCGCAATCTGCGCCTGCAGCGCCGCGATCTGCTGGGCCAGCTGCTGCTGCAGTTTCTCGGCAGCGTCGTTCTGTTCGCCTTTTTGTGACTCGGTCAGTTGCTTTTGCGCAGCCGTGATCTGCTTTTGCAAAGCTGCAATTTGCGAGCTGCTGCCGCTGCCAGCCGCGACGGCACTGGTGCTGCCTGAAGTGATTGCCGATACCATCTTGCCTCCTGTTTATCTCGATATAGGATTATCGGAAAGGAAAGGCCGGGATGGATGGTGCTTGAGGTAAAGTGATGTAAAGCCAGGTAAAGACGGCCCGGCTGCAGCGCCAGGCCCGGTACTGCTGATATCAGGTCTTGGGCAGCGTGACGCCAACCTGGCCCTGGTATTTGCCGCCACGATCCTTGTACGACGTTTCGCAGACTTCGTCAGACTCGAAGAACAGCACCTGCGCCACGCCTTCGTTGGCGTAGATTTTCGCCGGCAGCGGCGTAGTGTTGGAGAACTCGAGCGTCACATAGCCTTCCCATTCCGGTTCAAACGGCGTGACATTGACGATAATGCCGCAGCGCGCGTAGGTGCTCTTGCCCAGGCAGATGGTCAGCACATTGCGTGGAATGCGGAAGTATTCGACCGTGCGCGCCAGTGCAAACGAGTTCGGCGGGATAATGCA
>Ga0308158_10004429_pt1 | contig 11878 bp, 16 predicted proteins | sample PhyBR2_FD_201038 | JGI IMG/M metagenome (GOLD analysis project Ga0308158, IMG submission 201038) | Phyllosphere microbial communities from UC Gill Tract Community Farm, Albany, California, United States - DLSLB.R2 | ecosystem: Host-associated > Plants > Phyllosphere > Unclassified | place: USA...
GCGGCCTGAAGCTCGTGCCGCGCGCCACCTGGCTGTGCCTGCCCTATTTCGACCACATGCACCGGTTCGTGCCGGCGCTGGTCAAGCGCCTGGGCGGCGTGATCGCCATCGTGCCGGTGCGCCATCGCCACCGCACTGCCGGCGTGTCGAAATACACGGCCTGGAACCGGCTGTGGGTGGGCATCGTCGACATGTGGGGCGTTACCTGGCTCATCCGCCGCAGCAAACTGCCGCTGATCGACCGCATGGAAGTGCGGCATTGAAACCCGCGCTGGCCCTGCTGGTCAAACCGCTGCTGCTAACTAGCGTGCTGACGCTCGGCTTCGTGTCGCTCCATTTCCAGTGGTGGGGGTCATTTACCGAACTGGATCTGCTCAACCGCCTGTTCGAGCGGCACTGGGCCGTTGCCTGGCCCATGTTCGCGGTCACCGGCATCGTCTACACCGCGCTTGGCGGCCCGCGCCAGGTGCTCGCCTTCGCTTGCGGCTGCGTCATCGGTGGCGTGCCGGGCGCGTTGCTGAGCACTCTGCTGACCGGCTTCGGCGCCCTGCTGGCAATCTGCTGCGTACGCCACATCGGCACGGCCTGGGCCAGCGCCCGCTATCGCGACTGGATCACCATCATCCGCCAACTGCTGGCACGCGACACCTGGCTGTGGATCTGCACGCTGCGGTTGATGCCGGTCGGCAGCAACCTGGCGACCAATATCGCCGTGGGACTGACCCGGCTGAGCATACCGGCAGTGTTCTGGGGCAGCCTGCTGGGCTACCTGCCGCAAATGCTGCTGTTCAGCTTTGCCGGCGCGGGCCTGGCCTTGCACGACGAACAGCAGCTTTGGTTCGGCCTGCTGACGCTGGCGCTGTCCACGGCGCTCGCGCTCTACCTCTACCATCATGGCTTCAAGCAGCGTCTGCAGCACATCCGGGGACAAATGCATGCCACGCCCGCACACCGGCAACCTTGAGCAGGCCCCAAGCTGGTGGCCGTGGCTCGTCGGGCTGACGCTCATTGCGCTGTTCGCCGGCATCGGGCTGCGCGCGCCCTGGCCAGCCGACGAGCCGCGCTTTGCCCAGGTCGCGCGCGAAATGGTGGAATCGGGCCAGTGGCTGTTTCCCACGCGGGGCGGCGAATTCTATCCGGACAAGCCGCCTGTCTTCATGTGGCTGATCGCCCTCTTCTATCAACTGACGGGACAACTGAAAATCGCGTTTCTCCTGCCCAGTGCGCTGGCAGGGCTGGGAACGCTGTGGCTGGTGTTCGACCTGGGACGCCGCCTGTGGGGCGACCATGTCGCGCGCTCGGCCGTGCTGATCCTCGTGTTCACGCCGCAATTCCTGCTGCAGGCCAAGGGCGCGCAGATCGATGCGGTGTTGTGCTTCTGGATCACACTCGGCTGCTATGGGCTGATCCGCCACTTTCTGGTCGGTCCCGCCTGGGGCTGGTATGCCGCCAGCTGGGTGGCAATGGCGCTGGGCGTCATGACCAAGGGCGTCGGGTTTCTCCCGGCACTGATGCTGATCCCGCTGGCCATCTGGCGCCGCCGCTTTGATGAATCCGGGCATCAGGCTTGGCGCCTGCGCGCGTGGTGGGGCCCCGTCCTGATGCTGGCCACGCTCGCGCTGTGGCTGGCGCCGATGTGGCTCACGGTCGAGCGCGTGCATAGCCCCGAACTGCTGGCCTACCGCGACAATATCCTGTTCCGGCAGACCGCCGAGCGCTACGCCAATGCATGGCACCACATCCAGCCGTGGCATTACTACCTGACGACTGCCTTGCCGACGATGTGGTTCCCGCTGGTCGTGCTGTTCGTACTGCGGCTACGCGGCATCATCGACCTGTGGTCGCCTGACGCAGCGCTGCGTATCCTGCTGAGCTGGGTTGCACTCGTGCTGCTGTTCTTTTCGCTGAGCCCAGGCAAGCGCGAGGTCTACATCCTTCCCGCGCTGCCAATGTGCGCGCTGGCGCTCGCCTGCGTGTGGGAGCAGACGCCGGCCACGAGTCGCCGCGCCGCGTCGGTGCTGTTGCGCGCAGTGCTCGTGCTGATGGGCGTGCTGCTGATCGCGCTGGCGGGCGTCGCATGGCTGGCGCCCCACCGGCTGCCGGCCAGGGCGGACGACTATGCCGAGGCCGTCGCGGCACTGGCGCCCGGTGTGCTGCTGCTGGGGCTGGCGCTGGCCGGCATCCCCCTGCTGCTGCGCAAGCGCGCCCTGTTCGAGCAACTGGCGCTGGCCAGCCTGCTGACCTGGCTGTGCATCGCCTTCTGGCTCTGGCCAACCCTCGACCCGCATCGCACGCCGCGCGCCGTCTTGCAGGAACTCGAGCGCCAGATCGGGCCTGGGACGCAGGTCGGCATGCTGGAGTTCAAAGAACAGTTCCTGCTGTTTGCCGACCGGCCGCTGGTGCATTTCAGCTATCTGGCGCCGCTGGCCCAGCAAGAGTCGAGCGCATGGCGCTGGATGCGCGCCGATCCTGCGCGCGTGCTGCTGGTGCCGGACCATCTGGCGCTGCGCTGCTTCGATCTGACGCGTCAACGCGTGCTTGGTCAGGCCCATCGCCGCGAATGGGTCGTTCTGGATGCCACGGCGCTGCGCGAACGCTGCGACGGGCCGGGCGGCCAAGCCCCCTATCGCTATGTTCCCGTCAGGAAGGACATCCTGTCGTAGGGGCCAGCGCACAACCGGAACTGCGCCAGCGCGCGCCGGTGCGGCGTATGATGGGGGTCTGCTACCCGGAGAATTCATCATGCAACTACGCACTTATTCCGCCGCAGTACTGACCATTGCCTGCCTGATGCTGGGCGGCTGCCGCGAACATAATGGTCCGGCCCAGCCGATTGCGCCTGCCGCGCAAACCGCGCCGCACACGCCAGCGGCTTCCTGATCCTGCACGAATGCGCGTGGCACGCCGTCCTGGCGGCGTGCCGATGATCGCCATGCCGGCGCCGGCAGGTTACACTGCGGCCTGTCCATTTTTCGTCGCAAGGTGTCCTGCCCATGTCGTTTGCTTCCCTCGGCCTGATCGAGCCGATCGTCCGCACCCTGGACGCCCTCGCCTACCACACGCCCACCGCCGTCCAGGAGCAGGCGATTCCCGCCATCCTGGCTGGCAACGACGTGATGGCCGCCGCCCAGACCGGCACCGGCAAGACCGCCGGCTTCACGCTGCCGATCCTGCAGCGTCTCGTCATGGGCGGCAAGGTCGGCAACAACGCAGCGCGCGCGCTGATCCTGGTACCGACCCGCGAACTGGCCGAGCAGGTGCACGAAAGCGTGCGCACTTATGCCGAAGGCCTGCCGCTGCGCTCGATGGTCGCATATGGCGGCGTCAGCATCAATCCGCAGATGATGACGCTGCGCAAGGGCGTGGACGTCCTTGTCGCCACGCCGGGCCGCCTGCTCGACCTGCACCGGCAAAACGCGGTGCACTTCAACGAAGTCAAAACGCTGGTGCTGGACGAAGCCGACCGCATGCTCGACCTGGGCTTTGCGCGCGAACTCGACAACATCCTCAAACTGCTGCCGAAAAAGCGCCAGACGCTGCTGTTCTCTGCCACGTTCTCGGACCCGATCCGCGCACTGTCGAACCAGATGCTGCGCGAACCGGTGCGCATCGAGGCAACGCCGCGCAACACCACCGTCGCTGCGATCCGCCAGTGGGTGATCCCGGTCGACAAGAAACGCAAGGCCGCGCTGTTCGTGCACCTGCTCGAACGACGCGACTGGACGCAGGTCCTTGCCTTTGCCCGTACCCGCAAGGGGGTCGACGAACTGGTCGGGCTGCTGGAATCCAAAGGCATTCCGGTCGACTCGATCCACGGCGACAAGCCGCAGCCGGCCCGTCTGCGCGCGCTCGATCGTTTCAAGGCCGGCGAGGTACGCGTGCTGATCGCCACCGACGTCGCCGCGCGCGGCATCGACATCGACGACCTGCCGGCCGTGATCAATGTGGATCTGCCGATCGTGGCCGAGGACTACGTGCACCGCACCGGGCGCACGGGCCGCAAGGGCGCGAGCGGCGAAGCGGTGTCGCTGGTGTGCGCTGACGAAGTCGAGCAACTGGCGGCAATCGAAGTGCTCACGCGCCAGACGCTCGAACGCGTGGAAGAGCCAGGCTATGCGCCCGAGCACCGCGTGCCGCAGACCGATGCAAAGGGGCAGATCGTCAAGAAGCCAAAAAAGCCGAAGAAGCCCAAGGGCAATGCGCCGGTGGTCAGTGAGGACGTGCGATTTCGGCGTTGAGAGCGGCTGATAACACCGTTTGGCATACCGCCAACGGATGAGCGAGCAGGCAAGCGAGAGAAACGCCTGATGGATGTCTGCCCGTCGCCCATGTCGTCTGCGCAGTCAGCGAACGCGGTGTAGCAAACCCAAGGTGCGCTCGACGACCCGCCGCCATCGGCCGAGCCGTTCGCGCGACTCTAGGGCATGCCGCGCGATTCGATCTGGTAATGCCCCGATGGTGCAACCAAGCCGGATGGGTTCTCGAAGCTTACGCTCGGTCGGCATGCAGCTTACCTGGGCGTATTCGGGCACGGCCTGCTCATCCTTTCACTGCCGAAACGGACGCTACTAGCGGGATGAGGAAGCCCAAGTCGTGTACTTGCGCGCCTGAAATCTGAGCCATTAGCGGAAGCCAACGCTCATCCACCAGCAGATGATGTTTGCTTCCAAGCCGCAATCGGCTAGGAAACAGCCGAGTTCGCGCGACAGGTACTCCCATGGCATTTCAGTTTTGAGGGTTAAACAGGATCCGCGCTAGGGCAGCGCTATCATCGATATGAAAGCGTCCGCTTTTCGACAATCGGTGATGGGCCAGAAGATGATCTGTTATAAGATACTAAAGGTCTCCAAGAAGTAGTGCTCGGGCTATGGCATTAGTCCGTCTACGAACGTGACCGCTATGTTAGTGCCATACTGACGTTGCATCGGTCCGCTATAGACTCGAAGCAGACCTTTGCCTCTCTCGATTTTACGTCTCCAAATGGCATCCATAATTGCATTGAGGCATCGAGCGAACAACCGCAATGTAAGGTATACCCAGTGAACCGGTACATCTACCCGACTGGAGCGAAGCTATTGCCTAAGATGAAGCGCAGGCCACGCAAAAGCCTATAATTGCCAGCATGAAAAATCTCTTAGCCTTGACGATGTGCGGTGTCCTGAACATGTCAGTGCATGCTCAACCCGTCGTACAAGCTGCGACTGCCCAGCTTCAGCCACAAATTAGCCGGGATACCGCTGGGTACACGGCCTGCGGCATTCGGGCCATCGTTCTTGATATGAAGCCTGAGGTGGTCGAGGCATACGACTTCTCGCTGTATCTACGCACTGAGATTTCTGCTGGGACGATAAAGGCTGGGAAGCATCAGACACCATCCGCAAAGTTCTCGAAAGGCCAGCTTGATCAAAAAGTTGTGATGCCTGGGCCTGAAAATTTTTGGATAGCGAAAGAGTTGGAGGGAAAGGCGCTCATTCCATTCAAAGTTTTTGCTGGCGATACACCAGGCTACATCCTCGGTCTGGCCGATATTGCCGGGACACACGCGGCCATTGCCAGCATGATGGCTGGTGAACGCATGCAATTCGCCGTTCGGTACAAAAATCAGCCTTACGATACAGTCGTGAGTTTTGCTTCGGAGCTCCCGAGCGCCGAACTTAAGCCTCTAGCCGCATGCATGGATGGCCTTGTTACTCGAATGAAGAGCGACGCGGCAAAGCCAGAAGGCTAACCCTCCTACGAACTATGTAGTGTCTCGAGTTCGAGCAAATACCATCCTGCGGCACCGTCATGGAAAATTTGTTTACGACCGATCGCAACTCGAAGGCAATCTTTGACGCTTTTGAACGACCGCTCACGACCTAATGCTTACGTAGGATCAAGCATCGTGGCCTGTTACTGCGCTTTGCCGGCACGGATGTCAATCGCACTTTTTAGGCTACGGACGTCATGGGTCCATTTCGGAAGGACTAGTGAAATCAAAATACCTTCCAGTTCCGATAGAAGGCCTACAAACGAGGAAATCCAGAGGAAGGGCCCCTCGTAATCGAACATCACAATAATACTGACTGCGACCAGCAGCGAAGCCCCAAAAAGCTTTGCGCTCAGCGCATGGTAGCTCGCACCGCGCCCGAAACGCCACCAATCCAATGGATAACGAAGTAGCTCCAACGTGATCACGATGCCTATACCCGAGCGATGCGAATAGATAATTTCAGGATGACTCACCCAAAGACTGATCGCGATCCCAAAGGCGTAGATCGTGTCCGCGATGCTGTCAGCCTGGCGCAAACCTGGTGTTGCAGTTCCCCAGCGGCGGGCCAGCTTCCCGTCAAACCGATCAGACGTCGTAGCCAAGACGAACTGCCCCATCTACAGCGCTGCAGGTAGTCCTGCAACGGCGATCCATATTGCGACCGGAGCGAGTAGCGCCCGAGCAATGACTAATAACCAGGGTATAAGTCGTGTCATCGGATACATCAGTAATTTCTGCGGAGGTTAGCTGCACCCTCGGTAACTATGAACAGGAACTCTCTCAGGTCGTCCTCTAAAGTTCACGAAAGACCGTTTTCGACCCATTGCAGACGGTCACCATCGCGTAGTTAAGCAGCGGACTGCTTGTAGTCTTCGAACTCCCAAGCTGCGAATCGTGCAAGCTTGTTGGCGACCTCATTCCAGTCTCTACCTTGGCATGCATCCATTTGGCGGGTAACGACTTGCAGGATGAGGTTAGAGTCGTACTTAGATATCAACAACATGTGTCGCCCCCAAACCGCCCCTTCTTGAGTAAATTGCTCCTGAATCCAGGATGGCGTGCAAACGAAAAGGTCGAATAAGTCCGTCGCATCGCCTCCCATAAGTCCTACTTCGAGACGGATCGACAACCCAAAGTGTTCAGGATCGGTCGGACGATGTTCTTCCAGGCTGACGGGCAGTTCGATTGAGTACATTTGCTTCAGGTGGGCTCTCACAACATGATCCTTACTTTTTTCGTACCGGGACGACGGTCGGTCTCGACCGGCACTGCCTGTCAGCGAAGGTCCGATTTTGGCCGTTTCCTGCCTGTCGCGACCGGTAGCTCTTGACCTGAAGCAGACAGGATTCATCTCGGCATGGAAGCGTCAATTTCATTGTGCAGATTGAACACCTTGCCTTTGCCAAATTCCTCTTCAAGTTTTAACAGCGCGTCGTCAAGGCTCTCGGCTACAACAGTGACTCGCTTTCCAACGCTTGTCGGCGTCTCCCAAATCATTGCTATGTATGTCTTTTGGCTAGGTTGCATAAGTACGTTTTTCGGGCCCGACTTCGAATGACTGCTTCTGGCCGAAACCGGCCGGTCGAGCCAGCATAGCAGGTTGCCAAGTTGAAAATCCAACGGTAGCCCTGACTGGCCGGTACCGACCCAAAGCAGCCGCTGGAATGCACAAGCGAGAGCTATGCTCGTTACCCGAACCTGCGCTACGGTTGCTCGCATGAACATAGATATTGCCGAATGGTGTTCAAGGCGAGACCGCGCGTAGCTCTTTCATTCCGAAGTAAGTCTGTGCCATCACCCATCCACCGTTCACACCAACGGCAAAAGCAACGAAGCTCACAAACACAAGAGATATCACAATCAATTTTTTCAATTTTCTGAATTTTTAAAAGTCTGCTTTTGGCCGAGATCGGCCGGTCGCCGTCAGGCCGGTTTCGACCTTAGCGGACCTAAGATGCCTACATTTGCTCAGTGTCGCCAGACAGGAAAGGCCATAGCAAAACCAAGCTCTTGGAGCATGTCCATCATTGTGTTGACTTCGTGAGCAGCGACCGATGCAGGAACGTCAATTGCATAGTGTTTGAACTGAGAGAAAACCGCGATACTGAGGCCAAGATCTACTAGCTTATCTTTGTACGGGTCGAGTTCGAGTCCCTCTTGCTCAGCAATCCAGACTAGCGAATGTCCTGATGGTTCTACGGTAGTGAACTCGAAAACGCATCCATTGACTGCGTCTGGCTCGGCAGAGAATTTATCGCCGAGCGCGAGCCCCTTGATAAAAAAGGGAGCGTTTTTAATTTCGTAAATCAAGCCTGTTTTTTCACACCAAACATGTTCGGTCGCTACCGGCGGCCATCCATCGTCGACATCTAGCGCAAAAGATACCTTTTCCACTTTCCCTCCCAATTTGATCTGCGAACTGACGTCCGCTTTTGGCCGATTCCTGCCTGTCGCGACCGGCTGGTTTCGACCCGAAGCAAACTTAAACTCGCCTAATTATGGCTTGCCATAGTTGACGGCCACCATGACCAGCTTGCCCTCGCCTCGCGTGGCGGTAGCCCACACCCGTTCGCCCGCTGGCATACGCAAGCAACCCATCTGGTGTCGCTTGCCAGGCGCAAGTGAAGGAAGGTCCTTGTCGTAAGCCGCTAGCGCCGCTTCAGGTGTACTTGCGCCTACGCCAGCAGAAAGCGATTCGACATCGCCGCAGACCCGCGCTAAGTGAGCGTAGGCGTCGGTCCAGGCCTGACGCGCCGAACTGGCATCCTCGCCCCCATAAGCGATAAGCATGGTGCGTTCCAAGTAGCCGTCGGTAAAGTAGAACGAAATTAGTGCCTCGCCATTTTCGAAAGGCACGTGACCAGCGCCGATGTCACCGTTCTTAAACGTGTAATAGCGGGCTGGATCGCCGACTGCCCTAATTTGCGCTTGGGTCATGCCAAATTCCCATCCTTGGTAGCCGCCAGCAGCCGCTAAGCCATGGGTGAGCAGTAATGCAAAGGCAGCGGTACCGAAACGCATGAACTTCTCCAAAAAGTTGGTTTCCATTAGCACCGGCCGCAATCTACAGTCCGCTTCTGGCCCGAACCCGGCCGTTCAGCTGAGCATATCAGGCCACCGAGATGGAAAAGTCGCGGACTGTCACGAAGAGCAGGAACCGACCCGAAGCGGACACTTGGCCCTCTTTATGGTTTCCAGACGTATTGAATCGGAAGCCACCCCTCGACAGCTTTTCCATCCGCCAAGAGAGGTTTAAAACGGCACTTAGAGAGTCCTACGAGCGCAGCCTCATCCAGTGCTGGGTAACCTGATGATTTGTGGATCAGCGCCCGTTTCACATACCCGTACGCCCCTACAAGGAACCGAAGCCCAGTTACCCCTTGATGATTCTGTTTAAGTTCGTGTTCAGGGTACTCAGGGCGGTCACAGATCTTCCTAACGTTTCCGACCGCTTCGGCAGTGGCCTCGACGGGAGTAGTCTTGTCGCTAGCCCCCGCATTAATCGGTGCGAACATGAACCCGATACCAGCGAGAGTCAGGACTTTTACAGCTGAATAAGCAATGTTCATCACCTGATTTTCTTTCATAGTTTGACAGTGCCTGCTTCTACATGAACGTCCGCTCTTGGCCCAGGCTGTGTGAAAACGCAAATTAGGCGTCGACTCGGCGACACTCGACCTTTCAGATCGCTCACTACGGCGTTTTCTCGAGGTCGGGAATGGTAAAGGGACCCCTGAAAACACGTCGATCGCGCGTTTTTACACAGCCTGGGCCGCTATCCGCCGTTCATCTTATGGCAGCTGTCGACCCGAACAAGCCGCTGGACGCCTTGTTTCTCGGCTTCCTCCACGACATTCATTTTTTTAATATTTGGTAGAGCGACGGACTGGTTAAGGCTGGACAGCGACAGTGGGTGGCATCCGGGAGCTGCCGGTGGGGCCTAATGACCAGACGTACTGGACTGGAGCCCAAGCGCGCTGTGGCTGGCCATCTTTTACTGCTGGCCTGAATCGGCATTTGGACAGTGCCGAGCGAGCCGCCTCGTCGAGCGATAAATCGCCGCTGGATTTCAGGATAAAGGACTGGGCGACGCTGCCGTCGGTATCGATCAGGAAGCGGACAGTCGTGGTGCCCTGTGAACCGCGCCGGCGCGCGTCCTTCGGATACTCGGGCCTAGCGCATGTGACGTTCTTATGGGCCGGCGTCGTCGTGCTGGCAATTGCGGTGCTACCGCTCGTGACGGCGCCTGCTTGTACGACGGGCGCCTGTGCACAACCGGCAAGGCTGAATAGAGTCGCGATTAGGGCAAGACCAAGGAGGGCGATCGCCCCATCCGATTTAAAGCGTAGGTTCGCAAAAACGACCGCTCGTTCAATCCTTAACATAGCATCCCTATCTGTCTCGTCCGCTTCTAGCCAAGCCTCGCCTGTCGGCGCAGCATAGCAGGTTGTCAGGCTAGAAAATTCACGGACTGTCACGAAGGGCCGGACCCGACCCTAAGCGGACGCCCAGGAATAAATGAGGCCGCAAACGATCAGTGCGGCAAAGACCGCTAAACCGCCCAATGTGGCTCGTCGTATGAATCGAAAGCGCTTGTACGCGGCATTGCCGGCTAGTTCCAAAACCAATTCAAGCAGCATCATCGATCCTTAATGTTTCGTTAAAAGCATCGTTAGTAAGGCCGCTTTTGGCCGCATCCGGCCTGTCATAGCACGATAGCAGCTTGCTGGGCGGAAAAATGCTTGGATTGTCATGACCGGCTGGTCCCGACCCAAACCAGTCATTCGCGCTTGTGAGGGCTCTCGCTAAGCAGTCCCCTCAATCGGGAGCTACTGATATTAGGAGGTCGGCAATGACGTCAGCCCGGAGTGGGCCATCCACGAGTTCGGCGAATTCACGCATTCGGTTTCGCAGCTCGAGCATGCGTGGAGTAGGCTCAGGTTGTGTAGCCCAGGCGAGTTCGGACGGCCATTGGGCATACGCAAAATAGTGGCCGTCGGTGGTCCGATGCAAACGCGACCCTAGACCACCTTGCTCGTCGCGTACAAGTTTGGTGAGTTCCAGCCAGGCCTGCTCGAAGTCTCGCTCATGGCCAGAGGCTACCTTCCATCTGAAGTAAATCGCGTGCATATCTTCCTGTCGGGTTGTGGCCAAACCATTCTGCTCGCAAGTGGGTACCGAACGACCGCTTTTGGCCGAAAGCAGACGGTCGGTAAAGCTCACTGTACGACCATGCTGCCGCCAAAAGGAAGTAACAGGTTTTGTCACGCGTTCTGCGCCAGAATTGCGCCGCCCCCGGATCAAACCACGCTGCGCACAGGCGCCGGGCCGCGCCGGCGCGCCAGACCCCGTTCGCACAGCGCACCGGCGGCATACAGCAGCACGAAGGCCGGCGTGACGAACAGGCCGTACGCGTCGGGCCACGACAGGAATTCGAGGGCGCGGCCAAGGCCCAGCGCCTGCACCACGACCAGTTGGGCGGCAATCGGCAACTGCAGGAAGATCAACTGCGACGCATCGTCGCCAGCACCGAGCGACACAATGCCGACGCAGGCCAGGATGAACAAGGCGTATGGAGCGCACAACAACAAACCGAGTCGGGACATCGCGGGAGCAGGGTCGGACCCTGTTGACAATAGGCGGTACGAATCGTCACGACGTGACAGGGCGACAAACACTGTCACCTTACCACCGCAGCACAGCCCAAAATCCTCCGAATGTCACATGGCGCGCGAAACGGTTAGCGTAATGCGAGGCGCATATTTCGGGTGCCGTCCTCGCGGTCGATCGTCACGTCGAATCCCAGCTTTTTGACCATCGCAACGATGCGCGAATTTTGCGGCAGCGCTTCGCCGACGATCTCGCCGGTGCCGCGCGCGCGGCAATACCGGATCAGCTTTTCCATCATGATGCGCCCCAGCCCCATGCCTTTGAGGTCCGAGCGCACGGTGACGGCGAATTCGGCGCTCGTGTTGTCGGGATCGGCCACGACGCGGGCAACCGCCAGCGTCTCGAACACCCCGTCCGCGTTCTTGCGGGTGGCGATGAAGGCCATCTCGCGGTCGTAGTCGATCTGCGTGAAGCGCGCCAGCTGCGACGGCTGCAGCTCGCGGATGCGCACGAACA
>Ga0308158_10004430_pt1 | contig 11876 bp, 20 predicted proteins | sample PhyBR2_FD_201038 | JGI IMG/M metagenome (GOLD analysis project Ga0308158, IMG submission 201038) | Phyllosphere microbial communities from UC Gill Tract Community Farm, Albany, California, United States - DLSLB.R2 | ecosystem: Host-associated > Plants > Phyllosphere > Unclassified | place: USA...
GTGATCGAGACGATCGTGTTGTTGAACGTCGACTTGATGTGGGCCTGGCCCAGCGCGATGTTCTTCTTTTCCTTGCGGCGCGGCTTGCGCGCGGCGGCCTTGGGTGCAGCCATGAAAATGTTCTCCTAGTCCCTGGGGCCGCTGCTTAGCGGGCCTTCTTCTTGCCGGCGACGGTGCGCTTCGGGCCCTTGCGGGTACGGGCGTTGGTCTTGGTGCGCTGACCGCGGACCGGGAGACCACGACGGTGGCGGATGCCCTCGTAGGAGCCGATCTCGACCTTGCGGCGGATGTCTGCTGCGACCTCGCGGCGCAGGTCACCCTCCACCTTGTAGTTGCCTTCGATGTGATCGCGAAGTGCGATGAGCTGGTCGTCGGTGAGGTCCTTCACGCGGATCGACTCGTCGATCTCGGTGGCCTTGAGGATCTCGACCGAGCGGGTACGGCCGACGCCGTAGATGTAGGTAAGGGCGATCACCACGCGCTTGTCGCGCGGGATGTCAACGCCGGCAAGACGTGCCATGCGGTTCTCCTGGATGTTGTGGAGGTGTGGAGCAGGATCGGTGCTCGGGCCTCCGCCCGAGGTGTCCCCCACCGGAGTGGGTTCTGATCCTGCCTGTAGATTTCGGTCGTTGAGCGAGCGAAGCGAAACGTCTCCGCGCTCGCGCGACCTGTATTGAGTTGTGAGTCGGATCTGGTGGGATCAGCCCTGGCGCTGCTTGTGGCGCGGGTTGCTCTTGCAGATAACCATGACGCGGCCGTGACGGCGGATCACCTTGCAGTGATCGCAGATGGGCTTGACGCTGGGGTTGACCTTCATGATGTGTTCCTGTTCGCTGTCTTCACCGGGCAGGCAGGGATGCCTGGGGTGTTACTTCTCGACCGATCAGCGGTAGCGGTAGACGATGCGCCCGCGGGTCAGGTCGTAGGGGCTGAGCTCCACGACCACGCGGTCCTCGGGGATGATGCGGATGTAGTTCTGCCGCATCTTGCCTGAGATCGTCGCCAGAACCTTATGTCCGTTGGTGAGCTCAACGCGGAACATCGCGTTGGGCAGCGCCTCGGAGATAACGCCCTCGATCTCGATGACACCGTCTTTCTTAGCCATAGCCTCGCTGACGCTTCTGCAGACCGGTCGATCTGCGGTGGGTGATTTGGATTGCGGCGCCGCACCGATTCAGACACGCCGAATCAAGGCACAAGGCACCAAAGATCTATGATATCCGACGGCACCGGTTCGAGCAAGCTGAGACCGGCGCCGTCGGCGCGGCTCACTTGCCGTCGGTGCCGGTCGTCGCCGAGCCGGCCTTGGCGAGGACGTCCTCGAGCTTGGTGATGCCGCCCGCCTGGAGGTCGAGACGCTCGCCGTTGACCTCGACGGTCGGCGTGCCCTTGATCTCGTGCTTCGTCGTCTGCGCGGCGACGAAGGTCTTGTACGTGCCGTCGGCGATGCAGTCCGCAGCAGCACCGGCCCCCGCCTGCTCGGCGAGCGAGGCGAGCTCGTCGTCGCCGAGACCGACCGAGTTCTCCTCGGGCTGGTTGGTGAAGAGCGAGTTGAAGAACGTCAGAGCGGCATCCGGGGCCTCTGCAGCGACGCAGTACATGGCGCTGGCCGCGCGGGTGGAGTACTTGGTGTTCTGCGAGTACCGGTCGAGGATCGACACCGGGTGGATGTTCAGCGTGATCGCGTCGCTCGCCGCCGCGGTCTGCAGCTGCTCGCCGTACTGGGTCTCGAAGTCGCCGCAGATCGGGCACATGAAGTCGACGTAGGTGTCGACCTCGTCGTCTCCCGTGCCGAAGGTGATCGCGCCCGTGTCCTGGTTCACGATCGCGCTCTGCGGCGCGGTGCCGGGGCCGGTCGCCAGCGAGTTCGCCCACCAGGCGGCCGCGCCGATGGCGACCAGTACGACCACCACGGCCGTGGACACGCCGATGACGAACCAGTTCGTGCTCTTCTTGGCGACTGCCATTGCTTTCCGATCTGTCGAGGCTCACGCACGTGAGTCCGGCCTGAAGTCTTCGGGTGTATGCACACCCATGGAACCATTGTGCCTGGTCTTTCCTATGCAGCGGTTGTGTTCGTCGCAACCCGTGCTTTGGGCGGCCGGGTGCCAGCGCGTTCTCCCCGTCTTGGGCGACCTCCGGGTTTCCGTACGACCTCCCGGTTTTCGCATGACCTGCGGGTTTCCGCACGACCTCCTGCGCGCGGCTAACGGAACTCGCGCGCGAACCCGGAGGTCGCGCGGAGATCCGGATCTCACACGGCCGCTGCGACCTCCTCTGCACAGCTCCCGGTATGCAGCGGATTGGACACAGGGCCGCGGGATTTCGGCTCTCCAGGCGAGCAGAGCGGATGCTGCGCGCAACATGATGCCGGAATGCCCCTCCTGCTGAGCGACCGCGCCGCCACCACTGCTCCCGTCCCACTCGTGACAACTGCCGAGGCGCGCATGCTCGGCATCAGTCTGGTCCCACAGCGCTGGCATCGGGTGCGACGCGGCGTCTACGCCGAACGAGCCGCGTACAAAGTCCTGAAGCCGTGGTCTCGCTATGCAGCACGGGTACACGCTTTCGTGCGCACCCACCCCGATGCGGTGCTGTGTCTGGAAAGCGCGGCGGTCATACATGGTCTCCCGCTCTTCAACGAGACGCGCGACATCCACGTGCTCGGCGACCCCGGTGACAAGCCGCGTCGATTCGGTGATGTGTGGGTGCACACCAGTGAGGACCCGCGAACCGTCGAACGCGTCGATGGCGTGCATGTGACCTCGCTGGTGGACACCGCGGTCGATCTCACACGCGTGATGTCGCCGGCGAAGGCGCTGACTGTCGCCGACAGCGCGGTGTCGAGAGCCCAGGGTGGTTCGCTCGAGATTCTCGACGCGCTCGACCTGCTCGACGCGCAGTCGAACAGGCGCGGTGTGAATCGCGCGCGATGGGCGTGGAGCCGAGCGAACGGCCTCTCCGAGTCGCCGTCCGAAAGCGTGAGTCGTGCGGTGATCGAGTGGTCGGGATTCGAGGTGCCCGATCTCCAGAAGGTGTTCCGCTATGAAGGGCACGAGGATCGTGCGGACTTCCACTTCCCATCGTGCCGGGCGATCGGGGAGGCTGACGGCTGGCAGAAGTACGCACTCGGCGACCCGGCCAAGGCGGCCGCCAAGCTCGCCGACGAGAAGCGTCGGGAGGACCGACTGCGGCGGAACAGGCATCCCTTCGCCCGCTGGGATCTCGCCGACGCCTGGAAGGTGGATCCGCTGTGCGCGTCACTCCACGCCGCAGGCGTGCCACTCACCCGACTGGCTCAACCAGCGATGCTCGGCTCGCTGCGGCACAGTCCGCGGGAACTGCCCCGCGCGTGACGGTCGCACCACAGAACGCGACCTCCGGATTCTGATGCGACCTCCACGCTCTGCGCGTGGAGGTCGTGCAGGACGCAGGAGTTCACGCCGCGAGCTGGAATTGCACCACCACAGGCGCACGCGCCGAAAACAGCAGGTGCGCCGTGAACTCCCGTTTCCGGCGTGGGATCCACACTCCGCGTGTCGACCTCGTGCAGCAATCAGGAACTCACGCCCGAACCAGGAGTTCACCTGGTTCCCCAGAATGGGCGCTAGGCGATGGGAGTGGGGACGACGCCGAAGGCGGCCAGGCCCGCGGCTCCCCCGTCTTCCGCGGTCAGCACCCAGATGCCGCCGGCGTGCACCGCGACGCTGTGCTCCCAGTGCGAACCGTCGGAGCCGTCGACCGTCGAGACGGTCCAGTCGTCGTCCTCGACGAAGGTCTCCTCGCCACCCGCGGTGACCATCGGCTCGATCGCGAGCGCCAGGCCCGGCTTGATCTCGGCGCCGGGGTCGGGCGTGCGGTAGTTGAAGACGCTCGGCGCCTCGTGCATCTTTCGTCCGATGCCGTGACCGACGTACTCGCGGAGGATGCCGTAGCTCTTGCCCGAGACCTCCGAGACGCCCTGCGCCTCGATGTACTCCTGGATCGCGGCGCCGATCTCGCCGATGTGCGAGACGGATGCCATGGCGGCGATGCCCGCCCACATCGAGCCCTCGGTCACGCGCGACAGCTCCTGCCGGCGCGCGACGAGCGCAGCATCCGCTTCGCCAGGAACGATGAACGTGCGCGCGCTGTCGCCGTTCCATCCCTGGAACTGCGCTCCGCCGTCGACCGAGACGATGTCTCCGGCCTGCAGCACCCGGTCACCCGGGATGCCGTGCACGACCTCTTCGTTCACCGACACGCAGATCGTGTGGTGGTATCCGCGGACGAGCTGGAAGTTCGACTCCCCGCCGCGCTCCACGATGACGCGGTTGGCCTCGGCGTCGAGCTCCAGAGTCGAGACCCCGGGTCGGATGAGCGGCGCCACGGCGTCGAGCGCCGCTGCCGTGATCAGGCCGGGCTCGACCATCGACCGCAGCTGCGCCGGCGTCTTGTAGATCGAACGTCGGAACATCTCAGACGGCGACGCGGAGCCCGCGCGCGTCCAGAGCGGCGAAGATGCGCTCGGTGATCTCGTCGAGCGTGCCCACGCCGTCGATGGTGTCGACGATGCCACGGGGGCCGTAGACCGACAGGATCGGCGCGGTCTCGTGCTCGTAGATGTCCAGACGGTGCGCGATCGCCTCGGGAGTGTCGTCGGTGCGTCCCTGCTCGGTGGCGCGCAGCGCGAGACGGGAGATGCTCTCCTCGCGCGGCACGTCGAGCAGGATCACGGCGTCGAGCGACTCTCCGCGTCCGGCGAGGAACTCGTCGAGGTGCGCGACCTGCTGCGTGTTGCGCGGGTACCCGTCGAGCAGGAAGCCGGCCGCCGCGTCGTCCTGCGAGAGGCGGTCACGCACGATCGCGCTGGTGAGCTCGTCGGGGACGAGATCTCCGGCCTCGAGGATCGCGGTGACCTGCTGGCCGAGCTCGGTGCCCTCTTTGATGTTGGCGCGGAAGATGTCACCGGTCGAGACGACCGGGATGCCGAACGACTCCGCGATGCGCACGCCCTGCGTGCCCTTGCCGGAACCCTGCGGGCCGACGATGAGGAGACGAGCGGATGCGGTCATCGGAGGAGCCCTTCGTAGTGACGCTGCTGCAGCTGCGCATCGATCTGCTTGACCGTCTCGAGACCGACGCCGACGATGATCAGGATCGACGCGCCACCGAACGGGAAGTTCTGGTTGGCGCCGACCGTCGCAAGGGCGATGAGCGGGATGAGGGCGATCAGACCCAGATAGATGGAGCCGGGCAGCGTGATGCGGGTGAGCACGTAGTCGAGGTACTCGGCCGTGGGACGACCGGCGCGGATGCCGGGGATGAAGCCGCCGTACTTCTTCATGTTGTCGGCGACCTCGACCGGGTTGAACGTGATGGCCACGTAGAAGTAGGTGAAGCCGATGATCAGCAGGAAGTAAGCGAGCATGTAGATCGGGTGGTCGCCCTTGGTGAAGTTCGTGGTGATCCACGTCACCCACTCGGCCGGGGTCGATCCGTCCTGCGGCGTGTTGAACTGGGCGATCAGCGCCGGGATGTACAGCAGCGACGAGGCGAAGATCACGGGGATCACACCCGCCATGTTGACCTTGATCGGGATGTAGGTGTTCGTGCCGCCGTAGGTGCGGCGACCGACCATTCGCTTGGCGTACTGCACGGGGATGCGTCGCTGGGACTGCTCGACGAACACCACGAGCGCCATCACGACGATGCCGACCGCGATCACCATCAGGAACACCTCGAAGCCCTTGGTCTGCCAGATCAGGGACATGGCGCCGGGGAACGTGGCGGCGATCGAGGTGAAGATGAGCAGCGACATGCCGTTGCCGATGCCTCGCTCGGTGACGAGCTCGGCGAACCACATGATGAGGCCGGTGCCGGCGGTCATCGCGATGATGATGAGCAGCTGCGCCCACCACGCCTCGTTCGTGAGCAGGGTCTGGCAGGCGGCGACGTCGGTGTTGCCGAAGAGCTGGCCGCTGCGCGCCACGGTGACCAGCGTGGTCGACTGCAGCAGCGCGAGGGCGATGGTGAGGTAGCGCGTGTACTGGGTCAGCTTGGACTGGCCGGCCTGACCCTCCTTGTGCAGCGCCTCGAAGTGCGGGATGACGACACGCAGCAGCTGCGTGATGATCGTCGCCGTGATGTACGGCATGACGCCCAGCGCGAAGATCGACAGCTGCAGCAGAGCGCCACCCGAGAAGAGGTTGACGAGTCCGAGCAGACCGTCGGTTCCGTTGTTCTCGGCAAGACACGCCTCGACGTTCGGGAAGTTCACGAACGGAGCCGGGATGTTGGATCCGAGACGGTAGATGGCGACGATCGCCAGGGTGAAACCGATCTTCCGACGCAGGTCGGGCGTGCGGAAGATCCGCGCGATGGCGCTAAACAAGGGCGTTCCTCCTGAAAAGGTTGCCAACCCTGAGGGATGGCTGAAAGACCAGGGTAACTCAAAAGAGGGGCCGGATTTCTCCGACCCCTCTTTCGCAGTGGTTACTTGACGGTTCCGCCCGCGGCCACGATCTTCTGCTCGGCAGAACCCGAGACCTTGTCGACCGAGACGGTGAGCTTCACGGCGATGTCGCCGTTGCCGAGAACCTTGACCTTCTCGTTCTTGCGAACGGCACCCTTGGCGACCAGGTCGCTGACGGTGACGTCGCCACCGGCGGGGTACAGCTCCGCGAGCTTCTCCAGGTTCACGACCTGGTACTCGACGCGGAACGGGTTCTTGAACCCGCGCAGCTTCGGGGTGCGCATGTGCAGCGGCATCTGCCCACCCTCGAAGCCGACGCGAACGGTGTTGCGAGCCTTGGTGCCCTTGGTGCCACGGCCCGCGGTCTTGCCCTTGGAACCCTCACCGCGACCGACACGGGTCTTCGCGGTGTTGGATCCGGGGACCGGACGCAGGTGGTGCACCTTCAGGACGCCGGGGCGGGATGCCGGAGCATCCTTCTTCGGAGCGGCCTTCTTGGCAGCGGTGTCGGCCTTGGCGGAGGCAGCTGCCTTCGCCGGAGCCTTCTTCGCGGCAGGCTTCTTCTCAGCGGCAGCCTTGGGAGCTGCAGCCTTCTTCGGGGCCTTCTCGGCCTCGACGGCTTCGTTCTTCTCAGCCATTAGTCGATCTCCTCAACCTTGACGAGGTGGGCGACAGCGCGGACGTAGCCGCGAGTCTGGGCGTCGTCAGGGCGGACGGTGCTGTCACCGATGCGCTTCAGACCGAGCGAACGCAGCGTGTCGCGCTGGTTCTGCTTCTCGCTCACCTTGGACTTGATCTGCGTGACCTTGAGCCGGGCGGCCATCAGGCACCTACCTTCTGTGCAGCGAGAGCCTCGGCCTCGGCACGGACGAGACGCGCAGGTGCGACCTGGTCGAACTCGAGGCCACGACGCGCGGCGACCGCACGGGGCTCCTCGAGCTGCTTCAGAGCCGTCACCGTGGCGTGCACGATGTTGATCGTGTTCGACGAGCCGAGCGACTTCGACAGCACGTCGTGGATGCCGGCGCACTCGAGCACGGCGCGCACGGGACCACCCGCGATGACACCGGTACCGGCAGCAGCCGGACGGAGCAGGACCACACCGGCGGCCGCCTCACCCTGCACGGGGTGCGGGATGGTGCTGCCGACGCGCGGAACGCGGAAGAAGTTGCGCTTGGCCTCTTCGACACCCTTCGCGATCGCGAGAGGGACCTCACGGGCCTTGCCGTAGCCGACGCCCACCAGACCGTTGCCGTCACCGACGACCACGAGAGCGGTGAAGCTGAAGCGACGACCACCCTTCACGACCTTCGACACACGGTTGATCGTGACGACGCGCTCGAGGAACTGGTTGTCACCGCGGTCGCGCGAGTTGCGGTCACGACCGCCCTGGTTGCGGTCACGGCCACCGCGGCGGCCATCACGCTGATCGCGAGTCGGCTCGGCCTGCGTGGTGCCGGCGGCCGTCTCGGAAGTGGCAGCAGCCGCTTCGGTCACTTCGTTCTCCTTGTTGTCACTCACAGTGCCAGGCCCCCTTCACGAGCGCCGTCGGCGATGGCGGCGACGCGACCGGCGTAGCGGTTGCCACCACGGTCGAACACTGCCTCGGAAACGCCAGCAGCCTTCGCACGCTCGGCGACGAGCTCGCCGACCTTGCGGGCCTTGGCGGTCTTGTCACCCTCGAACGAGCGCAGGTCGGTCTCGAGCGTCGAAGCCGACGCGACGGTGTGACCCTTGCTGTCGTCGACCAGCTGCACGAAGACGTGGCGGGCCGAGCGGTTGACGACGAGACGCGGACGCGACTCGGTGCCCACGACCTTCTTGCGAAGGCGGGCGTGACGACGCGCGCGGGCGTCAGACTTTGACTTGAGAGCCATGGTTACTTACCACTCTTTCCGGCCTTGCGACGCACGACCTCGCCGGCGTAACGCACACCCTTGCCCTTGTACGGCTCGGGCTTGCGGATCTTGCGGATGTTCGCAGCTGCCTCGCCGACAGCCTGCTTGGAGATACCGCTCACGGTGAGCTTGTTGGTGCCCTCGACCGTGAAGGTGATGCCGGCGGGCGGGTCGATCAGGACCGGGTGCGAGAAGCCGAGGGCGAACTCGACCGAGCTGCCCTTCTGGGCGACGCGGTAACCGGTGCCGACGACCTCGAGACCCTTGGTGTAGCCCTGGGTCACGCCGATGATGTTGTTGTTGATGAGCGTGCGGGTCAGGCCGTGAAGCGACCGCGACGCGCGCTCGTCGTCGGGACGAGTGACCAGAACCTGGTTCTCCTCGACCGCGACCTCGATGGGGCTGGCCACCGTCAGGGTGAGCTCACCCTTGGGGCCCTTCACCGCGACCTCACGGCCGTCGACCGAAACGGTCACGCCCGCGGGAACGTCGATGGGAAGTCGTCCAATACGCGACATTTCGAATTACCACACGTAGGCGAGAACTTCTCCGCCCACGCCCTTCTGCTCAGCCTGACGGTCGGTGAGGAGACCGGAGGAGGTGGACAGGATGGCCACGCCGAGGCCGCCGAGGACCTTGGGGAGCTCCGTCGACTTCGCGTAGACACGAAGGCCGGGCTTCGAGACGCGCTTGATGCCGGCGATCGACCGCTCGCGGTTCGGGCCGTACTTCAGCTGCAGGGTGAGGTTCTGTCCGACGCGAGCGTCAGAGGTCTCCCAGCCGGCGATGTAGCCCTCCTGCTGGAGGATCTCGGCGATGTGCGTCTTCAGCTTGCTCGACGGCAGAGTCACGGAATCGTGGTGCGCCGAGTTCGCGTTGCGCAGACGGGTCAGCAGATCTGCGACCGGGTCTGTCATTGTCATGTGTGTTTTCCTTTGTTCATGAGGTTCCGGCTGTCGTTACACGACAGACGGCCTGCGATGACACGCAATCTTCAATTGTACGGCATGGCGGGAGCCGGATGCTGCGCGTGAACGCAGCATCCGGCTCTCACTATGTATTGCTTACGCCTGGGCGTCGTCCGACCGGAACGGGAAGCCGAGTGCACGCAGCAGAGCGCGGCCCTCGTCATCCGTCTTCGCGGAGGTCACGACAGTGATGTCGAAACCGCGAACCCGGTCGATCTTGTCCTGATCGATCTCGTGGAACACGCTCTGCTCCTGGAGACCGAAGGTGTAGTTTCCGTTGCCGTCGAACTGCTTGTCCGACAGACCGCGGAAGTCGCGGATGCGGGGCAGGGCGAGCGAGACCAGGCGGTCGACGAACTCCCATGCGCGGTCACCGCGGAGCGTGACGTGCGCACCGATGGGCTGACCCTCGCGCAGCTTGAACTGCGCGATGGACTTGCGTGCCTTGGTGACGATCGGCTTCTGACCGGTGATCTTGGTGAGGTCGTCGACCGCACCATCGATCACCTTGCTGTCGCGAGCTGCCTCGCCGACACCCGTGTTCACGACGACCTTGACCAGGCCCGGAATCTGCATGACGTTCGCGTAGCCGAACTGCTCCTGCAGAGCCTTCTTGATCTCAGCGTTGTACTTCGCCTTCAGGCGGGGCTGCACCTTGACAGCCTCCGCAGCGTCAGTCGTTGCCATCAGAGGTCCTTACCGCTCTTCTTCGCGTAACGCACGCGGACGGTGCGCTTGACGCCGTCCTTGGTCTGCTCCTCGACCCGGTGGCCGACCTTGGTCGGCTTCTTGGTCGAGGGGTCGACGACTGCGACGTTCGAGATGTGGATGGGAGCCTCGACGGTCTCGAGGCCACCCGTCTTGGTGCCGCGCTGCGTCTGGCCGACGCGCGAGTGCTTGGTGACGTAGTTCACACCCTCGACGATGACGCGGTTCTGCCCGACAAGGATCTCGAGGACCTTGCCCTGCTTGCCGCGGTCGCCGCCCTTTGCCTGGGTGCGGCCGGTGATGACCTGAACCAGGTCGCCCTTCTTGATCTTCGCCATGATCAGATGACCTCCGGTGCCAGGGAGACGATCTTCATGAACTTCTTGTCGCGAAGCTCACGGCCGACCGGGCCGAAGATGCGGGTGCCGCGGGGCTCCCCGTCGTTCTTCAGGATCACGGCGGCGTTCTCGTCGAACTTGATGTACGAGCCGTCGGGACGGCGCGTCTCCTTCTTGGTGCGGACGATGACCGCCTTGACGACGTCGCCCTTCTTGACGTTTCCGCCCGGGATCGCGTCCTTGACGGTCGCGACGATGGTGTCGCCCAGTCCCGCGTAGCGGCGGCGCGAGCCACCGAGAACGCGGATCGTGAGCAGTTCCTTCGCGCCGGTGTTGTCGGCGACCTTGAGGCGGGACTCCTGCTGAATCACTTGGCCTTCTCCAGAATCTCCACCAGACGCCAGCGCTTCGTGGCGCTCAGCGGGCGGGTCTCGTTGATGAGGACCAGGTCGCCGATGCCGGCGGAGTTGGTCTCATCGTGCGCCTTGACCTTCGAGGTGCGGCGGATGACCTTGCCGTAAAGCGGGTGCTTCACGCGGTCCTCGACCTCGACCACGATGGTCTTGTCCATCTTGTCGCTGACGACGTAGCCACGACGCGACTTGCGGTAGCCACGGGCGTCCACATCGCGCACGTCGTGCGCGGCGTGCTCAGCCTCGACAGCGGCTTCCTTCTTGGTGGCCATCACTCAGCCTCTTCCTTCACGGCGTCGTCAGCGGCATCCGCCTTCTTCGCCTTCGACTTGGTCGCCTTCTTGGCCGGAGCCTCGACCGGAGCAGGCGTCGCACGGATGCCCAGCTCGCGTTCGCGGATCACGGTGTAGAGGCGCGCGATGTCGCGCTTGACGGCGCGGATGCGGCCGTGGCTCTCCAGCTGGCCGGTGGCCGACTGGAAACGGAGGTTGAACAGCTCCTCCTTGGCCTTGCGCAGCTCCTCAACGAGGCGCTGGTCTTCGAACGTGTCGAGCTCCGCCGGAGCGAGCTCTTTGGTGCCGATCGCCATTACGCGTCGCCCTCCTCGCGCTTGATGATGCGTGCCTTGAGCGGCAGCTTGTGAATTGCTCGGGTCAGTGCTTCACGAGCGAGCTGCTCGTTGACACCCGCGACCTCGAAGAGGACGCGGCCCGGCTTGACGTTGGCGACCCACCACTCGGGGGATCCCTTACCGGAACCCATTCGGGTCTCAGCCGGCTTCTTGGTCAGCGGGCGGTCCGGGTAGATGTTGATCCACACCTTTCCACCGCGCTTGATGTGACGGGTCATCGCGATACGAGCGGACTCGATCTGACGGTTGGTCACGTAGGCCGAGGTGAGCGCCTGGATGCCGTACTCACCGAACGACACCTGGGTGCCGCCGGTGGCGTGGCCGTCACGCTTCGGGTGGTGCTGCTTGCGGTACTTGACCTTGCGGGGAATAAGCATCAGGCAGACGCTCCTTCTGCGACGGGGGCCTCGTTGCGCGGCGCGCGGCGGCGGTCGCCACCACGGTCGTCACGACGGGCCTTCGGTGC
>Ga0308158_10004431_pt1 | contig 11875 bp, 12 predicted proteins | sample PhyBR2_FD_201038 | JGI IMG/M metagenome (GOLD analysis project Ga0308158, IMG submission 201038) | Phyllosphere microbial communities from UC Gill Tract Community Farm, Albany, California, United States - DLSLB.R2 | ecosystem: Host-associated > Plants > Phyllosphere > Unclassified | place: USA...
GCAGCCGCCATCGCTTTTTCCGCGACGTCGCAGGCCTATGCCAATCCGCATATCCTGGTCGATGTGCAGAGCGGCCGCGTGCTCGAGCATGAGGATGCCTTCCGCAAGTGGTATCCGGCCTCGCTCACCAAGCTGATGACCATCTACACCACCTTCGATGCGATCCGCTCCGGCCAGATCAGCGTCGATACGCCGATCGTCATGAGCAAGACCGCCGCCGCCCAGCCGCCGGCCAAGATGTATTTCAAGCCGGGCCAGAAGCTGACGCTCGACAGCGCGCTGAAGATCCTGATCGTCAAGTCCGCCAATGATATCGCTGTCGCCGTCGCCGAAGCAGTCGGCGGCACGCAGGACGCCTTCGTTCTCAGAATGAACGCCGAAGCCGCCAAGCTCGGCATGAGCGACACCCACTTCGTCAATCCGAACGGCCTGCCCGGCAAGGGCCAGTACACGACGGCGCGCGATCTGGCGATCCTGTCGGTCGCGCTGCGCCGCGATTTCCCGCAATATGCCAGCTACTTCTCGCTGGAGGGGATCACGACAGGCAAGCAGAACATCCCCGCCATCAACATGCTGATCGGCCGCTTCGCCGGCGCCGATGGCATGAAGACCGGCTTCATCTGCGCATCGGGCTTCAACCAGATCAGCTCGGCGACCCGCAACGGCCGCACGCTGGTTTCCGTCGTGCTCGGCACCGACAGCCTCGCCGCCCGTGCGGACGCCTCCGCCGACATGCTCCAGCGCGGCTTCACCACGCAGCCGACAGGCAACGATACGCTGGGCTCGCTGAAGCCCTATCGCGAAACCCAGGAAGTCGCCGACCTCACGGCCGAGATCTGCAGCGCCAAGGGCGCCAAGATCCGCAGCGAAACGCGCGACGAAGTGGGCCGCATGAAGATCCATTCTCCCTATATCCAGGAAATGGATCACGAGCCGAACTTCGTCTATGCCGGCCTGATTCCCGGCCAGAACGAGCCGCAGCCCGACAAGTTGGCAACGGCGGCCGGCGTCGGCGACATCGCCAACGTGCCGATCCCGACACCGCGGCCCACCTCCGGCTTCTAAGGCTTTCAGACCTCTAAGGCATCGACACATCCAAGGCACACAGGCATGAGCGCAGTTGCGGATCGCATTCCGGTCACCATCCTCACCGGCTTTCTCGGCGCGGGCAAATCGACCCTTCTGAACCGCATCCTCAAGGATCCGGCCATGAAGGATGCGGCCGTGATCATCAACGAATTCGGCGATGTCGGCATCGACCATCTGCTCGTCGAAAGCTCCGGCGACGCGATCATCGAGCTGTCGGATGGCTGCCTGTGCTGCACCGTGCGCGGTGAACTGGTGGATACGCTCGCCAACCTGATGGATGCGATCCAGACCGGCCGCGTCAAGCCGGTGAAGCGCGTCGTCGTCGAGACCACGGGCCTTGCCGATCCGGCGCCGGTCATGCAGGCGATCATGGGCAATCCGATCATTGCCGAAAGCTTCTCGCTCGATGGCGTCGTCACCGTCGTCGACGCCGCCAACGGGCTGCAGACACTCGACAACCACGTGGAAGCCGTCAAGCAGGCCGCCGTCGCCGATCGCGTAATCATCTCGAAGAAGACGCTCGCCTCCCCGGCCATACTGGAAAAGCTTGAAGCCCGCCTGCGCGCGCTCAACCCACGCGCCGCCCTGATGGATGCCGACGACGCCGCGACCGGCACCGCCACCACCCTCGTCAACGGCATTTACGATCCTGCCACCAAGAGCGCCGATGTCGGTCGCTGGCTGCGCGACGAAGATGCTCACGATCACGGGCATCACCATGACCACCATGGGCACGATCACGGCCATCATCATCACGGTCACCACGACCATGATCATGGGCATCACCACCATCATCATGATGACCACCACGACCACCAGCGCGCGCACGACGTGAACCGTCACGACGCCTCGATCCGTTCCTTCTCGATCGTCGAGGACAAGCCGATCGACCCGATGGCGCTCGACATGTTCGTCGATCTCCTGCGCTCGGCGCACGGCGAGAAGCTGCTGCGGATGAAGGCGATCGTTGCGATGTCGGATCGTCCCGACCGGCCGCTGGTGCTGCATGGGGTACAGAGCATTTTCCACCCGCCGATCCGCCTGCCGGCATGGCCGGATCCTCAGGACCGGCGCACTCGCATGGTGCTGATCACCAAGGATCTGCCGGAAGCCTTCGTCAAGGACCTGTTCGACGCCTTCTTAGGCAAGCCGCGCATCGACACCGCCGACCGCACGGCCCTCAACGACAACCCGCTGGCCATCCCCGGAATGCGTTTTTAGAGCTATCGCTTGCGGATCAGAAAGCGATGACCGCTCTCGGTCTTCTCGGTCTCGATCAGCTCGTGACCATCCTCATGGCAAAAATGCGGAATATCGATCCCCGCCAGGGGATCGGTCGTCTCGACACGGATCGTCGCGCCTGAAGGCAGCGAAGACATCTTCTTGCGTGTCTTGATCACGGGCAGCGGGCATTTCAGCCCGCGCAGATCGTAGGAAGTGGCGCTCACGCGCGATTAATCCCGGCCCCAGAACTTCCAGAAAGGCTTCTTGGAGGCGACCTCGACCGATTCAGGCTGCTCGACAGGCGCGAACGCCGTCGCGGTGGTCGGAGCCGATTCCATCGGGTTCGGCGTCGGCACCGGCACGGATGCCGGGTTGACGATCGCGGCATCGGCCGTCTTCACGGCGGCGGTCGCATCGGCAGGTGTCGAGCCGGTCACCGTGTTGGCCGCAACCGTGGTCGCGGTCTTGGCGGCAGCCATGCCTTCGAGGTCGGCGACCTTCATCATCTTGCCGGCTTCCAGCGAGGTGCCGGTCGGCGCATAGGCAAGCTCGCGGCCCTTGCGCTGCTTGGCAACGACGGCCTTGCGCTCGGCTTCCGACGGGTCGTACCACGCCATGCCGTCGAATTCCTTCGACGCCTTGGTGTAGGCCAGCTCATAGGTCTTGTCGTAGGAGGCGAGCGCTGCAGTCAGCGCCGGCGGCGTCGACATCTCGGGGCACTTGCCACCGGGATTGAACGCGCCTGAGGACTGCTGGTTGAAGACGTATTTCTTCTCGCAGAAATTCACTTCCGGCGGACGCTTGGTGACTTCGAAATTGTCGTAGCCGACCTTCAGCATCTTCCAGAAGTCGAAGTTCTCGTTCATCCGGTGCTTGAACATGTTCTCGGCCGTCATCCGGAACGGAAAGGCCTGCAGCTGCACGCCCGTCTGGCCGCCCTTGAAGGCGTCACGCGCGAATGCGTAAATCTCGAGCACCTGCTCGTCCGTCATCGAATAGCAGCCCGACGACGAGCATGCGCCGTGGATCATCAGATCCGTGCCGGTGCGGCCGTTGACGGCGTCGTAGCGGTTCGGGAAGCCGGTATTGATGGCGAGATAATATTTCGAGTTCGGGTTCAGGTTCGCCTTGGTCAGGTTGTAGAAACCTTCCGGCGCCTGCCGGTCACCCTGTTTCACCTTGGGACCGAGACGGCCCGACCAGGCGCAGATCTTGTAGCTGGCGATCTTGTCGTAGCGGTTGTCCGTCTTCGCCTTCCAGATCTCGAGCTGGCCTTCTTCCTTGAAGATGCGGATCAGGATCGGCGAATTGCGATCCATGCTCTTCGCGGCCATTTCGTTGAGGATGCGCGGCGGAAGCGGCTGTTCGACCTTGTTCTTGACCTTGGACAGGTCGATCTGCGTGGTTTCCAACGCGTCGTTGCAGCCGGCCAAAGCCAGCGCCATCAGGGAAACATAGGCAAAATGACGAAAGCGCATTCAATCTAGCCCAATTACGAGATGCGACCCAATCCGTTGAACGGGTTCGAAGTGAAGCGAATCATTGGCCCAATCTGGTTTATAAAACCTTAACGACCATGCCGCGCACCCACGACCCCCGCAAGCACAAAAGCTATTGATAACACTAATGTGGCCAAGGTTTGGCCGCAATCCGCGGCCTCACCCAAGCCTGCTTCGCAGCCCCCCTTAGAGGTTGCGGCCCATGTTCAGGAACTTCTGGCGGCGATCGTTGCGGATCTGCTCGCCGGTGCGGCTGGCCATTTCGCCGAGCGCATTGGCGATGACGTCGCCGGTCGAAGCAATCACGCTATCAGGATCGCGATGCGCGCCGCCGAGCGGTTCACCAATGATGCCGTCGATGATACCGAGCGCCTTCAGATCATCCGAGGTGATCTTCATGTTGGTGGCCGCTTCCTTGGCGCGCGCGGAATCGCGCCACAGGATCGAGGCCGCCCCTTCAGGCGAGATCACGCTGTAGATCGCATGTTCGAGCATGTAGACCCGGTTGCCGGTGGCGATCGCGATCGCACCGCCCGAACCGCCTTCGCCGATGACGACGGAGATGATCGGAACCTTGAGGCCGAGGCACATTTCCGTCGAGCGGGCGATGGCTTCCGCCTGGCCGCGCTCTTCGGCGCCGACGCCGGGATAGGCACCAGCCGTATCGACCAGCGTGATGACCGGCAGACCGAAGCGGTCGGCCATCTCAAGCACGCGGATCGCCTTGCGGTAACCCTCGGGGCGCGCGCTGCCGAAATTGTGCTTCAGGCGGCTCTTCGTGTCGTTGCCCTTTTCCTGGCCGATGACGGCAACAGGCTGGCCGCGGAAGCGTGCGAGACCCGCCTGGATCGCGGCATCCTCGGAAAACTTGCGGTCGCCGGCGAGCGGCGTGAATTCCTGGAACAGCGTCTTGGCGTAGTCGACGAAGTGCGGCCGCTGCGGATGACGCGCGACCTGGGTCTTCTGCCAGGCGTTGAGCTTCGAATAGATTTCGACCGTCGCTTCGCGAACACGAACTTCGAGCCTGCCGATTTCATCGGATGTGTCGATGCTCTCGTCTTCCGAGGCAATCTTCTTCAATTCGATGATCTTGCCTTCGAGGTCGGAGATCGGCTTTTCGAAGTCGAGATAATTGTGCATGAGGTGCGTTTCCGTTCCTTGTGCCCGGGGCATTTGTCTTTTGGCTGCCCTTGTCGCCGGTCCTAATCCTGCTTTTTCGCCTGTTTGGCAAGGGGGTGATGCGTTTGGACCAGTTGCTGGAGCCTTTCTTCCAGCACATGCGTGTAGATTTGCGTGGTGGAAATGTCCGAATGGCCAAGCAGTTCCTGCACCACGCGCAGATCGGCGCCGTTGGCCAGCAGATGGCTGGCAAAGGCGTGCCGCATCACGTGCGGCGAGATCATCGATGGGGTCAGCCCCGCCCGGATCGCCAGATTCTTGAGGTCGCGGGCAAAGACCTGCCGGGCGAGATACCCCTCCTTCGAGGCCGCCGGAAACAGCCACGGGCTTTCCTGTGGATTTTCGGCTTTTGCCATCTCCTCAGCCAGCATCCGGCCATAGAGCTTCAGCGCTGCGATCGCCGATTGCGACAGCGGCACCAGCCGCTCCTTGTTGCCCTTGCCGCGAATGATCAGGAAACGCCCTTCCTGATCGAGCACGCGAGCGGGAAGCGATACCAGCTCGCTGACGCGCATGCCGGTGGCGTAAAGCAGTTCCAAGAGCGCCAGCATGCGCAGCCGCTGCAATTGCCCGGGCGCCTCGTCCTGCGCCTCCTCTTCGGCCTTCTCCAAAAGCCGCCCGACTTCATCGACGCCCATCGTCTTCGGCAGCGCCCGCCCCTTCTTCGGCGCGTCGAGAATGCCGGTCGGATCGTCGGTGCGCAGGCCCTCGGCATAGAGGAACTTGTAGAACTGCCGCATCGCCGCCAGCCGCCTCGCCTGCGACGAGGGCTTGAATCCTTGCGCGGCGAGCGATGCCAGATAGGCGGAAAGATCGGCGGACGCCGCCTCGGTCAGCCGCACGCTTCTGCCGTTCAAAAAGGAATGCAGGTCGTCGAGATCACGCTCATAGGAGGAAAGCGTATTGGCCGCGGCACCCCGCTCGGCGCTCATCATTTCGAGAAAGGACTCGACCTGAACGCGGCTGAGATCCCTCATCGCGTCACTTCTTCGCCGGGCTGATCGCGCCGGTGGCGGGCGGATTGATCCGCTCGGACGGAATGCGGATCGTCACGTCGCGCTCCTTCGGCTCGACGAAAGTCACGAGCGCCCACATCGTTCCGTATATCGCTCCGGCGATGACCGCCAATATGGCGAGAAATCGGAACAGGCTCGGCATTCAACAACTCCATGGCTTTGCTTCTTTATGAAGAAGCGCGTTTGCAAGTGCAAGAAGCAGCTTTTGAACCATGATTCCCTTACCTCTGACTTGACGCTACACCTGCATTTGTTGATACCGTTCGCAAACAAAGTGTGAATGGACCAATGAACGACCCAGTTCTGATCGTTGCCGATAGCCTGAGGGACAGAGCTCGTGCTGCGCTCGGTTCGCGCAATCTGATCCTCGTTGGTCTGATGGGCGCCGGCAAGTCGTCGGTGGGCCGCATCGTCGCCACCCAGCTGGGCATCCCCTTCATCGATAGCGATGCGGAAATCGAGCGCGTGTCGCGCATGTCGATCAGCGAGCTTTTCGCGGCCTACGGCGAGGACGAGTTCCGCGCGCTAGAAGGACGGGTGATGAAGCGGCTGCTGAAGGGCGGCCCGCGCCTCGTTTCCACCGGCGGCGGCGCCTTCATCAACGACCGCACCCGCAAGCATATCAAGCGAGGCGGCCTGTCGGTCTGGCTGAAGGCCGATCTCGATGTGCTCTGGGAGCGCGTCAACAAACGCGACACCCGCCCGCTGCTGAAGACCGAAAATCCGAAGCAGACGCTCGAAAACCTGATGAACGCAAGATACCCGATCTACGAGCAGGCAGACCTCACCGTCTTGTCGCGCGATGTGCGCAAGGAAGTGATGGCCGACGAAGTGCTGAAAGCCGTGATCGACAGCAGAACCGAAAGTGCAGCCTGATGAATGCGATTGCCGCCTCTGCCGAATGCAAGGTTCACGTGCCGCTGGGCGACCGCGCCTACGACATTCTGATCGGCCCCGGCCTGATCGCGCGCGCCGGCGCCGAGATCGCCGCCCGCCTCAAGGGCCGCAAGGCCGCTATCATCACCGACGAGAACGTCGCGCCGCTTTATCTGAGCGCCCTCGTCGAGAGCCTGACGGCATCGGGCATCGCCTCGTCTTCGCTGGTCTTGCCGGCCGGCGAAAAGACCAAGAGCTTCGAGCATCTGATCACCGCCTGCGACAAGGTTCTGGAAGCCCGCGTCGAGCGTAACGATTACGTGATCGCGCTCGGCGGGGGCGTCATTGGTGACCTCTCCGGCTTCGTGGCCGGCATTATCAGACGTGGTGTCCGCTTCGTGCAGATTCCGACATCGCTGCTGTCGCAGGTCGACAGTTCCGTCGGCGGCAAGACCGGCATCAACAGCCGCCACGGCAAGAACCTGATCGGCGTCTTCCACCAGCCGGACCTCGTGCTGGCCGATGCCGATGTGCTGAACACGCTCTCCGAACGCGAATTCCGCGCCGGGTACGCCGAAGTCGCCAAATATGGCCTGATCGACAAGCCCGATTTCTTCGCCTGGCTGGAAAAAAACTGGCAGTCCGTCTTCTCCGGCGGCGCCGCCCGCATCGAGGCGATTGCCGCAAGCTGTCAGGCGAAATCGGACGTGGTCGTCGCCGACGAGCATGAAAACGGCCAGCGCGCCTTGCTCAATCTCGGCCACACCTTCGGCCACGCGCTGGAAGCCGCGACCGCCTATGACAGCAGCCGCCTCGTTCATGGCGAAGGCGTCGCGATCGGCATGGTGCTCGCCCACGAATTCTCGGCCCGCATGAACCTCGCAAGCCCTGACGATGCAAAGCGCGTCGAGCACCATCTGAAAGAAGTCGGCCTCCCGACCCGCATGTCGCAGATCCCGGGCACGCTGCCGCCGGCCGAAGTGCTGATGGACGCGATCGCCCAGGACAAGAAGGTCAAGGGTGGCAAGCTCACCTTCATCCTCACCCGCGGCATCGGCCAGTCCTTCGTCGCAAACGACGTCCCGGCATCCGAAGTATTGAGCTTCCTCAAGGAAAAACACCCGCAATGACCCTCGAAGGCACGCTGGCATTTCTTTCCGCATATTGGCCGGAAATCGTTTCCATCGTGGCCCTCGTCCTCATGTCCGCCTTCTTCTCCGGCTCCGAAACGGCGCTGACCGCCGTATCGCGCAGCCGCATCCACACGCTTGAGGCCAACGGCGAAGAACGCGCCGGCATCGTGCGCGAGCTGATCGAACGCCGCGACCGGCTGATCGGCGCGCTCCTGATCGGCAACAACCTCGCCAACATCCTCTCGTCCTCGATCGCCACCAGCGTCTTTCTCGGCCTGTTCGGCAATTCGGGCGTGGCGCTCGCGACGCTCGCCATGACGGTCATTCTCGTCATCTTCGCCGAAGTGCTGCCGAAGAGCTGGGCGATCTCGATCCCCGAACTTTTCGCGCTCGCCGTCGCCAAGGCCGTCAAGGCCTTCGTCTTCATCGTCGGCCCAGTCTCCTCCTTCGTAAACCTCATCGTCCGCTGGATCCTCGCCCGCTTCGGCATCAACCTGTCGCGCGAGGTGTCCATGTTGTCGGCGCACGAGGAACTACGCGGCGCCGTCGATCTCCTGCACCGCGAGGGATCGGTCGTGAAGGCCGACCGCGACCGGCTCGGCGGCGTGCTCGATCTCGGCGAGCTTGAGCTCTCCGACATCATGGTTCACCGCATGGCCATGCGCTGCATCAACGCCGACGATCCGCCCGAAGTCGTCGTCCGCACCATTCTCGACAGCCCGTTCACCCGCATGCCGCTCTGGCGCGGCACGACCGACAACATCATCGGCGTCGTGCATTCCAAGGACCTGCTGAGAGCGCTCGCCGAGCGGAACGCCGAGCCCGAACAGCTCGACATCATCAAGATCGCCCAGAAGCCCTGGTTCGTGCCCGACAGCACCAATCTCGAAGCGCAGCTCAACGCCTTCCTGCGCCGCAAGCAGCATTTCGCTGTCGTGGTCGACGAATACGGCGAGGTACAGGGCATCGTCACGCTTGAAGACATCCTCGAGGAGATCGTCGGCGATATCTCCGACGAGCACGACATCGAGATGCAGGGCGTGCGTCAGGAGGCGGATGGCTCGGTAGTGGTCGATGGCAACGTGCCGATCCGCGACCTGAACCGCGCGCTCGACTGGCAGCTGCCCGACGAGGAGGCGACGACGATCGCCGGCCTCGTCATCCACGAATCCATGACCATTCCCGAGGAGCGCCAGGCCTTCACATTCTACGGCAAGCGCTTCATTGTCATGAAACGCGACAAGAACCGCATCACCAGACTGCGCATCCGCCCGGCGGAGGAGAACGAAAACAACCCCGCCTGATCTCCCGTCATCCCCTTGTCACCCATTGCGCGCTGCGGGAGGAGCCCGGCGAGCAGCATCATTATGGATTTGATATGTTTGATCTTCTCTGGCGCTCGATCGCCATCGGCATCGGCGCCACCATTCTCATGGACATCTGGTCGATCGCGCTTGCCAAGGGCGCAATACCGAACTGGGGACCGCCCGGCCGCTGGCTCTGGCATCTCTTCGCCAAGGGCACGGTCTTCCACGACGATATCGGCAAGGCCGAACCCTATAAGCATGAAGTCGCGCTCGGCTGGGTCTTCCACTACGTCGTGGGCGCGATCTACGGCATCATGCTGGTGATCCTGACCGGCCCTTACTGGCTGCTCGCGCCGACCTTCCTGCCCGCCTGGATCTGGGGCATCGTCACCATCGCCGGCGGCTGGTTCCTGCTGCAGCCGGGCCTCGGCATCGGCTGGGCGGCATCGAAGACGCCGAACCCCAACAAGGTCCGCTTCCTCGGCCTCGTCGCCCACACCGTCTTCGGCTTCGGCCTCTATGCGACGGCCCTTCTGATTCGTTAGAGGCGACCCGCCATCCTTGCGAAACCGCCGCACCGCGCCCATATGACGCGGTGTCGGCTTACCAGCGCACCGGCTCTCCGGGCGCCGCCGGCTCCACTGCCAGCGCATGCAACCCCGCATCCAGTTCAGGTTTCAGAAGCTCCGTGATCGCCCGGTGACGCGCCAGCCGTGTCATGCCGGCAAACGACGCGGAAACGATTCTGACCCGCATATGGGTCTCGCCTTCCCCTGTAACGTCAGGGTGATGGCCGGCATGCAGGTGGCTTTCGTTGATGACATCAAGCCGCTCCGGCGCGAACGCCGCGGTGAGCTTCTCTTCGATGGAGGATTGAACTGTCATGAGCCGATCTTGCTGCCTTGAGAAAAAGGTTCCCACCAAGCCAGCAACATTCCCGTTTGTCAATTCTTGTCCTCACCCATTCTGAGCCCCATAATTAGCGCCGTCATGAGACTTGATTCCAAATATTTCGATCGCATCCGCACCCGCCGCAAACGCGAGCAGGAACCCGAACAGGCTCCCCCGTCCTGTCAGTGGGACGGCTGCGACAAGAAAGGCGTGCATCGCGCTCCCGTCGGACGCAATGCCGAGGGGCAGTTCTTTCTCTTCTGCTTCGAGCACGTCAAAGAGTACAACAAGGGCTACAACTATTTCTCCGGCCTCTCGGACGGCGAAATCGCGCGCTACCAGAAGGAAGCGATCACGGGCCACCGCCCGACCTGGACCGTTGGCGTCAACAAGTCGGCCAAGGATAGCCCGATCCAGTCGGATATCCGCTCCGGCGCCTATACACGGGTTCGCGATCCCTTCGGCTTCGTCAAGGAAAACAAGAGCAGCGGCCCGCGCTTTCCCGAGCAGCGAAAGCTGAAGAGCCTTGAAGCCAAGGCCTTCGACACGATGAACCTGGCCGCCAACGCCACGTCGTCGGAGATCAAGAGCCGCTACAAGGAACTGGTGAAGAAGCACCATCCCGACGCAAACGGCGGCGACCGCGGTTCCGAAGAGCGCTTCCGCGCCGTGATCCAGGCCTATCAATTATTGAAGCAGAACGGTTTTTGTTAATTCCCGTCCTTGCTCTTGGTCTTCAATCGGGTATGGTCCAAATCGGCTGAGGCCGCAGGCAACCGCGGCACCTTTTTCCGCGTTTGTCTCACAGGCGCCTCGGCCACTTCCGGACGCGGCGTTTCTTGTCCGGGACTATCGTCAAGAATGCTCGCAGGCGGTGATTTGATCGTCCCCGAGGTTTCGTTTCAGTCCCGGAGAAGCATCGCCGACGTTCAGACATGAGCGCGTGGGATACCACAACGCCATGATCGCGAAACGAGCTGAGACAGTATGGCAGGGTGTCGGCCACCCGCCTTGGAGACATGATGAGCAAGATTGACCTTGATATCTCGGAACTTCCGGACACCACCGTTTCGGTCAGGGAGGTCTTCGGCATCGATTCCGACATCCGCGTTCCGGCCTACAGCCAGGGCAGCGCCTATGTTCCGGATCTCGATCCCGACTATCTCTTCGATCGCGAAACCACGCTCGCCATCATTGCCGGCTTCGCTCATAACCGACGCGTGATGATCTCCGGCTATCACGGCACCGGCAAGTCCTCGCATATCGAGCAGGTCGCCGCCCGCCTCAACTGGCCTTGCGTGCGTATCAACCTCGACAGCCACGTCAGCCGTATCGATCTCGTCGGCAAGGACGCAATCGTCGTCAAGGACGGCCTGCAGGTCACCGAATTCAAGGACGGCATCCTGCCCTGGGCCTACCAGCACAATGTCGCGCTCGTCTTCGACGAATACGACGCCGGCCGCCCCGACGTCATGTTCGTCATCCAGCGCGTTCTGGAATCTTCCGGCCGCCTGACGCTGCTCGACCAGAGCCGCGTCATCCGCCCGCACCCGGCCTTCCGCCTGTTCGCCACCGCCAACACCATCGGCCTCGGCGACACCACCGGCCTCTATCACGGCACCCAGCAGATCAACCAGGCGCAGATGGACCGCTGGTCGATC
>Ga0308158_10004435_pt1 | contig 11872 bp, 13 predicted proteins | sample PhyBR2_FD_201038 | JGI IMG/M metagenome (GOLD analysis project Ga0308158, IMG submission 201038) | Phyllosphere microbial communities from UC Gill Tract Community Farm, Albany, California, United States - DLSLB.R2 | ecosystem: Host-associated > Plants > Phyllosphere > Unclassified | place: USA...
CTGCCAAAATCCGTCATCTATCCCCCGCGATCGCGTACAAGACCGAGGAGTTTGAACGCCGAGACCCCATTATGGTGAGGACGTAAATTTTCGCTGATATCTCTTTTGTCTCGCGGCTGCGAATAATCTTGGCGGCTTGGGGAATGAAGCTAGCGACCGAGCACATGGACGCGCCGCAACCGATCATTGTCGCCATATCCATCACGACTTGCTCCAGTGCGGTTACATTGCCGTCGGCTTCGTGGCGTCCACGCCTCGTTTGCGATCGATCCATCCCATGACGGGAGTGACCGCGATCCCGTGCAGAAAGATCGATGCCAAGATTATGACAAAGACCGTCGCCCAAACGGTTTCCATGCCGGTGAAGTCAGCCTTGCCCGAGGCGTAGGCAAGGTAATAGATCGATCCCAGACCCCGGATCCCGAAGACCGACACGATTAGCTTTTCGGCTGTTGGGTGGCCGCATCCCGCAAGGCTTAACCAGCCGGCGAGAGGCCGAACGAAGACAAGTGTCGCCGCCCCGACGATGGCGACCCGCCAATCGACTAGATCCAGCAGCGATCCTTCCGCGACGATAGATCCGAAGCAGACGAGCAGGACCATCATCAAGAGCCGCTCGATCTGTTCCCCGAAATCGTGCAGTTCACTGTGGAAGCGGCTCTTGCGCTCGACGTGACGAATGGTCAGCGCGGTCACGAATACCGCGACGAACCCGTATCCGTGCAGGAGTTCCGTCGCGCCGTAGGACAGAAACGTGAAACCTAGCGCGGCCAAGCCATCCCCGGTTTTTTCGATCCGTCTGGTCTCGGGCAGTTTAAAGGTCAAATAACCGAGCAATCGACCGATGAGCCATCCGACCCCAATTCCGGCCGCGAGCTTCCAGACGACATCGAAGGCCAACCAGTAACCGATCCACTCCTGTCCGTTGCTTGTCGCCATGGCGATCGCGGCCATGACGAAGGGGAAGCTTAGCCCGTCATTCAGCCCTGCTTCCGACGTTAGGGAGAACCGAATATCGTCTTCCTCGCCGGTTTGCGGCGGTCCAACTTGTACATCGGCGGCAAGGACCGGATCGGTGGGCGCGAGTGCCGCGCCAAGCAGAAGCGCCGAGGCGGGTGGCAAGCTGAGTAGCCACCACCCAAGAAGAGCGATGCCGGCGATCGAAAGAGGCATGGCGATGCCGAGCAGACGCCAGGTGATCATCCAACGTTTCCATCCTAGCGCTCGGTCAATCTTCAGGCCCGCGCCCATCAAAGCCACGATGACCACCAGTTCCGTGAGATGCTCGGCCCAGCTGGTGTTTTCCAGGGGATTGAAGCGTGGAAGGGGCGTGAATGGCGACCAGGTCAGCAACATGCCGATGACAATGCAACAGATGGGCAGAGATATCGGCATGCGTTTCAAGGCCAGCGGCAGCCACGTCGTCAGAAGCACGATCAACCCGAATATGAAAAGTGTAATGACGTAGCTGTTCAATCGGCTATTTCTCCCGCGTCGGCTTAAGCCCGTTCCAGCGGCAATCTGGCGACCTCCGCGCCACGACCTTCACGCTTGCTTGAAAGTCCTCGGCCATGTCATGAGAAACTTGATTGGTGGCGCGGGGCTCCCGGTAACCGACATGGCGGTCCACCTCGGCGGGTCTGTCCGCCGGTATACAGCATGGATTTGAGCCAATTCGCCACCGAACGTCGCACGTTCTCGGCGCGTTCGGTGTCACCATGAATAATGACCGATAACAGACCGCGTCCAAGACGACTTGTGTCGAGTACTGCGGCCCGACACCTCGGGTCCTGTTCCAGGACCGCTCTCGCGCTCTTTGCCCTCTTGAAGCTTTTCGATGACCCACCCGGGCAAGTTTGCTCGCTTCCCGAGCCATTCTCTTCGCGGTGAGTCCGGGTCTGGCCAATGGTGTGGTGAACCGCGATCTGATCCGTGGCCAGACCGTATTTCGGCCCCCGAACTCCACCCCTGATTTTCGGGTCAGGGGAGCCCTCCCTGAGTGCTTGCGCGCGTCGCGAGCGGCATCGGCAATTTTCGCGAGTTCCTCGTCCAAGCAATCACAGGCGGTGTCTTGAAAGTCGTGTGGCGCGAATATGCCGTCAGACAAACCAAACGTTGTCATCGCGATCCTCCAGCCGGCCTGTTTAATTAGGCAAGCCTTACACATAATCAGGTGCCCGGCCAACGAAATATACTTTCCAGGGTTGGTGTTTGACACATATCGGGTCGGTCCTTTTATTAGCTCCACGACGTTTGTTGGGCGTTCGCCATGGAGGCATGCGACAGTTTTTCGGAACTCGTCGCCGAGACAGTTGGTCCCGCGGCAACCCTTGGCGATGCGATGGACCTCGTGGAGCGTGGCCCGCCGATCGATGGAGCGATCCTGGATATCAAGGGAAGTCTGAGGCTTGGACTGCCTTCAGGTGCAGTTGGATCCTCAAAGCTGGGGCGGGACATCGGTTTGCTCCTGTCTCGAAGCAAGTTAACGTTGGGCAATGTCACCAGTTCCAAAGCCGGATCGTCGATTTGGGCCGGTCTTGGCCGCTACGTACCGAACCTCGTTTTGCGAGCGGTTACGGAAGGCCATAATCATAGACCTTCCTATTGGTCGAACCTAGCCGAAAGCCGCTGTCTGAGATAGATATTCACAAGATGGGCGGACTGAAACGAGCAATGCGATCAAAAACGGGCAAGGCGTGGCTAACCAAGCTGCTTGCCGGTGCCGGTGGGCTGTTGGCGGCTTCGATTTCACTTGGGTACACGCTGTATGAGCGCAGGCAGGCCGATGTCGTCCCTCAGGTCGAAGTTGCGACACCGGTGGATGCTGGGCGTTGGAAGGTGTCTTTCGCCGGAAGCGCTTTGGCCAAAGAGATGCCGAATGGAGCGAAGATATCGCCGGGCAAGAAGGCCATCGTTGTCAGCATGATGCTAGAAAACCTGTCGGCACAGAGCTCCAATCTCTATGGAAGCTTGATCAAGCCCACCAATCTGCCCGACACGCCGAAGCCGCAATATTACCTGAGCCGCGACCGGGCCATCCTTTGGGATCTGCAGCCTCGAATGCCCGAGGCGGTAACTGCGGTATGGGAGGTTCCCGCGAATGTCGCATTGCCTGATGTTCTAAGGCTGCGGGTCGAGGGCGAGTTCTTCAAGCCGAGGGACAATCTCTATAACGCGCCGGGCTGGTTCCCCTTGGGGACGGTCGCGGAAATCGCATTGCCGCTGGATGGCGAGACGTCGGAGACAAAACCTTGAGGCGTGCGGCACCAATGATTCCGGCTGTTCTTGGAGCAGCGGCTCTGCTTGCGGCACTCCAGGCAACGACGCCACCCTATGCCACATTGACCGGGCCAATCAGCACCGTGGGTCGTCAGAGCGACACGGTTTCGAGTGATACGTTCAGTGTAAAGATCAACCGCGTCCTGAAGGCGAAGAGCATTGCCTACAAGCAATTTGGACGAGCGGTGGATCTCCAGAGTTCCGGCGTCTGGGTGGCGGTCTCCGCCGAGTTGCAGGCGTTCCAGAAAACCGTGCCGGTTCGCGCCGCGACGCTGATCGGTTCATCCGGTCGAATGTACCGTCAATCGCGACGGGCAGGGGATGCGCCAAACGTTCTCTCGACGAAAACCGTTCAACCCGGATTGCCGACGACGGGCCTGTTGGTGTTCGAGCTTCCTGAGGACGAGCTCCGCAACATGAAGCTTGTGCTTTCCGAACAGTATGATCCGCAGCTGAAGGATGAGATTAGCGTGTCGCTGGAGACGATCGAGACCGCACCGCAGGCTAGGCTGGAGATTCGCAAAGATGGCGTTTGACCGCGAGAGAAGGACTTGGTTGCTGTCGCTCGCAAGCTTGCCGCTTCTCGTAGTCGCAGCTGTTGTCGTCAATGCATGGCGCAACATCGAGGATTACCGGCATCGGATCGAGACGGATATCCAGCAGGGATCCGGCCAGCTCGACTACGCCGGCGCGGCGTGGCGCCTCGAGAAGGTGAGACTTATTGGTGATGGGCGCGACGCGCAACTGCGTCTTCCCGGCGAGATGCGGCTGATCATCGTTCGCATGGTCGCAACCGCCGCCCGCGATATCGGTGACGGCTGGGGCCAATGCGAGGTCAGCCTGGTGGATGGGACGGGGCGCCGCTGGTTGCCGCTCGACGTCATTCTATCGAGCGACATCAGCCGCGATCTGGAGCCTGACAACGAGCCCCTAAAAGGCTGCGGTATCACGTCGCTCGATCCGCCTCATCAAGACCATGCCGCCTTGATCGAGGAGAAGTTCGTCGTTCCTGACGCGGCAATCCCCACGCTGTCTGTAAGGTTGAGCGTCGCGGCCTTGCGGCCGCGGGCGATCGGCTTCCCGCTCGCGTTGAACTGACAATCACGCCTCACCGAGGCGCAATTCTCGCCCCCTCCATACTCGACCCTGGGCAAAGCCGATCTCCAGCGTTGCCGCCAGCAGGCAAATCTTGATCGGTGTGATCAGCAGGCCCTCGCCCGGATCACTTGGCGTGCCGACGAAGGGTGAAATCGTCTGCGCGATGACCTGCCACAGCGGCAAGTCATGCGGTCCGATGAGCTGTGTCAGCCAATACCAGCTCCAGGCGGAGCCCCAATCCAACAGCCGATAGCCGATAATGGCGACGAGGATCGAACCAATACCGGAATTCAGCGCCAAGCCTATCCCTTCGGCAAGCGCGCGATAGCGTTTCACCGTGCCTGCAATGAAGTGCGAAATGAAATCGCGCACCGACTTCGGCAGTGCTTCCCAACGGGACACGGCGCGGGCGAGGCGCCCTTCGCCGGGCATACGCACGCTATCGATGTCATAGCCGTACACGACGGCAGCGAGCGTGAGCCAGACGACCGGGTAAAGCGCATAGAAGAATAGGCTGACGAGCTGCGCTGTGATCGGCGGTGACGCGAATTCGGGTGGAATCGGCACATCCCGTTGCGCAATGGCGTCTGTTACGGGCGAAAGCAGGCTGACCAGTGTGCCGATCGATTCCGGGATATGGCTGAACCAGGCCCTGATCTCATCCTGCCACTCCGACAGGACGAACAGACCGATAAACGCCCAGTTGGCTTCGCAGACCACGATGAGGATCGGCCAGATCGGCGCCTGCGAACGCTTGTGCATGGTTTTTGCGAACCGTCTCACCACCCAGGCGACAATGACAGGGATGATCAGCCACTTGCCGCGGGAAACATCCAGCAAACCGGCGCTTTCGCCGGCCAAGAAAAGGCTGAGCGACAGTTTGGAATAGTCCCGCACCGTGTCGGCGAGAAAACCCCAGGCGGTGTAGAAGGCGAAGAAGGGGACAAGGCTGAGCGCCAGAGCACTGACGAAATCGCCGGGGGGCGGGGGCGTCTCAACCTCGGTCGTCGTTTCGAGTCGATCCGTCAATCCATGTGAGGCGGCATTCAGCGCCGGAAGGCCGCGCCGCACCGTCTCAAACAGGGCCATGATGACGACAAGTTTCAACAGCACGACCAAGGCGAGAACGGAAAGACCAGCGAGCGAGCTCCAGCGCCCGATCATGGCAGCGAATTCGTTCAGTAGAAGATTGCCGATGAAACCGAGCAGCCAGAGGGCTGCCAATTGCGGCCAGAAACGCCAGACGAGAGAGGCGGTCAATCGCAGTTGATGCAATGCGGTCTTGAAGCCGCCGTCTAAGGTAGTCGCCTGAGCGGAGTAGGACATTTCTCCCTGATACCATTGCTAGGATTCATGGCCAAGATTGGATTTGTCGATCCCAGCCTCTGGGGGCCGCACTTCCAGCAAGGTCGGCCAGCCAATGATGACCGGCTCTCGACCGATCAGCGGCCTGAAGACTTCAGCCTCGGGCTCGTCAGCCGCTATCGCGATGATCACCGAGGTATCGACGGCGATCATATTGGTAGACCGTTCTCGTCATAGAATTCGTCGTGCGCCGACGTCGTGCCGGCCGGGATGTTGCGCCGATCTTTGGCTGCCAGATCCCAAACGGCGTCCATTGGATAGCGGATCTTGTCTTCGCGCAGCGCCTGGTCGTAACGCTCGAGCGCCAGCTCCACCAGCCGGTTGATCGGCTGCCCGGTGCGGCTGGAAAGGGCATGGGCCAGATCGCGGGCCTTGCTGCTGCGAACGGAAAGCTGCGGTTCAGACATGCGGCGGACCTGATTTTTTATGCGGCGAATATCGGGGAAGCAACGCGAGATGGCAACGTTTTCGGTTTGGATGGCATACGCCAGCATGATCGGATGCAACGGCAATGGCGGCATTAATTGACCTCGAGGCGATTGCACCGGCTCAATGAATGGCGACGCTATCAATACGGAGAGATACCGCCCGTTAGACGACCGACGAGAAGCCGTTCATCGGAGTTGGGGCGCCGAGCGCTTCAGCGGTCACATGGACCGCTTGGGTTGCATCTAGCGCCACCGCCGCTAGTTCTTATGTGAGTGGAATCGCGGAAGGTGACCATGTCAAGGATTGCCGTTGTCGGAATGGGAGCAATGGGAAGTGCCATTGCAAAGGCGCTCCCGTCATCGAGCGCGGAGATTGTCACCTACCTGGAGGGACGATCATCTACGACACGTGAACGCGTGGCCGCTGCGAGCATACGGGAAGTTGAGCTGACGGCGTTGGTTGACGCGGACGTCATCTTGTCGGTTCTGCCGCCTTCCCAGGCTCTAGCGGTCGCTGACCTTGTCGCACCCGCTATGCGCTCTTTCAAGTCTTCTTCCGCGGTCTTTGTCGACTGCAATGCCATTTCAACTGAGACGATGGGCAAGGTCGCTCAGGTGTTACACAACGCCGATGCCAAGGTGCTTGACGGCTGCATCATCGGCGGGCCGTCGGAGGTGGCAAAGCCAGGTCCACGCTTCTATCTTAGCGGGGGCGCGCGAGACACAATTCCTGTTCTTGTCGAATACGGCTTGGATGCACGTGCCCTGGACCGAGACGTTGGTGCCGCGTCCGCCCTTGAAATGTGCTACGCGGCCATCAACAAGGGCCTCATCGGTCTTGGCGCCTCGATGCTCTTGGCCGCCGCGCGGAGCGGTGCGAAGCAAGCTCTAATGGCAGAGCTTTCTGAAAATCAGTCTCGGCTCGTGGCGAAGCTCGCCAAGGACATTCCCGACATGTACCCGAAAGAATACCGTTGGGTCGAGGACATGGATGAGATTGCCGCGTTTCTGGGAGCAGATGACCCGGCCGCGGATATATTCTCTGGGATGGCGGCTGTCTTCCAACGACTGGCAAACGACCGCAAGGGCAACGGCGAGATAGCGACGACCTTGTCCGAGATGCTGGCGGATCGACCAGAAGGTAGCCTCAATCGGTACGATGCCTTGAGCAACCGTAATTTTGACGAAGGCAGCAAGTGCCTCGAACCGGTCCCAAGCGCTCGTGAAAGCCAGGATAGAGCTGAACTGGAAGAGGGGCTTGAGGCCAGCTTTCCGGCTGGTGACCCGATCTCAGCTACCGTGACCAGCGAAGCGGGAAGCACGAGGACGTGAAAGCTTCCGATGACCTTAGGAAATGAGGCACAAATGGCTGTCGTCCGCGTCGTCGATCTTGAAACAGGAGGTAGTGGCCAGCAGGAGGTGTGCGAGATCGGTTGGCAGGACGTCGTCCAAAGCCGGGATGGTCGGTGGCAGCTCGATGTCGAGCGTGGCTCATTGATGGTCAATCCGGGGCGAGCTATCTCGGCGGAAACGATGGCCGTTCATCACATCCTCGACCGTGACGTCGCCGGAGCACCATTGTGGAGGGAAGTCGCATCGTCGGTGCTGCAACCGCGTCGGCGTCCTTTAGCACTTGCCGCTCACCGCGCCGCGTTCGAACAACGCTATTGCACTCCACGTCTGAGCGGAGGTGCGCAATGGATTTGCACATGGAAGTGCGCGTTGAGACTGTGGCCAGACCTACCGCGCTTTTCAAACCAGATGCTTCGCTACCTGCGAATGCCCGACGGGCTGGTTCACGAGCTAGGCCTCCCGGCCCACAGGGCTTTGCCCGACGCATACGTGACCGCCCACCATCTCCGTGACATGCTCAATGAAGCTTCGCTAGGTCAGTTGCTTGCTTGGAGTGCCGAGCCGGGTCTTCTACCCCGCATTCCATCCGGAACGGAACGGGGAAAGACTTGGGATGAAGTCGACATGGAGGTCGTGCGGCATTTCCTTTCCGACCGAGATCGAGATGTACGCTTCACCGCCCAGACGGAGATCACGAGACGGGGCGGCGAGCCTGCTCGGGAACGTGTCCCAGCTCAAGGCCGGCTCCTCTAGCGGGTGCGGGCACGAACGACAAGAAAATAACTAGCGAGGAGGGCCGATGTTAGTCGACCCCCCTCTGTGGCCGACGTCCGCAACAGGCTAACGGACGTGGGGCTCGGCGATCTATCAATCTTCGCGACGGCGAAAGGTTGCGGAAATGCATGTACTCACTTCGGCGTAATGCCACCCCGGGCGACCGCTGGGCGACGGTGCGTCGAGCGCCCGTAACTATCGCGGCCACCGGCGGGGAAGATGGGACCTAAGGGACCAAGACCAACTCGGCACGGACGACGAAGCGAACGGCGGGCAAGGCACAAGGCCGACGTTAAGCGCGGCCGGGCAACCGGCGTCCGACCCACGTGGTGATGACCCTCGCGGCCCCTTGATCGCCTCGGCGTCAACGCTCGCGCATGGTCCTTGTGACCTTCGATGGGCTTCCTTAGATGCGGGGCGCGCGGATCGGCCATGTTGATAGGCCGTCATGCCACCGTTGCGGCACACGATCAGCCGGAACGTCGCCGATAAAGTCAGTCTGTCCTGGAACCGTGGACGCGTTTCCGCATTTGGATTAATGACCGATCCGCGAGAAAAACCATGGCCGACAACCTCTCCAAATACCGCGCGAAACGCGATTTCAAAAAGACCGCCGAGCCAAGCGGAGAGGTTCAGGTAAAGCCCTCGAACCGCCGACGCTTCATCATCCAAAAGCACGACGCCACTCGCCTTCACTACGACCTGCGGCTGGAATTGGACGGTGTCTTCAAATCCTGGGCGGTCACGAAAGGGCCATCGCTCGATCCGCAGGACAAACGTCTGGCGGTGGAAGTCGAGGATCACCCGCTCGATTACGGCGATTTTGAAGGTACGATCCCCAAGGGCCAGTATGGCGGGGGCACGGTCATGCTGTGGGATCGGGGTTACTGGGAGCCAGAGGGAAACAAGACGCCAGAGCAGGCGCTCGCCAAGGGCGATTTCAAGTTCACCCTTGAAGGCGAACGGCTTCACGGGAGCTTCGTCCTTGTGCGAATGCGTGGACGAGAGGGCGAGAAGCGAACAAATTGGCTTCTGATCAAACACCACGATGATTTCTCTGTCGACGAAGGCGGCGCGAGGGTGCTCGAAGAGAATGAAACATCTGTCGCCTCCGGACGGACCATGGATGCCATCGCATCTGGTAAAGGCCGAAAGCCAAAGCCGTTCATGACATCGGGCGGTGCCGTTGAAGCAGACGCGGTCTGGGACAGCAACGAAGGGCTTGCCGCCGACGAACGAAAGGCAGGCAGCAAGGAGAAGCCGAAATCCGCGACAAAGGCCGCCGCGGCCGCGATGCCTCTCTTCATTGAGCCGCAGCTCTGCGAAACATTGGAACGACCACCGTCGGCCAAAGGCTGGATTCACGAGATCAAGTTCGACGGCTACCGCATACAGATGCGAATCCAAGGTGGTGAGGTCACCCTCAAGACCCGCAAGGGCCTTGATTGGACCAAGAAGTATTCTGCTATCGCGAGTTCTGGCGAAAGTCTCCCGGACGCGATCATCGACGGCGAGATATGCGCCCTCGACGAGAACGGTGCACCGGATTTCGCGTCACTGCAGGCGTCGCTGTCCGAGGGCAAGACCGATGAGCTCGTCTTCTTCGCCTTCGATCTTATGTTCGCTGGCGATGACGACCTTCGTGAGTTGCCGCTCACGCAACGCAAGAAGCGGTTGGCTTCACTTTTATCCGAGGCGGGCGACGACCCGCGTATACGGTTCGTCGAGCATTTCGAGACCGGCGGTGACGCGGTTTTGAAATCGGCCTGCAAGTTGTCGCTCGAAGGCATCGTCTCGAAGCAGGCCGACGCGACTTACGTGTCGGGACGAACGAAAACATGGGCAAAATCAAAGTGCCGAGCGGGCCACGAGGTGGTGATTGGTGCCTATGCCACCAGCAACGGTAAATTTCGGTCGCTCCTGGTCGGTGTCAATCGCGGTAACCACTTCGTCTATGTTGGCCGCGTTGGAACCGGTTACGGGGCGAGCGTCGTCGAAAAATTGTTGCCGCGACTGAAAAAGGTAGAGGCAACGAAATCTCCGTTCACCGGCATCGGCGCTCCGAGGAAGGCACCAGATATTGTTTGGCTAAAGCCCGAACTGGTTGCTGAAATCGAGTTCGCGGGGTGGACGGCGGATGGCCAGGTCCGACAAGCCGCGTTCAAGGGTTTACGTGAGGACAAGCCCGCCGATGAGGTTGAGGCAGAGCGGCCCGCGAGCCCAGACGAAACGGATGTTCCCGACCCCGAGGCCGCACCCAAACCGCCAAAGGCGTCGAAATTTCGCAAGGGGGCCAGGGTCGATGTCATGGGCGTCCTGATATCCAGCCCCGACAAGCCACTGTGGCCCAATGCCCTGGACAAGCAGCCCGTCACCAAGGTTGATCTGGCTCACTACTATGAGGCCGTGGGACCATGGCTGATCGGCCACATAAGGGGGCGGCCTTGTTCGATCATCCGGACGCCAGACGGGATCGGCGGTGAGCAGTTCTTTCAGAGGCATGCGATGCAGGGAACATCAAACCTGATCGAGCAGGTTAAAGTAACGGGCGATAAACAGCCGTACCTGCGGATTGACCGCGTCGAGGGGTTGGTCGCCATCGCCCAAATCGGGGGCACGGAGCTGCATCCCTGGAATTGCGAACCCGAGCAGCCCGAGGTTCCCGGGCGCCTGGTGTTCGATCTCGACCCCGGTCCGGACGTTGATTTCGACACCGTGGTCGAAGGTGCGCGCGAGATACGAGATCGACTGGAGGAGCTTGGCCTTGTCAGTTTCTGCAAGACAACCGGCGGCAAGGGTCTCCATGTCGTGACGCCATTGTCGGTGCCGAAAGGTAGGAAGCTGACGTGGGACGAGGGAAAGGCCTTCGCGCACGATGTCTGTCAGGAAATGGCAAGGGACAACCCGGACCTTTACCTGATCAAAATGACGAAAAGTCTTCGGAATGGGCGTATCTTCTTGGATTACTTGCGCAACGACCGCACCTCGACCGCGGTCGCGCCGCTCTCGCCAAGGGCCCGACCGGGAGCGACGGTGTCGATGCCTCTCAATTGGACGCAGGTCAAGGCGGGGCTTGATCCCAAGCGGTTCACGATCAGAACGGTGCCCGGCATCCTGAAGAGCAGCACGGCCTGGCAGGATTATTGCGACGGCCAGCGGTCCTTGGAACAGGCCATCAAGCGATTGAAGCAGCGCAAAAGGCGGGATGACTGAGCGGGTGGTCGCCCGCCGGGCGATTGGCCGCTTATCGAATTCGAAAAGCATGGCTTCTCTGACCACGGGCACCATAAATGGATCTTGCCTGGAAGAAGCTTTGATCGGGGACCCAGTTATCCCACTGCACGGGGCCGGCGAACTCGAAGGCTGTTTCACTCTGCTGCCCCTCAACAGCGGAGAACTGAAATGCCCACGCGTCCACGTCGTGGGCTTTTTTCCTTTTTCCAGACGGCAATTGCGCTAGGACGTGGACTCGCAAACTGAATTGATCCAAATTCGTGTCGCAACGAGTTTCAGTGCAGCAAGGTAATTGTCAGGGCGACGGTCGTAGCGCGTGGCCAGGCCCCGCATGTGTTTGA
>Ga0308158_10004438_pt1 | contig 11868 bp, 10 predicted proteins | sample PhyBR2_FD_201038 | JGI IMG/M metagenome (GOLD analysis project Ga0308158, IMG submission 201038) | Phyllosphere microbial communities from UC Gill Tract Community Farm, Albany, California, United States - DLSLB.R2 | ecosystem: Host-associated > Plants > Phyllosphere > Unclassified | place: USA...
AAAACGGCTTCTGGGTAGGTCCTACCGTCCTGGACCACGTCAAGACCGAAATGACCGCCTACAAAGAGGAAATCTTCGGACCCGTCCTGGTGGTGGTGCGCGTCGACACCCTCGAAGAGGGCATCAAGCTCATCAACGCCAACCCCTACGGCAACGGCACCGCGATCTTCACTTCCTCCGGCGCCGCCGCCCGCAAGTTCCAGCGCAGCGTCACCGTGGGCATGATCGGCATCAACGTTCCCCTCCCGGTGCCGGTGGCCTACCACTCCTTCGGCGGCTGGAAAGCCTCCCTCTTCGGCGACAAGCACATCTACGGACCCGAGGGCGTCAGCTTCTACACCCGCGGCAAGGTGGTCACCTCCCGCTGGCCCGAAACCCACCACGCCTCCGGCGCCTCCTACAACTTCCCCTCCAACTGAAAGGCACCGCAGTCATGACTGAGAACAAGCTGATCATCGGCACGGCGCCGGACTCCTGGGGCGTCTGGTTCGCGGACGACCCCAAGCAGACTCCGTGGGAACGCTTCCTGGATGAAGTCGCCGAGTCCGGCTACAAGTGGATCGAACTGGGCCCCTACGGCTACCTCCCTACAGACCCCAGCCGCCTGGCGGAGGAACTCGCGCAGCGCGACCTCAAAGTCAGCGCCGGAACAGTCTTCACTGCGTTCCACCGCGGCCTGGACCAGTGGGAAACTGCCTGGGAGCCAGCCCGCAAGGTCGCTGAACTGACGGCCGCCATGGGCGGGGAGCACATCGTGGTCATCCCAGCCATGTGGCGCGACGACGTCACGGGCGAGGCGGTGGAGAGCGGCACCCTCACCCCAAAGGCCTGGGATGACCTGTTCGCCGGCCACAACCGGCTGGGCAAGACGCTTCTTGAGGACTTCGGCCTGAAGCAGCAGTTCCACTCGCACGCGGACTCCCACGTCGGCGCGCAGGCGGATATCGAAACGCTGCTGGGCGCCACGGACCCGCAGTACCTGAACCTCTGTCTGGACACCGGACACGCCGAATACTGCGGCGCCTCCAGCCTGGACCTGATCAAGAACTACCCGGACCGGATCGGCTACCTGCACCTGAAGCAGATCAACCCGGAGATCCTTAAGAAGGTCAACGAGGAAAACATGACCTGGGCAGCAGCCAACCTGGCCGGCGTCATGACCGAACCGCCCAACGGGCTGCCGGACCTGCGCGCGGTCATCGAAGTCGTGGAAGCCCTGGACCGGCCGATCTTCGGCATCGTGGAGCAGGATATGTACCCCGTGGCTTTCGACGTTCCCATGCCCATCGCCAAGCGGACCCGCAATTACCTGCTGTCCTGTGGTTCCCGTACGACCGTCAGCTGACGGACCAGCACTGACAGCCAGCACGGCACCGTCCCAGACACCCAAAGGACCAGAACAATGACTGAAACCCTCCGCGTTGCCGTCATCGGCGCAGGCCGTATGGGCGCAGACCACATCCAGCGCCTCAACCAGCGCATCCACGGAGCCGAGGTTGCCGCCGTCGTCGACGTCGACCTCGCCCGCGCCCAGGCCGCCGTCGAAGGCATCCCGGGCCCAGTAGCCCTGGCGGACGCCGAAGAGGCCCTCGACAACGGCGACGTCAATGCCGTCCTGATTGCCACCCCCGGCTTCCTGCACCAGGACATCCTTTTGAAGGCTCTAGCCAGGGACATCCCGATCCTGTGCGAAAAGCCCCTCACGCCCGACGCCGAATCCTCCTGGAAGATTGTCGAAGCCGAGGTGGCACTTGGGCACAAGCGCATCCAGGTGGGCTTCATGCGCCGTTTCGACGCCGAGTACGCCACCCTGGGCTCGATCATCCGCAACCACGAACTGGGCGAGTTGCTGATGTTGCACCACCAGCACCGCAACCCCAACACGCCCCCGGGCTTTACCAACGAGATGCTCATTAACGACTCCGTGGTCCATGAGTTTGACGCCATCCGATACTTCACCGGCGAGGAAATCACCAGCGTCCAGGTCCGGCTGGGCAAGGCCACCCGCAATGCCCCGAACGGCCAGCACGATCCCCAGCACGTGCTGATAGAAACCGAGTCGGGTGTCCTGGCCGACGTCGAGATCTACGTCAACGCCAAGTTTGGCTACGAGGTGGCCACGCAGGCCTCCTTTGAGGACGGCATCGTGAGCATCGGCGGCGACAAGGGACCCTACACCCGCAGTTCCGGCCGCTGGGGCGGCAACGTCACCCCTGGCTTCGAGGAGCGTTTTGGTGCGGCGTACGACGTCGAAATCCAGTCATGGGTGGACGCGGCAGTCAAGGGCGACATCGGCGGCCCCTCCGCCTGGGACGGGTATGCCACTGCCGCGTGCTGCGAGGCGGGCGTCGAGGCGCAGAAGAACGGCGAAAAGGTCACCGTGAAGCTGAACCCCAAGCCCGACCTCTACAAGTAGGCCGCTACCAGTTGGCTGCGGGAAAGGGGAGGAGCCGGTCGTCCTCTCACACCCGGTCACCGGCGACGTGGATGTGATTCCAGACGCGTTCCCGGGGAACTGGAACGAGATCGCCGTCCCGGACGGGCAGAATACTGAGATGGTGTCCAGCGTCTGTGCCGAAAACGAGAATAGAGCGAGGGTCCTCCGCTACCAGCCGGAGGCCGTAAGACGGTGCGTCCAATGGGGACGCCCGTGACCTCGCTTCACGGTGGGACGGCAGGAAGGGAGCCGGGGAACCACAAGTGGGCCCTGCGGACTGCCACCATCACCGCCACCCTGGGCGGCCTGCTCTTCGGCTACGACACCGGCGTGATCAACGGGGCGCTGCCTTATATGCAGGAGGACCTGGGCCTGACACCACTGACCGAGGGCCTGGTCACCTCGTCCCTGTTGTTTGGTGCCGCCTTCGGCGCCCTGTTCGGCGGCCGCCTGGCGGACCGTCACGGCCGCCGTCGGATGCTCATGGTGCTGGCTCTCATCTTCCTCGCGGGCACTATGGGCTGCACCTACGCACCCAGCACGGAAGTGATGATCACCGCGCGGTTCATCCTGGGGCTCGCCGTGGGCGGGGCATCGGTGACTGTTCCGGTGTACCTGGCCGAGGTATCGCCCAGCAACCGGCGCGGACGCATTGTCACCCAAAACGAACTCATGATCGTTACAGGGCAGTTGCTGGCATTTATCTTCAACGCCTACCTCGGCAACTCGTTCGGTGAGTCCCACGGCATCTGGCGCTGGATGCTGGTCATCGCCACCCTCCCGGCCGTCGCGCTGTGGATCGGGATGAATTACATGCCCGAAAGCCCCCGTTGGCTGGCTTCCATGGGCAGCTTCGGGGAGACGCTCAGCGTCCTGAAGCGCATCCGGTCACAGGCAGAGGCGCGGAGGGAGTTCGAGGAAGTCAAGGCCATGGCCGTGGAGGACTACAAGTCCAAGATGGGGTCCTGGAAGGACCTTGGCATCCCGTGGCTTCGCCGGATTTTCTTCGTGGGCCTTGGCCTGGCGGTGATCCAGCAGATCACCGGCGTGAACTCGATCATGTACTACGGGACCCAGATTCTCTCCCAGTCCGGTTTTGGCCGTGAAGCGGCGCTGACGGCCAACATCGCCAACGGTGTGATCTCAGTCCTCGCCACGTTCGTGGGAATTTGGCTGCTTGGCAAGGTGGGTCGGCGCAGGATGCTGATTACGGGCCAGGTGGGAACCACCACGGCGCTGCTGCTGATTGGGCTCTTCTCCCTGGTTCTGCCGGAAGGCACAGCCCGCGGCTTCGTCATCCTGGGGCTCACCGTCACGTTCCTGGCGTTCCAGCAGGGCGCCATCTCACCGGTGACCTGGCTGATGCTCTCGGAAATCTTCCCGCTGAAGATCCGCGGCCTGGGCATGGGGGCGTCGGCCTTTCTGTTGTGGATCGTGAACTTCCTGATCGGGTTCGGCTTCCCGCAGCTGCTGGCGGCGATCGGCATCTCCAACACGTTCTTCGTGTTCGCAGTCCTCGGCGTCGCCGCCATTGCCTTCGCCGCGAAGTACGTTCCCGAGACCAAGGACAAGAGCCTCGAGGACTTGGAGCACTACTTCAAGAACGTGGCGGGCAGCAAGGCCCCAACCACCGAAGCCCAGCTCTCCTGACCCAAACAGGCGCACCTGTTCCACGCCGCAACGGCCCCGAGGGAATCCCCAGGGGCGTTGCGGCGCGTGCGGCGGGCTCTAGGTGCCGGCGTGCAACCGGGGCAGGGCATCCACCAGCGGCGCCAGTTCCGGGATGGCCATGGCCTCATCGAGGGCACGTTCCAGGGTGGCGTCGTGCACCGGCCGCGCTTCCGCGAGCAAACTGCTCCCGCTGGAAGTCAACTCGGTGTAGATCCCGCGCCGGTCGTCGTCGCACAAAATCCTGGTGAGCAAGCCGCGGTCCTCCAGCCGGTTGACCAGTCGGGTGGTGGCGCTGGGGCTTAATGCCGTGGCACGGGCCAGTTGCTGCATGCGCATGTGCCATCCATCCTGCCGGCTGAGGGCATCCAGCACCGTGTACTCCACCACTGAGAGTTTTGACTCTGCCTGCAGCGAGCGCTCCAGTTCGGTTTCAATCAGCCCGTGCAGGGCTGCAAGGGTTCGCCAGCCCTGGGCGCGGACCTCGACGGCGTCGTCCTTGATGCCCATGCTTTTACTCCTTATTAGAAGGTCGGCAACCCGACCACTAGCTGCGGTCGAAGATAGTTGCTTGCGCGGTATATTTGCATGTGCAACAATAAATACCGCGTCTGCAACTATCTTAGGCGCTATCCCGTCAGGGGAACAACCACACCTATAGCTCAAAGGAGCATTCGCATGCCTGTTGGCTTGATAGCACTCGCCCTCGGCGGGTTTGGCATTGGACTTACCGAGTTCGTCATTGCCGGGCTCCTTCCGCAGGTCGCGGCGGACTTCGGCGTCAGTGAGGCCTCGGCCGGTTGGTTCATCTCCGGCTACGCGCTGGCCGTGGTGGTGGGCGCCTTGGGGCTGACTGCTGCCGTCACGCGCTTCCAGCGTAAGCCGGTCCTGGCCGCACTGCTGGTGCTGTTCATCGCAGGAAACCTGCTCTCGGCCACTGCGGAGGGATACTGGCCCATGATGTTGGGCCGCGTCATCGCCGCCCTCTCACATGGCGCCTTCTTTGGCATCGGCGCTGTGGTGGCGGCAGGCATGGTCCCGCCCAGCAAGAAGGCCGGTGCGATCGCGCTGATGTTCACCGGCCTCACCGCGGCCAACGTCCTGGGCGTGCCGTTTGGAACGTTGCTGGGCCAGGCCGCAGGGTGGCGTGCCACGTTCTGGGCGATCACAGCAATTGGCGTGGCCGCGCTCGCCGGGATCCTGGCGCTGGTCCCCAAATCGGCAGGTGCGGCAGAGCAAGCCGGCAGCCTTCGCTCCGAACTTCGAGCCTTCCGGTCCGGTCAGGTTTGGCTGTCCATCGTTGTCACCATCCTCGGGTACGGCGGCATGTTCGGCGCGTTCACCTACATCGCCTACACGCTCACGGAGGTCTCCGGCTTCGCGGTGTCAACCGTGCCGTGGCTGCTCATCGTCTTCGGGGTGGGTCTCTTCGTGGGCAACACTGTGGGCGGCAAGGCCGCAGACCGGAACGTGGACCGCACGCTCCTGGTAGTGCTCGCCGCGCTGACCGCGGTTCTCGTGGCCTTCGCCCTGGCAGCCGCCAACCCGGTCCTCACCGTCATTTCCCTGGTGCTGATGGGAGGCTTCGGCTTTGCCACCGTACCGGGCTTGCAGATGCGCGTGATGAAGTACGCCTCCGGGGCGCCCACGCTGGCCTCCGGCGCCAATATCGGTGCCTTCAATGTGGGCAACGCCCTGGGCGCCTGGCTGGGCGGCGTCACCATCACCGCCGGGCTCGGCTACACCTCGCCCATCTGGGCCGGCGCAGTGATTACCCTTGCGGGCCTTGCCGTCATGGCCTTCGCCGCGGCCGGCGCCAAGCGGAGCGAGAAGCAGCACAAGTTAGTGGCGGCATCCACTGACATGCCTGGGCTTGTCCGGTCCTAGCCAGGCTCAGGGGCGGAACGGCAGACGCGCATCGATGTCCTGGTTCTCCCAGGTTTGCCGGACCCAGCCGTGGTGTGGGTCGTCACTGATCAGCCACTCCCGCACCGGACCGGGTCCCGCCATGACGTTCAGGTAGTACAGGTCGTATCCGGGAGCCGCCATGGCCGGGCCATGCCAGCCGTAGGGAACCAGGATGACGTCGCCGGTGCGCACTTCGGCCGTCACGTCGATGGGCCGCTCGTCGGAGGCGTAGACACGCTGGTAGCCCATGGCGTCGGCGTCGGAGGGAGCGCCTGAACCGGCCGTCACCTGCGTCTCGAAGTAATAGATCTCCTCGAGGGAGGTCTCGCCGTCCTTCTCCTCATCGTGCTTGTGCGGAGGGTAGGAGGACCAGTTGCCGGCGGGGGTGAGGACCTCGCACACGATGAAGCGGTCGGCTTCCAGCGCTGCCGGCGTGCCGAAATTGTGGACCTGGCGCGAGCAGTTGCCGGCGCCGCGCAGTTCCACCGGGGTTTCGGCTGCGGACACCAGCCGGGTGGGGTAGGAGGCCTTGGCCGGCGCTGTGGCCACGGCAACCCGCCCGCCGTCGTTGGAGCTGATGCTTACGGCGCGCCCGGTGCCCGAGTAGAGCACATCGTTGGGGCCGGAGAATACGGACGCCCGGCCCGCCAGCGGGTAATCCGTGCCCTCAACGCTAACCGTGAAGGACCCGGTAAGGGGTACCACAATCCGTTCCTCATCCGCGGCGGGAAGCTCGACGGCGGCGCCCGCGGCCAGGGTGGCCACCTTTAGTCCCGTATGGGCCCAGCCTTCAACGCTGAGGGAGGAATCGGAGGTTCCGATCGAGATGTCCCATTTGCCGTCGGCTGCGGTGCCCAGGGGGTAGACCCAGTTGGTCATGGAGTTGGCTCCTTGGATTATCGCTGTACGAGTGTCATTTCAAAGCTGTAGGAATCCGCGCGGTAGACGTGCTGGCCCGTTTCAACCCTGCGGCCGGTATCGTCCACGGCGGTGCGCTCCATGGTGACCAGCGCAGATCCGGCCGCGGTGTCCAGCATGGAGGCCTGGTAGTCGTCGGCGGTCTTGGCGCCGATGCGCTGGTTGGCCAGCCGGAAGTTCACGCCGCCACGGCGAAGGATGGAGTAGAGGCCTTCGGCCTGCAGCATGGCCTCATCCATGTCGGCAATGTCGTCGCGCACCCAGTTCTCCATGAGGGCCAGTGGCTTGCCGCCCACCTTGCGGAGCCGGGTGAAGTGGTACACCTTGGAGCCGGCGGGCAACTGCAGGGTGGCGATGGTGGCGTCATCGGCCTCCACATGCGAGAAACTCAGGACCTCGGTTGTGGGCTTCTTCCCGTTATTCGTGAGGTCGTCATAGAGGCTGGACAGCTCCAGCGGGCGGCGCACCTGGCTGGAAACCACCTGTGTGCCTACACCGCGCTTGCGTACCAGCAGTCCGGACCGGACCAGTTCGTCCATGGCTTTGCGCATGGTGGGACGGGACAGGTTGAGCTGGGCTGCGAGGTCGATCTCATTGTCCAGCCGGCTGCCGGGCTCCAGTGCTCCGCTGTAGATCGCCGCTTCGATGCCCTGGACCACCTGGTGGTACAAGGGCACGGGGGAGGAACGGTCGATGCTGAGTCCCAGGTTGTTCGCCACGATGCGTTCCCTTGTCTATCGTCGATGTGCGCCGTCCGGTCGGGAGAGGGGCGCCTGCAGGCACTTTGCCGCTATATGTTCGTTTGATAGGACATAGTCCCTAATCGATCGTAGCAGTCGCACCGGGAGGGTCAAGGTGCATCACGGCTGCTGCGATACAGGGGCGGAGGGTCGTCCTGTTGTAGAGACGCACGGGAGAAGGACGCCTCTTCCGGCCCCGCGTTTGCGTTGGGTGGCTAGGCTGACACCATGATGTGGGCCGCAGGACAACAATCATGAATTTCGCCGGAAGCCTTGGTCCCCGCCCGCGCACACTGGAAGTCCAGGACCTGGCCAGCTTCGACCGCCTGGTGTCCGGCGGCGCCGTCAACCTGCACGGCTGGCATGCGCAGTCGCTGGACCTGCGGGGCCGCTCGGCCGCACTGAAAAGCGTGAGCGTCGAGGGCGCGATGTTCCTGGGCTGCATCTTCGACGACGGCATGGAGGGCTACCTCCGGAGCCGTGGGGCCCTCATCTTCCCAAGGCTGGAAGGTGTCCCGTTCGATCCCTACCGGGCCGCACTGTATTCCCCGGCCGAGCTGTATGCCGGACTGGCGACGTCCCCGTACGAGGAGGTGCCGGACGCCCGCATCTACCACTGGAGCATCCAGCCCGGCCAGCGGCACCGCGTTGACTCAACCCTGGCCTCCGCCCTGCACGACCATGCCATCGGGGACGCGCTGGATGAGCTGACCCGCTCCGGAACGTGGACCCGCCGGTCCATCGTCGGCGTCATGGGCGGGCACGCCGCGCCACGCGGCAGCCGGGAGTTTGCGGAGGCAGCGCGGCTGGGCAGGCTGCTGGCCCTCGAAGGCCATTCGGTGGCCACGGGCGGCGGACCGGGTGCCATGGAGGCGGCCAACATGGGGGCGTACCTGAGCCAGGCGTCCGACGGCGACGTGCAGGCGGCCCTCGCCACGCTCGCCGTCGTTCCCGGGTTCCGTCCCTCGGTGTCGGGGTGGGCGCGTGCGGCCGCCGCCGTCGTCGAGCGCCATCCGGGCGGGACGCCGTCGCTCGGTATCCCCACCTGGTTCTACGGGCACGAACCGCCCAATTATTTCGCCACGCACATCGCCAAATACTTCGCCAACGCCATCCGCGAGGCCATCCTGCTGGAACTGTGCCACGGCGGAATCGTCTTCCTGCCCGGCGCCGCCGGCACCGTCCAGGAGATCTTCCAGGACGCCTGCGAGAACTACTACGGAGCCCGCGAAAAGGTGGCTCCCATGGTCCTGGTGGGGCGGCAGCACTGGGAGCAGGAGTACCCTGCCTGGCCCATGCTGCGCAGCCTTGCAGCCGGCCGGGCCATGGCGGATTACATCCACTTGGTGGACACGGTGGACGAAGCAGTGGAGGTCCTCCGGAAACGTTGAACGTTACCGAAGGACCTCCATTGGAAGCCGCTGCCTGCTGCTAGCCCACCGCCGTGCCGAAAAGCAGGCCCAGCAGGTACGTGATGGCGGCCGCGCCCAGGCCGATGGCCAGCTGGCGCAGGCCACGGGTCAGCGGGGAGGTGCCGGACAGCAGGCCGACGGCGGCGCCGGTCGCCAGGAGGGAAATGCCCACCAGGGCCCCTGCGACAACGAGGGCCGCGACGCCGGTCATGCCGAACAGGAACGGCAGGATGGGGATGATGGCGCCGGAAGCGAAGAAGCAGAAACTGGACAATGCGGCCCCCCACGCCGTGCCCACAGCCTCGTGCCGGTCTTCTTCCTCCGCGAGTTCAGGCTGCAGCGACAGGCTGGGATCGCAGTCGCAGGACAGCTGGCCGGTGCGTTCGGCAACCCGGTGTTCCGCCGCTTCCCGGGACATCCCGCGGGCCAGGTACACCAGGAGGAGTTCGTTGTTCTCAAGGTCCAGCTTGGGCGCTGCCGCCAGGGTGATCTGGGTCGGACGGGTGGCAGCGAGCAGTTCGCGCTGGGAGCGGACGGAGATGAATTCCCCTGCGCCCATGGACATGGCGCCGGCCAGGAGTCCGGCGATGCCGCTGAGCAGCACCACGCTGCTGGCCACGCCGGACGCGGCCATGCCCATCACCAGGGACAGGTTGCTGACCAGTCCGTCGTTCGCACCGAAAACCGCGGCCCGGAACGTGCCGGCCAGTCTGTTGCGGCCGCGGGTGGCCAGGCCACGGACTACTTCCTCATGGATCTGCTCATCCGCGGCCATGGCGGGGGTGGCGTTGGGGTCCTTGGCGTAAGGGGAGCGGCCCTCCGCGCGCTGGGCAAGGGCCAGCACAAACACGGAGCCGAAGTGCCGGGCCAGGAATCCCAGGAACCGGCTTCGTGCCGAGGCCCGCCTGGGCTTGCCGGCGTGCTCACCGAGCAGGGCCAGCCAGTGTGCTTCGTGCCGGCCTTCGGCCTCCGCCAGGGCAAGGAGGATGGCGCGCTCTTCCCCCTCACGGTTCTGGGCGAGGTCACGGTAGACGGCGGCTTCGGCGCGCTCATCGGCCAGGTACTGGCGCCACCGCTTGATGTTCGATGGCGAGGGCTGGGCTTGCACGGTTGTGGAGGCCTCCTGGGGCAGGGCATGGGAACTGGATTGGGCGTGCTGCGGCACTGGTACTCCTGGGCTGGAAAGGGCATGTTTTCGCGCCTTTGCCCTGCCAGCCTACTGCGGTTTTCCGGCGTTTTTTGGCTGGCAAACCTCGCTGGAAAGTTTCGGTTTGCCGTAAAACACGGACTGCTGCGGCCGTCTTTTGGGGCTTTTTCCCCAAGCCGCGGTGGCTATTGACCCCTCCGCCCGGCCGGTGCTGTGATGAAGGTGTGGCGCAGGCTGCGCCCTCCTGAAAGAGCACGTCAGGCGAACCTACGGAGGTTGAATCATGAGCACCACCGGACAGCACCCGGACATGCCGCACTTGGACGCCGTGGAAGCGGACCCCGCCTACGATTACGCCGAGGATGCACCGGTAGACGATGCGGACTGGGACGCGGAGGACGCGTTGATTGATGAGGAAGAACCGGTGGTCCAGCCGCCGCCGGTGGTCATCGACGCCGAGGACCGCGAGGTCCCGCTGGATGACGACGAGCCACGCGACACAGGGGAGTAGGACTTACGACGGCGGCACCTCCTTTCGCGGTAAAGCGAAGGGAGGTGCCGCCGTCGTGCGTTATCTCTTTGGAGGCTTCAGCTTTTCAGGGTCAGCGGCCGGCGAGGATTTCCTCCGGGGCGTCTTCCGGTTCCTGCCCGGAAACGCGGCGCTGCCAAGCCTGCATGACGGCGGGGTCCGTTGGCCGGGTGAGCAGTGACGCCGCAATATAGACGACGGCCGAGGCGATCAGGCCGTAGTAGATGGGCTCGTTGGCATAAACGCCGTCCAGGGGTGCCTTGGCCTTGATTTCCAGGATGATCATGGTTCCCAGGGTCACCACGGAGCCCACCGCCATGGAGGCCGCGGCGGCCAGGCCGGTGCCGCGCTTCCACACGAGGCCGCCCAGGATGGCCACCAGGAGCCCGCCCACCAGGATGTCGTAGGCGATGGTCAGGGCCGCGACCACGTCCTTGGTGATGATGGCGATGACGATGGCCACGATGCCCAGGGCGAGAACCCAGATGCGGTTGGCCTTGACGTCGTGCTCAGGGTTCTCGGTGTCGCCGGTGTTGACCTTCTTGCCGAACCAGCCGGCCACGAACGGCAGGACGTCGGCGCGGGCAACGGTGGCCGCGGCGATGAGGGCGCCGGATGCGGTGGACATCATGGCGGCCACGGCGGCCGCCAGCACCAGTCCGCCAATGCCGACGGGGAGCAGGTTCTGGGCCACCTCGGCGTAGACATCATCCTTGGCGGCGATCTTGACGTTGGACAGGGCCACATTGGCGGCCATGCCGATCAGTGCTCCGGCCACGCCGTAGAGGATGCAGTAGATGCCGGCCGTCGCGCCGCCCCAGCGGGCAACCTTGGGGGTCTTGGCGGTGAATACGCGCTGCCAGATGTCCTGGCCGATCAGCAGGCCCAGGGTGTAGACCACGAAGTAGGTGATGATCGTCTGGACGCCGATGCCATCCATCTGGAAGAAGCTGGCGTCCACCCGGCTGCGGATCCCGTCCATGCCGCCGGCCGCGTTCAGGGTGAAGGGGAGCATCAGGAAGAAGATACCCACGGTCTTGATGACGAACTGGACCTGGTCCGCCAGGGTGATGGACCACATGCCGCCGATGGTGGAGTACACCAGCACG
>Ga0308158_10004442_pt1 | contig 11866 bp, 9 predicted proteins | sample PhyBR2_FD_201038 | JGI IMG/M metagenome (GOLD analysis project Ga0308158, IMG submission 201038) | Phyllosphere microbial communities from UC Gill Tract Community Farm, Albany, California, United States - DLSLB.R2 | ecosystem: Host-associated > Plants > Phyllosphere > Unclassified | place: USA...
CTGAAGGTGCGCTTGCGGGCTTTCAATTCCGCCGCGAAACCGCGCTCCGCGGCCTTGGCCGAACCAGCCAGCACCGCCAGCAGCACCTGCTGGTAGAAGGCGGTCTGGTACTTGAAACGGGTGTCGAAGTCGATCAGGTCTTCTTCGGCCACCAGCGCATCGGTGAATGTCGAGGTCCCGGTGCCGGTGGTGCGCTGCCCGAAGCCATCCCAGTCATCGGCCAGTTCCACGCCGGGCTGGTGGCGGCTGACCGCGGCGATGACCCGCTTGCCGGTATCGGTGCGCTGCGCATAGGTGTCCAGCCAGTCAGCGAAAATCGAGCCGGTGGAATAGTACTTGGTGCCGTTGATCCGGAACCCGCCGTCGCCATCGGGAGTGACCTTGGTGATCACCTCGCCCACCTTCACCGCCCCGACCTCGGTCCACGAGTTGCCGACCAGCTCTCCGTCCGCGAAGCGCGCCAGCCACTTGTCCCGGCCGGGCCCCGGGGCGGCAATCAGCCGGTCTTCGACGAAGGCGAAGTGGGCGCGCAGCGCCTGGGCGATATTGGAATCGGCGGCGGCCAGGTCGACAAGGAGCTCAAAGAGCTCCGGCAGTGTGGCTCCGGCGCCGCCGTGGGATTCCGGGACGCGCACCGCGCCAAAACCGGCGGCGGCCAGGTCGGCGACCTGCTGGTAGGGCAGTTCCCCGCTGCGGTCCCGTTCGGCGGCGCCGGCCGCGATCTGCTCGAAAAGCGGGGCAAAACGGGCCTTGAGCCGGCCCAGGCGGTTTCCGGTGGCAAGTACAGTCATCTCAGGTTCCTCTGTGTAGAAGTTCTTAGGTGTAGAGCGATAGCGGCTGGGATTCTCCGCGCAGGAAGTACGCGCCGACCTCGATCTTCTTGTAGTCCACCGGGTCGTGCAGCGAGTGGGTGCGCACATTGCGCCAGAACAAATCCAGCCCGACCGAGTTCGCCGTGGACGACGATCCGGTGACCTCGAAGATCCGGTTGGCCACCTCGACGCCGACCTCGGTGGAGACCACCTTCGCTTCGGCGATGTCCACGGCCAGCGCCGCGCGTTCGGAGACAGTGACCTGCGCGCCCTTGGAGAGCAGGACATCAAATTTGCGCCCGAGCTTTTCGGCGAGCGCCGCCACCGCGGCGGTGCGGGCCTTGAGCTCGCCCACGGTGCGCTGGAAGATCGGATCCTGCGAGTAGGTCTGCGCCTGCGAGAACAGCCAGGCGTTTTTGCGTCCCAGCAGGATCTGCTTGCCGCGAGCCAGCGCGCCTTCGGCAATGCCCAGGTAGAAGTTGGCAAAAGCCAGCTGGATGCCCGGGGTGAGCAGGGTCGATACTGGTTCTTCGGACACCTCGCCGAGCAGGTCCTGGGCTTCGATGCGCACGTTGTGGTACTTCAGCGAGTTCGAGGCGCTGAGCCGCTGGCCCAGGTAGTCCCAGTCATCCACGATTTCCAGGCCTTCGCGGTCGCGCGGGATGACAAAGGCCAGCACCTGGCCGGCTCGTTCGCCCTCGGTGACCTCGGCGTTGATGACGATGACTTCGCCTACCCCGGAGCCGGTGGAGAAGCGCTTGGCGCCATTGAGCCGGAACCCATCGCCCTCCGGCACGAGGCTCAGGGTTGGATCCACCGGGTTCACCGAGTCGCCCCAGAGCCATCCGCCCTCGACGGTGCGCCGCCACCACTGGCCTTGAGTTTCCGGGGCGCCATAGAAGGCGATGCCCGACTGGTTCACATAGTGGTAGGCCAGCAGCTGCGAGATGGAGCCGTCGGCGGCAGCCAGGATGCGAACCACCTCAAAGGCGGTTTCCCAGTGCGCCCCTGCTCCCCCGAACTCGGCGGGAACCAGCAGGTTCAGCAAGCCTGCTTCGCGCAGCAACTGCACTTCGGCAAAGGGCTGGGCATTCTTCCGGTCCCGCTCCAGCGCGTCAGCGGCCAGCTGGCCGGCGGCCTGCTGGGCGATCTCGCGCCAGCGGGCCAGCTCTGCCTCGTCGGCAGTGCCGGTGTAGGGCACGCGCGGCACTTGGGTGCTCAGTACACTCATCTTCGTTCTCCTTGTGGGTTATGGATTCGGAAGGACGCAGAGAATCTCTGCGGATCCATCGAACTTGGCTAGCACTTCGGGCAGGTCTCTGGGCCGCCGGGGTGGCGTGTGCTACCAGTGAAACATCGCCGGGCGACGCTTGGCAGGCAGGGTGTCATCTGCCTCAATATCGTCATGAATCGACATCTTCAGCGCCCTGTGCACGGGCGGTAGCACCGTCATATTTCCCGATATGTCATTTGGCGCCCAGGACCGCGTCCGGTGTTTGGCTCGCCTTGGAGTCCTGCGCAGAGGCCTTGCCCGCGTAGGCGCCGCGATAGGCAGCGGCGGGGTGGTGGCCGGCCACGCGGGTGCTGCCCGGACCCGCCAGATATTCGCGCAGCGTGCTGCCCTCGTAGCCGGCCCACGTCCGTCCGCGCTTGCGCAGCTCGGGTACCACCAGGTCGGTGAACTGCTCGAAGGAGCCGGGGGTGATGGCGTAGGCCAGGTTGATCCCGTCCAATCCGGACTCGTCCACCCAGCGCTCGATTTCGTCGGCCACGGTTTGGGCCGAGCCCACCAGCACCGGCCCGATGCCGCCTACGCCCAGGTAGTCGGCAATTGTATTGGGGGTCCACTTCTGCTGCGGATTGGCGGTGGTGAAAATCGAGACCGCCGAACGGGCCGCATTGGTTTCCAGGTACTGCAGTTCCTCATCCGGCGCGTACTGGCTCAGGTCCAGCCCGGACCAGCCGCCGTAGAACGTCATGGCGCCCTCGCGCGAGGCATAGGACTGGTATTCGCGGTAGAGCTTCTCGGCTTGGGCATCCGAGTCGGCCACCACAGTAGTCATCAGCGCGTAGATCTTGGCCGCATCCCGGGGCCTGCCGACCAGTTCGAACTCGTCGCGGATCGCATCGGTCTGCCGGCGGGTGACCGCGGTGTTGATCGAATTCAGGAAGATGCCTTCGGCATGCTGGGCGCCAAAGCGCCGGCCGCGCGAGGAAGCACCGGCCTGGAAGATCGCCGGGGTGCGCTGGATGGAAGGCTCGGAGAGGTGGATGCCGGGCACGTTGAAGTACTCGCCGTGATGGTTGATCGGGTGCACCTTGGATGGATCGGTGTACACGCCGCGTTCGCGGTCCTTGATGACCGCGCCTTCCTCCCAGGATCCTTCCCAAAGCTTGTAGACCACGTCCATGAACTCATCGGCGATGTCATAGCGCGCGTCATGATCCAGCTGGCGGGTCATCCCCAGATTGCGGGCCGCCGATTCCAGGTAGCTGGTCACCACATTCCAGCCGATGCGCCCGCGGGTGAGGTGGTCCAGCGAGGAGAACTTCCGGGCCAGCGCATAGGGCTGCTCGTAGGTCAGCGCGCTGGTCACCGCAAAGCCGAGGTTCTTGGTGGCCGCGGCCATGGCGGAAACCTGCATGAAGGGATCGTTGAGCGGAACCTGGTCGGCATCCAGCAGGGCGGGACCGCTGGAGTTCTGGTACACGTCATAGATGCCCAGCACGTCGGCCAGGAACAGCGCGTCGAAACCGCCGCGCTCCAGGGTCTTGGCCAGATCCACCCAGTATTCGAGGGTGTTGTATTCGTCGGCCCGGTTCTGCGGGTGGCGCCACAGCCCGGGGCTTTGGTGGCTGACGCAGGTCATGTCAAAGGCGTTGAGGTGGATGCGCTTGCTCATTGTCTGGTGCTTCCCTTCACTGTGGTGGATTGTGCCTGGCGCTGGGCCGTGCGCAGCAGCGCGAAGATGCCGGTGGCCGGCTGGCCCTTGGACCGTCCGAGCACCACTGCGGCGAGCAGGATCGCCAGCAGAACCAGTCCGCGGGCCAGATCCTGCCAGAAGAAGGACAGCCCGATCAGGTTCAGCCCGTTATCCAGCAGCCCGAAGATCACCACGCCGATCAGCGTTCCGCCGACCGATACCCGCCCATAGCGGCTGATGGTTGCCCCGATGAAAACCGCACCGATGGCATCCATCAAATAGGCCTGCCCGCTGCCCGGAACATAGCCGTTGGAACGCGCGGCCAGCACCACCCCGGCGAATCCGGCGATCACCGCGCACAACAGATAGGCGCTAGTGATCAGCGCATTGATCCGCAGGCCCGAGATCTTCGCCGCGCTGGGCTGTTCGCCGGCCATGGTCAGCTTGCGCCCGTAGCGGGTGATTCCCAGCAGCAAGGCCACCGCCACGGCAATGGATGCCGCGTTGATCACCGCGGCATCGACATCCAGGAAGTAGCCCCGCCCGATCACCGCAAACCCGTCCGGCACCAGCGGCGCCGAGAGGTAGATCGGCGCGCCGCCGCTGGTGAGCAGCTGCTGCACGCTGGTGCCGACAAACCACACGCTCAGCGTGGCCAGGAAGGCAGGGATCCGCAGGACCACGATCAGCAGCGCGTTGACCAGCCCGACCGCCAGGGCGAAGAGCAGCCCTCCGGCCACGGCCACCCAGGCACGATAGCCGTCGTGGATCAGCCAGGCACTGGCCAGGGCGCCCAAGTCCAGGGCCACGCCGATGGACAGGTCAATGCCGCCGGCCCGCACCACCAGGGTCAGCCCGATGGCGACCAGCGCCAGCAGTGCCACCTGCCCAAGGATTCCCACGAGGTTTCCCGCGCTGAAGAACACCGGGCTGAGCACCGAGAACACGATCAGGATCAAAGCCAAAGTTCCAGGTGCCACCAGCCGCGATGCCTGGAAGGCGCCGCGCTTCTTGGCGCTTGAGGCGGTTGGAGATCCAGGAGCTGGCGCCGGTGGCGCGGCCAGTGTTTGTGCGGGATTCATCGGTTCTTCCTTCCGCGCAGGGTCACGCTGGCCAGAACCAGCAGGATCAGCAGGCCCTTGGCCGCGCCCACCCACTGGCTTGCGACACCCAGCAAGGTCAGTCCGTTGTCCAGGGCGGCGACAAACACCGCGGCCAGCACGGTGCCAACGACGCTGACCAGCCGCCGTCGGGAGAAGATCATGGACATGTAGGCCACCAGAATGATGTCCAGCAGGATCTGCGTTCCAATGCCCGGGACGGCGGCCGAAAGCCTGGCGACCAGCAGCGTGCCGGCCAGGCCAGCCAGCGCCGAGCTGAGCACGTAGCTGGCCAGCCGGTAGCGGCGCGGGTCCAATCCGGCCACCTGGGCGGCCGTCGGATTCTGGCCCGCGGCGTAGGAGTTCACGCCCCAGCTGGTCTTGCCATAAACCCACCAGCCTAGTGCCCCGATGATGATCATGAGCCAAGCGGCCAGCGGGATCCCGAGGAAGACGCTGGCCCGGGCAGCCTCGAAAAAGCTGCCGGACACGGCGATCTTCAGGTTCTGGCTGAAGACCAGCTCCAGCGAAGCGGCCACGCCCATGGTGGCCAGGGTGGCCAGCAGCGGGCGCAATCCCAAGGTGACCGACAGGCCGTTGACGATGCCGATCGCGGTGGCCACCAGCACCCCGTAGAGCACCGACACCGGGCCGGGGGCTCCGGCGGCCGCGGCCAGCGCGGTCACGGTGCCGGAGAGTCCTGCCACCGCACCGGTGGACAGGTCGATGCCGCCGTTGAGCACGTCGTCGCCGCCAGCGATAATCACGATCGCGAGCCCCACCCCGGCGATGCCGAAGACCGAGGCCTGGGTGAGAATTGTCGCGATATTCGAGGCCGCCAGGAAAAACGGGGAGCCGAAAGCGAAAAGCAGCAGCACCGCTCCAATGCCGGCGTAGCCGATCCAGGCGGCCAGCCCGGGCTTCCTTCCTTGCGCGCTGCGCGCCGGCGCCTCGTTGGCGGGAGCAATGGCGGCGCTCATGCGTTCACCTCTTCTCGTGGTGTTCCGGTTCCTTGGCCGCTGGAGGCCAACTGCAAGATTCGTTCTGTGGTCACTTCGGCGGAGGGCAGCTCGGCGATGATCCGGCCGCGGTAAAGCACCAGCACCCGGTCGGCCAGGCCAACCACTTCTTCCAGGTCCACGCTGACCATCAGCGCGGCGGCTCCGTCCTGCACCAGCTGGGAAATCTGCGCGTAGATCTGCGCGCGGCTTCCCACATCCACGCCCGAGGTGGGCTGGTCCAGGACCAGCACATCGGACCCCTTGGCCAGCCAGCGGGCCAAGACGGTCTTCTGCTGGTTGCCGCCGGAGAGGCCCGAAGCCACGGCTTCGGGATCAGCCGGGCGGATATCCAGGCGCTGCACCAGCTCCTCCGCGGCATCCCGCTCCTTGCGCGCATTGAGCAGCCCAAGCCGGCGGCCGAGCTTCCGCAGGCTGGCGGCGGCAACATTCTCGCGCACGGTGTTGCGCAGGAAGATGCCATCGCGGTGCCGGTTCGATGGGACGTAGGCGCCGGCCCGGGCGACAAAGTCCGCGGCCGAAGCCACCGGGCGGCCGTGCAGCAAGGCGGTGCCCGCATGCGGATGATTGCCGGTGACCGCGTCGGCGAGCACCTCGATGCCTGATCCCACCAATCCGGTGACGGCCACGATTTCCCCGGGAGCCACCGTGAGATCGATGCCCTCCAGCTTGCCAGCCACCGACAGGCCCGAGAGCTGGAGGGCCGGCTCGCCCTGGCGGGCGGGGGCCTCGCGCTGCTGGTGCGAGAATTCGTTGACCTGGCTGCCCAGCATCAAGCCGATGACATCTGAAATGCTGTCGCCGTGCGCAAAGCTGGCATCCCCGGCATTCCTGCCGTTGCGCAGCACCGTGATCCGGTCGGTGACCTGCTGCAGTTCCCGGAGATAGTGGGAGATGAAAATAATCCCCACCCCGCGATCACGCAGGTGCCCGATGGTGCCGAAGAGCTGCTCGACCTCGTCATTGGCCAAGGGCGCGGTCGGCTCATCAAGAATCAGCACCTTGGGTTCGGCCAGCACGGCGCGGGCAATCTGGATCAGTTGCTGCTGGGCAACGCTCAGCTCGTCGACAAAGGCCGCGGTGTCCAGCTCCTGGCCGGTGGTCCGCAGGATATCGGCCCGGGCCGCCTCTTGCACGGTGCGCTCGTGGCGCCATAAACCGCGGTTTCTGGATGTGCCAAGATACAGCTGTTCGGCGACGGTCAGGCGCCCGGCCAGGTGGCGGTCCTGGTGGATCACCTCAATGCCCAGCGCTTCGGCATCGGCCGGGCGCCGTATCTGCACCGCCTGTCCAGCAAGCTCGATCTGCCCCGAATCCAGGGTGTACAACCCGGTGAGGATCTTGATCAGGGTTGATTTTCCGGCACCGTTTTCACCTACCAGGCCGAGCACTTCCCCGGCCCGCAGTTGCAGGTGGACATCGTCCAGCACGGTGACGGCTCCAAAGGATTTGCCGATCCCGGCCATGCTCAGCAGCAGGCTAGATTCCGTTGTCATTGCGCACCTGATTCACGTTGTCCTTGTCCACAAAAATCGGCTCGGCGTAGCTGGTGCTTGGTACCTGGTCGGCTTGCCCGTTGAGGAACAGCGCAATATTCGTGGCCGAGGTGGCAGCAATCTGCTTGGTGGGCTGGGCGACGGTGAACTGGTAGGAGCTCTGCGGATTCGCGATCAAGTCCAGTGCCCCGGGTTCCGCATCGACTCCGTAGAGCTTGATGTCATTATCGGTGGGATCGATGGCCTGCGCGGCGCCGATCAGCGGCATATCCCAGCAGGACCAGATCGCATCCACTTCGCCTTCGGGCAGCCTGCGCAGCTGATCCTGGATCTGGTTCTTGGCATCTTCGATGGTGCCTTCGTACTTGTCCTGCAGTTCCGGGGTGATCTTCTCGATATTCGGGTAGTCTTCGAGCACCAGGTTCAGGCTGTTGTAGCGGATCCGGCAGGGCGTCACGCCCGGGAAGCCGTTGAAGACCAGTATCTTGCCCTTGCCGTGCAGGTCCTCGGCCATGGTGCGAGCCAGGGTGGTGCCGACGTTCCAGTTATCGCTGGTGACGTTGTTCTTCGAGTACTCGCTCTGGAAGTCGATGGTGAACAGCGGAATTCCTGCAGCATCCACCTTGGCCAGGGCCGGGGTGAGCGTCTGGGCATCGCCCAGGATCACCACGATGGCATCGGGCGACTGGGTAATGAGATTTTCCACGTCCGAAACGTGCTTCTCGTCCTTGGCTTCGGCCTGGGTGGCAATGACCTCTCCGCCGAGCTCCTTGATGCGTTCTTGGATTTGCTGATACACCACGCGCGAGTAGTCGTGCAGGATATCCTTGGCCGCGATGCCCACTTTTTTGCCCTCGAGCGAAGGAACATCGTCGAGCTTCTGTTCGGTTTGCGGGTTGCTGCTTGGCGCCACGGCCGGCGCGGCTTCGGGGCGTGGTTCCTTCAGCGAGCAACCGGAGAGCAGCGTGGTTGCTGCGAGTGCGGCAGCCACAAATTTCAGGGTGTTCGGGCGAGTGCGAGTCATGCCGTCCCTCTCTTGGACATATCGAACCGAGGGATCCCGAACAGAAGTTCACGCTTCTTGCCCCGGGAGCTCCATCGAACCTGGCGTTAGCACTATCTGCAGGAGGCAGACTTGCTGCGGCGTCGTGGAGCCAGGTCTCTCAGCCGCTCTGGATGGGGTGTTATCCGAGTCAAGCATTGATCCCGGGAGCTTGCCATCAACGCGTCACTGGAGGGAACACTGCGTCAGATCTCTTCACAAATCCCGGGCTGGCAAGGCTGGGAGGCGGCGGGCAGGCGCTAAATCAGCGTCATATTTCCGCATATTACGGCGTCTAATTCACATTGTTCTTGGCGTGAGCACCCCTGACCCGCACCAGCCCATCATGGCTTTGGCGTAGCAGGCTGGCCGTTTCTGAGCTCCCTTTAAAACAGGGCACCGCGCCATCAAGGAAGAGCTCGTTGATGGCGCGGTGCCCGGGGTGTATTCAGCAGTGCGCTAGAGCAGAACCGCCCCCAGGATCCAGACCGTCGCAAAGGCCGCGGTGCCCTGGATTGCCGTAGCCACGCTGAGGGTCTTGTATGCAGTGATCACCGGAATCCGGCTGAGCTGCGAAACCACCCAGAAGTACGAGTCATTCGCGTGCGAGACAACCATCGCACCGGCACCCACCGCCAGGACGCTGAGCACCATTCCCAATTCGGAATCCAGCCCCAGCGAACCGAGCATCGGCGCGACCAGCGCGGAGGTGGTCACCATCGATACCGTGGACGATCCCTGCGCCGACTTCAGGGCGGCGGCAATCAGGAACGGCACCGCCAGGCCCAGGCCGAGCCCGCTGAGCGAGTCGGAGAGAATCGTGGTCAGCTCCGAGGCGGCCAGTACCGCGCCCAATGCGGCGCCAGCCCCGGTAATCAGCAAGATCGGGGCAGCGGTGCGCACCGATTCGTGCATCTGCTCATTAAAATCGCCCAGCTTGTTCTCGCCGCGCAACAGCAAAGTGGCCGAGAGCAGGCCGAAAATCAGGGCGATCACCGGCGTGCCGAGGAACGAGAGGACTTCAACCAGCGTTCCCCCGCCCAGCGGCTGGGATGGCAGCTTGGCGATAGATGAGGCACAGATCAAAACCAGCGGCACCAGGATCGGCAGGAAGGCCAAGGCCGGATGCGGCAGCTTGCCGAAGCTTGCGCGCAGCTGCTCGTAGTCCAGGTCTGCCAGATCATTCTCGTCTTCCGACGGCAAGGCGGTCCATTGGGACTTGTTGAAGCGGCTGGCATAAAACAGGCCGGCCAACGCGGAGATGGCTGCCACCGGAAGGCCAACGGCAATGATCAGCCCGAGGTTATCGGCAATGCCGATGCTCTCGGCCGCCGCCAGCGGGCCGGGGGTTGGCGGAACCATGGTGTGCGTGGCGTACAGGCCGGTCATCAGCGCCACCGAAGTAGCCAGCCCCGATACGCCGGTGCGAAGGGTGATGGCTTTGCGCAGCGAGTTCAGCACCACGTAGCCCGAATCGCAGAAGACCGGAATCGAGACAATGTAGCCAATGATTGTCAGGGTCAGGTTGGGGAACCTGGTTCCCAGGACCTTGATCAGCGCGTCGGCCATGGAGATTGCGGCGCCCGATCGTTCCAGGATGATGCCGATCATCGTGCCGAAGAGGATGACCAGGCCGATATTGCCCATGGTGGTGCCGAAGGCGGTGGTGACGGTGCCCGCCACTTCGGCCAGGGGAATCCTGTAGGCGAAGGCGGCAAGGATAGCGGCGCCAATCAACGCGAGGAAGGGGCTGATTTTCCAGCGTGCGGTCACCAGCACAATGGCGACCACGAGGATCAAGAGAACAATGAGTTCGTACACGGCAGGTTGGCTCCTTTGCCACTATGAGTGGATCGCTGTCCAGCAAAGCGGCTCAAGCTCTGGGGGTTGGATCAGCCAGGTCCGGATTTCTTCGGGTTCGCCGACCCTGAACAGCAGGTGATGTGCCAATAGTAGGAAACCGGTACCGGATTGCCTATGGGCATGCGACCGGGTTTCCCGGCATGGTCCTGCAAGAATATGTGCACGCCCCTCGGCAGATGGAATTTATCGAGGCTCGCCTGGTGCTGCCGGTGCCGCTAGAAAATCTGCATCTCGTCAAGTGCAATGCGCGCGTACACGGCATGCTGCAGCCGCAGCGATTCATTGGCTTGGCGAATATCGGCGCCGGTGACCTGGCCGATCCTTTCCAGCCGCTGCACCAGGGTATTGCGGTGAATGTGCAAGGCTTCGGCGGCCTGCGACATGGCGGATGCCGCGGCGACCACCAGCAGGGTTTTTGCTTGTTCTTGATTCAGCGCCCGGGCCGGTGCCGCAAGATAGGCCAGGCTCCGCGCCGGAGTCCGTGCAACGGCCACGGCGATGTCCTGATTCCAGATCTCCCGGTGTGCCCGTTGCGGAAGCAGCGCAGGACGCGCCACCAGGGTGCGCATCATTTCGGCCTGCGCCAACAGCGCTCCGGCATCGAAGGCATCCGCTCCGCCAAGAAAACGATCGCTCGGTTTCGCGGGCTGACCTGCTGCATCATCGGTGCTTGCCCGCAGCCGCCAGTGCGCGCCGAACAGGCTGACCCATGAGGTGCGCATGCCTTCCGCGGCAGCTTGCTCCAGCAGGGGGTCGTGGCCATCGCGCGGCAACCAGAGCTCAAGCTGCACCGGTCCGCGCAGCCCGTGCGCTTCCAGGTTCCGGTCGATGACTTCTGCGGCAACCCGCCCGGCCAGCAACGCCGAAATAAGGTCCCTGGCCTCGGCCGCCCGGCGAGCGCTGCGCGAGTGCTCGCGCTCCTGGGCAAACAGCAGCTGGACGGTGAGCGCAATCAGATCCGCGAGGGGCTCGACCTCGTGGGGCGCGCCGGTTACCCCGACAACACCGCACAACCGCTCATTCAGCGCCAAAGGGAGGTTCACTCCCGGCTGGGTTCCCGCCGTTTCATCGGCCTGGGTGACCCTGATGGCCTCGTTGCGCCGGATGGCTTCGACGCTGCCCTCATGCAGCGTGCCCACGCGCGAAGCATCGCTGGAGGCGATGATGATTCCATGGGCGTTCATGATGTTCACATGGCGATTAATCGTTGGCGCAATGGTGTCGACAACCTTTTGCGCCAAGGCGCCGGACAGTCGAGGTTGCTCCTTTTCGCTCATGGAATCATCCTAGCTTCCCCGGCCCTCCTTCACCTTGCCGCCCGGTGATGCTAGGCTCACCCCAGTCAAGCATCGCGATGAAAGGCCCACCATGAGTTCGGCGATCAGCTACTTCACCGGAGGCTTCCTCGTCAGCCTGCTGGTAGTGCTCAACATGACGTGGAACCAGCGCTTGCCCGGGCTGCTGGGCCCGGCGCTGATTGTGCTGAGCCTGGCCGGGTTGGCCGCATGCCGGCTCTACACCGCGCGGAACCAGCCCCGCCAGCAAGATCCACAAGAAGCCTAGGAAGCCTCGCGCTCCTGCAGCACTGCCGTGGCGGTGCTGGTGCTGTC
>Ga0308158_10004443_pt1 | contig 11865 bp, 10 predicted proteins | sample PhyBR2_FD_201038 | JGI IMG/M metagenome (GOLD analysis project Ga0308158, IMG submission 201038) | Phyllosphere microbial communities from UC Gill Tract Community Farm, Albany, California, United States - DLSLB.R2 | ecosystem: Host-associated > Plants > Phyllosphere > Unclassified | place: USA...
ACACTAAAACTAAACGTTGGCGGCACAATGATGAACTGCGCGTCGCGCGATGCATTTTTTTCGCGTCTTAACTGAAGCACCGAAAGAAACGAGATCCGATCGGTTATCTTTCCCGTGACAACTAGCCCTGTCCACAACTGCACGTCGCTTGTCTGGGCACCGGCTTGGTTTCCAAGCGTCAGGCCGAGCGCTGCAAGTCCCCATCCGTACAGACGCGCCGTGCGCAACCTTAGCGAGCGCATGTCATTCATCAAGCTGGGTCAGGCCGGCTGCATATTGTCTGGATTTCGCGGCATACCCTACCGCCGAGGCCTTAAGCCCAGCAATGGTCTCGGGCGGCAGGTCGCGCACCGCCTTGGCCGGCGCGCCGACGATTAAGCTGCCTGAAGGAAAGGTCTTTCCCTCCGTTACCAACGCGCCCGCTCCGATGAGACAGTTGTCTCCAATGACTGCGTGATTGAGCACGGTCGCGCCCATCCCGATCAGCACGTTATTGCCGACTGTGCATCCATGAAGGATCGCGTGATGTCCGACCGTTACGCCATCCCCTACCGTCAGCGGCGCGCCAGGATCAGAGTGCAGCATGGCTCCTTCCTGGACATTCGTGTTCGCGCCGAGAATGATGGGTGTGTTGTCAGCACGGATCACCGCCCCGAACCAAACGTTCACCCCGTCGGCGAGGTTCGCATCGCCGATTACGTCGGCTGAGGGCGCTATCCAAACATCGGTGCCGAGTGTTGGTTCGTTCCCGTCGATCGCATAGCGGGGCATTACATTTCCTCTCTTATTCTTTATAGTGCGTGGCACGCATCTTGCGCCGCTTCTGACGGTTTCGCGTCAGAGCGTTTCACGCTCTCAAATGGTGGAGTGCGGGCGGGACTGGTCCGCCAGTAGCCCAATCCAGCAACTCAACCGTATGAACGACCGGTATTCCTGTGCGCTGGCCAATCTGCATCGCGCAGCCGATATTTCCGGTCGCAATGACGTCGGGTGCGAGACGTTCGATATTAGCGACCTTTCGGTCTCCCAATTGCCCCGCGATCTCAGGCTGAAGGATATTGTAGGTTCCTGCCGAACCGCAGCACAGATGCGCCTCGATCGGTGTGCGGACGACATAGCCGGCACCTACCAGAAGCCGCTTCGGCGCGTCCGTTACCTTCTGCCCGTGCTGCAACGAACAGGCAGCATGATACGCGACCGAAAGGCCGTGCCCAACGCCCTGCGGCAGATCGACGTCAATTAGGAATTCTGAGATATCTTGTGCGAGCCCCGATACCTGCGCCGCCTTAGCAGCATAATCGGGATCATCGCGCAGCATGAAGCCATAATCCTTGATAGTCGTACCGCACCCTGATGCGGTCACGACAATGGCCGCTAGGCCAAGGCCGTCGATCTCACGCGTCCAGGCGTCGACGTTGCGTCTCGCGTCCGCGAGTGCGTCGCGGTCACGCCCCATATGGTGGACCAGTGCGCCGCAGCATGCCTCGCCTGGCGCGAAGATCACGTCATAACCGGCGCGATTAATCAGGCGAACTGAAGCGGCGCGAAATTCCGGACGCAGTACCGGCTCCGCACAACCGCCGAGCAACGCGACGCGCCCCTTCGCTATTGGCACAAGTGCGTCGTCCCGCGACGGCTTTTGGGGCAGCGTCTTCGGCGCCAGCGCCAGCATCGCAGCCACTGGCTTAAGCGCTGGCACCTTCTTGATCATGCCATTCATCGGTCGTGTCAGACGGGCAACTCGAAGCGCAAGGCGAAAGCGTGCGGGGTGGGGCAATACCCAGGCAAGCAGCGAACGAAGGAGCCGGTCCTTCAGCGGTCGACGATAGCGCTCGTTGATATAGGTGCGGGCATGATCAACCAAATGCATGTAGTTCACGCCTGACGGACACGTCGTCATGCAAGACAGGCACGACAGGCAGCGATCGATATGCTTGACTACCTCCGCCGTCGGATCTCTGTCGTTCTCCAGCATTTCCTTCATCAGGTAAATGCGTCCACGTGGGGAATCGAGTTCATCACCCAGCAGCACGTAGGTTGGGCAGGTCGCCGTGCAGAAGCCGCAGTGCACACATTTGCGAATTACCGCTTCGGATGCAGCCATCGCGGGATCCGCCAAAAGCGCGGGTGCGAAATCGGTCTTCACACGACGTTGCTTTCGCGCCGGACAAGAACTTTGCATATTGCTTCATGGTAAGAAAGGCTTGGCATCGTCATCGACTGTGTCTTTCGCTGGCCCATACAATATGATTGACCGGTCGGTCGGTCAATAGATGAAACAGTGGAGGTTGTCCCGCAGCGCATTGCGCACTGCGCTTCGATAAGCAGCACGTTAGCCTTTGGGGCTGCCCGTTCCTTCATCTGGCGAGGGGATAGGGATGATCGCGTGGCCTTTACGTATGTATCGATACCATCGGTTGTGGTCTGGTGTGAAATAGCGGGCGGTCATGCCACCATTGCGAAGTTTTTTCTCGGCGAACGGCATCATCTTGCCAATTACGGTATCGGGTTCAACAGGCTGCACCTCTGCCGGAAACTGGACTGCTTCTGCAGGTTTATTGCGAAGGATCGTGGGCCAGATATCGTAATGATGAGGCATGACGATTTTTGGTTCAATTGCGGAGATAATTCTCGCGAGAACGGCGAAATCCTGTTTCGGGCTCAGGTGGACAACAGCTATATCTGGCCTGAGCCCCTTGAGGCGATAGGCGTTATCCACGGAAGGCGTTCCGCCCCAGACTAAGAATTTAGTGCCGTCGCGATCAGTGATGAGATACTGGTAAAGGTCAAGCGTACCCCAACTTGCCTGTGTCAGGTTACCTTGCTGGTCCCATGTCAGATAATTACCAGATTTAGATTCTGTATGCCGGCCTGCAAACGACTTTATTGTAACATCATCAAACCGGAACTCTTGACCGTCGCTGACTTTATACAATTTTGACGTGTCGAGGTTATATGCTTTTGCAAGTGGCTCGGCTGATAATGACCCGACGAAGATGCGTACGTCGGGAAATTTCTGCTGAATGCGGCGGATGTCGGCGACGTGATCAGCGTGGATATGTGACAGAAGAATGTAATCAGCGCAGGCGATCTGCGCTAATGATACCGGGTGGAATTCAGCCGAATCAAGCCATGGATCGATTAGAACATGCGCTCCGCCAGGCAGTACGATCTCAAATCCGGCATTATTTAACCAGCGAAAGTTAAGTGTGCGATTCGCGATATGCTTCTCACGATGGCCGTCGGATTTCTCCGATTTTGCGGGGGTGGAAACAGCACCTATGCACAAGGTCGCCATCAATAGTTTTACGCTATTCACTATCGTCTCCAAAAAAAGGAACGTTGAGCTCTGTGCTCATCGCCTTCCAAGCATCGAGGTCGACAAAGGAGATCGGGATGCCACCGCGGTGCCTTGCCACTTCTTTTTGCGCCGACGCGCTTCCTGGGTAACGGTCATTTCCGACGGCGTCGGCATACGTCACAAGCCACGCTGCTACATCAGCATCAAAGGTCGATCTCCCAACAACGACTGAAGGATCGATGAGCAACGCGAACGCACCCACGCCTGCGACGCTTCCACCACGATCAAGATTGGCCTGCGCTGCCCCAGCAAGACTTCCCGCCAGCAATTGCACGATCATTGCCAGACCGATGCCTTTATGCCCGCCGCTAGCCCCACCGAACGGCAGCATCGCGCCCGCAAGAGCAGCAACGGCGTTGCTCGTCGGAACGCCTTCGCTATCGATCGCCCAGCCGTCCGGGATCGACTCGTCGTCGCGAACCGCCGCGACGACCCGCCCGCGCGCAACCGCGCTAAGGGCCATGTCGAACACGAACGGCGCACGACCGGCAATTGGAAATGCCATTGCAATCGGGTTGTTGCCAATTGCTGGACCTCGCGCGTCAGGAAGGGCCATGATCGCCGGCGTCTGCTGGCACAGCAGCATTACGTAGCCAGCCTCAGCGGCGCGCAAGGCATGCGTGCCGAGGCACCCAAAATGCCCAGCGCGCCGTATGAACACGCTTACGACACCCTGTTTGGGCAGACGTTCAATGGCTGCATCAACTACGCGGGCCATCACCACTGGTGCCAGTCCCAAATCACCATCTACTAAGAGCGATGCGCCGCACGGCACGATGCCAACATTGGCGTTCCTGCTCAGCGCGCCGCCACGCAATTGCGCGACATAACCCGGAAGACGGGTAAGTCCATGCGTGTCGATACCGCGCAGGCTGGTACGAACTAACGCCAATGCAGTGTCTGCCGCCTGTCCTGATTCCACGCCAGCGGCAACTAGCACTGCAGACGCCCAAGCGAGCGCCTGCGATGCTGTGATATAGCTACGTGGCATACCGGTGTTACCCTCAGCCGCGCTACGTGACATCAGGCGCCTGTCGCGTGCTTTAGTTCGGCGCGGAAGCGGTGGAGCAATGGCTCGGTATACCCATTGGGCTGTGCAACGCCCTCGAACACGAGTGCTCGCGCCGCCTGGAAAGCGAGGCTACCGTCGGCATTGCCGGCCATCGCCCGGTACAGCGGATCGCCAGCATTCTGCGCGTCGACCTTGGCCGCCATCTTAAGCAGGGCGGCATCAGCTTCTTCGGCACTCGCAACGCCGTGGAAGAGCCAATTCGCCATGTGCTGCGAACTAATTCGCAAAGTCGCGCGGTCCTCCATCAGGCCGACGTCATGAATGTCGGGCACTTTGGAACAGCCGACGCCCTGATCGACCCAGCGAACCACATAGCCCAGGATACCTTGCGCGTTGTTCTCTAGTTCGTCGCGGATGTCGTCCGGTGTCCAATTGCGCCCTAGCGCCAGCGGTACAGTCAGCAACCGGTCGAGAGGCGCGACTGGCTCTTCGCGCCGTTCCGCCTGTCTTTCGAACACATCGACCGCATGATAATGCGTCGCGTGCAACGTAGCGGCGGTCGGCGACGGCACCCAGGCCGTGTTGGCCCCCGTCTTCGGGTGCGCAACCTTCTGATCGAGCATGTCAGCCATCCGATCCGGGGCAGCCCACATGCCCTTGCCGATCTGCGCCTTCCCGCTGAGGCCGCATGCGAGACCGATCTGCACGTTGCGATCTTCGTAGGCAGCGATCCAGTCGCTGGCCTTCATGTCGCCTTTACGCAGCATCGCACCCGCGCGCATCGACGTGTGCATTTCATCGCCGGTGCGATCCAGGAAGCCAGTGTTGATGAACACGATGCGGCCTTTCACCGCGGCAATGCATGCAGCGAGGTTTGCTGAGGTCCGGCGCTCCTCGTCCATCACGCCCACCTTGATCGTGTGGCGCGGCAGGCCCAACATATCCTCGATCGCGTCGAACAACCGATCGGTAAACGCAACCTCGTCAGGGCCGTGCATCTTGGGTTTTACAATATAGATGGAGCCAGCTCGGCTGTTACGGAACTCGCCCTCGCCCTTCAGATCATGAATCGCGATCAGCGACGTGACAATCCCGTCGAGAATTCCTTCGGGCGCCTCGCTGCCGTCGGGCAGCAGGATCGCAGGCGTCGTCATCAGGTGGCCGACGTTGCGCACGAACATCAGGCTGCGCCCTGGCAGCACGATCTCCGATCCGTCCACGCCGTTGTAGCGCCGATCGGCCTCCAGCCGGCGGGTCATCGTGGCTCCCCCCTTCTGGAAGCTCGCCTCTAGATCGCCGGACATCAGTCCGAGCCAGTTCGCATAGGCCGCCACCTTGTCCTCGGCATCGACCGCCGCGATCGAATCCTCTAGATCGGCGATAGTAGACAGCGCGGACTCTAGCACAACGTCGGACAGGCCTGCTGGATCGTCGCGCCCAATCGCGGAGGTTGGGTCAACCACCAGTTCGATATGTAGCCCATTGTGACGCAACAGGATCGTATTCCCGGCATGGCCGACAAGCTGCAACGGATCGACCAGTACCGGATCGCCGCCAGTCCACGCACTCCACGACCCTTCAGCGAGCGGCACCACCCGGTCAAGGAACGCCTTCGCCCAGGCGATCACCAGCACGCCACGCGTCGCATCGTAACCCTTGCCTGCTGGCACCCCCGGGATCGCATCGGTACCGTACAGCGCGTCGTACAGGCTACCCCAGCGTGCATTGGCAGCGTTCAGCAGGAAACGTGCGTTCAGGATCGGCACTACAAGCTGCGGCCCCGCCAAGCGCGCTACCTCGTCGTCGACGCCGGTCGATGTCACTGTGAACGGCGCTGGTTCATCGACGAGATAGCCGATGTTGCGCAGGAAGGCTTGATACTCGGCCTGGTCGATCGGCTGACCGGCGCGCTCGTCATGCCAAGTGTCGATCTTCGACTGTAGATCGTCGCGGACCGAGAGTAGCGCATAGTTTTCGGGCGCGAACCGAGCGTAGACCCCCGCAAGGCCGGCCCAGAACGCGGCTGGCTCCAGCCCGGTGCCTGGCAGCGCGCGCGTTTCGATGAAATTAGTCAGGGCTTCTGCCACCTGAAGCCCGGCGCGGGACTGATAGGTCTCGGTCATAACGTTTTACCCTTGTGCCTTGAGACCCGCAGCGGCGATGCCCGCCAGCGTGCAGATCTCGTCATTGTCCGACGTATCACCGGTGATCCCGACCGCTCCGATCGGCAGCCCCTCGTCATCGACCACGATGACGCCGCCCGCCGCTGGTACTACGCCGTGCGGCGCTATCGATCCCAGCGAAGCAACGAAGCTCGGACGCTCCGCTGCCATGTTGCCGATAGCACGGCTCGAAACACCCAACGCCAGCGCGCCGCTCGCTTTGGCAACAGCAATCTGCGGCCGCAGCGTCGATGCGCCGTCCTGGCGTTGGAATGCGATCAGGTGGCCACCAGCGTCCAATACCGCGACGCTCAGCGGCTTCAGCCCCAGATCGCGGCCCTTGGCGAGCGCGGTGGTGATTACGGCATTCGCCTGCGAAAGAGAGATACGGGTCATGAAGACATCCTTTCGTGGTATCTGAAAATGATTGAGGCGGTCAGAACCGTCCCGTCTCGAACACGCCTGCCGGATCAAACGCACGGCGTACGCGACTTTCGAGCGCCACCAGTCCAGGTTGACCGGGATGAAAAGCCGGCACTGCCGCGCGCAATGTCTCGTCACCGCGCATCAAGGTGGCGTGCCCCCCGGCACGCGTCGCCGCGTCACGAACTACGGCAACATCTGCATCGAGCACGAGCCAAATCAGGCCGCCAGCCCAATCGAGCATCCATCGTGCGCCAAACGGCGCTAAGGCCGTTGTGACCGACACCGCCGCACTCGGTGCGATGTTGATCCGCCAAAGCGGCTGCGTCGTGCCCAGCGGACGAAGAGTCCGCAGATCGTCCCAGACTCGGCCGGCCTCGTCCTCGCTCAACGCTTCGACCCGGCCGATCGGGGTCAGCAAGGTTTCCAGCATCGCGCACCGCGCCGCGACCGAGGGTCCAAACCCCTGAACTCGAAACACCGTCAATGCCGTGCCATCATACGACGGTAGATGCGCTGCAGCGGCGATTTCAGCCTGCGATCCCATTGCCATTGCCATGGCAGCGATCGCTTGCTCGTCGTCCAGGCCCGCGATCACACGCGTTGCCAAGACGCGGGGCCGTGGCAATACCTTCATCGTCAACTCGGTCAGTGCGAACACCCGTCCCCAGCTTCCGGCCGCAAGCTTGGGTAGATCGTAACCCGTCACGTTCTTGACGACTTTGGCACCGGCCACGAACGCTTCGCCTCGGCCCGATACCGCCCGGAAGCCGAGAAGATGGTCACGCGCCCCACCCGATGACACACGCTGCGATCCCGCCACGCCCGCCGCCATCACACCGCCAATCGTTGCTCGTCCGATTGGACTACCAAAAATAGGCCCGTGATCGAACGGCTCGAACGCGAGCATCTGCTGCTCGTTAGCGACCAGAGCCTGAACATCTGAGAGCAGCGTACCGGGACGCACGGTTAGAACAAGTTCCGCGGGATCATAGTCGACGATGCCGGTCAGGCCTGCCAGCGACAAAGCGCGGGCATGTGTCTGAGCGCCGACTGCTGCCTTGCTGCCGCCTCCAACGATCGCGAGCGTATCTCCGGCGCGCACCGCGTCGGCGATCGCATCGGCGATATCGTCTTCTCCGTTGGGAAAGAACGGGCTGGTCATCAGAACCTCGGCAAATCAGGAAAGGGCACTTGTCCACGATGGACGTGCATCCGCCCCATCTCGGCGCAGCGATGCAGTTGCGGGAACACCTTGCCGGGATTGAGTAGCAATTCGGGATCGAACGCGCATTTGACTCTCTGCTGATGGGCGAGGTCGACTTCGGAGAACATCACCGGCATCAAGTCACGCTTCTCGACGCCGACACCATGTTCGCCGGTCAGCACGCCACCGACCTCGACGCAGAGACGCAAGATATCGTTGCCGAATGCCTCAGCACGGTCCAGCTCACCCGGCTGGTTCGCGTCGTAGAGGATTAGCGGATGCAGGTTGCCGTCACCGGCGTGAAACACGTTGGCGACCCCCAATCCGTAATGTTTAGAAAGTTCTGCCATACGCTCGAGCACCTGCGGGAGGCGACGGCGCGGGATGGTGCCGTCCATACAATAATAGTCGGGTGCCAATCGGCCGACTGCTGGGAACGCTGCTTTGCGCCCTGCCCAGAAAGCGGTCCGCTCCTGCTCGTCGTTTGAGATCCTCAGCGTTACAGATCCATTGGCACGCGCGATTGCTGCCACCTCCTCGATCAGATGATCGCATTCGGCGACGGGACCATCGAGTTCGACGATCAGCAGGGCCGCAACGTCGAGAGGATAGCCGACGTTGACGAACGCCTCTGCCGCGCGGATGGCTGGCGCGTCCATCATTTCCATGCCCGCGGGGATAATTCCCTGCGCAATAGTGTCTGCAACACATTGCCCAGCGCTTTCGACCGTCGGAAACCCGATCAGCAGCGCGCGCGCAGTCTCGGGCCGCGGCAGGATGCGCACTGTGACTTCGGTGACGACGCCGAGCAGGCCTTCCGACCCGACGACAATGCCGATCAGGTCGAGACCAGCCGGGTCCAGATGACGTCCCCCGATACGGATGACCTCTCCATCCATCATCACGAGCTCGCAGCCGAGCACGTTGTTGGTGGTCAGTCCGTATTTGAGGCAGTGCACCCCTCCCGAATTTTCTGCGACATTGCCGCCAATCGAGCACGCGATCTGGCTTGACGGATCGGGAGCGTAATAAAATCCGCGATCCTCGACGGCGCGCGTGATTGCCAGATTGGTCACCCCTGGCTGCACGACAGCCAGCCGATCATCATAATCGATATCGAGGACTCGGTTAAACTTCCCAAGTCCCAACAGCACGCCGTCCTCAAGCGGCAACGCCCCGCCTGATAGCGACGTACCCGATCCGCGAGGTACGACCTTAACCCGGTTTGCGTGGCACCACGCCAGTACCGCTGACACTTGTGCTGTTGTTTCTGGGAGAACCACCACCAAAGGCGGCTGGCGGTAGGCTGTAAGCCCATCCGATTCATAGGGCCGCAGACTCTCTGCATCCTCAATCACGCCCTCGCCCGGTACGATGGCTCGCAGCGCAGCAACGATCTCCGACCGCCGGGCGAGGGTCCCTGCGTCTGGGACGGGCATGACTAACGACATATTTAATCCTCTCAACTCACTGTCATAGACCTCCTATTATCTGCGCGGTAGACGCTTGAAATTCGCAACACCCTTTCTTGGCGGGAACAAATGAATGGATCCGGACTACGAGTTGTTCGCCACGGTCGTTGAGACCGGTAGCCTGTCCGCAGCAGGTCGCGCGCTCCTCGTCTCGCCCGCGATGGTCTCGAAGCGACTGGCGCGGCTGGAGGCTCGCTTGGGCGTGCGTTTGCTGCACCGGACAACTCGTAAGCTAGCACTCAGCGAGGCTGGGGAACGTTTTCACGGTGACGTCCTTGGCATCCTACGAGCCATCCGCGATGCCGAAGAGCGTTTGACAGGCGTTCGCAACGAACCAATCGGGATATTAAGAATATCGGTTCCAACGTCGTTCGGGCGACTACATGTGGCACCCCATCTGCAGAGATTTCTTTCAGCCTATCCAAAAGTCGAACTCGAAGTTGATTTGTCCGATGCCAATGCTGATTTGTTCGTGGGACGCGTAGATCTGGCAGTGAGGATCGCATCTGACATTCCAGCGAGTCTCAATGCACACAGGCTATGCGGCAGTCGACGTATACTATGCGCAAGTCCGGCCTATCTAACAGCTCACGGTGTACCGGATACGGTTGCTGCACTGGCTCGTCACCGCCTCCTTGCCGCAACTGGTCAGATGCCGTGGCGGCTCGTCAACGCGCATAAGCGACACACGGTTGATCGGCAAAGCCACGTTAGGACGAACTCCAGCGAACTTGTCCGCGAACTCGCGTTGAGCGGCGTAGGCATAGCGCTGCGCTCTTTGTGGGACGTCAATGACGCGTTAAGAGACAGGCTCCTAGTACCAGTTCTGCCAGGCTGGGAAGGTCCTAGCGATCTTGGCATTTTTGCCGTGTATCCCCGGGCCTCAACGCCCACGCCTGCGGTGACAGCCTTCGTCAACTTTCTCGTCGAACAGTTTAATCCCCCGCCTTGGGAAATTGCTCTGTCGGATCTCAGGCATCCCCTCATTCTTGAGATGACGTAGGGCAGGAAAAATGATTCTGCATATCCGTGTCGAACGGAGAGCAGAGTAGCATAAAGGGCAAGACGGAGTTTTCTTCTGAGGCGGTCCATTCCTTTGTTGACGAAGTTTTGGCGAGGAGCTGCACGCGAAGCGGGTGACATCGCTGGCGAAGGCGACGGTGGGCACGCTGCAGGCGTCGTCGCTGGCGGTGAGCGCGATTGGCCACGGTCTCGCACTGGCCCAGGGACAGCTCTCGCGTCACGCGATCAAGCAGGTCAACCGGATGCTGTCGAATGACGGGATCGATGTCGACGCGCTGATGGCCGACTGGGCCGGCTATTGCCTTGGTAGCCGCACAGAGATCGTCGTCGCCATGGACTGGACCGACTTCGATGCCGACGGGCACTCGACCCTGATGTTGTCGCTGCTTACCGAGCATTGCCGGGCGACGCCGCTACTGTGGTTGACGGTACGTAAGGCGGAGATGAAAGAGCGGCGCAATCACTATGAATATTGAATCGTCACCTGACTTGCCGAGCTGTTGCCGACAGAAGTGAAGGTGCTGCTCGTCGCCGATCCCGGCTTTGGCGACACCAAGCTCTTCGGCGTCCTCAAGGACGAGTTGCACTTCGACTAGACTTTGTTGCATAACGCCGCGAGAGCATGAGCCCGGTTTTACTTGAAGATATTATGCGATGCGGACGGTGACCGGCGCTCCTATTTTGGAGAAGCGATTGAGGATTGCAGCACGGACTTTTAGCTCGGTGATCTGACGATCGAGGGTACGGGCCACAACGCGTTGGCTCAGGAGCTTAAGCAGTGCATTTTGGTCTCGACGAGACTGCGACGGTGATAGCCGCTCCACTTCTTCCAGATAGCGCGGCCAAGGCGCTTTGTAGCGCGTAGCGCTTCATTGCGAGCCTCGACGCCGGGGCCCTCCTTTGTCCATGGTTGCCCGTTGCGACGGACCGGGATGACCGCCTCTGCACCACGTTTGGCAATGGCAGCATGGCACGCCTTGGTATCGTAAGCGCCATCTCCGCCGACGCTGAGTATCTGCTCGTCCTGCGGGATCTGCGCCAGTAGATTAGGCAGCATCGGCGCATCGCCGACGGCATTCGTCGTGACCTCGATGGCCCGGATATCCAGCGTTGCCGCGTCGATCCCCAGATGTACCTTGCGCCACTGGCGGCGGTAGGACACGCCATGTTTGCGCGTTTTCCACTCACCTTCACCCGTCATCTTG
>Ga0308158_10004444_pt1 | contig 11865 bp, 13 predicted proteins | sample PhyBR2_FD_201038 | JGI IMG/M metagenome (GOLD analysis project Ga0308158, IMG submission 201038) | Phyllosphere microbial communities from UC Gill Tract Community Farm, Albany, California, United States - DLSLB.R2 | ecosystem: Host-associated > Plants > Phyllosphere > Unclassified | place: USA...
ACGGTGCCGTCCTGTTGACGGGAACGCAGCGAGCGTCGCGAGACGGGGCAAGGGTGACCGCAGGGAAAGATCAAAAAAAGCGGACAGCGCACCGGGACGAAGGCTTCCGGAGCCCGCGAGCGAAAAGCGTGCTTTGAGCCAAAACGCGGAGGAAGACGAGGAACGGCAGCGGCTTTTTTTGATGGCCCTTGCGCCGACGAGGAGCGAGCTAGAGTACGGAAACAGGACGGCTTGCGGTCCCTTTCCATCAGACAGAGCGGGATCGCTCTGTTCCATGCCTTTGAAAAGATCATTTACCGCACCACCGATTTCAATTAAGACAGCAAGAACGGCTAAGTAGCGTTATAATGAAGGACGCAATGACAGACTGAACGAAAAGGAGTATACCTATGAAGATTTCTTACATAACGATTCCCCTTGCCGTCCTATTGATGGCAGGATGTACAGATATGGAGACGAGCTCATCTCCATCAGATCAAACAGAGCAAGTAGCGCAGCAGGACGACGCGACTACACAAAAGACCGATACGAAAGAGAACTCCACCGATCAACAATCAGAAAATACAGCTGATACGAGTACAGTCACGCAATCAAAGGAGACGAATCCATCAACGGAATCAAAAACGACGACTCCGCAGGATTCTTTCACAGGATATAAGAAGATCATGGTCGATGGCGGAGACCTGTCCGGTAGTCGGCAGGCGAACGTCGTCGTCGACATCGGATTCGGTGACCGGAAATACTGGGCGTTCACGAATGAGCACGGACAGTTGGTTCGCGTCATCGCAAAGAAGATCGTCCTCCAGGATGATGCGACGGAAGAAGTCACACGTGACGGACGCTACTACTCTGACGAGGCGAAGGTGCCAGGCGTCGAACGCGCGGATCTCGATGAAGGACATATCATCGCCGATTCGCTCGGTGGTGTTTCGAATGCTTATAACATCACACCGCAGGACAGTACATTGAACCGACATGGCGACCAGGCATACATGGAGGACGTCATCCGCAAGGCAGGTGGCGCGACAAACTTCGAAGCGCAGATTACCTATCCGGATACATCGACGATGATTCCATCCGCGTATCAGTATACCTATACGGTCCGTGGAAACACTGTCGTCGACCGGTTCAAGAACGGCAATCCGGACGAGACGAATGCTGCACTCGGTTTGACGAAGAAGAAGGAGAAGAAAACAGAACCGACGGCGACGTCGACTTCCGATACTGCAAAGCCTGAGGATGTCTCACGCGTCGATACTGACGGCAATGGTCAGGTGACGATACAGGAGGCGAAAGATGCTGGATTCGCGATGCCAATCACGGAGAAGCACTGGCTATACAAGTATATGCGGGACAACGACCATGACGGCATGGTCGGAGAATGAGTAATTGATCCTTGGGACAAGTGCATGTTTCATTTGTCTTTTTGTATTACTTATTTATATAATAATTCAGTTTTTATCTATTTTACCTTCAAAATACATGATAAAATTTACAATATAATCATGCTAAGGAGAATTAAGATGGGTAAATTAGATGCAATTAACAATCAGTTAGAAAATAGTGCTTTTCCAATTAGTTTGAGTACGCTAGAAGACTTAAAGATGAAATTACCAAAAATCGAAAGGTCTTATATCGAAATCACATTAAAGGCATTGAAAAAAGAATTTAAGTCCGATCAACTTTTTTATGCGTTAGAAGGTGTTCAACCTTCTCTGACTAAGTATGGCTTTCTTCTGATGACGGAAACAGATGTCGTTCTCTCTATCCATAAAGGTTCAATCATGCCAAGTGCGACAATTGAAAAGATTCCGTTTGCTAAAATTAAAGAAGTAGACTTCGATATCATTCCAATTCCAATTAATCCGTTTGGTGTAAACGAAGGAATTATTTATCTGACACATAAAAAAGGATTTGGAAGTAAAAAACTTACGATTCGTGACGTTACTGTTAGTCGACTCGATTCACTTGTAGAACAGTTGAGATATGCAGCGAATCAAAATAACTAAGGAGGCAATTTAAAATGGGATTATTTGATATGTTTAAAGGAGACAGCACAAAAAATAAACAAGGCATGCATCCTCATTTTGCATTCGCAACATCGCTTGTCTACATGATGGCTTCAGATGGAGAGTTTGATAATGAAGAAATTGGTCAACTACTAGCTGTATTAGGTGGTAAGAACAAAAAAGGTACGATTCGTATTGGAGACAATAATGATGATTTAATGGAAAAAGTATTTAAGTATTTTGATCGTAACTCTATCGATACATTCTTGGCAGAGGCTGCACCAGTACTGAATCATGAGCAAAAACTCTGTATTCTTGCCAATTTAGTAGACTCTTCCCTATCTGATGGAGAAGCAGAGCGAGAAGAACAAGCTATGTTTAATAAATTTATGACAGCATTTGGTGTAACAGAACAAGAATTTGCTCCTATTTTCAAAGTTATTGCGATGAAAAACGATCGTTCTGTCTTTAAGAATTAAGCTATACGTCATTTATCTCAACGTCTAACAATCACTCATTCGATTGTTGGGCGTTTTTTGCTTTGAAAACTTAAAGCTCCTATTTTTTCAACTAACAAACATTATTGATGTATTGTTCCAAGAAATTGATTGAAGAACATAGTTTCGCGGAACATAATAAGAACGAATGTTCTTATTATAAGAAGGAGTGCTTTAGATGAGTTATGAAGACCGTGGCAACAAGAAATGGATCCCGTTCCTGATGCCTGAACACAAAGGATTGCTGAAACTCTATTACCAGGAAGTGCATCATCTCAGGTTCGAGGATGCGGAGGGACCGCTCGATGGGACGATTGAGAACGCTTTGAACGACGCCATCTTCAGCGGAGACATCATCACGGTGACGGCGATGAAGGGTCCGTTAACGTATCGATTCGATGCCTTCGTCGAAAAACTCGACTATGTGTAGGAGGAGGTCCACCTCGTCAAACGAAATCTCGACGTCGAGATTGTCCCTTTCAAGCAAATATTAAGTGTTCGACTATCTAATTCAAGAAAAGTAATCATAGTGAGTAAATAGATAAATATAGTCAAACTATTATAATTTGATTATGTTTATCTATATTTGAACGCTTTTAAATACGTTATAATGAGGATAAACATAGTCATCGAACATGGAAATGAGTATGTTTAGTTTAACCTGATCTATTTCGTGAAAGGAGTGCGATGAATGCGCGACTATACATATACCTATCTAAAAGACTTTGCCCTACCGATGGAGACCGTCCGATTGATCGGACGGATCAACGAGTACAAAGGGAAACAGGACCTCTATAAACAGCAAGCGCCGCAAATCCTTAATACGCTGCGTGATGTCGCCGTCATCCAGTCGACGAAAGCTTCGAATGCGATCGAAGGAATCATTGTCACAGAGAGTCGACTGCAAACCATCATGTCAAAGTCTGCCGACCCTGCTGATCGTTCGGAGGCAGAGATTGCCGGTTACCGCGATGTCCTCAACCTAATCCACGCTTCAGCTCAAGACATCCCGGTCAATGCCAACATTTTGTTGCAGCTACACAAGGAGCTTTATAAGTTCGTTCCCGTCGAAGGTGGGCGATGGAAGAACGTCGACAATGAGATCAGTGAGACGTTCCCGGATGGCACTCGCCGGACGCGCTTCACCCCCGTCCCTGCATTTGAGACACCGGCAGCGATGCAAGCGTTATGCGATAGCCTACGTGAACGTCGGCAGCAAGAGGATGTCGATCCGCTCATCCTGACGAGCCTGTTCGTCCTCGATTTCCTGTCGATCCATCCGTTTAACGACGGGAATGGCCGGATGGCACGACTGTTGACGCTCTTGCTACTCTATCAATATGACTTCGAAGTCGGACGTTACATTAGTCTCGAGAAGATCGTCGAATCGCGGAAGGAAGATTATTATGAGTCGCTTCGCCTCTCCTCCGTGCGATGGCACCAGAACCAACAGGATCCGTTCCCTTGGATCAACTACCTGCTGAGCACGATTCTTGCTGCTTACAAAGAACTGGAAGATCGCGTCGGATTGGTGACGACGGGTAGCCAAAACAAGAACAATCGGATTCGTCGCTTCGTCGAGGGGCGGATTACACCGTTCACGAAAGCAGACGTAAGGAAGGCTTGTCCCAACATCAGTGAGGCGACCATCAATCGCGTATTGCGCGACTTACGTGACGAGGGAATCATTTCCCCATCCGGTCTTGGTCGAAGTGCGAAATGGATGAAGCAATAAAATCACGTAGTATAACGAAAGTTTGTGAAGAATACATCAGTCGTCACATTCTAAGAACTTTAACCAGGTCAGCCCATAATATTAGAAAACCTACATTGGCGTTACAATGCAGGTTTTCTGTATTTAAAGTTCTTCTAAAATCACATCAAATCGTAATCGGGATCTTCACCTTTCTCAATCTCTTCGTTGAAAGCGATGATACTAAATTCTTTTAAGTTAGAGATCGATAGCAGAGTTTCGTGATCATTGTACAGCTTATTTAGTGTCACTTCTTTCATAGTTTTTGCTGCTTCCAAACTCCAGTTCATTTCTTTCCCAACTTCTTCAGCAGAACTTACTGACTCTTTTTTTACTTTTCTTCTATTGAAGGCATTCCAAATTAAACTAACTGAAGAAATGCTAATTGTAGGAACTTTTTTAGATAGAGCAATAAAAGCATTTGAAGTTAAGCGCTTTAAACTACTAACATTTAATCGTGAAAATTGCCCGATTTTTTCTAAATAACCTACCATTTGTCCTGTTTCCTTGTACTGATTTGGATCGAGAGTTTCTGTTTCTTGAATTCTTTTATATATGTCGTAAGCGACAGATCCAAATAGTGCATAAGCCAGAGCAATATTTAACTTCGAAGAATCCTGTTCCAGTTTGACGATAGTAGGTCGACTAACTCCCATCATGTTTACCAAATCCACTTACAATACTTAAATCGAATGTAAAGTGAATCGCTGATCAATAAAAAATCTCTCATTTTATCGTGAAGAATGAATAAATTGTTCGATAATAAATCAGAAAATAAAAAAAAGATTGTATGCATTTCGACATCGAAACGTATACAATCTTTTCCTTTTAGTAGACTACATCTCTAACAAACACCAATTTCAATCACACAATAAGGGTTTATCTAAATTCTGAGAAGAGATTACCTAGATAGTCCCTCTTTTACTTCAAAGGTAGCTATTAATCTTTTATTCCGAGATTTTCTAATTCAGAATCGTAAGCTGGGTCATCTAAAATTTCTTCAGCCGTTTCTTTAGCTTCTTTTATGATACTTGTTCTTTCCTTTAACGATAGCTGACCTAAAAATTGACTTTCAGTCATTCCGTTTGGAAATGCAGACCCCCTCTAATGTTCCACTATTTTCTTCAATATTATTAAGGGATGCAAGCTTCATCGAATTAGAGTCATCTCCCTTAGCCATGAATGCTTGAACTTGCATATTTGAACTTGAGGATTTTGTAGGTAAGTTTTTGTTATTATAGTAATTGATTCCTCTAATTATACTTGTCTGATCATTAGGATCATCAAAATATGATTTGTACCATTTAATTTTGGCAGTTTCACTAAAGATTTGTACAGCACCTGCAGCAGTTTTCAATTGAGTAGTAGTAGTAAAGCCTGCAAATTTCCCTACATAACCATAATGCATATTCCCTAAATCTTCGCCTTTCATTGTGCGACCACCGAAAACGTATCTTTCGGTCGCTCCATAAGCATGCTTGTAATCCCATGGTCCTCTACTCTTTACTTTGCTAGCAAAAAAACGACCCGTTCCAACAGGAAAAGTTATATCTGCAATCTTATATTGATAAGCTCTTGCAGCATTTTTTAACATGATCGATGAAAATGAAGAAGTCACGTTCCCTCCCGGATTTACTACACCGTAAGCACTTACCGTTCCCTCAGCAGATTCTGCTTCTTCAGCTTTAACACTTGAATACGAACTTACTTTAATAGCTAACAAAGCTAAAGACGATATTAAAATACTTTTTTTCAATTTAAGCTCCCCTTTCATTGGTATATGCTATAGGATAAAATTATTAATAGAAATACTGTTTTTTACAAAAGGATTATATCTATTTTTAAATATTTGTAAGAGGAGGACAGAAATGAAAAAAAGTATTTTTACTTTATATCTAGCAACAATCTTGGTATTTTTCTTTATCTACAACTCATTTTTCAACAAGGATTTTCATTCATTCTTTTTAGACAATTTTTCAATAAACCCTGTTATGTTTTCAATCTTTCTAAGCGCATTTTTTGTTTTGCTTTCTTTAGTAGCAATGTTTAAAACAACTATAAAACAAAAAATTGGGCTTACAATTAATCTCCTAATTAATCTTACTTTTATGATTATTACTTTAATCATTACATTAATTGCATTACCATTCTCATAAAACATACTAATCTTTAATAAAAAACAGAGAACTTCATGCTTATTCAATTCAAAACACCGTGCTAAATACCTTTAATTGAACTGAAAACAGAATGGTAGTAACTCTCATAAAACCCTTTTTAAGGGTTTTCTTATGTTTAAAGATTTCGGTATACTGAATGAAAAAAAGAAGATCAATATTAATATCACTTACACAACGTGTTCCCTCGCCGTCCTATGTATGGTGGGGTGCACAAGATTCGATAGAAAAAGCGATACAAACAGGATGACGCTTTTACGTAAAAGACTGATAAGAAGAACGATTCCGATCACCAACTAGAAAAAATAGCTGGCGCTAGTAAAATCACGCCAAAAACTGATTCTGATCCCTCAACGGAATCAAAAACGAAGACTGTGAAGAATTCTTTCACAGGATATAAGAAAATTACGGGCGATGGCGGAGACCTGTCCGGTAGTCGTCAAACGAACGTCGTTGTCGACATCGGATTCGGTGACCGGAAGTACTGGGCGTTCACGAATGAATATGGTCAGCTGGTCCGTGTCATCGCGAAGAAAATCGTTCTCCAAAATGATGCGACAGAAGACGTCACGCGTGACGGACGATACTACTCTGATGAATCGAAGGTGCCTGGCGTCGAACGTCCGGATCTTGATGAAGGACATATCATCGCCGACTCGCTCGGGGGCGTCTCGAACGCCTATAACATCACTCCCCAGGATAGTACCTTGAACCGCCATGGTGACCAGGCGTACATGGAGGACGTCATCCGCAAGGCAGGTGGCGCGACGAACTTCGAGGCGCAAATCTCCTATCCGGATACATCTATGATGATTCCATCCGCGTATCAGTATACCTATACGGTCCGTGGAAACACTGTCGTCGACCGGTTCAAGAACGGCAATCCGGACGAGACGAATGCGGCACTCGGTCTGACGAAGAAGAGGGAGACTAAACAAGAAACGACAGCGAAGTCGACTCCAGGTACCACAAAGACCGAGGATGTCTCACGCGTCGATATTGATGGCAATGGTCAAGTGACGATCCAGGAAGCGAAGGACGAAGGCTTTGTGCGATGCCAATCACGGAGAAGCACTGGTTGTACCAATATATGTAGGACAATGACCATGACGGCATGGTCGGAGAATGAATCCTCCATCCAATCGAATAGGCGAAACATATTAGGGCAGTGACGAGATACTCGTCCCCGCCTTTTTTATCTCCCCGGAACAATGAAATTGATGAGGTATCGAAAAGTAGATTGAAAATGAAAGAAATGAGCACTACAATAAGAACGTAAGTTCCTATATAATATCGCTAAAGAATATACCGTTCTCCAAATTAATTTGTACTTTTCAAGATATTATGTAATTCAAAGATTTAATACCATCCACAATTGCCTAGGCTTTATATTTGTCTATCATCGGCATTGGTAAGGAAACTAGTGAATCTATAGTCTTGGAGATGAAGAAAGTATGATTAATAAAGAATTATCAAACAAGTTTCGCTCTAACATTAAAGAAATCCAAGAATCTCTCTCAAAAATTGCTGAGATTCAACTATATCAAATACGTGAAGCTACTAGAAGTATACAAAAATTTCTCGATCAAATAGACTTAGAACGTCTTGAACAGACTATTATTAATTCGTATGGCTATCTCGGTAAGCAAGCCGAGATAGCAGCAAAATATAATCTCTTTCTTAATATAAATATGCTCGATGACATGACAATACCTGAAATTCCAGATGTCTTAAATTCAAAGTGGATTATAAAATGGATGGAAATACACTATGATGAAAAAGTTACTGAATTGATATCAGATAATTCTTGTTTTGGAGACACGACGATTCTATTAAAACAATCATATAATGCCTATTTGAGAGAAGATTATGCTATAAGCTTTATAACTTTATACCCTGTAATCGATTCGTTCGTTTCACATTGGTACGGAAGTATTGATGGAGAGGTAAAGATTTCACCTAACAAGCATATCAAGTCACTAGAAAAAAAAGATAAAGATAATATAAAAAAAGCACATAAGAAAATCAGGGAAACTCTAAACTCAGGAGAGCGTAACGCTTTGGAACTTCTCTTTATTTCATACGCTTTACATGCATATGCGTTGATGAATAGTAATAAAGGACATTATGGCTTTAAAAGACACCATGCTTTACACGGGAGTTTGCAATACACAAGAATACAACGACAGGACTGTATAAAACTTTTCTTTTGTTTATATTCTTTATATTGTTCTCGCGATATACCGAAGAATAAATATATGAATTTTGATGAAAAGTGATTGAACTGCAGTAAACACGAGTGCCATGAAACAAATTGATGCATCAACCTAATCTTTTGAAGGATTTGACACGATGTCTATCGTATCCTATACTTAAGTTAATATATGAGCAGGCTGGATGATCCAGCCAACAACGGTCTCTTACCTTTTGGTGAGGGACCGTTTATCATATTAATACTATTTTAACTGAAATATACTTTGTCACTTCAAGGAGCCGAACTATGTCAAAACCCGAGAAGATTTTCACCTCAATTACTGATCAATTGAAGCTACTACAACAACGTGGTCTCATCATCGATGATCCCGTTTTCGCAGAAGAGGCACTCATTCGGACGAGCTATTATGAAATCATCAATGGGTATAAGGATCTTTTTATCGAAGTGGGTCAAAAAGAAGAGAAATTCCTGTCCGGCACGACGTTTTCCGAACTCTATTACCTCTACGAATTCGATAATGCTTTACGCTTCGAGATGTTAGCTGCTACATTGAGTGCTGAGAACCTCCTTCGCTCCGTTATCGCCTACGTCTTAGCTGAAGAGCATGGGCATAAAAGAGATACATATCAGCAAAAACACAACTATAATCAAGGGAAAAAGATTACGCATGGCCGCTTTAAGGGATACTTTGAACGAGAGTTGTTGCTTCAATTTTTTGATGAAGTGTATCAATCTTCACATCAACCGATGAAATACTATCGCGAGAACTATCACGATCTTCCACCTTGGATTCTCGTCAAAGGGCTGAGCTTTGGCAACCTGCAATATTTATTCAAATTCATGCTCCCTTCCTCGAAGACGAAAATCATTGCGCGTGCAACCGGTTTGAATCCGGAGCTGATCACGGAACAGACAAAGCAAAGTTTTGCGGAAATATTTGATATACTCGTCGCCTATCGCAACTGGGCAGCACATGGAGGACGCGTGTATAATCACCGCGTCAAGAAAAGCTGACATTTAGTCCCGCACATGCTGCGTTCAATCTGTCTCGCTCCGCGTACCAAAAACATCGTTATGGTCAGAGCGATATTTTGAGCTTCATCATCGCGCTAACTCAGCTTCGCAATCGTACCATCACAGAACGATTCACTCAATCTATCACGAAAGAAATGGTAGACTATCTGATTCGTTTTCCTCAACATCAATCAAGTTTACTCGAACAAATGAACATCCCGACTTCACTTTTCCAAGAATTGCGACATCGCTCCTGACATACTAAATCGACAAAGTATTTCCATTTTGAAAAAGTCTCTTTTTCCTCCCTTTAATTAAATGTTGATCCCTTTTACGCTCTGTACCGGGATAAGAGCGTAGTGATGCCTCGTGCATCGATATCGAAGGCAATGGTCAGGTGACGGCGATGAACGGTCCGTTGATGCATCGTTTCGATGCCTTCGTCGAAAAGCTCAACTATGTGCAGGAAGAGGTTCATCTTGTCGAACGAAATCTCGACGTCGAGATCGTTCCAAGAAAATTATAAGCGTCCTGCTCTCGGAATGAAGAGAAACATCATGGTCATCTTCTTGCTAACCATAGTCAAAATGATAACCTAATTTAGATAAAAACAAAGAAAGATGTACCACATTTCGACATCGAAACGTATACATCTTTTCTTATGAATAACTTTCTCCTCACATTAATTCCATCTGTCCATCAAATCGATTCAAGTCTCGAGGGCGAATAGACTTGAAAAAATTTTGAATCGCACTCCGTTTCACGATATCGTGTTTTTTAATTTCATACGAAATCAATCTGGGTATGTTGACGGATCAATAGTTGTTCTTCGTCATTGTTAATGACACGTAGATCAGCATCTGTGATCACTTCACGGATATCCGCATCATAACTAAAAATCAATTCAGCACTAAGTAGGTGAGCTGCTGCAAGACTATAAATCTCTTCTAGATCAAATCGCTGGTATGTTTAACTGGACGCCCTTCTCGCATCTTCTTTTCGTCTAGTTATTCAAATACCACCCGCACTTCTTGCAAGTATACAAGATAGAAATCATACAGTGCATCAGTTTCAATTAATACTTCGGATTCCGGATTAAAAGAGACCATCTACCTTCCGCTATTAGTACGTCAACTTTTTCTCTCACTGAAGAAATCTATATTTCCTCTATTACTTCAACATGAATAAGGATACGTCCATATAAACGATTCAACCAATCAAAAACATCAGCTTGCCGAAAACTTGTTGCATGGATGATGATATTAAAAAACCCTCATTTCAATAAGTGTGAACTGAACCCTGAATGGTGGACACTTAATAAAAGACCCCATTCGGGGTTTTTTGTGTTTAAAGATATCGATATACTGTACCTATTCAATTTAGACGGGAGAACTATTCATGAACAGACGCACCTTCAATCCAGATCAAATCAGACAACTTGAAGCGAATCTTCACGTAGCCTCGGTATCAGATCGTACGATTCAATACAAAGGAGAATTTAAGATTCACGCTGTACGTGAGAATTTAGCTGGTAAGCGACCGATACAAATCTTTGAGGAAAGCGGCTTTGACCTGGACATGATTGGTAAGCGAACAACGAACGAAGCGTTGAAGCGATGGAGGAAGACCTATCGCATTTATGGAGAAGAAGGACTCTTGAATGAGAGACGTGGAAAATCAAATCTTGGAGGTCGACCGAAAAAAGACGATTCCGTCGAACGACGCCTTGCGAAAGCTGAAGCACGAATCAAGTACCTCACAGCGGAGAACGAATTACTAAAAAAGCTCGACGCTCTCGAAAGAGAGGCGAAGCACCGAAGCTAACCGCATCTGAGCGCTATCAGGCAATCAATATTGTCTTACGGAAACAATCATCTGGGCGGTTCGTGACGGATTTATGTACGCTCGCTGAAGTGAGCCGCAGTGGTTATTACGCCTGGCTCGCACGTACGGATAGTGTTTCCCTTCGGGAAGAACGCGACTATGCGGACTACTTACTTCTGAAACGTGTTCATGATCGTCACAAGGGAAAAATCGGCTATCGCGGTCTTTACATGGAGATGCTTGATCTTATGGGGGGACCGATGAATCATAAGCGTATTTTGCGTCTCATGAGGAAGTTTGGAATCGTGACGAAAATCCGTAGGCAGAACGCTTATCGTAAAATCGCTAAAGCGACATATGAACATAAGACTGTACCGAA